>WLWD01000844.1_pt1 | contig 162699 bp, 110 predicted proteins | sample 6712731 | NCBI WGS metagenome assembly WLWD01 (sample SAMN12718690, study PRJNA576275) | sponge metagenome | isolation source: marine sponge | host: Mycale hentscheli | place: New Zealand: South Island, Marlborough, Capsize Point | collected 2014-11-01
AAAAAAAATACTACTATAAGGTCGCTATTTGACTTTCCCCCCCCTAGCAAAAAATCCTGTATCAAACCCTGGAAGAGCTGCATGGGCGGGGTCTGTATAGAAGAGCTGTGTTTGTTTATTGGTTGCTCACATGAAAATTAAGTGGGAAAAGGTCACTCAACTGTATCATTAAACTGTATGCTGGAGTTAGAAAGAACCAGGAAGGAAAATCATGTTTAAAATTTAAAATATACACACACATATAATTGTAATGCACTAGAAATATTCCAGTGTAGCTTTAAAAGAATGCTATTGCTTGACGTAAATTCCTGCTGTGTTGTGTGTGTGTAATGATTGCAGGTGAAGTCCTCCAAGTTGTCCGTGGAGAATCCTCTCACTACCGGGGCAACCTACCAGACCAAGAAGCGCAGCTTGGTGGATCGCCAAGGCAGTGATGACGAGGAGGGAGGGGAAGGCATCCCCAGGAAGAAACACTCGAGCATGGCAATTCTCTCTAGCCAGCTTAAAGAGGAGAACAAGAAGAACGGCCTGGGAGAGTCTTCTGATTCATCCAAAGCCTCCAATGCTTCCATCGACATACAAGCCATGCTTGCTAACACCAGGAAGCAGATAGAAGAACGAAAGAAGCAGACGGAGAGCCTTCTTGCTGCTCAGCAAAAGCAGGCGTCGTACGAGGGAGGAGCTGCGCAGGGCCCGACCACTAAACCGGCCATTGCAGCCGTGATCGAGCAACAGAAGCAGATGCTGCTGCAACAAGGGTTGACATCTCACACTAATGTGCACCCACTGGCCTACCACAGGGAGATACAGCTAGCACTGGGAGCCACTGCAGGGCCCAGTGCTCTGGACCAGGCCATGAAGAATGCTGAGGTATGTATAGGCTTGTTGTGGAGCCGGGAAGAGCTGGGGGGGGGGGGGGAACAGACAGAGAGAGAGAGAGAGAGGTTTTGGTAAGAGCTAGGAAGGGTATTAGGAGGGTCTGAGAGTAGTAGAAGGCTAGGTATGGGAGGGCTGAGAGTGGTAGAAGGCTAGGTATGGGAGGGGCTGAGAGTGGGGGGAGATTGGAGGGGTATGGTATAAATTTATTGTGGGAAAATGTATTGTACCTTCAATAGAAATGAACTGACCTACTGTACAATAATGCGATATACAACTTTTGGTTGCGTGAGTTAGAAGACAGTGTCCATATAAACTAACACAAGTACAGTGGATTTATTAGTCTAATTGTCAAGAATTGGGGGGGGGGGAGAGAAAGGGGGAAAAAACTGCTGTCACGCTGCCACTGTTGATGACATGATAAGATTCAAGTGAGTGGAGATTAAAGGCCCCTATAATTTAGCTATATAGAAGACTTCATCTTTAGTGTTTGGAAATTCCATGTAGTCTAGATATCTACATTGAATAAGTAAAACTTCCATTTTGTGTGGCAGATTCAAGCAAAGATAAAGAGTCAAGTGGCGTCCAGGCCAGATCTACTGAGGGGTTCTGGGTCGGGCAGTAACCCCACCCCTCTCATTCTGGACAAGGAGGGGCGGACTGTGGATTCATCTGGCAAGGCAGTCTCGATCACTCCGAGGGCACCTCAGTTCATGGTGAGACGTGCATGAGGAGTGGTAGTGGTGCTTCGTAGATGGGTGTGGCTTCTAGGGTGGGTATGGCCTGAGGCCTGCTACTATATAAAGATGAGGGGAGTCAAATTCTTTGCCAACCAATTAAGAGTGTGGGTGTGGCTACTGCACAATACACAGTAGTCCATTGTACAGCACAAAGTTTAAACAAGTTGCTAGTGCATGCGTAAGACTTTATAGAATTGTTTCCTGCTGTTTGTGAGTGTTCCTAGTGGACTTGTGTTTAAGGCACAGGAGGAGAGGAATGTTTGATGATGAGGTGTGTGGTGTGTTACAGGTGAACCTCCGAGCCAAGCAGCGAGCCAGCTTCAAGCAGGCGACGGAAAGGAAGCCTGAGAGTAAAGTGGAGAGGGACGCCACTAGCAGTCACTACCATGATCCTCGCATCTCCTCTCTCGGGTCTCAGAGAAGTCGCAGGCAGTTCAAATTTATAGAACCAGGTGAGGTCCAAAGGAAAGGGTGTGTGTGTGATTTGTTGGTGAGGTTAAGTAGTAGAAAGATATTTGGACTTGTGGGATATCGTGTAGTAAAGTACGGTTGGATCTCATGCGGTAAAGTACGGTTGGATCTCATGCGGTAAAGTACGGTTGGATCTCATGCGGTAAAGTACGGTTGGATCTCATGCGGTAAAGTACGGTTGGATCTCATGCGGTAAAGTACGGTTGGATCTCATGCGGTAAAGTACGGTTGGATCGCATGCGGTAAAGTACGGTTGAATCGCATGCGGTAAAGTACAGTTGGTGTAGAAGAGTATAGTTCGTGTTGTAAAGTATGGTTTGACTTCAAGTATGGTTAAAGTATGGTTCATGTGGTAAAGTGTGGGTTATGTGGTAAAGTGGGGTTTATGTAGTAAAGTACGGTTTGACTTCCAAGTACGGTTTGACTTCAAGTACGGTTCATGTGGTAAAGTATGGTTTGACTTCAAGTATGGTTTGACTTCAAGTATGGTTCATGTGGTAAAGTATGGTTTGACTTCAAGTATGGTTTGACTTCAAGTACGGTTCATGTGGTAAAGTATGATTTGACTTCAAGTATGGTTTGACTTCAAGTATGGTTTAACTTCAAGTACGGTTCATGTGGTAAAGTATGGTTTGACTTCAAGTACGGTTCATGTGGTAAAGTATGGTTTGACTTCAAGTATGGTTCATGTGGTAAAGTATGGTTTGACTTCAAGTACGGTTCATGTGGTAAAGTATGGTTTGACTTCAAGTACGGTTCATGTGGTAAAGTATGGTTTGACTTCAAGTATGGTTCATGTGGTAAAGTATGGTTTGACTTCAAGTATGGTTTGACTTCAAGTATGGTTTGACTTCAAGTACGGTTTGACTTCAAGTACGGTTCATGTGGTAAAGTATGATTTGACTTCAAGTACGGTTCATGTGGTAAAGTATGGTTTGACTTCAAGTATGGTTTGACTTCAAGTATGGTTCATGTGGTAAAGTATGGTTTGACTTCAAGTATGGTTCATGTGGTAAAGTATGGTTTGACTTCAAGTATGCTAGTACTTCATATCGTAATGCTACTTATGGTAAACTATGTTTGGGCTTCATTTGATAAAATATGTTTAATTGGCTGACCTTACGCTAGGAATGGAAGGTGTGCTTAGCAAGTGAGCATGCCCCACTAAGGACCGAGGCTCCACGTACTATCCCTGGATACCCCACTTTTTTTGGTCAGGATGAGGTCAGATGGCTTCGAGCTTAGTGGAGGCGGCGCTCACTTAGCCCTAGCAGTGGCGTAGTTGACATCCCTTACTCAAGCCTCCCCTCCCCACTGCCCAGCAATATTCTAAGACCATGTCTCATCCAAGCTTGACCTGTTGGTTGCCTCAAACCTGATAATGTATGGAAGCTTGTCTGGGTCCTATGGTCCCAGTAGCCAGTCATCACTGTACTCTTTCACCAAGTACTGGTCAACCACCTTTGGATGCTCTATAGCTGAAGATATTTTAGTTAGGGCACTCCACACATAGACACACACACACACACTGTAGTCAAAACCAACTCTGACTCTATTCTGGATGCCTCCAACTATTTATTTCAGGAACAAAAGGTCTGAATGCTCCACCAGGACCTCTTCCCAACTTGCTAGACCAGCAGTGTTCTTACCTCGTTCATACATACGTTGTGGCAGTCTGATTGGGAAGGATGGACGGTGAGAGTCCAAGTCCCCCATCTCCTTCATCACCACACTATCCTATCCTGACCCCCCCCCCCCCCCCCAAGCAGGGATCGTTACCTATCCTTTCCATTACTCCCCCAGTCTACCACCCACTACGACCTACATGTAACAAATGATTGGAAGGCAGGCATGATCAGACACATGAATGACTGAGCAATGGCATCGTACAGCCATCTTCTAGTGTCAGACAGCTCCTACAGGCTATAATGGTCCCTGGTTGCCCTGAGTTGGATGGACAGTGCTGTTTCTTGCTGTAGTGGTCCCTTCTACAGCCTCTGCAAGCATGGGTGTGCTTGCAGTGCGTGAAGGTACAACTCGACACATTTCACTTTTGACATAACCTCAAGCTTGCATTGAGACAGTGGGGCTTAGGTGGGTCCTCTTTTCTCACCAGATCCATCATTGCTGACTCATTGTCTTCAGCCTCTCCTCTATTCCTGTGTCCCCTGCCTGGACACACCCTGCTGTAGTACAGTAGGAGACAAAAGAAGAGTTTCGAATTCCGTTCCGTAGTACGGCCGTAAAACGGTAGTTTTTTTTTTTTAACCATAATTTTTATCGTTGCATTCCGTACTGTTTTGACTAAACACCGTTTACTAAAACGGTAAAAAACGGTTAAGCTTTTCCGTCGATTCACAGGTATTTTCTAGCTAGAAACTCTTCCATAGCTATACCAGCAAGCTAAGGCCTTGTATCGACCATTAAACGCTACTGGGATAGTGCAAAAAAGCTCGTTCAAAAATTTAACTTCAATAAAGCTGCAGACCGAAGTTCCGATGGGCACAGAGCTATAAACGAGGTCCGCACTTTGTAGGTCTTCTGTTAGCTACTGATGGACCTCCAGAAGTAAAAAATCTAAGCCTGAGCAGACCCTAACACTGAGAAAACATTGATACTGTGTGGTGGTCAAACTAACAATTCTCTGTGAGACAACTTCAAATAGGACGGCTGCAATTTTTTAAACCCAAAAAGCTCCGCCTCAGGGGCCTGTAAACAAAAAATCGGAATGTTTTATTGGATAAACGATTTTTTATATTTCTTTGGGTGAGGCATGCGGTGAACGAGAAAGATTAAAATGGTAACGCGGTTGAATGGAACAGCCATTTTTTACCAGATGGCGTACCGTTTTTTTCTCCATTTTTTAATCGTGCGACGGCCGTTCTGCGGAACGGAATTCGAAACTTTATTTTGGTCTTCTACTGTATGTAGCACCAGTAGGTAAGGGGTTTGTGATATCACTTCATAATAATAAATATCGTGATCATATTAACAATGTCTTCATGCAGACCACAGAATCTGCACCACCCCTAACTCATTTTAGAACATAGCTACTGCAGTTGTTATATTGTGACAGAGGAACCCTAAACTGCTTAGGTCCTTCAGAGAGGGACACTGTTAACTTAGTTTCCCCGCCTTGAGGGCAGGGACATTTAGTGTCCCGTTGTTAGGAGCAGTCGCTACGTTCTAAATTAGTTAGGCGCTGTGCAGCTGTCGTGAACCACCATTTTTAGGGTCCTTCACAGGGGAGTAGGAAGCCAGATCATATTGGTGCGGCCATTATAACCACACCCACTCGTTACAATACAGTGTTTTTTTCTATTAAATAAACCAAAGAGTTTAATTCAATGCTCTGCGTATCTAATAAATTCAAGTGCCACTGTAATCACTCCAAAAAAAAGTCAGTACAAGCTATTATTTTATTATATTATTACAAATAAAATGATTTTTATAATAATCAGTAGGTTCATGTCAAATAAATAATGTTAAATTTGAAGTTATCTATTATGTAGTGTGTGTATATTGTATAGCTAGTATAGCTACTTGGACATAGCTACTAAGCAAACAACACAAGAAAACTTATAATAAACTGAATCCACTTTTTGTGGCCTTCATAGCTTTATTGTCTTCAAACATTTTCATGTACAATGTGTGGCAAATAACTAAATGGGAAGATTCCTAGTCGTGCAACCTACATTTGTTTTTTCAAAAGATCGCTTTGGAATAGTAAACCAAGGACCAGGCAGGTCTGGAGTTCCCTAAAAATCTTCCAGAAGGACCATGCAGGTCTGGAGTTTCCTAAAATCCTCTAAAAGGCTCGATATTAGCTATTTAACCGTTACCCTTGCTATTACTCATACTAATCCTGGCAGGAGTAATTTCAACCGCTCGATTTCGACAACTACCGCGAGATCGGGTAAAGCGTAGAAAAATAGACACGTCCCTTTTTGTTAAAATATTGGTGTGGCCATGGCCGCTCGGCCGCACCCATTCCGACACCCCTGCTTCAGCCCCTAAGTAATGCCTTCGCTGCGCTCGGGATGCTACAGCCTAGAGCCTTCAGGACCCTAAAGAACGGTAGTTCCCTCTGAGGAAGTGCCTAACTATTAGCAATGCATTCAATTTCAGGAATGTCCAGTGTTTAATATAGAAGGCGGGATGGGGGGAGATGGACACACACTGGGATTCCCCCTCCTCCCTTCCATAAGTTGAGTTTTCCACCCCACTGATGAGAGTTGCCCCCACCCCCAGAGTAACTACATATTCCTCCCACCCCCTTTTTTTTCTAAAAGTATACTTCCCTGCTTTCTAACACTGATCTCTACCCCTCTCCCCCCTAACCTAAATTCCCTGTATCAAACCCTGATGGTCATTACTCTAGGTACGATTATACCATTAGTTTTTGTTCTTTCCTGGCAGCAATATAATGTTAGGCTCGAATCCATTTTATTCATTCATGACAGTGTGTGTGTGTGTGTGTGTGTGTGTGTGTGTGTGTGTGTGTGTGTGGCTGGCAGGAAAGTACATCAAGCAGGCTCAGATGGAGCGTGCCAAGACCCAGTTGGAGCAGCTGCAATCTGAGATAGCTTCAGTGGCCAGAAAGACTGGCATATCTTCAGCCACGAAACTAGCGCTCATTGCCCCAACTGCTGACTCAACAGAAGACACTGTGGCCATAGAATGGTGGGATACCACTATACTTGGACTGAAGAGGTAAAGGGTTGTAATTTACAGGACAAAAGCTCTTATCAGTGTAGTCTATTCTATTGTAGACTAGCATGTGCTTTAGCTTGAATGGTGAGCCAGCTAGGATTAATAATTCCGTTCTTATAACTTATATACATCATTTGCCTATAGCACGCATGCTCGAGACGGCTATAATACTCTGTCAGTTAGTTAGTCAAAAAGCTAGTCAATTTTTAATGTAAAATCATAAGCTTTTGTGGGTAACGCCTTGTCTAGTCACGTGGTGATCATGTGAGTAAATAATTTATTGATGCCTGCGGTAGTTTTGTTACATGGAGTAGGTTACCGAGTGCTGGAATTGGAGTTTCACGTTGAAGCTGCCAGAGAGTGTCCCTGGCATCTTATGAAAACAGCATTTACATGTGTATACCGGTTGTATGATGTATTGATACCCTGATTGGGTACATACTAAAAGAAATTTTATTTTAGTCTGAGAAGTGATTATATAATATGGCTAGTGTATAGTAGCGCTGAGGGTTCGCACCTTTGGTGCTTTATTAATTACAAAACAAATTGATTTCACCAAGAAAGTCCTGATGTTTATAGTTGTTCACCCTCTAGTTTTGTGGAGGTCAAGTGCAGCCTAACAGCACTGTACAGTTGAATTGTCCTTGCAGTTTGATGGCATGCTTAGTAATTAAAAATTAAAATGTTTAATTAAAAAGAGTACGCTTTCTCTCCGTTATTTATTGGCTTCCCTCTCTCTGTCTGGTTGTTTCTCGTAGTTACTCTGAGATAGACGACTCCCTGCCTGCCAATCTGAAGTATCACGAGATATCCAACCTCGTGGAGCACCCCATCATGGTCCAGCCACCTGGAGAACCTGCCAAACCTTCGTCATTACCTGTCATGCTAACTTCCAAGGAGAGGAAGAAACTGAGGAGGCAGAGAAGGAGGGAAGAGGAGAAGGAAAAGCAAGAGAAGATCCAGTTTGGTCTCATGGAGAAGCCAGAGCCTAAGGTTAGGAGATTAGTTTGGAAGAGTTCACTATATTATTCCATTTATTTAAATTTTCCCGTGTTGATTATTAAATTCATTTATAATGCATTAATTAGCTTAAGGATTACAAGAAAATGCTTTTTTTTTTCTTTTGTACCTTTTCTCATTGAGTGCATTCTATTGAAAACTGTTTACTTAATAGATTTATAATTTATTTCGTATTCATTGTCAACTTGTTTTAGTATAGCTCTTGCCTGGTAGACATTTTTAGTTTATGTTTAATATTTTTTTCCCCTGCTGTTTATGAGGTGTTTGTTGCCATTGGTTACAGGTTCGTATCAGCAACCTGATGCGTGTCCTGGGCAACGAGGCCATACAAGACCCGACTAAAATAGAGGCTTACGTCAGAGCTCAAATGGCAGAGAGGCAGAAGTAAGTTTCAGCTGCTCTTTACTGGCCTGGGGGTAGCTATCACATGTGTATAACAGTGAGTATAGCTCAGTAGATGTTGTGCACAGAATGGGGTTGGGGGAGGGGCTACTAGGGGGTGTGGTCATCATAGCAGTTAGTTGTGTATCAAAAAGGCTGAGTGAAGTGTGAACGTGTATAAATCTTAACTCATTGTGTAAAATATTTATAGTGCTGGAAAGTTTATTGATCCTAAACTTCTGTATATATCTATCCAGAAAGCACGAGAAGGCAAATGCAGAGCGAAAGCTGACGCCTGAAGAGAGGAAGGCCAAGACGTTGAAGAAGATGAAGGAGGATTTGTCATGTGGTGTGCATGTGACCGTCTACAGGGTTAAAGATATGTCTAACCCCGCCCTCAAATTCAAAGTGGATATGAACGCTCAGCAGTACCACCTTACTGGCTGTATGCTGCTCTACCAGGACGTGAATATCATTGTTGTGGAGGGAGGTAAGGAGTGGTCAGAGTGACAGTGCTCGTGATCACAAAGTCGAGTTTGAGGAGTTTTGAATGGACAGCTCCCATCAATTACATTATATACAATACATAATACATATATATATGCTTGTGTGTCAGTAATGACGACGACTGGGTATTCATGAATAATTCGTTAGCTGGTCCCGGTTGGTAAAGTGTTGTCAGCCATACATGTACCTTCAATGCTGTGTGTGTACTCATGCATTCCTAATTTGCAAAAGTTTACATTGAGCACCTGTGCGGGACCGTCCAACAAGTTTAGGAATCTTGTCCCGATGAAGTTGAGTATACCAGTTAGCAAGTAGCTAATGTCAGATTCCTTGAAATATAGACTCACTAGCGAGTAAAGATTAATACCAACAGGTGGCAGTGTACAGAGTAACTGACATTAATATTAAAATATTGGTAACTAACAAAAATGATGCTTTGTTTACTGTTATAAACAAAAGAGGAATGACATCGACCATCGACGACTAACGCCGAGGACATCGGCGAGGTTAAAACTGAGTATGAGTGAGCACAGTATGCACTTATGAGTGAGTATGTAACGGAGTGAAGCTAGCTAATAAGTTATGAAGATATGTCTTGTGGATGGCTAGAACCCGAACAGCACCACTGTGTGGCGGGGTACTTGCTAGTATACATGTATAATCCATAGGATATATTCCTTGAATACTTCTACATCATGAAAGTGTTCAGTGTTTTCCCAACGCTCCAATGCACCTGTGTGTAGTTCTGGATGATCGAATGTTTACAAATATGGTGGAGTTACCTGTGATCTTTTATTGTTTTGGAAAATATCCAAGGTTAAACAATTTATTACACTCTTTGTACAAATACATTGATGACTTCACTCTCATGCTTGTACACTTGCCTTTGGTTTGTGTATTATGTGTGCTTACCCCAAGAAACAGTCCCCCCCCCCCCCCCCTCCCCCCCAAAGAATAAAGGATTACTAAATTAATTGCTTAAATCAGCTACAACATTAAAATAACGACAAAAAAAGTGACCATTGCAGTAACATTAAAACATGATCCAGTGATTATTCTGGTTGAATTTGTCTTCTAATTCAGTAATGGCAATTCTTTCTCTCTCAGCTGTAGCTATACCAAATTGACCATGTGATATCACTTTCTTTGTTAGAATGTCTAAAAAAAATCCATTGAATGAAGACGGCAGAACTTCTAGGACCTCTTGGAGTCCTGGTGTTTCTCCAGTGACTTGGAGTCCTGGTGTTTCTCCAGTGACTTTAACTCCATAATCGTTTTTCATTTATTGAATAAACCCAGCCTACTTTGGCAATACAACAAAAAGTAACTCAGTTTTTACGCTCGAAATTCTTCCTTCCCCCCCCCCCCCCCCCCCCCCGTTTTTTTTTTTTTTTCTCTTTTTTTTTTTTTTTTTTTCAAAAAAAAAAAAAAAAGTATGAGACCCTGGGACTTTTTTTAGCAAGCGTGATCTGCTGGCTGAAGTTTTAAGTGAGTTTTCTAGTCTGAGCTTAGCTTGTCAAGTTCCACGGTATATGAAGTAATACTTGCAGTAGTTCGTTACTGACTGCATGTGTAGGACATGTATCTAGTCAGTGATGTTTGGTTTGGTTTGTGCAACTGAAGACTTGGCATAATGTGAGCAGTAGAAACATCATCAATGACTTCATTCTATTCCAGTAATGGAGTGGCTACTCTGCTTGGGAAGGAAATGGTTGAATGGTCTGACTGCTATAGCAGCCCTCATCTCAACTTGTTGTAGCATCCTAATAGTGGCCATTCATGGTGGGTATCAGTTAGCAAATAGGACACATTAGGCTGCTGTGCGTGTGTGAGTGGTTGTAATTGGTTGGTGAGTCTCAACCAATCAAGTCCTATTTTCTTTCCTTTTATTTATTTTTTATTTTTAACTTGCTCAATCCACACTGGTTGAAGAAGTCTTAGTCAATAGAATTTTTACTCATACATTTACTGTTCACTCAGCAAAATTCATTTTTAATGATTTGTTCTGCAATCAACTTCAAGTACTTAATAATAGCTAGCAAGTACCCCGCCACACAGTGGCACTTGATGCACTGCAAAGTAAGAATGCATAAGTTTTTTATTCATGGTTATCATTCTGTACTGTTGATTAAGGTTACATCAGTTTCCATATCCTGCTTTATTGTTTCCTGAACTATCTCATTTCTGTATCTCCCACTTCTTTTTCTTTTCTTTTTCTTTTTTTTCCCCCAGCTCTTTCTTCTTGAGTCATGGAGTCCATTGTGTGTGAAGATATTGAGTCTATATTGTTACTGTAGGTCCTAAGTCTCTGAAGAAGTACAAGAGGTTAATGATGCATCGCATTAAGTGGAAGCCTAAAGGAAAAGGGCGTGCTGACCGTAAGTTGTTGCTAGGGAGAGATAGATTGGGTTGGGCGTTTCTAACCTTGATGTTTTTAATTCATAATTAATGTGTTTTTCTTTTAGCTGATGAGGATGAAGAGGATTCTGACGATGAGGGTCATTCTGCTAGCAGGAAAGGTTGCAGCATCGTGTGGGAAGGCAAAGTGTTGGACAGAGCCTTCAATGACTGGAAGGCAAGTCTTGTGGGTGTGTGGGTGTAAATGTCGCTACACTAGGACTTTGTGGGTGTGTGGGTGTAAATGTCGCTACACTAGGACTTTGTGGGTGTGTGGGTATAATGTCGCTACACTAGGACTTTGTGGGTGTGTGGGTGTAAATGTCGCTACACTAGGACTTTGTGGGTGTGTGGGTGTAAATGTTGCTACACTAGGACTTTGTGGGTGTGTGGGTGTAAATGTCGCTACACTAGGACTTTGTGGGTGTGTGGGTGTAAATGTCGCTACACTGGGACTTTAAGCGGTTTTCCTGAGCTTCATCTTTATTTTATTTTTCATTTACGTAATTCAAATTATCAATCAGTTTTAGATACTGCACATGTCAGGGACTGCATGTGTGCATATGTACAAGAAACCTGTCACTAACTTTAATTAGAGTTTTGCAGAACAGATTACCTGGATTTTTATATGGTATATCAGTTCATTAGCCAAACACACACACAAAAACAATGCAAATTCTCTTGCTGCCACTAGGCGGTCACGTGCACCTGGCAGAGCCAGGATGCCTATGCACTAAGCAGGCACTGTGAGCTGTGCAAGCAAAGCTCCTGGAGCCGGGCTAGGAACTCGCAGGAGAACAGGCCTTTCCTCACAGCAAGTGGTATGGGCACCCGAAGTCCCACCTGGATCATTCCTGTTTCATGAGGAAAGGCCTTGAATTTGTATCCAGAAAATGCCAGGTATCCAATCACAGATGGGTGGACTGGTGGGGTTGGTGGGAGGCAGATGGAAAAACTACATAGATGAAAAAATTGCCTGAGTGGGGCTTGAACTCTAGGACCTCAGGCCCTGAGCCAAGGACACAACCACTACACCACACAGCCACCACACAAACACACACACACACACACACACACACACACACACACAGACTTGTGTAAACTATCATGCTCTCAAGTTTAGGATCAAAGACTAATTCTTAATTGATTTCATTTTCTGTTGTTGTTTTTTTGTTGTTTTTGTTTTTTGTTTTTTGTTGTCTTGCTAGGTGCGATATTTCCATACAGAGAACTTGGCTCGTGACCACCTGAAGAGGCATGGCGTGGAGCATTACTGGGACTTGGCTCTGAGCCAGAGTATTGTGGAGCAAGAAGGAGATTGATGACAGTCTAATTAGGAATAAACATTCATTTCCTCACCCGCATGTGTGTTTTTGGACAGGAATGATGATGTCTTTGATAAACATAATGAACTGACAAGTGATTAAATTTATGTGTGTATATTGTTGTGGTCAAGATATGGTGTAATTATAATAGAAGTCAGTTTTATAAAGCTTTTATGTGTAGCTGGGCGTGAATAAAGTAAGGAAAAATTTTTGTTGTTGAGTAATTGTTAATAGAATTAGAAGAAAGAATATTGTGATCTTTCATATGTTTAGAATGTTTTTCTCTTCTGTGGTAGCTGTCAGGCAGGTGGGTGTATTAAATACATGTGACATTTCATGTTACAGCACGTCTGTTTTCTGAAGAGTAAGTTTCAGGCAACTTTGGTGAGGTGGTAACATGAATAAGCCACAACACATTGCAGAATGGCTAGGCAATAATATGACTTGAAGTGACTGAAACATTGACCTGTGATAGTTTCCCAAGTTTGTGGTGAATTATTGACAATAATTTGCACTTCACTTGGGAGGTACCGAAACAATATAGAACTGAAAATATGACAGTATCATCTCATTCTTGGGAATTCTGCTAGATGACTTGATTCTAATAAAATGAGTGGATCATGATATTTTTTTTTGTGGGGCCCCATGAGAGAATGATAAATCTTGCAGTGCTGTTGCTTGTGTTGGCTTCTTCATCTGCTGAAGAAAAATGTTTTGGTTTGCTCAAAGCTTCATCTGTAGCACTTTGTCCAGGCAGAGTTCTAGCTTACTGCTACAATGTCTCGGATCATGGTGTGAGCTTGTCAGCTTCACAGACAATGCAACATGTATGTTTCTCAGAAATAGCTGGAGTCTGTTCTTCCTCACTCAACTTTTCTAATATAATTAATGCTCAGTTCGAATTGTATACAACTTTGAAAGCAAAACGAAAGGATTTGTACATCCAATCATCTCAGAACAGTAACGAATTTTTTGGTGTTTGGTCTTCCAAAAAAATGCCACCATCCTTTAGGATGGGTGGGGAGGGCTCAAGGGTCATGGTCTTCATCCATTCCATGATAGAATTTATCCAATATTTCAACTGGACTGAAGTGTTGGTAATGGTAGACGTTTCCATTCCACTGTATCAGTACATTGCAGAGAACTTCAACAGAGTAGTGCCTTCTCAATTCACTGTTACCTACATCTATTTTCAGCGGTCTCAAAGTATATACAGGCGACTTACTGAAAGTTTTAAAAAGATGGAGTCTAAAGTAATTGTTTCTCTTTTACCGCTTCCTCTATTGGTTGAAGTCTTTTGCATGAAGTTAGATACTTGGAAGCAGCATGTATGGCTAACTCACAGTTTTCACGGGACCATCTCTTCAGTTCCTTGCATGAGAAACTTAATAATGTTTCAGCAAATAGAAGCTTTATCAGATACTTTTAATTACAGCTTAAATGATTTTCACTTTGATCAACTGTTTAGAATGTCCACGCCAGAACAGAAGTTCGTCTTGAATAAATGTGTGAGTGCTAGTGCTGAGGATGAGATCTTTCACATCTTTCTATGGCATGGGAATAATTGGAGCTTAATCTCTACCTATAATTCGGCAAAGGGTCTCATTCCCATTTATGATAGTAATATTTCATTAATTCGAAGAGTGCAAGTTCCTATTTCTGTTTTCCTCATCATCTCCAGCTATGTGTTTTCACTGTTACTATTATTTATTGTTACAGTCGTACTGTTGTTATATCTTTTTTTCCGAAACGAACCTGATGTTAAAGCTACTAATGTTCCTCTCGGCTTGTTAATATTCACAGGATGTTATGGAATTACTATATACATGCTCATTGTAAATTCTTCAATGCTTTTTGACTACCACAAAGTTAACATGAAGATCAGGAATATGTTTTGTGTATTGAATTCCTGGCTCCATGGCATGAGTTGTCCCACGGCTCTCATAATATCTACCTTGCTTGTGAAGTTGCTGCAAATTTACAGATTTTTTCACTTCTTTGCCAGAATTAAGAGATATGAACGTCACAATATTGTTATGGTTTCATTTGTGCTTGCTCTCATGTCTCCATGCGTATTTATTTGCTCTCTATTTACCTTCCTTGATCCGCCTACCAGTACTGCTTCATTAGATATGGTGAAGCCACACGCTCTCATAAACTATCCATGCAGTACGGAAATGTCCACCATTCGACTCAGCCTTCTGTTGTTGTATATACTTCTCTTGGCATGCTCGCTAGCTGCAGCTGCAACCATGGTTCGGAAAGTTACAATCCCTGAATTCAAAGACACTAAGAAAATTAATGCTTTCGTTTATTTATTTTTGTTTATATTGTTTATTGGTTTCCTGTACATTGGCCTCCTAGATAATGTGGGCGTGTCCATGAATTACACATATCTTCTGTGGATGTCATGTCATGGAGCATTCGTCCTAGCAAGTCAAATTTTTCTATTTGTTCCAAAATTACTTCCAGGTTTGCGAACCATTTTAAAAAGTAGATGATCATTTTTACAAGCCAAGTTTGATTGATTCTTGTACATTGTCTTGCTCAAATATATATTTTGGTTGCTTTAAAATGACCATCAGACTTTACTGCCATAGATACCTGAGCCATGCCTTCATGTTATAGTAATGAAATTGCTTCATGAAAATATTAAAACATGTGTAGGACACACGCTTACGTGATGGGTTGGCCAAAGTCGTCTGAGAATATGGAGGTGATGTTTTGTGATGTTGGAGTGTGCTATGACTAAGCCAAGCCACATAATTAGTTGTAGGGTAGTAACTGTAACTACTCAACAATTCAACGTTTAGTGGATATTTTAAATGAACTAGCTAATTAAAGGTAATGTCAACGTAGCTTGTAAAATTGGAGACCTCTTTTTAGACTAGTTTTTATTATTATTTTTTTATTTACTGCTTTCTGCTTAGCTAGCTACCACCAATCATATTTTGAAAGAGCCAGTTTGTACACAGACTCATCAAAGGAAGTCAAAGAGTTTCATGTCTACCAATAGTTTTTAAAACATGGAGATGTTTTCTTGATGTTAATTAACATAATAGCTATACCAGTCTACACAGCTAAAACCAACATTCCGACTGAATTGATGGAAGGAAACAACATATTATATTCACAATAAACTAGATGATTTGATGATGCATAAACTAATTATTAAGTAGAAAAATAATGCTTTGTCTGTGTAATTTCTTTGGTTGATTTGTTTAGACAATGTTTTCTAGATCTGCTCAAAATTGTATCATTCATGTCCAACTTGAAGGTCACCGTTTTTCTTCTTGGCTCCATATCTACTGTATGAGAAAAAGCAGTTTCATTTTGCTCCTTTGAAGTTAAACCTGTGTGAATACATTCATGTTTATAAGGTGAGCCATCACCATTAGTAGTGGGCGGGGCACTGATGTCAGAAACCACTGTTGGCATTCGCTTCAGACTCATTCCTTTTGCACATACCATCGAGCACGCTCTAGTTGAGGTAGAAGTTCCCATACTGCAGGTGCAGTAGAGTTCGTGCTGTATCGTGGTGCTCTGCAAGGAAAATACAATTCAACTGGAAAAGGTGAATCTCCAGATCCATTTCTTGTGTCTAATTCTGAAAGATTAAAAAGTACTTGTGAATTCATGTTCTAGACAAAACCGAAATTCAGGTATACTCATTAAGGCTGACCCTCACACCTTTGACGTCACGCAAAGTCTTTGCGCACGCTCTTGTTGCCAGCTAGCTTTCACTTTCGACCTCTGTGGAAGTTGTCCTTGGTGACCCTGCAAAGATTGAAGTAGGAGGTGGTTGGTTGCTCGTTTTGCTAGGCTTCATTTTGTGCTACTGATAATGGAGAAGAGGACTACAAAGGCAGGAATTCACTTATGGTGTGATAACAAGTAGGTGTACTAAATACTGTGATGTGTAGTGTAGAATAGATAGCTAATGAATTGCATTTAGGGGTTATGGTGAATGACAGATTATTTGCCATGACAAAAAACAACAACAGTTTTCTTTAAGTACCTCTCCCCTCCCCCTCTTGTAAAGCATGTAATTGTCTGAACTAATCATTTCTGCCGCCAATTCATTGCTGAAAGTGTGGTCTACTGTATGTGGTTACGGCATCGAAAGGATTAAAAAGTCACTGATGAAGGCTCCACAGAGCCGAAATGTTTGAACAATTATTACAGATACTATGGAAATTAAAAATAAATATATTTTAATATGAAGCTGTATATTTTTATGTATGTAGTAATAATGAATACTTAATTAAGTTATTTTACCATCACTTCATCCTTGGTCGTAACTTGTGATACCTAATATTTTTAATCAGTGAATGAGTATTGATCAAAACTGAATCCTGTCATTCATTAGTAGTGTATGCCTGTGTGTGCAACTAGTTTCCTGTGTAGAAATGTTAGTTTTTTCTTCTATAATTGAATCATTTTGGATGTTCAATTTCTTATGATATTTTCAATGAGTGCAATTTTTTTCTTTATGCTGGTCCACCAAATTGAGGCATATGTGAAATGTGCACTGTCCACACATCGGGGATTTGCAACTATTGCATTTTCTATATTTTCCGCTAAGTTTATCTAATTTAGGATAATGAAATTTTTTTTTATTATAAGGTATATCATTTAGATAGAGCTGAGGTTTCTTCCCTGTGGCTAACCTCTCAAAGTAATGTTGTTGTTGTTGTTGTTGTTGTTTTACCACACTGTCTTGACCATTCTATTTCTGCATTATACTATGTGTTCATGGATGGCCCTACCTCTTGTGTTACAACTGACCAATCTAGAGATCCAGAACCGCTGTGTTAATGAATATTTTTAAGAGACTACATGTATACCTCTCGAACTGTTTCTAACAATTTCTTGGGGGAATTAGCTTGCAGAGTATAAGTTGAAATTTCATGATTACATTTATTCACTTCAATATGTTTTGTTCTTCTATTGCTCTTCTTTGTAGTGGGATGGAGTGGGTGAAGTTGCTTTCGATGTCTCTGACTTAGACCAGCTGTGAATGATGGCTCAAGAAGTGTCAACATATGATCATGGAGTTACCTGATACTTCTGTAATGATGGCAAGGTGAGTGTTCTCTAGAGTGTGTTTGTAATATAAGGAAGTATTGGTTCCAATAGGTCTATGTACATTACTAGAATGTATCACCAACACTCAGAGCAATTAGTGGCTCTGGCTAGCTTGTTGTGGTCACCTAGGACAGAAGTGTGTATGTGTTTGTGTGTGATAATAAATATACATGCAAATGTGTACGTCAAGTTATGTAATCAGATGTCACTGTATATGAGACCAGTACTATCGCAAGATGTTGACAATCTTAGTGAGTAGTTATACTCTGGCAATCTCGGCAATTTTCTGAAGGCCGATCTTACACAATATAGCTGTGATTTTCCCCTAAGTGAATTTGTGCTGCCCAAAAAATTGCCGATTTAATTCCTGAGGAACAATATTGCAGTCAAGGAGTGACTAATGAAGTAACATTAACACATGATCCTGTGACTGTTCTGTTGGAAGATGTCTATTACTTCAGCTAACTTTATTTTATGTAATCTATGACCTTCAGTGGCATTGGCATCAGCTGTGTCTAGTTCAGTTCTACATTAGGAGGTTATACTTCCATGTATTCTACATAGCAAGGAATCTATATGTAGGATAATACAGTAGGCATCAAAATAACATGCCGGTTTTCGCACTGTGCGACGGGCGCAGTACGGTAAAACCGTTGCCGTAGTTTACCCGTTTTTTTTTTTTGGTCAAACGTGCGAACATACTACGGCCGTACAGTTTGTAGAAAACGTCGCACCATTTCTGCGTAAATCGGTAAATTAAATGTTGGACCGTTCGTGCGGTATGGTAGAAATTGATGTGCACTTTTAACTTTACCTGCGCCGGGAGCCTCTCGCCTGGAACCTGGAATTTCTTGCAGTCAAAAACTTCACCATCAAGAAGATACTGAGTAAGGAAGATTCTGAGTAAGGAAGATTCTGCATTTAGTGCAAATCAGGAGGTTTTGGGTTATTTTCCTTGTCACAGGTAACACAGAAGTAATACACTATTGGCTAAAAGGGAAAAAAAAAGTCTTTTTTCAATTGTATCTTTATATATATATATATATATATATATTTTTTTTTTTTAATTTTTTTAAACTGCACAGGATCACTGAGACATCCTGGAGTGGGTAGAAAAGCAAAATAATGAGGAAAGTTATAGAAGTCTTTTAAATACATTAAGACCACTGCTAGTTAGTTGCATGAGCAAGGGCCCTCTTCCTTTATCTTGCTATTAAGGTTTCAGGATGGACATTCAGTAAAGCAGCTGCATTCCTAGTTGGCAGCAACAACACCAAGAACAAGCAGCTAGTAGTAGTAGTCGTAGTAGTAATAATATTAATTCTTTGATAGAAACTTTTTGTGTACCATTGCTAACCGACATAATGTGATCTATAGCTTGTCGTGACAAACTTGCTGCAGCTCAGTGTAGCACATCAAACAGCAGTATAGCATAATCATTTTAACAAGAGCAGTAAAATGTTATTAGTATTAATAATGATAATATTAACAACAACAACAATAATAATGATAACAATATTTCATAGGAAGCTCAAACTGTCAGGTGAACAGAATTGTGAATAATTAAGCTATCCAACGTCGGTTGTGAAACTGAAACTGGATTTCATGACATCGCTTGACTGAAAAGAGTACAGTTCCAGAAGAATCACACAGCGAACTGTCCTGTGGTTTATCTTTTCAATAAGAACAATATTAAAACCAATGTATTAAAAACCAATGCAATTCTTTATGATAGTTTTGTATCACTCTTAGGCTTTGTAATTATAGCTCTGTCATTTGTTAGTCTTCAAACATCATTGATGAAGGCTATATAATTATAGTTAATTGCTAAAATGCCAGAATATTACTTTTTTATGTATCAGACCTAAACACCCTTTGGTTTTAGATTAGTCAGCTGCTTCATTGTGAGGGGGTGGTGTTTTTACCACAAACCCATTAGTGATATGACCAAATAAGGGCAGTACTGTCACTGAGTTAGGTACACTATAAACAATAACAGAAACATAACAATCATAGGCATTATTAGTTATATATTTCTATATCCTCCCACCAAACTATTAAATCCTAGGCTGCAACTGTGACTTCCCTTATCTAATTCTAGACAATCCAAGTTTAACTAATAGCAGCCATACCACCATCCACACATCCACAGCAGCGACATCATCCACAGCAGCGACTCCATCCACAGCAGCGACTCCATCCACAGCAGCAACACCATCCACAGCAGCAACACCATCCACAGTAGCGGCATCATCCACAGCAGCGACTCCATTCACACTAGCAACACCATCCACAGCAGCAGTATCATCCACAGCAGTGACACCATCTACTACAGTGACACTATCTACCACAGCGACACCTTTATGGAGTTTTCTACAGTCAAATCCACACAATTCATCCCATAATAAATCAATTTTAATAAATCAATTTTAATTAGAATAGTTGAGAACGAAGAATTCTGTACTGATCAGGTTAAAGTTTGTTTAGTGGCAAATTTATCACTATAAATAATATACCAAGTTATAAGGGAATGTTTTTGTTTTTTTATCATTGAGTACTTTTTGGGATCAGCCTCAACAGCATATGGCACACAACAGTATACAAATATATGGGGGGTGGGTGGAAGAGAGCAGGAAGTTGGGGAAAAGCTTCCTGCCCCTCCCACTTGATTGAACTCGATAGACTTTGTGAAGACTGCTTACCTGCAATACCAGTCTGGAAAGGGAGGAAAAACTTTCATCCAACAATTCTGAGCTTCCGCTGCGGAAAGACGGGAGACGGTGGTTACAATTAAACGAAATGCCCATTTTACGTCCGTGCTACGGTGCGATGCTTACTGTTTTATTGGCGTTTTGGAAACGGTCGCGCAGTAGTACGCCCACTCTACGGTGTGAAAACCGGCACGTTATTTTGACTTCTACTGTAAGTTCTGTTCTGTTAGTCAGTTTTGTCATTTAGTTGTTATGAGTTTCATATCACTAAATTACCAGCTGTAGCTGCAGGTACCAAGTAGAACGCCTAGTTTCCCTCAGTTAGAACGTCTAAAAATTTCCAGTCTGCGGAACTTTTTAGTTTTTTTAGAACCTTTCAGAGGAGCCCTGCAAGGCAGTCAAGTGTGGGCACTTCAGATGGCTGTGTTAGGAGAGCAAGACTCTTGTACTCTGGTTATTTCATTCCACACACTCTGATTGATCGGTGAAATAAATAAATAAAAATATGTACTAAATATGTAAGTATTATAATATAATACTTACATATTTAGTACATATTTTTTTATATATATTATATTATAATGCATACCTGATTTTCCGTTATTCATTCACCACTTGTTTTGCTCGCTTACCTAATATAAGTATTATTATTGCATCTGAACAATTTTTCAAATTTTATCCATCTGTGTCTCTGGCTTGTAGTTTATAAGCACATTGTTTATTCCTGAAAGGCTTTAGGATCTATTTTGATCACGTCATATTTAATCTCACTTTACTGGACCCTTTACCTACTGCTATGCGGCGGGTAGGCTGACATTAAGTAGTTTGTTCAGTTCCCCTCACTAATTGGGAAGACCACAAACAATAGATGACATAATAAGGTGTTATATCCTGTGACGTAAGACTGCTCTAACTTTTTGTGTGTGTTGTATTTCTATATGGCTGACTGAGTTGAATAATTCATGTGCCATGAAATATCTTAGTGGTTATTCATCATTCTCGGCTGAAATAATTATTGGCTGTTAGAACGAGAAAAATGTGCTATTATCTTAGTGGTTTTACCCACACTAATTAAGCCCACCGTCACATCACCCGAGCCCAGGTAAAGGTCGGCCGAGGACCTGCAAATACTGCAACCATGCAACTAAGTGGTCACATGTGGTGTATCACATGTGGAGATGGCACCCGGGCACAAGTATATTAGTCCTGATAGTCACTGTTCTCAGTGCTTGTAGCCTAAGCCTAGCAGCTACCTGTTACTGCCTTGCCAGAATGGCTGATTCACCCGACACTATTAGCTCTCTAAGGATGGCTGCTCATCAGTGGTGGTATTATTTGAATAGTATGAGGCTGAAGATATACACTACTCTAAATACATGTATTTAGCTTTCTGTAGGTCAGGTTGGATATAAGGATCTAAATCATCAATCAGTGGTGAATGGCCTTCATTGATGCAAGCCGAAAACAGGAGTTCTCTACCCACAGTCTCATCAGGCTCGCTGCCTATCTATTCTCACTCTCACTCAGGCTCGCTGCCTATCTATTCTCACTCAGGCTCGCTGCCTATGTATATTCAGGCTCACTGCCTATGTATTTTCAGGCTCACTGCCTATCTAGTCTCAGGCTCACTGCCTATGTATTCTCAGGCTCACTGCCTATGTATTGTCAGGCTCACTGCCTATGTATTTTCAGGCTCCTGCCTGTGTATTCTCAGGCTCACTGCCTATGTATTCTCGGGCTCACTGCCTATGTATTCTCTTGGGCTCACTGCCTATGTATTCTTGGGCTCACTGCCTATGTATTCTCGGGCTCACTGCCTATGTATTCTCAGGCTCACTGCCTATGTATTCTCAGGCTCACTAACTATGTATTTTCAGGCTCCTGCCTGTGTATTCTCAGGCTCACTGCCTATGTATTCTCGGGCTCACTGCCTATGTATTCTTGGGCTCACTGCCTATGTATTCTCTCGGGCTCACTGCCTATGTATTCTTGGGCTCACTGCCTATGTATTTTCGGGCTCACTGCCTATGTATTGTCGGGCTCACTGCCTATGTATTATCAGGCTCACATCTGTATGCATCTGCATGGCACTCACTCAATTACCCCGTCACGTGATCAGGACATGCTCCTTCTCACTTGTGTCTGTTGCTGCCTCCACTAGGCACACCAGCTGTTACTACTAAGGTACTGTCACTTGACTGAATAGCTAATGCAAACTTTAAAGTTCCATATGAATAGGGGTGTGGAGCAGATAATGTAACCAGGGGAGGGTTGAACAGTAGTACTAGTTTATAGGAGTAGTATGTCTTGGAGTCACAAGCCACTTGACTATGGCAAGAGTGGTGTAGAGAGGAGTTATGGTACTGTTAGCATGTAAGGTTAGATTCTCCACCCGGTAGGGGTGTAACGGTAAGACAGACCACCTTAAAGTATCTGTCCAGGGCAGGCTGCCCTTCACTCAACATCTAATACTACTGCGTACTGCCCCTCACTGCTGCTAGGGCAAGCAGCGCTTCAGCTAATCACTAAGTGTGATACGTACACTCTGCCCTCGCTCAGGTCTTCTTACCTGGGCATGTGGTCCCTCACTTATTAATGACTACTGGGGGCTCTACTCTCCCCTCACTTGACAACCATTACCCTGGTTGTGTTCCTGGAGTCTACTTAGACTTCAGTGTGCAGTGAAAGCAGGTGAGTTGGGAGTATGCAGTACTCACCAGTCCTGGTTTACTGAAGCTGTGCCCATTCGGGTTACCTGAGACAATGGTGGCTGGAGTCATCCAGGTACCAGGCGCTGATCACAGCTCCAAGGTCAGTGGCACCACTACCTTCTCTGAGGAACCAATACGTATTCACTGTATGGTCACATCACAAAGCCAGTGAGAGGGAGAAGGTTGGGAGTCAAGGGTAGTTCAGCAGTACTCTTGTCATAACGCTCAGTTCTCACAGCCTACTACCATTGATAAGAGAGCTGTCAACCCCCTTTCCTAACCTATCACTTATACCCTTGGGGATGTAGGCCGCCTCCTGTGGCTCTTTGGGGGGAACTCTGGCAATGCAGGGCAATTAACGCTAATTGCCACTGACCTGCTGAGTCTCTTACCCCCAAGGCCACACAGGGGGGTGGGTCCAGGGTCATACCGCTGCCTCACACAAGGAGCATGCACACACATGACCACGGGCTTACATCAGCTCAGACTGCCAATGTGTAGTTTAGGAGGATGACACTGGGCAACCATACCAATAAGGCGAATTGTAGTTAATAAACTGTTCTATGTCAGTCTACCAGACCCTTTCCCCATGTAGCGGTAGGTAAAGGGTTTGGCGATACTAGACTATCCCATGTTGATGACTCCCTTTCTCTCTACCCACTTTCTTCCACATCAGTTCTTTTGTTAGTTAGTGGGAGAATGTGTGCATCAAAATATGAAAGAGACCATCAACTATTTTGTTTACTTTGCCATTCATAAATCTTGAGCTGATGGAAGCAAATTAATTTAATATTAGAATTTCACCATGTGTTAAAAATGTTACTGCAAACATGTCCTTCAATATTCATGCTTGTATCTACATCAGCAAGGCCAATCTTCCTGTAGCACATTGCCCATTTAAGTGAAATAACATGTAATGTACGTGAATTACATTGAGCGACAAATAGTTTAGTTACGTATTACAAGTGCAACATATGTAGTATTCTTCGAAATATTTATGTAAAGATGGTTCTGATGTTTCGTACTGCTTAGAAAAGTTTAGTAGAATCTTTTACTTATTTTGCTCACATGATTACGACGTGACGATAGGGGGACCTTTTCCACAACAGTTAGTACCCTATGTGAAGCCAACAGCTTGTTTTCTCATACTTTTATGTTTTCTCTGACTGTCAGAACAACTATAACATTACACTTTATTTCATCATTAGTATTCACGCATGCTCATTTGTTCTTATTTTCGTGCATCATCGCTGTTTCGTTTTTTGTTTATATTTATCACCTAGAACACTGTCATTGATTGTTCTTACTGGAAAAAAAAGTAACTTTATATTGGATCACTCTTTAACTACAATTTGCTTTTTTGGTATGGTTACCCATTTCTGTAATTAGAGCTAAGTTTAGTGAAGCCATCCAACATTTTGATGCCATGTTGTACAGGGTTCCCTGATAGATGTGAGCACAATGTTCCAATCATATGTACTCTCTGTATCACATGCACATACATAACAACTGTGACATGAACAACTGTGACACGAACAACTGTGGCATGAACAACTGTGACATGAACAACTGTGACATGAACAACTGTGACATGAACAACTGTGGCATGAACAACTGTGTCATGAACAACTGTGACATGAACAACTGTGGCATGAACAACTGTGACACGAACATCTGTGGCATGAACAACTGTGACATGAACAACTGTGACATGAACAACTGTGACATGAACAACTGTGACATGAACAACTGTGGCATGAACAACTGTGACATGAACAACTGTGGCATGAACAACTGTGACATGAACAACTATGACATGAACAACTGTGGCATGAACAACTGTGACATGAACAACTATGACATGAACAACTGTGACATGAACAACTGTGACATGAACAACTGTGACATGAACAACTGTGACATGAACAACTGTGACATGAACAACTGTGGCATGAACAACTGTGGCATGAACAACTGTGGCATGAACAACTGTGACATGAACAACTGTGACATGAACAACTGTGACATGAACAACTGAAACAACTGTGGCATGAACAACTGTGGCATGAACAACTGAGGCATGAACAACTGTGTCATGAACAACTGTGACATGAACAACTGTGGCATGAACAACTGTGACATGAACAACTGTGACATGAACAACTGTGACATGAACAACTGTGACATGAACAACTGTGACATGAACAACTGTGACATGAACAACTGTGACATGAACAACTGTGACATGAACAACTGTGGCATGAACAACTGTGACATGAAACAACTGTGGCATGAACAACTGTGAACAATGTGACATGAACAACTGTGACAACTGAACAACTGTGACATGAACAACTGTGGCATGAACAACTGTGACATGAACAACTGTGACATGAACAACTGTGGCATGAACAACTGTGGCATGAACAACTGTGACATGAACAACTGTGACATGAACAACTGTGACATGAACATGAACAACTGTGGCATGAACAACTGTGAACATGAACAACTGTGACATGAACAACTGTGGCATGAACAACTGTGACATGAACAACTGTGACATGAACAACTGTGACATGAACAACTGTGACATGAACAACTGTGACATGAACAACTGTGGCATGAACAACTGTGACATGAACAACTGTGACATGAACAACAACTGTGACATGAACAACTGTGGCATGAACAACAACTGTGACATGATGAACAACTGTGGCATGAACAACTGTGGCAACTGAACAACTGTGGCATGAACAACTGTGGCATGAACAACTGTGACATGAACAACTGTGACAACTGTGAACAACTGTGACAACTGTGACATGAACAACTGTGACATGAACAACTGTGACATGAACAACTGTGAACATGTGACATGAACAACTGTGACATGAACAACTGTGACATGAACAACTGTGGCATGAACAACTGTGACATGAACAACTGTGGCATGAACAACTGTGACATGAACAACTGTGACATGAACAACTGTGACATGAACAACTGTGGCATGAACAACTGTGACATGAACAACTGTGACATGAACAACTGTGACATGAACAACTGTGACATGCATGAAAACTGTGTGGCATGAACAACTGTGACATGAACAACTGTGCACGACAACTGTGACACAACTGTTAACAACTGTGCATGACATGAACAACTGTGACATGAATACACTGTGACATGAATGACATGAACTGAGGCACGAACAACTGTGACATGACATGAACAACTGTGGCATGAACAACTGTGACATGAACAACTGTGACATGAACAACTGTGACACAACTGAGGTGACACTGTGTGACATGAACAACTGTGGCATGAACAACTGTGACATGAACAACTGTGACATGAATGAACGAACAACTGTGACATGAACAACTGTGGCATGAACAACTGTGGCATGAACAACTGTGACATGAACAACTGTGACATGAACAACTGTGACATGAACAACTGTGACATGAACAACTGTGACATGAACAACTGTGACATGAACAACTGTGGCATGAACAACTGTGGCATGAACAACTGTGACATGAACAACTGTGACATGAACAACTGTGGCATGAACAACTGTGGCATGAACAACTGTGACATGAACAACTGTGACATGAACAACTGTGGCATGAACAACTGTGCATGAACATGTGACATGAACAACTGTGACATGTGAACAAACTGTGACATGAACAACTGTGACTGCATGAACAACTGTGGCATGAACAACTGTGACATGAACAACTGTGACATGAACAACTGTGACATGAACAACTGAACAACTGTGACAACTGTGGCAACTGTGACATGAACAACTGTGACATGAACAACTGTGACATGAAACAACAACTGTGACCATGAACAACTGTGGCATGAACAACTGTGACATGAACAACTGTGGCATGAACAACTGTGACATGAACAACTGTGACATGAACAACTGTGGCATGAACAACTGTGACATGAACAACTGTGACATGAACAACTGTGGCATGAACAACTGTGACATGAACAACTGTGGCATGAACAACTGTGACATGAACAACTGTGGCATGAACAACTGTGACATGAACAACTGTGGCATGAACAACTGTGACATGAACAACTGTGACATGAACAACTGTGACATGAACAACTGTGGCATGAACAACTGTGACATGTGGCATGAACAACTGTGACATGAACAACTGTGGCATGAACAACTGTGACATGAACAACTGTGGCATGAACAACTGTGACATGAACAACTGTGACACGAACAACTGTGACATGAACAACTGTGGCATGAACAACTGTGACACGAACAACTGTGGCATGAACAACTGTGACATGAACAACTGTGGCATGAACAACTGTGACATGAACAACTGTGTCATGAACAACTGTGACATGAACAACTGTGGCATGAACAACTGTGGCATGAACAACTGTGACATGAACAACTGTGACATGAACAACTGTGACATGAACAACTGTGACATGAACAACTGTGGCATGAACAACTGTGACATGAACAACTGTGGCATGAACAACTGTGACATGAACAACTGTGACATGAACAACTGTGACATGAACAACTGTGGCATGAACAACTGTGACATGCAACTGTGGCATGAACAACTGTGGCATGAACAACTGTGACATGAACAACTGTGACATGAACAACTGTGACATGAACAACTGTGGCATGAACAACTGTGACATGAACAACTATGACATGAACAACTGTGGCATGAACAACTGTGGCATGAACAACTGTGACATGAGAAATGATAGTTTCGATTATTACAAATTATTGTATCAGCCCACGAGTAAATTGTAGAGCTTTTGCTGCTATGTCTGTACAAATTAAAGTTTTGTTGTGGGGCTCGTCACACCTGGTTTCCTCATGTACAAACTTATATATTGCATTTGCACAGTATATAATGTGTCATTGTGGTCTCTTTCATTCATCTTACTTTTCTTGTTTTTTTTTGATGTTCTTACATTTATAATGTATACTATATTTTAGTATTCTAATTAAGCATTCCTATTTATTGGTTATTATTAAGACCTTTTGTGGGGTCAGCCCTCCGACATGGGGAAGACAGGAAGGAAGTGAAGAGAAGACAAGGGGAAGAACAAGACAAGAAGAGAGGACAAGAGAATATCAAGAGAAGAAGAGACGATAGACATTCACGCATGCTAACTGTTTATTGAGTGTTTCTAGAATTAATTACGTCATTTCTATATACGTGGACACTTTGACGTGGCTGCCTCGAGCATGCCCATTTTAGCTATATGAACACGTGTACCATTATTTTTGTTCAGTTCTATAGTCATCTGGTTATTGTGAGGTCTCCAGACCAGCCGTGATTTTTAATTAAACTTAAATAATTAAGATCACTTAACTGTGGAGCTTCTCACTACGCCTAGAACTCTGGTGGCAGTCTACCTGGTCCAAACCTGGGCGCATAATCTGGTTCGTGCCCTACAATTGGGGGCAGCGGTGCTTCGCGTCTGGTCAACTACCCCGACGACTCGTGAGGTGTTCCTGTCGACCCTATCCGTCATCGAAAAAAACTGCTTTGTGTTGCGTTCTGTTTCGCTGTTGTTCTTGCTATTTTTCCTTGTGTTACCCGCTACTCGTGTCATATTTTTTTTTGCTTTGTGTGTGTTTGTAGGCTGTTGAAGTCTCCGTTTCTCTCTTGGCTGTTCGTGGATGTCATTGAGGGAGAGATTGCCAAGAGCCTGCAAGAAAGAAACCGGCTTCCCTTGTTTTGCTTTGCCTAACTGTATTGGACTTGAGTCAGAATCTGGTTTCACTGGTGAGGAAGTAGTTGTAGATCGTGTTAGTATAAGAAAGGAAATTATAGATGAGAGAGATTCTTTAGGTGATGAGTTATATGGTACTGAAGGTTCTAGTAGACATAGTGACAGAAACACTGTAGTTAATGAGAGTGTTGTGCATGATGGTGGTGCTACACATGAAGGAGGGGCTATGGGTGGTGGTATGTTGAGCTCATCAATACCACTTGACTTTAATGAGTTGATGAGGATGGTTAATAACATGGCTAGACTAGTCGAAAAGAGTACTGGTACTGGTGTGTTAGAACCTACCAAGATGGTAGACAGGATACTCCTTTAAGGAAGGTAGCAATATTAGTTTGTTTTTGCAGTCCTTGGAAGCAGAACTTAACGGTATTGGAGTGAGAAAAGAGGACTTTAAGCAGATACTTGTTTCCAAGTTACCTTGTAAGACTAAGGAAACAATTTTAGACTTGTTGGGTAGAGAAGATAGTACTTATGATATGCTAAAGTCTAGATTGCTTGATAAGGTAGGACTTAGTAAACGTGAAGTTGAAATTAAACTATTTGTGGAGTGGGAGAAGGTGGCAAAGTCCTTGGATAGAGTTGAGAGGTGTAAACGTTTGGAGTCATTGGTTAACAGGTTCGTCCTGGGTGCCAAATCTGTAAAGGAGGTGGCGTTGTCACTAATGGTTGCACTGTTTAGAATTGGTTTGCCTGTTATTGAACAAGGGCTCATTGACAGTCGCCCTATTAAGTCTTACTCTGACCTTTTTGAGCTTGCTACAACTTTAAAATCGGCTAACATTAGACCTAAAGTACAATATAGAAGTGAGAGGAAGGATGATAGATCAAGTCTTACTTGCGTTGCTTTAGATGCCAAGGCTTGGGTCATAAAAGTTACGAATGTAAGACAAAATTGGATAACTCAAATAGGAAGATAGTGTGTTATACTTGCAATGCCCCAGGTCACAAGTCCCCTGATTGCCCAAAGCGCAGGGAGAATGTTGTTGGCTCTTCTAGTAGTAGCAATGCCCTGGATAGGACCTCAAGGAACTTGGGCATAAGATCTGGTGAGAAGCCAAAGAAGTGCAACTGGGTTGCCACAAACTCTGATGTTCCCACTATATCGGGGAAAGTGAATGATACAGATGCCGAGTTTGTTGTTGATACGGGAGCTGAAATTACTATTGTCCCAGGGAATTTAGTATACGAGTCCCAATTGTTGCCTGATACTGTATGCGTAAGAGGTGCGACTGGTCTCCCTGTCACAACTAACCTAGCTAGAGTGGAAATGTGTGTTCTTGGGAAAAGATTCATAAAGACTGTTGCTGTAACCTCTGCAAGTATGCTTTGTGACAAGGTTCTGTATTCAGTTCCTATGGGTGTGCAGTCAGCAGAGAAGTTGTTGTTGGATGTCTGTGCAAATGAGGATGGTATTGGTGAGATCCCCATGACACGTCTGAGGTGTCGATGGAAGGTGACGCAACTGTTTGCGCAGTCACCAGAGCTATGTCCCATAAACATGAATGTGTTTCTGACCTACGAGACAAAGCAGACCAGGATAGTGTTATGCCTGTGTCTTTAGATGCAGATTGTGATGATTTGCCTGTAAATGTCCCTTTGGTCAATAGTAGTAGTAGTACTAGTGAGGTAGGTGATGAGGCTGATGAGCAGGATCCTTCGGGTTTGGCTGGGGTAGAGAGCTTGGATTCTACACCTTCAGTTGAGGTGTCTGGGATGGATACTTCGGTCTTGGTTGAGGATGATATGGATTTAGGTTGTCCTACTCTGGTAGATAATGATGATGTTACTAAGTTAAAGGCTGAAATAGCAGAAGATGATACACTTAAGCATTGTAAGAAGTTGGCTGATTCAGGAATGATGGGTTATATGTGGAAAGAAGGGTTATTATTTCACAGAGTAGTAGATGCTTCTGAGGGAGCATGTGAGCGGCTTGTATTGCCTAAGGTCAGATGACAATTGGTTGTGAGTTTAGCCCATGATAAGTCTAGTCACTTGGGTAGTAAGAAAGTACGTGATTTAACAATACCCATTTTACTTGGCCAGGACTGGGTGTAGACGTGGACGAGTACGTGAAATCTTGTGACTTGCCTCACCATAAACAAAGCTGGCAATAAACAGGCCAAAATGGTTGAGTGCCCGATTATATCAGAGCCCTTCGAGAGTGTTGCCATTGATTTGGTTGGCCCACTTCCTAAAGGGAAAGGAGGAGCAAGGTTTATTCTTACGTTTGTTTGCCTTGCTAGCAGATGGCCAGAAGCTGTGCCCATGAGGACTGGTTCTTCGTCTGAAGTGGCTGAAGGCCTGATCTCAATATTCTCAAGGTCTGGGTTTCCTTTACGCATTTTGAGTGATCGTGGTAGTGTGTTTATGGGTAAAGTTATTAAACGTCTATGTGAGATCTTAGGGGTGGATACTATACATACCTCTCCTTATAGGCCTCAAGGTAATGGGGTTGTAGAAAGGCTTCATGGGATGCTCAAACCCATGCTTGCTAAAGCTACGGCTCATGGTATCGATTGGGTGACGTTTCTCCCCATGGCATTGTTCGCCATTAGGCAAGTTCCCAACCGTGACACAGGATTTTCCCCTCATCAGCTTGTCTTTGGCAGGAATATGCATGGTCCCCTCGATATCTTATATGTAGGATGGGTGAATGATGGATATGCCAACACAGATGTCAGTAAATGGGTAGTGTCATTGAATGATAGATTAGCAGTGCTGCATGATGTAGCAGTCTCTAATGCCAGCACGTCTGCTATGCTTAGGAAAGTTGCGTTCGATAAGAACAAATCTGATAGAACGCTTGAGGTTGGTGATAAGGTCTTACTGAGAGTACCTGGTTTACACGGAGCATTGGAAGCTTCATGGGAAGGCCCATACTCAGTTACTGAGAAACTTTCGAGAGTTAATTATAAGGTGTGCAGGGATGGTAGCCGGAATGGGAAGATTGTACACATTAATAACACTAAAGTGTACAAGGACAGAGGTAAAGTTGTGAATTCAGTTTGTGTGGTTGCTGAGGAAAATAAAGAGATGTGCATGATGTGGGAAGGTGCTGGTGTGTTGTGTGATGAGAGATGTGAAGGCTTTAGTGAAGGTGACTTGCAGATGGTGTTATCGGGACTCAGCGAGTTCTTTAGTGATTGTCCTGGGTTATGCTCTATAGGAAGCTGTAGGATTGAAGTTAGAGCTGGTTCTGAAGTGAACCTTCTGCCGCACCAGGTGCCCATGCAGATTAAAGGTGCGGTGAACCAGGAGATCAACAGGCTCCTTCGGGCAGGTATCATTAAGGAGATCTCAAGTGAATGGTGTAGCCCCATTGTGCCTGTCAGAAAGAAGGACGGTACAGTACGATTGTGCGTAGATTTTAGGGAGCTGAACAAGGTTACTCCATTGAGAAGGTACTATTTACCCTCCCTTACCGAAATCCTTGATATGGTTGGTAATGCCGTGCGCTATCCAAACTGGACCTAGTGTCGGGTTTCCACCAGATTAGCATGGATGAAGGCTCAGAGGACTTGACTTCATTCATTTGCCCCATGGGTAAATTTAAGTTTGCAGGATGCCTTTTTTGACTCAAGAATGCTCCAGCTATTTTTCAGTCTGTCCTTGAGGAAGTACTCAAACCTGTGTCTGATGTGTGTTCAAATTATATTGATGATGTGATTGTTTATAGTGATAGTTGGTCAGAACACCTAGCGGATTTGACTAGAGTGATTAAGCGGCTTGGAGAAGTAAGGCTCACAATAAAGAGATCTAAGTGTGAGTTTGGAAAGAGATACATGTTATATTTGGGACATCACGTTGGGGGTGGCATGCTAGCTGTGCCAGAAATGAGGGTGTCGTCGATGGCAAAGTATGGTAGGCCCATTACTAAGAAACAGTTAAGGTCTTTTCTCGGTTCAGTAGGCTACTATAGGGATTTTGTTAAGAACTTTGCATCGCTCTCCTCTGCTCTAACTCTGGCAATCTCTCTCTCTGCTCCACGGATGGTCAGGTGGACGGCGGAGATGGACACAGCTTTCAAGTTGTTACGTGAGTCTTTGTGTAATCGTGTAGTGTTACATGTTCCTTGTGTGTGTGATGTTTTTGTTTTGTATACCGACGCCTCCGGTGGTGGACTTGGTGGTTGCCTGCACGTGATACGGGATGAACGAGAACGCCCAGTTGCGTTTTTCAGTCGTCAGCTCCGTGGCGCTGAACATTCCTACACTGTAACTGAATTAGAGACATTAGCAATCGTGGCCACCATTCTCCATTTTGACTTCTATCTCTATGGAACTTCGTTGATCGTGTACACAGACCACAGACCATGTACTGCCCTCCTGTCGAGCAAACACTTGAACAGACGCCATAGACATTTTATGCTAAAGCTCCAGGACAGAGATATTGATATACGTTATCGACCGGCACGAGTAAATGGAAACGCAGATGGTCTCAGCCGTCAAGACTGGGATGAGGACTTGTCAGAGGCTGTCTTGGGTGACAAGATTTCTTCTTCGTCGACTGCGGGCGAAATCTTAGGTGGGGGAGATGTGGGGTCAGCCCTCCGACATGGGGAAGACAGGAAGGAAGTGAAGAGAGGACAAGGGGAAGAACAAGACAAGAAGAGAGGACAAGAGAAAGATCAAGAGAAGAAGAGACAATAGACATTCACGCATGCTAACTGTTTATTGAGTGTTTCTAGAATTAATTACGTCATTTCTATATACGTGGACACTTTGACGTGGCTGCCTCGAACATGCCCATTTTAGCTATATGAACACGTGTACCATTATTTTTGTTCAGTTCTATAGTCATCTGGTTATTGTGAGGTCTCCAGACCAGCCGTGATTTTTAACTAAACTTAAATAGTTAAGATCACTTAACTGTGGAGCTTCTCACTACGCCTAGAACTCTGGTGGCAGTCTACCTGGTCCAAACCTGGGCGTATAATCTGGTTCGTGCCCTACACCTTTTTGAGTAGAGATGAGCAGTGTAACATCAAGTGCTGTACTGATACTGTATTGAAAACAGCATTGTGTTCCTGAAAGGAGCACTGAACCTTTAGTAACATGTGATTACTTTCCCTTTTTTGTTACAGGTTTGAGATGCAAGAGTGTCCAAGAAATTGCTGTGGACGTTTCCAGTGACAATTCAATCCTTGTTTGAAGGAAAATCTACTGGAATATTGAGGACAATTAAACCTATCACTGACACCGTCATAATCCAACCCTTTAAAAGCTTCTTCATGGAAGTTTACTTTTATGGAATAGTTCATTAGTATTTTGTCAATGAATGTTATACTAGCTTACAAGCAGACTGCATTTTCAGAATAAAGTTGACTAACTAACATAGTACTCAAGGTTCCTTCAGTTAGTGACCACTTAGTGCTGCCTTGAGTCGTCACGTTGATCGTACTGAAACTAGTAATACAATGCTACCATTTACTCTAACAAAATTGGAGAAACATTCTATGAACAAATATGGGTGGGGAAGGGAGGGGGGGGGGGGGGGGGGGTGTGCGGAGGAGGCGAGTGAAATGCATGGACCCAGGAAAAGTACTTATATGCTGCTCTCACTGTCACTACTAGATACTCTAACATACACATGTAGATTGCTCCATGAATTTTATGGAGTTGTGGTCTATCGACTTAAGAATATGTGGCACACATTGTAACATTTGCTTCAACTTTTAGAATAAGCAGTCACGGCCAAAATTGAAGCCACACACTTTGATTGTTGTGTGAACAAGTATTATAATTAAAAAAAACTACAGTTGCAAAATATTGATGTGTACCCACAGCTATTTTTCCAAGTGATCATGTACTTCAGCATGATTAAGGTGGGTCTGTCGGCTCAGAAATGGTCAGCCCCCAGCAATGGTCAGCCCCTCCCAACAATGGTCAGCCCCGCAGCAATGGTCAGCCATATGCGCATGCGCGCGTGCTTAAGGGTCAAAGTTTATTTGATCAGCCGCGCTCTATAGATCAAAGGTGAGGGTCAGCCGTTCTGCACATAACGTCGTCCATAAAGAACGTCGTCTGGTATAGGGACGCTAGGAGAATCGATTTTTTGAAACTTGTTTGTTGCGTTCGCTTGCCTCCCTTCCCCACCCATATTTTGTTCAGAGATTCATCACGCGCCGACTACCTTCATCTCCTCGGGACAGTAACCCACGCAATATTGGCTTTGGGTTGATGAGGGAGACAATTTTGTCATTCAACAAGCTGTATTAAAGTAAGCATTTATATAGCTAGTGCTTTTGAGAGGTTACTAGCTAAGCTAAAGGGACTTTGAGGTGAACAAGGAATCTAAAAAAGTGCGACTCTCTAGTGTATATTGAAGAACGTAATTACTGTATATGTCTCTTTTTCAACATTTTACATTAGACTTATAGACCCCTTGCAGTAGGCGTGGTTAATTTTGCGCTCGCGTTGTGGCCGCCATATTGGTGCACAAGTAATGAGATGGCTTCTGGTTCAACTTCAAACGGCAATAAAAAAAAGCTTTTGCTTGGAGGTTATTGAAAGATGAGACGGCTAGAAAGAGGTATAAGGAGAAGTTAGAGCTAATAGAACATTTGGACCCCTATGAAACGGATAGAAAGGAGTGGGAGGACAATGTTGATCTATGGCCAAGTGTTACTCATATTCATGTGGGCATGTTTCTCCTCCTTACTCCTAGTGTTTATAGTGGAGATGATCTAATGAATTACAAGAGTATGGAGTCGTATAGAAGCTTCCTTTCACTTACAAATATTGTTATTGCCATGAGGACAAAGAAGACGAAATGATAGGGTGCGATAATCCAGAGTGTCTGCATGAATGGTTTCATTTTAGCTGCCTGAAATTATCGTCCAAACCAAAGTCTACACTATGGTATTGTCCAGACTGTGCAAAACTTCCTCAATTTCGAAGAAAGCATTAAAAAACAAACGCTATTGCAACTAATGGGGGACAAGGAAGTGATGAATAACATTATTATTCAGATACTTCTATAGATTTCATTATAAAATTTTCATTACAGATTTGTCATTATCACTTAATAAAAATTTCATTGATATAGCTAAAATTAAGTACACAAAATCATGTATAATATCAAATGTCCTTGAGTGATATAAAGTGATAAATACTGGGTATTCATTCAAATGAAATGACTGAATCACAAATATTGTTTAGTGCACAACACACATGAACAATTTTGTCTAATAGAGAACAGGAACCATCAGGAGATACAAGAAAGTCAATAGGCTGGGTGTCACTCAAGATGCTATATTTCTTCCTTATGTTTCCGATAACTCGCTCTACATGGATTCGAACATTTGCTATTCGCCTTGTTTGTTCGACCTCTATTCCTGAGAGTTGGGATTTTCCTCTGGTAAATGCTGGCATTTCAAGTTTGGAGCTATAGCTACCCAATGTGTCACGAATGTCAAATCCTCTGTCTGCCAGTATCAGGTCACCAGGAACAAGATTAGTCAGGAAAGAACTGTTCTCAGTGATGTGTTTATCACTAGTCCTACCGCCCCAACCACTTGAAATATAACTCACGCTGCCCTGGGGTGTAATTCCAATCAAATATTTCACAGTGTTGTGATGTTTATATTGGGAATAGGTCTGGGCACGTGCAAGGAGATTTGTTGGCCGATCTATGAAGATCTCAAAACAGTCTATGATGACAACGCAATTCGGATAATGTTTTCTAAACACCATAGGCATTGTTTTCCTCAATGCATCTCTGTCAGGCCATTTGATCAAAGGTTTCAACTTGGAATAAAGTACACCAATTACATATTCAAAAATTCTACTTACACTTGATTGATGGATTTGAAATCTATATCCCAAGTCTTGCCCGCTGAGACTCAAGCGAAGTCTTATTAGAGTAAGTAATAGCTGCTGGAATTTGGTGAGAGATGAACGGTCTTCAAGGTAAGGCTCAATATATGCCAATAATGTCGAAAACAGTTTCATTGACCCAAGTCCAGTATAGTATAATACTTTCCCATCATCTTCTTTGAAAGAATCCTGTGTAAACAAAAGGGACCCATATTCAGTCTTAAGATGTCTGATCACTTCAATTTGCTGAGTGTTGTCATGCTTCAGTTGACTCACTTCCTTTTCTAGTCCTTTCATTTTCTTTTCCAGATTTTCTAAATCTTTAGTTGATAATTCTGTTTGTGCTTCAATTCCTGGCACTTCTTCAGATGGCTCTTGATCTTCAATCACTACTGAAGTATTACAATCTGAAGCTAATTCTTGGTGGGTCTTGGAACGCCTTCTCTTTCGTGTTGACCTCTCTTTGGCTCTGTTATACCTCGAAGTAGAACTTGCACACTTTACTTGCTTGTCGATACTGTAGCCCATATTCAATGTAGGTGCCCAGTCAGGATTTGCTTGGTCAAATAATTGAGCAGGAGAGCCTGAAACAAAATGTATGGCACAGATTCGGACATTCGGGTATCTTTCTGGAGTAAGGTCTTTTCTATTGATCTTAGATATCCACTTCTGTTGCCTCTCAGAACTGAGCTGTTTCCTTGATGAGTGATAACAGCAGGTAATCTGAAGAACCTAATGCTCTCTCCTTTATCACTTCGATTATGGCAGTTGACTACTGCACAAATTACCATCTCATCAATTTCTGTGAGTTTCCACGCTACCGCGCCGTATAATGCTTGTGTGCACCAATATGGCGGCGCGTAGGCGAACCCAAGTTCGACCACGCCTACTGCAAGGGGTCTATAGTTAGCTCCTAAGTAGAAGTGTACAAAATTTGGTATATTCACAGAATTTGCAATATTTTAGTTGTATTTAAAGTAAAAAAATCTTTCCACCCACTAATATTATAGCTACAATATTTATTATGCCTCTTTGGGATATTCATAAATTGGGAGTATTATTGTTGATCTTGATAAATTTATTTCTGTTCTGTTCTGGCTATGAATCTTTTGCACCACAATTCATCACAAGGAAAAGTTTTTTTTGACATGCCTCTTATAGCTATACTCCAACAAAAGAATGCAACTCTAAAGAAACCCTAAAAGGGAAAGAGTAAAACTTAGCTAAAGTAGTCTCGCTCCCTTTTAGGCCAGATTACTTACATTTTGCAAGCTTTCTTCAGAGTTGCATTCTTTTATTAGAGCTAGCTGTAAGTACTAATTAAGTTGGCAGTAGTATTGCATAAAAGTTTTTTTTATTTAACTCCTCAAATGCCATAATCAAACCTAGCCCACACATTAGTAGTAATATAAAAAAACCATCTCGCACTCTTATGCGTATATATATATTCAATTACTGTTAAAAATTTAGGCTCTTTTTTTCCCCCTTTAGAATGGCACAAAATCTTGATACTGAAGATGAAGAAATTTTATCCTGTGAAGTTGCTCTGAAAGTCCTGAAGAAAAAAATTCCACAATTACGAAATTCTTTAGTTGCCAATGAAATGCCAGAAAATCTCTATGCAGAAGATTTCATTACAACAGAGGTTTTTGAGAATATAACTACCAATAAAACGAAAACTGAGTTGGGTCGTCATTTTCTCTTTGATGTTTTAAGAAAAGTTCAACATTGCTATGGAAAATTTGAAGAACTTTGTGTTCTGCTTGAAAAGTTTGGGGAAAAGAGTGATAAAAAACTAGCATCTACTTTAAAAGGTTTGCAAATTGAATGATGCATGTAAGCATGTTTTTTATAATGGATATCGATTAAGAAACCTCTGTAATATATATACCATCTTACTTCTTTATTTTACGGGGCAATACATACACACAGAGTTTAATTAGAATGCTTAGCTATTGTTTTTAAAACGAGATTTATTTTGTTTGTTACAAACAATAATAACTCAGTATGAAACAAAAAATGTATTTAAAGACATTAGGAAGTTTACTTCTTTGCTTCTAATTGGCGAGAGAGAGCAGGTAACTGACACTATTATGAGCAACAAGGAGCCAATAGGATATGTGTGGCATATTAGCACATAATCGTGTGATAGCTGTGGTAGGATCAGACAGTCTCCTAGCCATTGCCATAAGTTGCCTTGTCACCCATTTATAATTTTTACAAATATCATCACTATACATTTGTCATGGTATATTGATTCAGGCATACAAGTAGATGAACACTAAGGTAACAGGTGTCTATGGCGGGACAGTGATGCCACTAGCATGCAGTGGCATCGAAACGGGTGTGGCTGCACGGCCATGGCCACACCAATATTTTTACAAATAGGGGCATGTCCATTAATTTACTACACTTTACCAGATCTCGAGGTCATTGTCAAATTGAGTGGTCGAAATGACTTTTCTGGGTAGTAAATAGCTAATGTTGATCATTTTGGAAGATATCTGGGGAAACTCTGTCAACATGGTCCTTCCTTTCCTTTAGTACTATATTAGCTATACAACTTTCTTTGGTTCTTTTTATAAAAACTATATTGTCTTTGCTATGAATCAAATTCATTAATTTAATGAATGAGTTGGTGTGGTTAAGTGGGTGTGGGTATAATGGCTGCACCAATTCAATTTGACTGCCTACTTCTCTGATACCCGTAGCCCGCTTTGGGAGTGCAGGGGGGGGGTCGGTCAAACCCCCTTACTGGAAGTAAATAATATTTAGCCACACCCCACATATAACTTCTGGAATATCATCATTATTGTTTGATCATGCTGAAAACACCAGTGATGGAATTTCCCGACTATTTCCCTAGATGTACTTCATACTATGTATATGGATGGCCTAGTCTGAGTCCAAGTGCCTTGGCTACAAAACTTTGCTCTCATAACGGCACGAGTAAGGCGATAGCTACGTTATATCTATACTTATAAAGTGTAACGCAATGCACTTATTAAATAACTTTCAGTACGAAAGGCGTATTAATGATGCACTGTTTATATACAGCTCACTGTAGTGGTTGGAAGTCCCGTTAAGCGAGGCTGATATATCGCTAACAGTTTACCACTTTTCGCTCGATTATCAACAGTGTTCAATAAACTGATAGTTTTGAAATAGATGACGTAGAACAAATTAGCTTTAGTGCAGTTATTATTATTTTTTTTAATATTATAGAAGAATAAACGAAGGAAACAAAAGTAGGCGTGCATGGCTTTAATGTGTCTTCAAAATCCCAAACTCCTAATGAAAAATTCTAGCTACAAACCTTACTAGTAAAAATCAACAACAAGCTAAAAAAATAGTTTAAAACAACAAAATGTATTCCCCCCCCCCCCCCCCACTAACTCCTTGAATAGTATCATGTCCCACTACACTGGTTCTACGTACAATTACAGCTAACTAGAAAGTGGACAATTAAATGGTGGATTGGACTGTCCATAAATTTTTTAAACAGAATAGCTGCTGTGTTTCCAGCTGAATTTTAAGCCAAAAATACAAAGATTATGTATTACCCTTTAACATCAAATTTTGTATGTTTATGTTTTATCTTTGGTTTTCTTTTAAGAAAATGAAGTATTTCAATATATTCCAGCCAGAATTTCTTTTGTTTTTGTGTGAAATGAAGTGTTAAAATCATAATTTCTGTATTTTAACCAAATTAATATAATACGTGTTGCATATTAGTGACATTATTATTTTCTATAAGCTTTAAAATTGTAATGGTCCTCAAATAATAATGTATTAGATTATGATGACAATCACAATATAAAGAAGTTTCTATAATGTATGTTCACTTTCAAGGTCTGAATTTTCTTCAAGTACAACATTGATGTCCTCAGCATTTTTACAATTTTCTCCTCGACAGTCCCCACACGCAGTTGCACATTTGAGACCATTTTTCCTACAAGAACATAAATTGGTTCCACATGGATTTCTTGAAGATAACTTGCACTTGCATCGTACAAACTTGAGTAGAGTTTCCGGTGCAGCGACCATATCTGTCGTGACCGGAGTTAGTGTGGGACCATCAAGCTTCCAACCCCACTCCTTTGGATCAAATTGTTGATCTTCATGAACAAGCTTCTTCTACAGCATTACTTGTAAATAGACCCTCAAACAGTGAAAATGTGCTGCTCTTTCTGTAGGTGGTAGCTTCTGTGGATCAACTACTTTACTAGAGGAAACCATCTCTAAGAATTTGACGTAACGCAAATGGTTCAAGGAATCTTCGAGCTTACCACCATATAGGATTACAAACAAACGAACACCGGCTCTGCCAATTTCATTTGGTGTCATGCCAGGATCACCCATTAAGAGTGATATTTGCTGCACTTTCGTTGATGCCTGAAACTTCTTCAAGAGGCTGGTCTTTCCCTGCCCAAAAGTTGCAGAGGTGGTGTCACAGCCACTCCATGCATAAATGAATGGAAGGTGAGATGTCACCAATGTTCGAGCTTTGGCAATCAGGTCACGTATTCTCCACACTTGCAAGCCTCTATTACTTGATTTCGTGGGCTCAGATAGAAAATAAACATCTGCTATGTTCTCTGTCCAAAGGTGCATAAGTAAGATGAGCACATCAGTGTCATCAGCTACCACATTGACTTCTTTTCCTTCACTGGCTAGTTGAAGAGCACAAGCAACGATCATAGTATCAGCATCTCCAGTAGAATTGTGGACTGCGTGGCCATCAAACTCTAAGTAACGACATAGTAGTGAGAGAAATTGGGCCTTGTTTCCTTCTTTTGAAAGAAAGGTCTCCTGATTTATATGGGCTTGCATGGATTCCAATAGCTGGATGTCTGCACATGCTTTTCTGACTCTTCTCCTATGTTCGTGGTCTTTAATTGATGGACCTTGCATGTAGCCATCAAAAACAATATCACAGTGTCCATACTTTGCATGTACATATTTTACATATTGTTTCACTATGTCTTGGTATGTCCCTTTCTTTGCCCACTTCACCCTGTGAACAAGAGCACCACCATCGAGGATATACTTTGCTTGAATATTTAGTGGAAATGGTTCCACCGAACTTTTGAGGCCTTTTACTAGTTGCGATTTGTCAGTCTTCCGCAATCCATTGTCCTTGAATAAAGAAGTTAGTATTGTTGTAAGCTCATAGCTGAAAAATGTGGCCATGTCGGCCTCTCTTTGTACAATAGCGATCAGTCTCGTATAGTTGGGTGGATGTGCACTTTCTTTTTGTCCACTTGGATTCCTGGATGCAAGTGATCCAGAGATTTAACTTGATCACTCCTATTGATAGATGCATCCACAACACTGACCTTGTCTAGCTGCTTGTGAATTTTTGCTCCAACCTTCTCTGTTTGGTCACAGTTCACACTGTCATCATCTGCAGCAGTTAAACCCGAGGACAATGAACACAATTTTGGTTGATCTGGATTGAAGGGTTCATGCAGATTGAATCATGTTTGAATTTTCTTCAGGTCTTCATAGTCACGTGTGATTCTTGTATCTCCCAACTCAACATGCTGTTCAGATGTTCTGTGTTTCAAATTTGTGGAATTTGTCATGGCATCGTGGACTGCAGCACACTTGTGCATGCTACAAATCCACTGGAGGCGAACAGATTCTGTCACTCCTCTTCCTCTGGTTAGTCCTCCACGGCTCTTGATCGATCTCATCATGACCTGTTCAATGATGAGATCAGTCCACAATCCAGCCCAGTATCTGCTACTCCTGCGTACAGCATGAAACCCTTGCTCAGTGAAGCAGTGGTGCAACCATGGGTGTTCAGTTGGAAGCTCCCGCATCAGTTGCAAATACAGTCTTGAACTCTTTGCATAGTTTATGTGACCAGTTGCAGCCAATAAATTCAACATTTTTTCAACTTGTAGAAGATGTAGGTTCCAGTTCCCCGTTCTTTCAGCTTGAATGAACAGCTTTAGAGTTTCTATATACTCAATATACTGCAACCACAATTTGGCTGTTCGTGATTTTTCAGCAAGAAATGCTTTGTGCCTGAGTATGCATTCCTCCAATTTGGTCAGCTCCTTTGCTTTAGCAAAATCAGAAATTGATACAGATTTGTCTTGAGTTCCTTCGTACAGATCATGGATTTTCTGTACCACCTCACTGAGATCAAGCTTGAGTGGAGCTTCATTCCTTCAATCTCTTCCACCAGACTGAGGTCTGCTTCCTCTTCTGGGTGTGGCAACACTGCGAGCATCAACTTATTGACTAAAGCTGCCTCAACTAGGAAGTGCCCACGCAATGCCCTTGATACAGCCTTTCCTGAAAGCATATGGATGACTGCATTTGGCCCATAGACAGTTTCTAGTGCTTCTTCTAGTCCAGACCCTTTCATCATTGAACCGATGCTGCCCATAAAGCTCATCAGTGTGTGAAACCCACCAAGCCTACAATCTCTATTGCCTTGTACCACAATTGGTCAAACGTTATACATGGGGTTGGTATTTCCAACTGCTCAGCTTGCCCTTGAATATACATCAAAGTTGAGTATATACAGCTATCATTAGATGGACTTAAATCAATAATGGGTAAAAGGAGCACTTCAGATTTGGACTTGGATCCTTCAAAGCTAGAAAAAGTATGCTGCATGAAGCCAGACCAGTTTGCTCTTGGCCTGGCAGCATTGTTAAATGTCCATCCAGAATGCCAAAGTAGATTGGAGTAGTATAGTTCTGATGGCAGCGTGTGTGGAACTTGCAATTCCATAAGTGGTTTAAAATAAACAGAGGCTAGAGCTTTCTCGTGTGAGCCTATATATTGTATAATAGGTACTCCTTTCTCTCTCACTAGCTCATTCACCTTGACACGCTGCTGTCTACTGATTACCCTTGACTTTGCAGCAAGTTGTACACCATCTTTTGGAGTTGAAACAGCTATAATTCCCATACCATGCAAGCTACCATTGCCATCTAATGTTGCCACATTGTGGTCTACATTATCCGCTACCCACTGAGTAAAAGTACCAGGGAAGTACTCCATGAGCAAGCTGTCAAGGCTTTCACTCTGAACAACAGATTGCTTGTATCTGTTTACCTCATCATAACTGATGGAGAAACCTAATCGTGACAATTCATTCACAAGCCATCTTGACCCAATACATGGTCCATCTCAATACCAATTCCAAATAATGTAGGGGTTACAACTGACCTTGGCCTGGCAGATTGTATAATGGAATGGCCAATGCTGTTCTGCTTTAGTTTCGGATTGGATGATAATTTTCAAGAATGTGTGTAAATTTTGTGGGATCCATTCCTTGCCTTTATCCACATTAGCTATGTCTTCATTGCTAGGGTATGATTTTGAATCATAATGTGCATCTCTGATTTCAGCCTTGATTATTTTAGCTGCAGCAATCACTATGCGCTCTGCTTCCTTGTCTGCATCTTCCTTTCTTTCACAGTACCACTTGTCCTGGACTATGTAACTTGCCATATTTCTAAAGCACAGAACTGTACCACGTCCCTCAATGTCAGCAAAAAATATGAAGTCTTCATAATGTTCATGCAATTTCTGTTTCAACCTTTTGGGAGTGTATACATCAGATCCACTGGACAACTCTACCATCTTGGTATGCAGTTCCGCTAGTGAATAGAACTCAGCATCAGCTTTTGATTCTAGCCACTGGCATAGCATTTGGAACCAATATAACATCCCTTTGTCCTGAGGCCTACCCACACATGCTGTTGATAAAGTGCTGCTTTTATTGAGCATAAATCGTGAGTAACAATCAACATGATAAATTGCTTCTTGCTACCAAGTCAATACAACCATGAAGACGATTTTGAACCTCAGATGCCCATGCATCTTTCCTTTTGCAACAGCATTTAAGCAGCTTGTCATAGCAAGTGTTGTCACTCTGTGTACTTTATTCCGCTCTGGATGGCGAGCATCAATTTCAGCTGACTTCACACAAAGCATACAATTCTCTTTCCAATTAAAGAGCAGCACACTAGATCTTAACCTCTTTGCTTGTGGCAACTGGACATCATCTAAGACTCTGAAACAAGTGGCCCTTCTTCGATTGGTAAAATCTCGACGGCAGTGTTTGTGCACTAAGACTTTTCCAATCGGTGTTTTGTTGACAGCTTCAGTCAAGTGGGCATGAAGCTCCGACCATCCACGTTCTTCACTGAAACTAATAAGGCTCGTAATACCCTTTTCTGACACTGTAGTTGCTTTCTCATTCTGGAACCCCAACTTACAGATAACACAGCAGTCTTCATCAAAGCTGATATCAACTCTTGAATGTTGCCCTTCAGCCATTGCAGCTGAACCTAAGTAACAGATAGCTCAAAGTAAACTCTAGTCTCATTAACCATTCCACTTACACTGAGGTGATGACTACAGGTCTTCTGAGTGCAAGAGCAAGGATTAGCTAGTACATGAATCATAAACAACTTCTGTTGGTAGTTGCAAGCTCTTGGCTCCAAGCAAGTTTGAGCAAATGAGCAAGTACCCAAGTGTGAGCAGTCTGCTAGCATGAGGTTTCACCTTTGCTGCTAACCACAATCTATTGTTACTTAAAAGGCTATAACTTTTTTTCCCCGAGGTAGATTCTGGTGGGCGTTGGATATGTTGTTGCTGAATAAATTCTGCTTCTTTTTATACCAAATTTACTTCTATACCAATTTTTTCTGGGTTTGACCATTTTTTGACCTTCAACAGCCAGACTAATAGCAGCATTGTCTGGTACTCTTGCCTAGTAGTCCAGAGCCCAAGCCGAAAACCTAAAAATACGGTCCACACAAAATGTTTTTGTGGTTTCCATATCTTTGAAATATGTTTTTTCAGAATCTGAATGATGCCTTTTCTGAAACCTTGAGCATTTCGAAATATTTGAAGATAAATTTTGTGTTATTTTTAAATGACAATGCTAATACATGACCCAGAAATTTCCATTTGAAGTGTTGTTTTTTTTTGCTAATTTTTTTATTTATATGTAGTCTAATGACAAATCAAGCTGGATTGCTCCAGTGACAACCTAGGGCAACTCCTAAAACTTTCGTGGTTGTATAATCGTATGCGTAAATTTTTGCTGTAGAGCAATTTGAATAAAATGAGGTAAAATAACTGTAGTAAAGGGTTTTTAGATGCATAGAATTCAGTTCTGACATTATTTTTAGGACTGCATGAAAATTTCAGATTAATTTTTGCTTGCCACAGTGAAATTTTTAAAATGATTACACAAAAACATTTTTTTTTGCTAATACATCTTCAGGAAGACTTTCCATTGACCGCAAATAGCAAATAGTACAATCCATAGCGAGCATAATTGATATGTCCTGCTGCAAAGAAGTATGGAATCATAGCTTTTACAGCCCAAAGATGTAGTAGCCAGTCAGCTTCTCGTTCAGCTCTCACAAATAGCATCATAATGAAGACTGGTTTGATAAGGTTTTCTAACCATAGCCAAGTTGTTCTACTGTCAGCAGCTTTTCTCTCCAGAAACACCATCAAATCATCGTGATTGCTGACACTTTCCAAAATACCATGCAGAATTTCTTCTGAAAGCAATCGAAAAGCTCTTGTGTTTTGAGGAAAAAATTTTCCTGTCAACATTCGTTCCACTCCTCCAAACGTGGACTTCAGTATTTCTTCTAATCCACTATCATCCATTAATGCACCTACACAGCCAACAACAACATGTGCATACCTCCTAGCCTTGGAATGAATTGGGTATGTCTCTGGATGTGTGCCCACAATATATAGACCACAACACGATACAGTTGCTGGTCTGCAGTAAATATGGTGTACACTTGACCCATTTCTCTGGTAAGTTTTTGAGCGTCTACCATTGCTGTCATCATAGTGGTTGGATCAGAAGGCAGCATATCAATAAGTGGAGTGTATATAGCTTTAGTTGCAGGTTTGAGACTTAACTTTTGTTCATGTAACAATTGTGTATTGAAACCACCAAATTCTGGTGTAGATGATTCTGAAACTACATGTCTGAAGAAGTCGAAATCAAGATCATTTGCTCTACTAGCTGTACACTCTGCCGTGCTAAAAATTTTAAGGGAAGAACTGAACGACTGAGTTGGTGATAGGCATAATTGGGTTTTTAGGCCCTGTGTAGCCTTTTACAGGTAAATCTGGTGATACATCATTCTTCAAGTCACTTTGCTTTAGACGTTTGATTCGACTTTCTTCCGACAAACTTTATGTATCAGATTTTTGTTGAGTCAAAAGTATTGCCAATCCATGCATTGATTGAAGACCATTCTGTGAAGATATATTGGCATCAAAATTGTCTGCCACTACCTGGATAAGACCATTATCAGAGCTGGATAACCCCCGCAATGAGGATTTTTGATTAGCTGCAGTTGCAGCAGAAGACTTAAATCGCAATACTTCTTTGTAAGTACAAGTAACCCCATAACTAGACAATTCTGTCAGCAATTTCTTCTCTCTGACTAGGACACCTAAAGCGACCTGGAGAGATGTGGGCTGTTTGTTAATGACACTGGTAATGATATTACCTATTAAAGGGCAGGCAAAGTAGAATCTAGTCTGTCAGAAATGCTAGAGAGTAAACAATTCAACTTCAGCAGCTATTGATTGATTAATTCTGGTATTATATGACCCCCTTATCTGAAGCAAGCTTTTGATTCTTTAAAGATCTGTTTTGCTACTTTTCCAATTGACACATCATCTGCTTCATCTTCTACTACATGAAGAATATCATGCACTCTCTCTCGAAATGCTACAATATTAGCCAGTCCTACAGTAGGGAAAACTACTACTTCCTTGCCAAACCTTTCTGATCATTGCTGTACTAGTAGACATCAAGAAAACTTATCACCACCACTTTCTTTGTACAGTTTAAAAACTTCTTTAGATGACCATATGCAAGCTTTAATCAGACTTCATGACAAGTACCATATTTTCCAAGGCACCATCTTTGATTTCACTCTGTTCAGAACTGTCTAAAGCTGCTTGTATTGAACGAGGGGCCATAAACTTAGTTCTGCAATCATCATGGTAACGTGCATCTACAGCATGAAGATCACTGATGGTACCCTGAAGTCGCACTTCCACTTGCCATGCCCACTCATCATTTCGACTTTTACATACATCCAAAATGACTTCCTTGAATGTTTTGGTGCTAAAACCCCTATCTGAGGTTCTACAAAGCAAATCTCTCCTCCAACGGCTTGGATTCTTTGAGTCTTTATGTAATGCACACATTTTTCCACAAAAGATGCAGCGTTCAACAAAATTAAATGGTGTCACTTCAGACCTACGCAAGCGCTTTGTTGGAGGCATTTCAGTGTAAACTAGTTCAGAGAGTTTATTTCGCTTTAAATGTCTTTCGACATGTAAAGCTGATGTATATGAGGACACACCACAAGATCGATGACAAGCAATTTTCATAATGGGATTATCATCCAACCAGCAGAGCATAGTGGTTTCGTTGAGTGGCTGCATATGAAGCTTGATTAATGGAGCTTGAAATAGCACTGGGTCATCTCACTACACAGGATGAAACTAAGTTTCAAACTCTATAATAAACAACAGCAATAATATCACATTAGTATTTGTATGAGTAATAGCACGGGTAACCGTGCTATTCGGGATTAATAGCATGAGTAACGTGATTGAAATAGCACGAGGCAAAGCCGAGTGCTATTTCAATTGCTTTACGAGTGTTATTGACCCCTAATAGCACAGGTTACCCTTGCTATCACTCACTAATAGTAGGCGAGCTTTTTAAAAAGTCATTTGCAATTGTAGCTATACTATATCGTTCACTCACTATCTCCTTACTTCAAGATTAGCTTCCGCTGGAACTTCGTTTTCAACTTGCGGCTCCTCCTAATCTGTTGAAAAACATTCCGTCTAATACCGGTAGAGCTTCTGCGGTAAAGAATAACATTGTCTCCAACTAGAAACTACTCGAACTGTACATTTCCAAGGTTAACTCTGCACGCGTGCGCACTTACCCGTGCTATTTCACTTAGCTACCGAGGTATTTCACTTAGTTACCGAAGTATTTCAATTAGTTACACGCTATTTCACTTTCCCCGTGCGATTTCAATTGAACAGCGATTTTTCCCATACATTTTTTAATGGGCAACTTACGCGACGTACTAAATAAAGCATGCCTTTTAAAATAAGATTCCTCTGCTGTTGAATTCCTCTGCTGTTGAATTCCTCTGCTGTTGAATTCCTCTGCTGTTGAATTCCTCTGCTGTTGAAATCCTCTGCTGTTGAAATCCTCTGCTGTTGAAATCCTCTGCTGTTGAAATCCTCTGCTGTTGAAATCCTCTGCTGTTGTTGATGGACGAAGACCCTCTGTAGTAGCTACCAGCTTTATGTATGGAATACTCTTATAAACGAAGAATACAAGCTAGAATCTATGAGTTGTTATGAATATCATTATTCATTTTGATAACAAAATAACGTATAAGTGTACATTAGAAAAGACTATCTGGCTGAAAGGAGGTCATATTCTGAAGAAGAAATTTTTCATCATATGAAATATTGTACAGTAGATTTCTGATATTTTACAATTGCACGTGCTACTGTAACATGTGTACATCATGAAATGTCTACTTTAACATGATGTTTGCCATAATGAGTTCAATATTCCCAAAGTGTACATGTACTACATTCAAAATAACGAAAATTTTAATTTGAATATTTCAAAATGCTCAAATTTGCTGAGGTGGCATCATGCAGATTCCAAATCAGTAGGTCTTGGAGGTATAGAAACTGTAAAAAAAATTATGTGGACCAAAATTTTAGGTCAAGGGAAAAATTGCCATTTGGGAACTGGACTATAGGTCTCTCAAAATAACTGATAATGTACTCTGGTAGCTGGAAAGTATACACAATAACAGTCAAGAAGTACAAGCTGGAATGACTAGATGTTAGCTCCAGTTGGTAGTGCCTTGTTTGCAGATTTTTAGAATTTATGGTGTTTTTATGACTCAAATTTATGAATTCTAGGTTAGAGTATTAATTGGCAAGCGAGCGAAGCTAGCGAGGCACTATCAGGGGTAACACAATTATAATCAGGGATATTTGTTTGTTTATATACATGTATGGATGTATGTATGTCATTACCCTCGTGTTTTTGTGTTTGCTTCTCGGTCTACCCCTTCCCATACTTCCACTGAACAGAATCTTTCAGTTTAGAGATACCGTAACATTCAAGGAAATTTAATTATTTACCTCTTTGTATTAGATTGTTTCTAAAGGCCACAAGACACACTTAGGTTTTAAAACTTACTGTTAGCATCAATACTGTGCAGTAAAAAACTTCTTGTTTTTCAAGTCTCAAAATGTTATGGCGAAAGGTTACTATGGTATTGAGACCCTTTACCAGACGTAATTTCAAAAACTTAGCTGTTTATAGTAGCTGTGAGTGCTTATTGTCAAAAGCTACTGGTAAGATAGTCAGAGTGTGATATTAGAGACTAGTGTTGCATTTGTGTACAGGCTTGCTCACCATTTGTGCTCAAGCACATCACTTTGGCTATTCAATTAAATTTGGCTTAGCTAGCGTGATGGTTTATTTCATTGAGTAAAAGAATCAACATCCTTACATCTATTATTTTTTTACTCATACTTTCTGGCATTTTATTATATATTCTCATATCTATTCAACCTGAGATGTTTTATGCAATGTTTCATAAAAATAATAGAAATATTGTGACTAGTCCATGGACCTTCAAATACACCTTATGATAATTTATTCTATTTTAGAGCAGTATAATAAAGAAATGAGTGTGGCAAGGGAGAAGTTTTCAAGTAAGTAAGACATTAAATTCAGGGTTAATTAGATAGTTCTTGAATGTAACTAGCATTAGTGGTTGCTGGAGTTGCAATGGGATATGCAGGCTGCCACTAGGGTCAGCTTTGAGGGTATCAAAATCCCAGAAGTTATAATTTTGGCAAAATTATCATGTTGCCAAAATTCAAGCCTTTTTTTATTTTTTTATTTTGCTGGACCGTAGAAAACAAAGCACTAAATGACCTAAGGTTTGGTTTCAAAAAATTGCACAGAAGTTACACTATTTAAACATGTCCATTATAACCCTCAGCGCGCATTGCGCGAGAGGGTTATAGTAGTCATCCAGTCTGTTTGTCTGTCTGTCACACTCTGATTTTGGAGCAGAGTTGGGGTTGATTATGATTACAATCGTAATCGATTACAATCGATTACAAGGTTTTGCGTAATCGTAATCGTAATCAAAATCATATGACTAATTGTGGGTGTAATCGTAATCGTAATCATAATCATATTTTTGTAATCAAACCCATAGAACTATTACTGGTAATATTAGCAGTGAAGTAGAACAGCAAGTGTTTGCTATAATTAGTTGTGGCACAGCAGTTTTTAACTAATACCACTTTTTACAGTGTTGAAAGATGCCGTCTATCCGATGAACTTTTTGAAAAACTTATGTGTCTTCGTTGCAACAATCATTAATTTTTGACATTGTAATCGTAATCATAATCGTAATCAACACACTGTAATCGTAATCATAATCGTATATTTGACTGTGTAATCATAATCGTAATCAATGTTTCGTAATCATACTGTAATCGTAATCATAATCATAATCATGTTACCGTAATCAACCCCAAGTTTGTTTTGGAGATTACTGACAATAAACCATTGATTTAGGTATAAACTTACTGAGAACGAAGATTTAGGACCTTTTATTGTGCTACTTGAATTTCAGGCTAATTGTTGAGAAAATGCGAAGCTTTCAGATCCGCATAGGTACAAACTTTTATGGGTAATTCCCCCTAGCATCACGTTATAATCACATTAGCGGTATACTTTGCTTTATGCTCAGGAAAGTTAATGGAGTGAAGTTTTGCGTTGAAAATGTATACCGGTGAGTGTTTCTGGCTAGTTTAGCTTCTTTCTTATGAAGACAGTGTTTCTATGTACCACTGGCAGAGGGAGCAGGATCTAACACTGAACAATGACAAAGTGAAATGCATGCTGGTGTCTCATAAGAGCTCTTCCCCTCCAGCTCAGATCTGCATAGGTGCGAAGAGGATAGAATGAGTATCTAACTTCAAGCTTTTGGGAGTCACCCCAGGAGCTCACTTGGAGGACTCGCATTAGCAATATCTGCTCTAGTGCTAGAAGAACCATTGGACTGTTATATCGCCTGTTCAGCAATGCAGACTCCACTACTCTCAGCCATCTGTACAAGGTCCTTGTCAGGCCACAGCTTGGGATCCTCCCAATAAGGCTGTCTTCTAGCTGTAGTTTTCAGGCTATACAGTGTTTCTCCAACCTAGGCTAGTGTATGGCTAAAGTTAAACCCAGTAGCTCGTTATAATAGAACTCAAATGGTACATTCACTGGAATTAAACAGTACACTAACTGAAGGTAAGCCGGATGAAACATAAGTATGACTGTGTGTATGTGCATAGAAATGAGATAAATAGACTTTGGACATGAAGACAAAATATAATGTTAATTGATTGGTGATTCTCATTCTTTTTTGCATTTTTTACTACTATCATTCCCCATGCTTTGTTTTTGTTTTGTCTTTAAGGTTAGACTTAATAATAGCTCTAGTAGCTAGTTGGTCATACCTGCTATCAGCAAATTTATTAAACTTTTTTTTTCTTCATTTCTCAAGGTATATTGATGTCTCATTAAAATATCTATCAGATTGCTTGTTCTTTTGGAAGGAGATTATATTGTACTAGCTAGGTAGTGTAAAAATAGTGCTGAGTGTTGACACCTTTGATGCTTCATTTGTTTTGTAAATGTCTTGTTCAGCTTCAAGGACAAGTCTTATGACATTCATACCCATTTTATTTTTATGCAGAGTCAGGTCCTATGGAACTTGAAAAGTTGAAAGACCATTTGCGAATGTATGCTGAAAAGAAAAAAAATCCTGATGCTCCTGATGTGAATGAGTTATTAAAGTTTGATTTAACTGATTACATTAAACGAAGATTTCAAGACAAAATTAAAAAAGAAGTTATTGCTGAAGAGATATCATCATTATGCTATGAGGATTTCTTGATACCAGAGGAATTGTCAGAATGGTGTGATAGCCAACTGAAGAAATTTTCAAAAACAAATCCACTTTCACCTAAAAGTGAAAGTTCCAATTTTTCTTGCAATACTGAATCTATTCCACCAGAACCATTAAGTCCAACACAGTTGAAAGACATGATGTATCATAGCTGCTTCTGCTGCCAGATGGTAAATTCATGCACTTCAAAAGACTATGCATACTTCTTTGATAATGCAGAAAATCAAAATCACAGTTTCACTGAGGTATCTATGTCAATATTACGAGATGGTAGTACAGAGCGGTATGTAATTGCCAGGCAAAAAGATGCTGTTTATTTGGCATTTTTAAGTGAACCCCACATCTGTGATTGGTTAACGAAGTACAATTCATTTGAGCAAGGTAAAGATTGAATATGTAATATACAAAGTAGAATAGGGGTCACAATCTTTACTATTACATAACTAGTCATGTGCTTCAACATAATGGGCGAGTGAGCCATGTACACCAATAATTCAAACAAGGTAGCTAAATTAATCTGATAAAAGTTGATTTTTGCCTTTACAAAATATGATGAAAAAATAACAAGAAGGTTACATTTATTTAGTTTTCCCAAAGTTAATGTTTTAGCTCCTATTTACCTAGATTAGGAAGGCATCATTTATTTTGTCCATTTATTCTTACAAGTAGCTACAAGTAGCTTTGTAACCCTTGACAATGTATTTTAACTAACAAATATGGAACTTTCTTACCTCAATTTCCCCCCAAAATAAGCCATTCAGACTATCTAAAAGACCAGTAGTTCCTGACAAGAAAACGACTAAAAAAGCTTAGTTTTATATTATGTATGGTAAAGGGATTCAATGCCATAGTAACCACTCACCGCAACTTGTTTGACTTAAACAAAAAACAACAACAACAAACAAACAGATTTCACAGGAATTACCACACAGTTATTTGTGGATAGGATTTTATGGTTGCATAGGGCATATAACTATAACAAGCATTAATCAAGATAACTTACTGCCACCACTAATTCTAATAGAAAACAAACTTGGTAAGTTTGTAAGACCTAACTGCACAGCATAAATTCAAATATGTCAGAGACAACCTAAAATTCAAAGGTGTAAAGATTGGTAAATCAAATGATTCTGTTTAGTGGAGTATGGAACAGGGTCGACCTCCACACATATATAAACTAGTTGTGTGCTTGAGCACAAACGGCAAGCGACCCGGCTTAGTTAAGTTATAGTATTCAGTGTTTCATCCAGACATTCTTGCAAGGGGGGGCAAAATAGAGTTTTGAAAATGTAAGGGGGGGCGGGCGGCACTGGTCACCATGGGAGTGAAATAGAATTATTGGAAGGCCTATGTCCTACATTAAAAAAACATAATCTTATCTAATGAGGTCTGCATGTGTCAGATCCTGACAAGTTAATTCAGCTACTCATTTTTCACCTCCACCGTCTAGCAATTTTCAGTCAACTGTGACATTCACTATTTAGATGCTTTTCACACACTATTCAACTCTGACTCTCACCTCCCCTTAGGTTTATCACACGTTGATTCACACTTACGGTTGCTGGCTGGCTATAAAAAGGCCAGCCCTCAGCTCACCGTAGCAGTTGTTGAGTTTTGATCTATACAGATTCTACAACTTCCAGAACCAGAACTCTAAGCACTCGTAGTCCCTGACAGCTTAAGATAGTCTCAAATGGATATTCGCTCTTTCTTCTGTGGTGCAAGCTCTTCAAAGTCACCTGGCCACTCAAGTAGCAGTGACACAGAAGATAAAATTGACAGCAATCAATCTGATACTGAGTTTTTGGAGCCAAGTCCTGCCAAGAAAAGATTAATTGTCCATGAGAAGCATGCAAAGGAAAGATTAACTACACATGAGAAAAGCAAGAAAATCACTGCAAGCAGTCGAAAATACAACAAAAAATGGGAAGAGAGCTTCAATTGGCTGATGTTTGATAAAAATTTCCAAGGAGCTTTTTGTAAGGTTTGCAGGAAGAGAGGAATTTCTCTTCAAAGAACAGGAGGAACATGGATCTCAAAACCTTTCACGAACTGGAAGAAGGCAATAGAGAAGATGAAAATTCATGCAAAGAGTGATATTCACCTCCTATCATGTGAAGCAGAGATGGCTGCAGCTACAGCACTACAAGAAGGGTCAGTCATTCAGCAACTCCAACAAATTAATGATGAGGAAAAGTTGAAGAACAGAATGGCCATTAAAGCTCTAATTCGTTGCACCCATTTTCTAGCTCGTCGCCACATTCCCCACACAACAAATTTTGATGAACTTATTGATCTAATCGTAAGTTGTGGTGCAGAAGATTTAAAGGGGTTCCTTGAAAGAGCTAGATTAAATGCAACCTACACATCTAAAGTTGCTGTTGTTGAATTTGTTGAGGCAGTTGGCTTATGGGCTGAAGAATGTTTACTGAAACGGCTTCGCCAAGCTTCCCATTTCAGCATAATGGCAGATGAGTGCACTGATGTGACGACCACAGAAGAGCTTTCAATTTTCTTCCGCTGGGTGAACATGGACGGTCAACCTGTTGAGCACTTCTTGGATATAGTTCCATTGAAAGCTACTGATGCAAAGACTATTTATTCTGCCCTTGTTGAATTCATGAAAGATAAAAACATACAGATTAGCAAGCTGGTGGGTATGGGATTCGATGGAGCAGCTACTTTCTCTGGGAAACACAATGGTGTGCAGAGTCTCCTGAAGAAAATTTCACCTCATGCACTTTTCGTACACTGCCATTGCCATTTGCTACAGCTAGCATGCGTTCAAGCAGCTAATGCTACCAGTGGGATAAAACATGTGTACATCACACTCACCACCCTCTGGAAATTTTTCCACTATTCTCCTAAGCGAGCTGAGAGTCTCAAAGCAGTACAGCAGGTGCTTGACTTACCTGAGCTGAAAGTTGTGAAACCATCAGATACTCGCTGGCTGTCCCATGAACGCTGTGTGAAGGCAGTCAAAGCTAGCTACAGTGCAATTGTGACTGCTCTAAACAATATCTATGAGCAGACACATGCACCTGAAGCTCTAGGTATCAGTAAAGCCTTATGTAGGCCCTCAACTTTAGTGGCCATATACCTCCTTGATTATGTTCTGCCACAAGTGGCGAAGTTGAGCAGAGCTCTCCAGACTGAGAGAATAGACTTGACAGCTATCACCCCTCTTGTTGATGCCACTCTCAATACACTTGATGATGCCATGTTACCTGCTGCTAACTGGGTATTAGAACTGATGGATGCAAAGAATGAGATCGAAGAAGTCACTGACATCACGTTAACCACGGAAAGCATTGCTACATTCCAAGGACAAGTGGCTGAACCGTTTATCAGGATGCTGAAGGCAAACATATCCAGCAGATTTATTTCACAAGATATTGTCTCCTCATTTGGCATCTTTGATCCGAAGAAAGTGCCAGCTGCTGACTCTTCTGACTTCCATACATATGGTGAGGACTTAATAGATGTACTATTAGCTCACTATGGTGCAGAGCTGCCTGCTAAGACTGCTGGTGGAGATGAATACACCAAAGAAGCTCTTATTTCCCGCGAAACCCGAGAGGAGTGGAAAACATTTCGAAGCTACTTATCGAAGAAGCCGAAAGGTAACCTGCACTTGCAGTTGAAAGAGCTCACCACAAGTGATATGCTTAGTGAAATTTTTCCAAACATTAGCACCCTGGCAAACATATGTCTATCTATCCCTGTCAGCACTGCTTCAGTGGAAAGGAGCTTCTCCAAAATGAAACTAATTAAAACACGAATTCGAAATCGAATTGGGCAATCACAATTATCCTATTTGATGAAAATAGCCATGGAGACACCCGAGACGCTCTCATCTACACAATTAAATGACATTATTACAGTATGGAACAAAAAACCTAGACGAATTGCTGTGTGAATATTGTTTATTATTAATTTGGTTTACATTTTTCTCTTAATAAATATCGGTTCTTTCAAAAGGGTGGGGGGCACTTAGAATCCAAGGGGGGGCATTTAGAACCCAAGGGGGGGCAAATGCCCCCTTTCGCCCCCCCCTAAATGAAACCCTGGTATTGTTTTATGATGTATTTTACCGAAAGAAGCTTCTATTTTATATTCATGATGACAAAAATTGATTCTGATTCTGTTTCGAGAAGAACAGTATATAGCAGCTGACCATTAATTTTAGCAAACAAACAGAATTACTTTCTTACCTCAATTTTCCGAGTATTGGTAACTTCTGTGGTATCAAATTTAAGCCATTCTGACAATCTGAATTACTAGTAACTCTTGACAACAAGCTCTAAAGGCTACAATACAAAAAGCTAGAGTTATTTTTTAGTAATTTTAGCTAAGATTACTAAAAAATAACTCTAGCTTTTTGTTTAGCTATATGTTTGGACGTACGTATGTCATTTTGTACTTTGACCCTCCGTATTTTTGTGTTCGCTCCGCGTTCGACCCCGTCCCAAACTTCACTAAACAGAATCCACCGGTTTAGCAACCATTACCCGTATCACCTTAGAAATTGAATTGTTTACCGCTTTGAATTCTTTTGCGGGTGCAGTTAAAACTCAAAAACTTATGGGAGCTCCATTTCTATTCGAGTTAGTCGCTATTTGTCACAGTTATAAGCCCTACTCAACAGCATTTACTTGAAAATTCATTGTCCACTAGACGAACCATGAAGGTAAGTCTTGCGTAGGCATGTTCAGTTGTGTGAAAGTATTGTGCATTACAACTACTATTAAGAATGTCACAAAGAAAACTTTAAATAACGTGACTTGATTTTGTTGCTTCTTTTTCAATTCAAACAGTTGCGGGGAGCGGTTACTATGGCATTGAATCCCCTTTACCGCATACGTTATTTAAAAACTCGACTTTATTTTAGTAGCTTGAGTGTTAGTTGTTAAAATCAATCATTTAACAATAGTGTAGTTTAAGGCTCGCTCGCCATTTGTGCTCAAGCACACCACTAGTATTAATATGTACTTCTGACTACCACTGACTCTTGACAACGAACAAGCGGCACTTTGCAGCCCTACAGAAGGGTGAAGTTTTTTAAATGATGTCAACCTCATATGGACCTTCCCACTGGTCATTCAATTTTCCCTCCTGGTTCAACCACCTTAATGCTCCAATATCAGCTCTCGGCTTCATTTTGTTCTTAGATGTTCCTTCTTTGTCAGTTACTACTTCTCAAATGCAACCAATTTGTCCTTCAGTTTCTCAATCCACTAATTACATTTTGCTGAGGTAGGTCACCACCAAGCCAACCATCATGAATCACATCTAAGGGGGACCACACACCTATAAATTGTTTCAAAAGGAGATAATCCTATGTTAGCATGCGGAGCTAGTTTGTAAGTAAAGACTACATACTTGAGCATTTTATTCCATTCAGTTCTTTGTGTATTTCTGTAAAGCTATTTTGAGTGTTGAGTGCCATCTCTCCAAGCAACCATTACTTTATGGATGGTATGGACTTGTCTTAGTAAGGCTCCCATAGGTGATAATAAATTATTTACATTATGCATTAGTTAATAAAAGGAGCTCGCTCATTACTTGTTTGCCGTGTGAAAGTCTTTGACGTGGACAGTTTCTAATTATCCCTCAGTGTTGCAATGAAGTCTATTATAGCTGAAATGATAGTTGTTACTGATTTAGTCACCCAAATTTAACTGTAACAAGTGAGATGAAAACACATAGCAAGAGCGCATTCAAAACAAAGAAATATCTAACAAAAAGGCTGTGGATACAGCTTTGGTAGGATACATACTATTGACATCTCTAAATCGCCATTTTATAAATAGTTTTCGGTGTTTTCTTTTCTTAATTATGGCAGTGATTTAGCACTTACTTTTGTTAGTTGCATTCCTAGCTTTTGTGCCCCCATTTATGTGAATTGAAATTGGAAGAACCCATTACACTTTTATTAGCCCTCACTGCGTGCATGCGTGAGAGGGTTATAGTATTCGTCCTGTGTGTCTGTTTATCTGTATGTCTGTCTGTTTGTCGCGCTCTGATTTTGGAGATTACTGACAATTAAGCATTGATTTAGATATGAACTTACTCAGAACGAAGATTTAGGACCCTTCATTGTGCTACTTTTTTTTGGATTTCGAGCTAATTGTTGAGAAAATGCGAAGCTTTCAGCTCCGTGTAGGTTCCATCTTTTGTGGGTAATGTGCCCTAGCGTCAAGTCATAATTACGTGAGCAAATAATTTATTGCAGCCTGCAGTTAACGGAGTTGAAAGAAGTGAAGTTTCATATTGAAAATGTATACTGGTGAGTGTTTCTAGCCTGTTTATCTCCTTCTCTTATGTAGACAACAGTTCCATGTACCTCGAGCTATATTGATACCTGATTAAAAGAACTAATAGATTGCTTGTTCTTTTGGTCTGAGATTATAATAGCTGGGTAGTGTTTAGTAGCGCTGAGGGTTTGCACCTTTGGTGCTTCATTGCTATTGCACTTAATGATGATGGCAAGTAGAGAGAATGAAATAATTACAAGGTCTTATTTCTACTGAAGTCTAATTCATTGATTTTTTTTCTATTACATTCATTCTTGGATTTTTCGTGCTGATATGTATGAACTTTGAACTTTAGGAATGGCTTGAGTCTGTGTATCATATTATGCCTCATCAATTTTTGCATGCACCTCTTATCAATTGTATGGAATCAATTATCGCCAATTGTAGCACTATTACTTAGCCCATTATTTTATGAATGCAATTATTGTCATGATGTATCAATCTGTAGGATTGATAGACCAAATGGACCACTTTCCAATTCAATATTTGGAGGATGAAATATTAGCCAAAAAGAGAATCATACTTACAGGTATGTTGAGTTTTTAATCAGGTAATATATAGCCTTATTTTTAATACTCTAATGAAATGTATATTAATAATAGATAAATTGTTATTATACCAGATATTATTGTTCAGGCCTAATGCCTTTGGAGGCTTTCATTAAACCTATGTTTCAGTTCTCATCGTTGATGTAGGTCGTCAATCTTTTGTTTATATTTTCCTTTTCATAATTACATTAAACTCATAAAATATATTAAACTGTAAGGTGTTCCCTGTAGTTTCCTAGCTGACCCATCTTTCTATCGGGTGTTCGATTAATTTATAGAGTATTGCTTCCTCTCCTCTTAGTTGTAATAAACATCAGATTTACAGCCTGACTGTCATCTCTCCAAATTTTATCATGAGAGGCTTCACCTGCTGTCACATTTACAATTAGCTATAAAGATAATGTTTACTTTATTTGAACTACATTTGAACTACAAAGATAGGTAGAATAGCTATGTGTTTGGTGAAATCGTAATATTAATATCTGTTATTTGTTGAACGGGTTATGAGATTACTGCAAATTGTGAGTGAGCAAAGCAAGCGTGACACTACAGGGGTTACACAATTAAGATTCTGTAGTGTTTATTTATTTATTTATTTTTGCTTATTTATAATGGTACGTGCGACCCTTTTTTCACCCATGCCACTAATTACGTAAGTAATCTTGCTGAATAAAAGAAATGGATCTGCCAAAGAAGGAGTTGTGGGTCTTGAAAGAAGGTTTTATTCCAACAGACCTAAACGCGTAAACGTTTTTATTTATGAAAACATAGCAGACCCAAAAGCACTATTTCTCTTCATTGACACTGAATATATAAGTCAAGTTAACACATTTTAATTTCAACACTACTGAAATGAAGCACATAATGTGCAAACCCTCAGTGCTACTATAAACACTACCTAGCTATTACAATGTAATCTCAGACTAAAAGAACAAGGAATCTATTAGCTATTGTAATCAGGCATCAATATAGCTTGAGCAATAAAAATGGTACATGGAAACCTGTCTTCATAAGAGAAGAAGCTAAACAGGACAGAAACACTCACCGGTATACATTTTCAACACAAAACTTCACTTCTTTCAACTCTGTTAACTTCCCTGTGTATAAAGCAAACTACACAGCGGGCTGCATGAAATTATTTCCTCATGTATTATGATGTGACGCTAGGGGGTGTTACCCACAAAAGCTGGTACCTATGTGGAGCAGAAAGTTTCACGTTTTCTCAGCAATTAGCCTGAAATTTAATAAAGTAGCACAATGAAAGGTCCTAAATCTTCATTCTTAGTAAGTTCATACCATAATGAACGGTTGATTGTCAATAATCTCCAAAATCAGAGCGTGACAGACAGACAGACAGACAGGACGACTACTATAACACTCTTGCGCATGCACGCTAAGGGTTAATTATGTCGAGGGCTGTAGCTTATAGCTAGTTCTCCCTTTAAAACCAGACTATCTCGCTCGCCATTTGTGCTGAAGCACACCACTAGTATATATACATAAATACATAATATATTGCAAACAATATACAATCTGTAAAGTAAATTTTATCATTTGCCATTTCCTCTTTTATCATATTAATACATAGAGTATGTTTACTATCCTTTTTTTTTATAGGATTTTCATTTGGTGGAATGTTGGCATGCTACATAACTGCAAATCTGTATAGTCAAAGTATGTTTAGCATTCAAGAACTACAAAAAAGTGTAACTTGCATTACATTTGGTCAGCCATTCATTAATGCTCCATTTGTTGAAGAAGCCATTCAAAAATATGTCACTATGAAGTATACTTTTCATGCTGTTTATGATGACAGTGACCTATTTCCAATTGTTCTACATTATGCATACCAGCGTCGCTCCGGTACCTTAGCACCAATTTCTCAAGTTACTCAATTAACTTCTAGTGAATCTGAAGATGTGAGTTTAATTATTTATATGTTTATAAAATTTATATTACTCTATGACATTCAGAAATTCCAAGATGAACATGTGGGAAACTTACTGCATCGTATGGATTCATTACAAGATGTAAGCCTATTTATATTTTGTTGGAAGTAATAGTTGTAAAACAAAACCACACCAACCATAAGCAACAACAACAAACTACATAAGGAAAAAGAAAAGGGCTACAACAGACATATACTTCACCAATTCCAAGGCTAAGCTGTTAGATGCTGACTTTCTCCAACACTTCGGGCGTCTTTTAGAATTGAATTTGATTTTGAATTTCTGCCTCAAAGCAACTGCAAAAATCCACAAACAAACAGCCAGGCATATAAAGTAGATAGCTATAACCTTATTACAAGCAAAAACTTCTAAAAGCCTGAAAATGAACCGGAACTAGTCCATTTTACAGCAGGTTTCGAGGAGACTCCAAGGAACTTGCCCAATCGATTGCTCTTGATGTCCGGTAGGAAAAACTTTATCCATATTCTTCCAAAATGCTGAGGGACTCTCTATAGGCTTCATACTTTCTATTCTGAGTGTTTGAAGTCCGCAAGCAACAAAAAAACGCTCGGCATCCTGAAAATTTTCGGTCAAAAATATTTCTCAATCTCCGTTTTCAAACAATTAAAAAATACGTAACCTGCCTGTATGGGGTTAATTTTTAAAAGGAAGTACAAAGCCTACTTTACGTATAAAAAAGAAATGACCACTTTAATCTAAATTTTTTTTTTAATTCGGAGAACGCGGACCTGTTCTCACCCGAATATATGTGGTTACGGCATTGAAAGGCTTAAACTTCTGTGAACTACACACTTGATGATACAAGCTACAGAGATAACCAACTCCATGTGACTAAAAAAATGACTTACATGTATGCAGTCTCAGTGAAGCATTATATCTCATAGCTCACAGAAAAGACATTTATAAATGCCCAATAAATTAATACTATACAGGAACCCATAGCTAAGGGCTGATGTTAAATAGCAGTGGAATCATGCATGTATAGAAGTAGTATCATTGTAAGGTGTATTATATAGTTATGTATAATATATATATATATATATATATATAAATTTATTCCACACTAGATATCTTCACAATGTTATTTTTAGGAATGTGACCCGTGAGATAACACACGTTATCACAAGTTGTTATCTCACAGCTGTATTATGCAAGCTCATTACCCTAGTAGTTATAGCAACTGGCCTGGCTTACCTGTTTTCTGTGTTTTTACGGCTACCTTCCTCTAGTGAAGCGGCCTACCCAACCAGATTAGAGAGTTATGGCCAACTTCACACCTGTTAGTACAAACTACTTAAGTCAAGATATCTAGTAAGGAATAAAACACTTATTACACTTGTCAGAGTGATATGGCTAGATATTTCACTCTCAGGCTTTATTTTCACTCGCCTCTGGCTCGTGAAAATATATTAGCCTGCTCATAAAATAGTTCGCCATATCACACTCTGACTCATGTAATAAGTACTATATATATATACACATACATACATACATACATATATATATATATATATATATATAGAAATCAAGTGGAACTGCTCAATATTCAAGAATGGCATCTAAACCAGCACATTCAAAGGAAACAGTGGAAAAATCAAAGCAATTGAAATTTATCAGTCGCAAATTGGCTGAAGGAATTTCTAGAGGTATAATGTTAGAGTCATCAGAAATTGCAATATATGGTCATTATTGTTATGTCATTCAACACACTATGAAGACTGATGGCAATGGAAGTGTATGGAAGACATTTCCAACTAGCACCCTAACAATCAAAATGTTTCAAAAAAAGTTACGTGAATTTTTAAAAGAAGATGGTATTGTATCATCAAAAAGGTATTAGTTTACAATTTAATATTGTTTGTCCAAATTTATTTTATGAGTGCTCCTAATTGTTCCAAACCATAATTAAATTTTTGTTTTCTAAAAGACATGATATGTCAGGTCACTAATAGAATGCAGTAGCAATCAAATTTAATTAAGGGATATAGCTAGTTAATACACTACATTTATACATAATTGGAATTTTCTTGTGTCTTTTTTGTAGCACAACATTGCAAAGTATAGATCTCAGATATTACATTCATTTGTTATGGAGAAGCCTAAAGAGTATCAATTACCTCTAATACCTGACAAAATCAGCTGCAATGTGGACAATTTTAAACCGGATGTTAAATCTGCAGTCATTCACATGTATCCAAGTGAACATATCGTTGTGTTGGAAGGAAATCAGCTTCTGTTCTGTAGTCAAATACTTTTAGGTGAAAGGGAATATTTGATTAAACTGGATAAATTGAAAAGTAATTGGAAAATGACTAACAAAATGATCCAGATTAATTATGTTTCACCTCAGACAGAAAAAACTGAACATTTAGTGTCGAAGGAGAAAATGAAAGTGGCTATTCACAGTCACTTTTGCAATCCCATAAGAAAAGAAATTTTAATTATGGAGGTAAGTAAATATGGTGTTATACATTTTGACGCATTTCTGAACTAGCTCACTCTTAATTTGTACATGCAAAGTTTATAGTATGAACAAGGAATGTGTAATCATGATAGATTAGTTTAATAAGCGTACATCTTAAACACATTATAGATGAACTAAGTCATATCAAGTTCAATTTCAATATTAAATGTAGTACACCTGCTTATAATTTAAATTGCCTATAATACCTATAGTGGTGTCATTTTTAATTGGAGAGTACATAAAGTGAAGCGAGACAATATGAGGGGATGCTAATTCAAAATAACGATGTGTGTGTGAGTGTGATATTATGGTACAACCAGTCATAACAAAACATGATAATGGCAAATCTTGTTTGGCACACTTCATTTTCTTTTTCTTTTCTCTCAACTATGATCTCATATTGAACAAAATGTATTACTGTATTAGTTTCAAGAATAAAGAATGCCTGCCTACTTAGGCAGCTTATGGTGTTACAATCTTAAAAAATTAGCCAGCCTTTATGTCATTAATTTGTCCTGCACAAAAGCTGGGAAAGCTGGAGCAGGTTGAACATGAAGTTGCAATTTGTTTCTTGTAATATTTTGGGATTTGGTCATCATAATTTGGCGAAAACCAAAGGAAGAAGAGCTATTGCATCAAATCAAGTGTGAATACTAAAATTATTATAAGCTTTTCCATTGCAAAACATCTTTCTACAGAAGCCATTAAAGCTGCGATATCAGCTGGGTGTATAACCGGAAAGTATGTGGTCTCAAACCAAAAGATGCTTTACCTTATTGCTAGTTTAATATACAGAGATAATGAAAAACTATAATTTCTTCATTGAATACTGTAAGATAACAATAAAAAAAATTTTTTTTTAAAGTTGGCAATACATGTTTTGGATATCTTAAACCCTTTGACTGTTGGAGACAAGAATTCTCAGCATTGCACCACTCTCGGTTCTCCAATTTTTAAAAATAAATAATCTAATATAACGTAACTATTCTAGCTAAGTTGCTCTGATGTACGTAGTACTTCCTGTAATAAAAAAAATTAAAATGAGTGGTCCAGTATTTGTTGTTGTTTTTTTGTAAATTTTTTTAAAAGTACGACTACTGAAACGCTTATTTTTTTAGCATCTGTCTACCCGAAATTTTTTATAGTAGGGGCTCTGAGGCTCAGAAGTCAGCAACTAGACAGTGAATAAGATGTGCACTCGGTCTAAAACCCGTAGCAACTCTAAGATCATCGGAAATTGAGCTCATAGCTAGTACCATTAGAAATGGTAAGTATGAATTTTTAGCTCTTCTCTTTGTGGACTAATATACTTTTTTTTTTTTTGCATACTATAAGTTTGGTCTTGCCATGCTTTAAGAATATAATTCTTGCTGGAATATGTTTATGCAGAAATGAAATAAAAAATAAAATATTCATACATAAAATTAAAATATTCATACATTTTTCGTGAAACCCAACTGATCATCATAAAATTGACAGGGAAAGGGTTAAAGTTTGTGAGTCTACACTAGATAAATTAGCTACAAATATAAATAAAACTCAGCAACATCACTGATGTGCTTGAGCACAAATAATGTGCTGATGTGCTTGAGCATAAATAAAACTCAGCAACATCACTGATGTGCTTGAGCACAAATGGGGAGCGAGCCTAGTCATATGATTGATTTTAGCTTCTAACACTCAAAGCTACTAAAAATAACGTTGAGTTTTTAAATTACGTTTATACGGTAAAGGTATTTCAATGCCATAGTAGCCACTCGCCGCAATTGTTTGAATTGAAAAAACAACAACAACAACAACAAAACTATACACATTATTGAAATGTTTTCTTTGTGATATTCTTTAGCTAAGTAGTAGCTGTAACCTACAATACATTCACACACTGGACATCCTACACAAGACTTACTTTCGTGGTTAGTCTAGTGGACAATGAATTTTCAAGTAAATACTGTTGCGTACGGCTTATAACCAAATAGCGCATTGAATTACCACCGCCACAAACTCTAATAGAAATGGAACTCCGGTAGGTTTTCAAGTTTTAACCGCACCTGCAAAAGAATTTAAAACATAAACAATTCAATTTCTAGGGTGATACGGGTAATAATCGATAAACCAGAGGATTCTGTTTAGTGAAGTTTGGGCTGGGGTCGACCACCGAACTAACACAAAAATACGTGAAGGTCAAAGTACAAATGACATACGTACATCCCCACATATATAAACAAATATCCCCGATATTCAATTGAGTTACCCCTGATAGTGTCTCGCTCGCTTCACTCACTCATCAATAACTATTTACCCTGTTTTTTAAATAGTCATAATATTTCACATATGTTTTTACTAAATTTAATAGTGCATTTTTTATTAATACTTTAATGTTAATATAATGTAATTATCTGAAACTATAAAGTACTGCATATGAAACGTCTTAATTATAAAAAAAAATTAATTAGAATCTTTTAAACCAATGTTCAGTAAAAATTCATGTATAAGCCACTTATAATAGCATAAAATATTTACCATGGCAATTTATTGTAGTGTGTATAACTAGTTAGGAAATATACGAAAGTAAAATAAAATTCCAAATATCTATGGTCAGGTGGGTCACCATGACATTCGATATAATAGAAATGTAATCATGTGATTTAAAAAGAATACTGTAGTTTTATATATGTACTATGTGTAGCTATGTCAAACAATATTCCAGAAAATAATAAATGTAACTCAATGCCCGGTTGCACTACACTAGCACACATGATGAAGTAATGAAATTGATGGGCTCTGAATACAGGCCATATGTAGCTAAACTAGCTTACACCACTCATATATATTTACAAGGATTATATTATTTATAGGAATCCTTCTCATTCACACCTCGGCAGACACAAATTGCTAAATATTCACCATCACAAGTTATTGAACTAGCTTTCTTAAGTGCCATGTTGGAGCAGTATACTGTATCTATTGAAAAACCATCTCAGCGATTTCTCCAAATAAAATCATTTTTGGAGAAAGCAGTGCAAATAGTACCATTGGAAAGTATATTTCTAGCCATTGGCTGTGGTCCTATAAAGATATCAATAGCCTATGCTAAAGCACTGTATGATTCAAAACCACAGTTTCAACCATCTCCTATGGTACTTCAAGCATTAAAGCTAGCTTCATTCAGAATGAGTACAGGTTATTCATCAAATGAATATAATGCAATTGCCTTGTTTGTCTATCGTAATCTTCCATACATTGTCATGCCCTCTCAAGTTATTATTGAAATTAAACCAACTAAGGTTTCCTCAATATCAGAAGAGGATATTAAAATACAATTTGAAGTACTAAAAAATGGTCAAAAGCCTCCCTATATTTGTGCTTATGTGGATTATTATTTCTGCAATGAAAACAGAATCGAATCCACTAGTATTAAGATGTATGCAGAATATTTCTCTAAAATGGCTGCTGAAACTCAACAAAAGCTTTTTCAGAATGAGTTCCACGATACTTTTTTGGGTGCAAGTATAGATCGATTATATCCAATAGTGCCTTCCATTCGACGACAAGGATATTCATCTTTTCAGTCTCCATTGGATGTTTTACGAGAAGCTCGAGAAAAAATATCACTGTTTATTGAAGAAAAAGTACCAAATGTAGGAGAGGAACTTCCACAAGCAGCAGCATTGCACAATGAAGATATGCTATCGGTTGTGAAAGATGTCTTAGAACATAGCCTGAAGATGTGTGCTGTGCTTTTAGGTTCCTTCATGGAACAACAAATAAGCATTCCTTTAATAAAAGATGGAAAGAAAAGCATGGCAGACAAGATAACATCCAGTTCTTCACATCTTGCTAGCATTGGCTGTTGGGCTCTGTATTCATCTACTTTTGATGACTTGTTATTGCATTTAGAAGGAAATCCTATTGTCGTTGAGCTTACTGATTACTTTTGTGATTTTGTTGGACAAAACGTACCCATTATAAAGTCAAAGCAGCGAAGAAAAAGCAAAAGATCACAGTACAGTGAAAAATTGATGTTTTTGCTTGCCGCTTCTAAGGCTCCTATGCCCACTGTTACTTGCAGTTCAGAGTACATAAGCTATTCTCTCGAACGTCAAATATGTCAGCGTTTCAACTTTACAAAAGATGAAAGTTTGTCTACATTAATAAAAAATTGGGATACTTTTTTTGAAAAAGATGTTCTTGTATTCGTCCAGAAATCATTCCGTCCTATTATTGGTCGTTGGCTAAAATGGGCCACATATATTTATGACCTCAGGGAATGTTTAGCCAAGTATACATGTGTGGGAGTAACTGGTCTTGTTAATTCTGGGAAATCACAACTTGTCAGCAAGCTATTCAAAGTCAAGGTATACCAATTAATTAGCTGTTAACTTTCAGCTTGCACGTGACATAGTTATAATGCTCTTTCTGTTCGTCAATAAATTTGTCAGTTAGTCAGTCAATCAATATGCAGCAAATCTCAAAGGTGGAAACCCTAAAAGTAAAATATTAAATTAAAGTATTAATGTATTTAGGTCCCATCATCTATTTTAAAGACTAGTGATGTGCTTGAGTACAAATGGTGAGCGAGCCCATGCACAACCGAAACTTTAAAATAATCTATCAGTCCATTTCTAAATGTGTATGTATGTAGCCGTTGTAACTATATGCTATCTAACAAGTGCAGTTCTTACCTCAATTTTCCAAGTACTGGTATTTTCTGTAGTCAATAATATCACATTCTGACTATCTGAGTTACCAGTAGCGTGTGACAACAAGCACTCACAGCTATCTGATAAAGGGTCTCCAGGGTTTCATTTAGGGGGGGGCGAAAGGGGGCATTTGCCCCCCCTTGGGTTCTAAATGCCCCCCCTTGGATTCTAAGTGCCCCCCACCCTTTTGAAAGAACCGATATTTATTAAGAGAAAAATGTAAACCAAATTAATAATAAACAATATTCACACAGCAATTCGTCTAGGTTTTTTGTTCCATACTGTAATAATGTCATTTAATTGTGTAGATGAGAGCGTCTCGGATGTCTCCATGGCTATTTTCATCAAATAGGATAATTGTGATTGCCCAATTCGATTTCGAATTCGTGTTTTAATTAGTTTCATTTTGGAGAAGCTCCTTTCCACTGAAGCAGTGCTGACAGGGATAGATAGACATATGTTTGCCAGGGTGCTAATGTTTGGAAAAATTTCACTAAGCATATCACTTGTGGTGAGCTCTTTCAACTGCAAGTGCAGGTTACCTTTCGGCTTCTTCGATAAGTAGCTTCGAAATGTTTTCCACTCCTCTCGGGTTTCGCGGGAAATAAGAGCTTCTTTGGTGTATTCATCTCCACCAGCAGTCTTAGCAGGCAGCTCTGCACCATAGTGAGCTAATAGTACATCTATTAAGTCCTCACCATATGTATGGAAGTCAGAAGAGTCAGCAGCTGGCACTTTCTTCGGATCAAAGATGCCAAATGAGGAGACAATATCTTGTGAAATAAATCTGCTGGATATGTTTGCCTTCAGCATCCTGATAAACGGTTCAGCCACTTGTCCTTGGAATGTAGCAATGCTTTCCGTGGTTAACGTGATGTCAGTGACTTCTTCGATCTCATTCTTTGCATCCATCAGTTCTAATACCCAGTTAGCAGCAGGTAACATGGCATCATCAAGTGTATTGAGAGTGGCATCAACAAGAGGGGTGATAGCTGTCAAGTCTATTCTCTCAGTCTGGAGAGCTCTGCTCAACTTCGCCACTTGTGGCAGAACATAATCAAGGAGGTATATGGCCACTAAAGTTGAGGGCCTACATAAGGCTTTACTGATACCTAGAGCTTCAGGTGCATGTGTCTGCTCATAGATATTGTTTAGAGCAGTCACAATTGCACTGTAGCTAGCTTTGACTGCCTTCACACAGCGTTCATGGGACAGCCAGCGAGTATCTGATGGTTTCACAACTTTCAGCTCAGGTAAGTCAAGCACCTGCTGTACTGCTTTGAGACTCTCAGCTCGCTTAGGAGAATAGTGGAAAAATTTCCAGAGGGTGGTGAGTGTGATGTACACATGTTTTATCCCACTGGTAGCATTAGCTGCTTGAACGCATGCTAGCTGTAGCAAATGGCAATGGCAGTGTACGAAAAGTGCATGAGGTGAAATTTTCTTCAGGAGACTCTGCACACCATTGTGTTTCCCAGAGAAAGTAGCTGCTCCATCGAATCCCATACCCACCAGCTTGCTAATCTGTATGTTTTTATCTTTCATGAATTCAACAAGGGCAGAATAAATAGTCTTTGCATCAGTAGCTTTCAATGGAACTATATCCAAGAAGTGCTCAACAGGTTGACCGTCCATGTTCACCCAGCGGAAGAAAATTGAAAGCTCTTCTGTGGTCGTCACATCAGTGCACTCATCTGCCATTATGCTGAAATGGGAAGCTTGGCGAAGCCGTTTCAGTAAACATTCTTCAGCCCATAAGCCAACTGCCTCAACAAATTCAACAACAGCAACTTTAGATGTGTAGGTTGCATTTAATCTAGCTCTTTCAAGGAACCCCTTTAAATCTTCTGCACCACAACTTACGATTAGATCAATAAGTTCATCAAAATTTGTTGTGTGGGGAATGTGGCGACGAGCTAGAAAATGGGTGCAACGAATTAGAGCTTTAATGGCCATTCTGTTCTTCAACTTTTCCTCATCATTAATTTGTTGGAGTTGCTGAATGACTGACCCTTCTTGTAGTGCTGTAGCTGCAGCCATCTCTGCTTCACATGATAGGAGGTGAATATCACTCTTTGCATGAATTTTCATCTTCTCTATTGCCTTCTTCCAGTTCGTGAAAGGTTTTGAGATCCATGTTCCTCCTGTTCTTTGAAGAGAAATTCCTCTCTTCCTGCAAACCTTACAAAAAGCTCCTTGGAAATTTTTATCAAACATCAGCCAATTGAAGCTCTCTTCCCATTTTTTGTTGTATTTTCGACTGCTTGCAGTGATTTTCTTGCTTTTCTCATGTGTAGTTAATCTTTCCTTTGCATGCTTCTCATGGACAATTAATCTTTTCTTGGCAGGACTTGGCTCCAAAAACTCAGTATCAGATTGATTGCTGTCAATTTTATCTTCTGTGTCACTGCTACTTGAGTGGCCAGGTGACTTTGAAGAGCTTGCACCACAGAAGAAAGAGCGAATATCCATTTGAGACTATCTTAAGCTGTCAGGGACTACGAGTGCTTAGAGTTCTGGTTCTGGAAGTTGTAGAATCTGTATAGATCAAAACTCAACAACTGCTACGGTGAGCTGAGGGCTGGCCTTTTTATAGCCAGCCAGCAACCGTAAGTGTGAATCAACGTGTGATAAACCTAAGGGGAGGTGAGAGTCAGAGTTGAATAGTGTGTGAAAAGCATCTAAATAGTGAATGTCACAGTTGACTGAAAATTGCTAGACGGTGGAGGTGAAAATGAGTAGCTGAATTAACTTGTCAGGATCTGACATATGCAGACCTCATTAGATAAGATTATGTTTTTTTAATGTAGGACATAGGCCTTCCAATAATTCTATTTCACTCCCATGGTGACCAGTGCCGCCCGCCCCCCCTTACATTTTCAAAACTCTATTTTGCCCCCCCTTGCAAGAATGTCTGGATGAAACACTGGTCTCAATACCATAGTAACCTTTTGCCATAATATTTTGCTACTTGAAAAAACAAGAAGTTCTAAAGAATTAATGCACATTATTGAGTCTAGCAGTATTTTTTTTTACCTAAGTGCATCTTGTGGCACTTAGAAACAACCTAAACAAAGGGGTAAACAATTAATTTTACTTGAGTGATACAGGATCACTAATCCAAACGATTCTGTTTAGTGGAGGTAGACCATGAAGCAAACACAAAATTGTGAGGGTCAAAGTACACAATGACATACATACGTCCACACATATAATCAACAAATGAATATCCCCGATTTTCAATTGTGTTACCCCTGATCATGTCTCGCTCGCTTCGCTCGCTGGCCATTAATTATACAATAATATAAATTGCTCATTCAAAAATGTATGGGGAAAATCGCTGTTCAATTGAATCACATGGGGAAAGTGAAATAGAGTGTAACTAAGTGAAATAGCACGGAAACTGAGTGAAATACCACTGTAGCAAAGTGAAATAGTATGGGTAAGTGCGCACGCGTGCAGTGTCAACCTTGGAAATGTACAGTCCGAGTAGTTTTGGAGACAATGTCATTCTGTACCACAGAAACTCTACCCATACTAGACGGAATGTTCAACAGATTAGGAGGAGCAGTATGTTGAAAACGAAATTTCAGCGGAAGCTAATCCTGAAATACGGAGATAGTGAGTGAACGAACAATACAGTGTAGCTACAAGTGCAAATTATTTTTTTTTTAAAGCTGACCTACTATTAGCGAGTAATAGCACGGGTAACCTGTGCTATTAGGTATCAATAGCACCCGTAAAGCAATTGAAATAGCACGAGGCAAAGCCGAGTGCTATTTCAATCACATTACTTGTACTGTTAGTCCCAAATAACATGTTACCCGTACTATTACTCATACAAATACATGTTAAAACTTTGTTTAGTTATACTTACTAATTTAATCATATGATCAATTCTCTCTGGTCTTCTTAATTGATTTTTATTAGTGTAGTTGGAGCGTTTTTTGCTCATTGAAAGGGGATTTAGTGAGTCACTAATGCCATTCTAGTGGGTATATGTTTGTTTTCCTTCATTGCTGTACAGAGTCCTATTTATGCATGTTGGTTGAGTTCAGCAGCAAGAGATATTTGTTTAATTTGCATGTTAATAGTCAAAAATGATGTGATTGGTAATAAGTACAAATTAAAGTAGTCCAAATGATATAATTGTTGCTGTAATAGCAGACAAAAATATTATTTTATTTCCATTATAAATATAGGAATACAGTATTATTTCATTTTGTTTGCATATATTGAGGCTGTCTGGTAAACCTTCTGCACATTGTGCACTGGCCAACTAGATATAGTCAGATCCCTTATTGACATACAATGTGGCACTGCAAGTGATTTTGATACCTGATTTGTGTAGAAGAAGGTAAGGTAAACAACTACTAAAGTAATTTCTGAACATTGCTTTACTTGAAAATATATTGAAAGAAGAAGTGCTATGATAGAACAAGTTAATTGTAATAATTTTGTAATAAAATTTCCTCTGAAAATTCCAAGACCAAGTCACTTGATTTACCAATGTATGTGAATAGGCAAAGGTGGGGATTTCTGCTGCACAGCGTACTACTGTTCCAATGCTGTACAATTTAGAAGATAAAGTACCTGGTCTTGATATTATTGATTTCCCTGGATTTGATGACAAGGAACATAGTATTCCTGAAATTGCAGATTTGTTTTTAGGTTTAACTCAAATTATTATATTTGTATGTGATCACAAGTAAGTTTGAATAAGTGAATATTCATATGTATGTATTATACGTACCTTAGTTTCTGCCATAGGATAATAGTACTTATACCATGGTTGCTGCGGTAACACCCATGGATTAAAAGTGATATTTTCCCGGTGATTTTTCCTGGGGCTATGATATTTTCCCGGTGGTGCGGTGTCAAGCGAATTCTTCCGTGTTTCTGGCCCAAAATTAAAATTCAATTAAAATTCAATTGAAGCACGCCAGAAAGTTTACTTTAGCAAGTTTACTTTAGCAAGTTTACTTTAGCATTGTAGCTGCCAGCTGTTATCTTCAGATCTAACTCTACCTGGGCTGCTCAGCAGTAAGCAGTAAAGCAGCTAGCTGTGGTAAATTCCTGTGGTATGAGAGCGGCAGGAGAGTTATATGTGGTAGGGCTGGTCCCATATAGGTGGATATGAGAGAGTAGTAGTAGCAGCAACTACGGTATAAAACAGTTGTGCCATGGCAACATCGGGGTTATGGAATATCACCGCCCTTATCCCTCGGGTCAGGATCGGGACGGTTATATTCCATAACCCCTCGTTGGCCATGGCATAACTATTACATAATATCAGACTCAAAAATGTGACATTACAGTCTAAAATTGCCTGTGGACAAAGATTTACCAAAAAAGTGTTTAAATTCAATAAACAGAATTTTTATTTGACTAAATAGAATATGCATAAATGATTATGGTAAGTCATTTTTCTTTTCACTACGAAAAAATCATTTTAACTTGTAGGAGATGGTTTTAAAATTGCCTCTCCATCTTTGCATGAAGTCAACTGAAACCGTCAACTGTATATATAATCTTGTGAATCTCACTGAATAGTACCACTCTATCACCACTGCTTTGGTTTGAAGGCAGCAGAAATGAAATGAAGGAAGTACACTTCTTGTTGGTCTTTTGGAATGACCCTGCCTGCAATAACCGTGGACATATTTTCCCCCTCTAAACAACCATATTATGATCGTTTAAACTGTTTGCAGTGGTAACAGATGGCTATCAGTGATATTTCCTCAAACCCATGATTTATCTATTATATATGCTAGCAAATACCCCATCACTCTGCAGTGCTTGATGTACTAACTTTGGCAAATTAGGAACACTAATTATGTAAGTTGGTAAGGCATATTGATATAATAAAGAAAAGGATCTGCAAACAAGGAGTTGCATGTCTTGAAAGCAAGCTTTTATTGAAACAGACCTATACGCCTGAACTTATTTTTTATATATAAGAGCATAGCAGACCCAAAAGCACTATTTCTTTTTTGTTGTCATTGAATGTGTCAGTCAAGTTAGCACATTTCAATTTCAACAACTACACTGTATTAAAATTATGTCAAGGGCTGTAGCTCATAGTTTGCTTTATGTTTGGATGTACCTGTGTCATTTTGTACTTTAACCCTGGTGTTTTTGTGTTAGTTTGGTGGTCGAACCATCCCAAACTTCACTAAACAGAATCCTCTGTTTTATCAATCATTACCCGTATCATCCTAAAAATTGAATTAATTACCGTTTAAAATTTATTTTGCGGGTTTAGTTAAAACTTAAAACTTACCGGAGTTGCATTTCTATTCGAGTTAGAGGTGGTGGTAAGTTAATGTGCTATTTGTCATAGTTATAAGCCCTACGCAAAAATATTACTTAAAAATTCATTCTCCACTAGGATAACAATGAAGATGTATGTCCTCCTGTCCAGTTGTGTGAAAATATTGTGCATTACAGCTACTACTTATTTTATAGAATATCACCAAGAAATCGATTAAATAACATGACTTTTGTTTTATTTATTTTTTGTTAATGTTGTTGTTGTTTTCAATTTAAACAGTTGTGGCGAGTGGATATACTATGACATTGAATCCCCTTTACCGTATATACATTTTTTTAAACTCGACTTTTTTTTAGTAGCTCGAGTGTTAGACGTTAAAATCAAATTATTTAACAACAGTGTAGTTTTAAGCTCGTTCACTATTTATGCTCAAATACATCACTAGTTATACTTATTGCACAAATAAGCACATACAATAAGGGGAGATAATTATCGAGCACTCATGAATGTTTTCACGAGCCGAAGGTGAATGAATACTAGCGTGAGAGCGAAATATCATCTCCATATTGTATGACGTGTGGTTATACTTTGGATATTTTTCCAAAACTGTAAATATTGAGAGGCAAGTTAGCCATACTTCTAAAAATTGAGTTGTTTAAAACTATGTACAAGCAATTTGAAGCATTCCATATGCTTTTAATATGGAAAACATTTAACGCTCACATGGTGCAAAAATACTTCAGGGAAAGTGTCCAATGTATAGAAAATATATATTAGGGAATAAGCAAAAAAAAAAAGGTGTTATTTGGGATTAATTGCATGAGTAGTGTGAGAAAAATTTCATGAGGCAAGGCCTAGTGATATTTCTTGTCTCACAAGTGCTATTCATCCGAATACCTTTCTGAACTAATAATATAGACAAAGGTAATAATTTTATTTTTTTTTGTTAAAATTATATTTTTGTCTAAAACATCATTCCACTCAAATTCTTCCATTCATATTTTTTTTTCCATATTACTAAATGGCATCATTGTCAGCGGAACTGACCTGGCAGACCTGGCCAGACCAATATTTTTCAAATCTGCCTGGTAAACTTGTGCTTGCTGTTTACATTTCATTAGCAGTGCAAGAGAGTTTTATATTTAATTTTTGCTAACAAATGGTATCTTACCAGTCTATCTTGGATTGCTTAATTATTCTGTGGCCATTTCATGTAGTAGCAAGTAGATACTATGACTATCATTAAGACCCATAGTAGACATGGTCTATTTTGCCTTTTTTTTGTACCAAATAATTAAAGGCTATCTGTGTCAGAGACCATTGTATTTTGTTCATTACTTCATTTCAAAACATTTTTAAAGATACTAGAGCTGCACTCTTACGAGAGTTCTTTCAAGTGCTGTAGCCTTTTTAGTTATAAGGTCATTCAAAAAGGTCCTAAATCTTTGTTCTGAGTAAGTTCATACCTAAATCAACAGTTAATTGTCAGTAATCTCCAAAATCAGAGCATGATAGACAGACAGACAGACAGACAGGATGACTATACTATAACCCTCTCGTGCATGCGCGCTGAGGGTTAAAAACACCATTTCACTGAAGCTAAACTACCAAGCTAACTTATGGCTGAACATATTTCAATACAAAATATTTATTCAATGATGAAGGAAGTCATTGTAATCATGAGTACATAGATATGATAACATGCACAGATAACTATAGAAAGTAAAGAGAATGCAGGGGAAATAAAATAAGAATTTTGAGCTTTTGGGTCAGGCCTAAAAATTATTGGTACGTCCATGAAGAAAGAAAATTTTAAGCTGTATTTTTTATATTGTTAGCATTTTGTTGATGTTCATCTTTCATGTTTATGATGTATTGTTAAATTTTTAAATAGACGTACATCATGTGACGCTGCTAAACAGTGGCTTGAGGTAGTAAGAAAAAAGGAAAACATTCCAGTCATTGTGTGCATGACTTTTGCTGATGAATTGTATTCTGAGATTATGAAATCTGAGGATAATGATCCTAATCCAACTGAAGAAAAAAAGAGAAGAATAAGGAAAGAACTGGAGGTATGTAGTATGTTATATTGACGAGGAAGCAAAGTGAAACACTATCAGGGGCATATAAATTTGAGCCAATATATGTATATATATAATAGAAATTTTTCTTGTTCTTCAGGGGTCAACTGAGGTCGAACTCTCCTTGGTGATATAATAAACACAATGTAAAAAGCAAGATTACTGGAGGGTACGCTTACTTTTTGAAGGGTGCTTTGCATTCAGCATAACAGGCATAATATAATATAATATAATAAGGCAAATAAATTAAGGGGTAGAGTTTGTGGTATTTTAAGAAAATCTAAGCTACCACAAGATAATCTAAGTAAACAACAGCGAAAAGCTTTAAGTGAACTAAAACATATGTCTGATGTAGCCATTCTTCAGCTGATAAAGGTAGAACCACAGTTTTCATGAATTAGAAAAAAAATTCCATTCTAAAATCACCAGTTAATACAATCAGGCACTTCAGACTTGTTAAAAAAGATCTAACTAAGACTCAGAAAATTAAAATAGGCCGTGTATCTTAGAAAGGTAAGGTAAAATTCCTACTATATTATACAACAGGTTAAGACCCACATGTAGACCACCTCTTCTTTATGGTCTTCCTAAGATACACAAATTAGGATCCTACTCAGACCTATTGTTTCCTGCATTGGATCACCATCTTACAATTTATCAAAGTTCATATCACAAATGATATCTCCATTGTTTGGTAAGCCACAATCATACATAAAGAATTCAACACATTTCATGCAAACAGTTAATAGTGTATGCTTGAGATCTGATTAAATGGTGGTGAGTGTTGATGTGTCTTCCCTGTTCACCAATGTTCCAATAGATGAGGCAGTATCTGTGATCAGAGATAAACTCCAGAATGATGAAAGTCTAGATGAGAGAACATTCTCAGAGTTCATCACATTAGAGGTCTATCTGATGTCAACTTACTTTAGGTACAATGGGAACTGTTATGAACAAGTAGATGGAGCAGCCATTTTTACTCCTGTTTCTGCAGTAGTGGCAAACTTGTACATGGAATTCTTTGAGGAAGTAGATTTAAACTCAACTCCAGTTAAACCTGTGTTATGGAAGAGATATGCTATAGACTGAAAAGCATTTGTTAGACCACTTCCTTCTATACATGGAATCAGAGGAAGATAGTAAGCCACCTTTTCAGGATTGCTTATTGAAGAGAGAGAGTGATGGTATGCTTACTTCCACTGTGCAAAGAAAACAGGAATTGTGAGATGCTTGTATCAGAGAGCTAGGAGGGTAATTAACATGAGTGAAAACGTGAAACGAAGAAGAGAAACACCTACACAAAGTACTTCAAAGTAATGGTTATGACAACACAACCAATCAGGCAGACTCAAAAGAATTACCTTATAGAGATCACACAGATACTAAGTGTGGGGGAAGGGAGAACGAGGCGTCTCAACACGTTAGCACCAAATGTAGGGGAAACGTTCCTTCCTCTTTGTAGGTCACTGCCACCAGAGTTTGTGGCGTAGAAAGGCTCCCCGCAGGTAAGAATATTTCAACTAAGTTAATATTTAATTAAGATATGCACTGGTCCGGGGACCTAAAAGATAGAACATAAAATGAACTGAACAAAAATGACACAACCAACGTTTATATAACATAATAACGCGCAGGCCTGAGCGGGCTCAGAGCACACCACATCAGACCTGCCACGTGTACACAAATGACACAACCACTAAGTTCTAAAAATAACACACAGCTAGTTCACATATGCACACACACACATACAATGTTCTAGTGTCTTTCTTCTTTCTTATCTCTTCACGTCTTGTTTCTCCTCTTCTCCTCTCTTCTCATTTGTGGAGGCCTCCCCCACACTAAGCAAAAGAATGATTCTTACTATTCCTTAAGTCGAAGATACTATACCCTTTGCCACCGAGTCATCCATAGTGTACAGTATACCCTGCAGTTGTGTTAAAGCATATAGGTGAAACAGCTAGGAGGCTTGAGCAGAGAGTGAAAAACATCAGGATGCTTGTAAGAGAGGTGATGAGAACATTTCAGTCATTGCTGAACGTGCTTGGCAGCAACATCACCCCGTTAAATGGGAAGAGGTAAGAGTTGTAGACAAAGCCCGTAAGAGTTGTAGATAGATCCAGTAAGAATCGTGACTTAAAGATCAAGGAAGCCCTACACATACAGACGACACCAGACAACAACAAGTTTAACAGAGACATAGGTTTAGAGCTTTCAGGATGCTGGCTGTCTATTCTATGTGGAAATCACCCTTCAGGATATAATAAAAAGTAAGAGTACCCTCCAGTAATCTTGCTTTTTACTACATTGTGTTTTATCGCCATGAAGAGGACCTCATTTGACCCCTAAAGAGGACTTCAGCAAGAAGTTGAAACATCAGGTTAAGGTTTAATTAACATAATAATTGGCTGTTAGAATGAGAAAATTTGCTATTACTATAATTATTTCAGTCAAGAATGACTGAATCATATATATATATATATAATACTTATAGCACGAGTCAGAGTACAATATGGGAAAATATTTTACGAGCACGCAAAATATTTTCACGAGCCAAAGGAGAGTGAAAATGTGGCGTGAAAGTAAAATATCATTCCCATATTGTACGACGAGTGTGATAAGTGATTTATTGCTTCTTTGAAATTTTTCTCAACCGGTTACAATACAATTTTCATTGATTTTACTCGCTACGCGCGCGCTACAAGGAGCGTACAATATAAACAGTACAATATGGGAGAATACAGAACGCTCGCGTGATGCGGAAATATTCAAGTAAAAATATCAAAGCTGCAATAAATATATATATATATAATATATATATATTTATGCTAGATATCTTCACAATGATATTTTTAGGTACATGACCCTGTGAGATAACTCAAGATATCACATAGTGTTATCTCATGGCTGTATTGGCAAGCTAGACTAGTTATAGCAACCAGGGCCTGGCTACAAGTTTTCTGGGTTTTTACAGCTACCTTTGCTCTAGTGGAGCCTACCCAGCCAGGTTAGAGCAGCTGCTATAATATCAGCTGGGGTTGTGGGGAGCCCCTAGTGAGTTTTCGCCAACTTTATACCATGAGTTACCAAAAAACTACTTCTGTGAAGATATCTAGTGTGGAATAAACTACTTATTACACTCTGGCAGAGTGATATGGCTAGATATTTCACTCTCAGGCTTTATTGTCACTGGCCTAAGGCTAGTGAAAATAAATAATTTCACCATATCACACTCTGACTCATGTAATAAGTACTATATTATATTATATTATATATATATATATATATACTTGTACCAAGGTACATTCAAACTGACCAATCAGATTGCTCAATTTGCAGTGAATATATTTCATACCCACCTCCTAGGAGGAAAATAAGTAAACCATCCTGTCAAAATTATTGTTTGTGCATTTCCACCTTGTCCCGTGCTAGATGTCTTCACAATGTTAGGTAAGTAACCTGTGAGGTAACTCACTGTATTACACAAGCAAGCTCATTAGCTACCCTCTGATATAATAGTTATAGCAACCAGCCTAGTTTACCAGTTTTTCAGGGCTTTTTGTTTTTGTTTTCACAGCTACCTTCCTCTAGTGAAGCCTATCCAAACAGGTTATAACAGCTGCTAAAATTTCAGCTGGGGATTATGGGAGCCCCTAGAGAGTTTTACAGCCAACTTTACACCATTACCAACCCTTATGCAGACTACAGCTGTGAAGATATCTATCCTAGAATAAACTACTTAATACACTCATCAGAGTGATAATGGCAAGATATTTCACTTTTAGGCTTTATTTTCACTCACCTCTGGCTCATGAAAATAAATTAGCCTGTGCTGAAGTATTTCGCCATATCTCACTCTGACTCAAGTAATAAGCATTACAGTAGACCCTCAGTTATCCGAACCCGTTTATCCGAACTCTTGCTAATCCAAACACCATTTTTTGGAATTATAATGATATTCATTGGAATTTTGCTGTGCATTAAATAGATAAGAGAGTAAGACCCCATTCAAAATGACTTATTTAGAATATCCGAACATTTCAAATATCCGAACAACCCTCGGTCCTGAGGTGTTTGGATAATTGAGGGTCTACTGTATAAGAATTGCTGGAACTCAGTCTATATGGCCTAAATTATTTAGAGCCTTAGCAAAAGCTAAAAGGAAAAAAGTAATAGACATCCCCTTTTTGTTAAAATATTGGTGGGCCATGGCTGCTCAGCCTCACCCATTCCAACATCCCTGAAGTATGAGTTACCAGTCCTAGTACTAACTACAGCAGTGAAAAAGATATCTAGTATGGAATAAACTACTTATTACACTCATCAAAGTGATATGGCTAGATATTTCACTCTCATGCTTTGCACTCGTGAAAATAAATTAGTCTGCTCAAAATTAGCCTGCTCAGAGAGTGAAATATTTTGCCTTATCACACAGGCTAATTTTGAGCAGGCTAATTTTGAGCAGACTAATTTATTTTCAGGAAAATAAATTTCAAGAGCAGGCCAATTTATTTCATGAGCCAGAGGGAGTGGAAATAAAGCCTGAGAGTGAAATATCTAGCCATATCACTCTGACAGGAGTGTAATGGTTTATTCCAGCTATTTCACTGAAGTAGTTTGTTGGTAACTCTTGGTGTAAAGTTGGCTGTAAAACTCTCAAGGGGCTCCCACCCCCCCCCCCCCCCCCCCCTGATATTTTAGCAGCTGCCATAACCTGGTTGGGTAGGCTCAACTAGAGTAAAAGTAGCTGTAAAAATCCTGAATTTGGTAAGCCATGCCAGGTTGCTATAACTAAATGAGCTTGTGCATTACAGCCTGAGGTAACACTATGGCGATAAAGTGAGATTCTCATAAAGATACCATTGTGAAGATATCCAGCCTTGAATAAACATATATATATATATAATATATATATAATATATATATATATATGAGTAATAGCACCGGTAACCGTACTATTCGGGATTAATAGCACGAGTATTGCGATTGAAATAGCACTCGGCTTCGCCTCGTGCTATTTCAAATTGCTTTACGAGTGCTATTGACCCCTAATAGCACAGGTTACCTGTGCTATCACTTGCTAATAGTAGGCCAGCTTTTTAAAAAGTCTTTTGCAATTGTAGTTACACTGTATCATTCAGTCACTATCTCCTTATTTCAGGATTAGCTTCCACTGAAACTTTCTTTTCATCGTACAGACTCCTCCTAATCTTAGCCCGTTACCCGAGCGACCCCGCTTGTCGTTAAGAACTATAAATCGGATACAGTCTGGTATGCTCGTAAGAAAATGTATTAGCGGGGAAAAGTCTGATATAGTTCTTAGCAACCATAATTATGGTGGAAGGCAGATCAAAGCAAAATGGAATAATGAAGAGTTTGGGTACTTTAATACAATTACTAAGATAGCTAAAGCTATACTTTGCTCGTTGTTTATGTTTGGGCTATAAAATAGTTATAAACCAAAATCATTAGGTTTGTATTTCAATTTATAAATCCTCGCCACTCGGGCTGCGCCCTCGTGTCTCGGAGTTTATAAATCACATACAAACCTCAATTTTGGTTTATAACTATAACGTAAAACATTCCGTCTAATACGGGTAGAGGTTCTGTGGGGAAGAAGGACATTGTCTCCAACTAGAAACTACTGGAACTGCTCTACGCGTGCGCACTTATCCGTACTATTTCACTTAACTACCGAGGTATTTCACTTAGTTTCCACTTAGTTACCGAGGTATTTCAATTAGTTACGTGCTATTTCACTTCCCCGTGTGATTTCAATTGAACAGCGATTTTTCCCATACATTTTTGAATGGGCAACTTACATGCTGTACTATTAATATATATTTACACTAGATCAAAAAAAAAGAAGTTGGATTTTCTTATAATACTGATTACTACTGTTTTGATATTCCACCTGGAAGAACAGCTGAACTGAATTTAGAAAACTTTGGAAAAGTTGGAATTAATTCAGTTACCCATGTTGGTTTGGAGCTGGTCAAAATATTTGACAAAGAATGGAAACAGCCATCAGTGGCTGAGAATCTCAAGTCTTATATTCAAACTCTAATGTAGTAACTCATCTTTTCTAGCATACAAAGTAGGCTCAGCAATTACTAAATGTACTCTTAACTTTTGAACAATGTTGTTGTTTTTTATACTGAACCTCATGCTTAACTTAAATTACATTATTTTTATATATGTACATATTAACTATTATCTTAGTTGTAATTGAATTTAAAGGTTACTGGTGAGCATGAGTTAAAAACAAACGAATGTCCAGGTAAACAGTTTGTAGTGTTTAAATGGTGTGTGTGGTATATAACACACCAGACACTACCTTAATTACTTTATTATATATTTGAGAATGGAACACAGAAACATGCATTCATGTATTCAGCACCTATTGTATAGGTCCTCATTTATCGATCCCCATCTATTATCAGCATGTAGAGTAAGTCCTTAATTATCGACACCCATCTATTATAGATCGGTCAAAAGTACGGAACGAGCACAGATTCCCATATTTTATTCCACTTCAATTTGTATTGCAGCTCTGTGCACCTTCTTTTTCCTGGCTTTTCTTCTTCGTATATCAAGGTAAACTGAGTTGGAGGTAGCCGTAGATGATATCCTTTGGTGTTGAATTACGAATATATATACTCTATCATTAATAGCTAGCTATAACACCACAGCCTATTAGCTAGTAGTTAACTAGCTACAAAACTAGATATACCAGTTGTGTTTGATTTTTTTTGTTTTCTTTAGCTGCATCATTCATTTTTTACTTTTTCTTTTTCTCTTTTCCTTTTATGCATTTTTTGTAGTCATAGAAAATGTACTGCCCACTGTTACTTGTAAATTTAATTATATGATAACTGTTATACAGAAGAAATGGTGAATAGCGAATGAAATATTCAGCCCAACCTGACCCTTTATAGTGAGCTTGTTACAATTAAAGTTTGAAAGGAGACATTTTATATATCCCCGATTTTCAACTGTATTACCCCTGATACTCACTCCCTTCACTTAATTCACACCTGCTAATCCTCTTATAGCTAACACCTTTAAGATCATTTTAGCTAAATTAAAAAAAAAATCTCTGAGAAAGCCAAATACTTTAATCTCTCATAGTAATTAAAATCCAATAATTGCACTCTTTTTATCGGCCTGATTGCAAGTCCTAAAATGCTGATTTTTTATCTTAAATCGAAATTCAGGTTGCTCTCCGCCGCTGAAACTTAAAAATAGATTTTAGACGTTTCCGCCGATTTCAGCTCTCAGCTTTTAGCTTGTTTGCTATGAGGAAAGCTGATTTCAGAAGGCTTCACTGCATTCTTTCAACTATCATATTAACAAATGACGATTTTCTTCGATTATATCAGACTTCTATTTTCTTTGTATGTTGAAATTTAAATATGAATTTTTGATGTTTTCACCAATTTCAGTTTCTCCCCTTTAACTTGTTGGCTCTGAGAAAATCAGATTCTTAACCTTATTATTAACTATCATTATTGCCAAAATGTTGATTTTCTCTAAGGTTAGGCAGAAATCCAGTCTGTTGGCCAGCTGATACTGAAAAATAGATTTATGACATTTCCAGCTATTTAGCTCTCTAGAATTAGCTTGATTGCAGCAATGAAAGCTGGATGTGGGGGCAAGGGGGGGGGGGGGGGGGGGGGGGGTTTAGTTACTACAAAAGCTGGACACTAAATTCTTAGCTGTCTCATTTCAGGTTCAAATATAGCTATTAGCTACCACAAATAAATGAACACTATAACTGCAAGGCTTTACATTGTGTATCTGTATGGCTTCTTATACTGAAATTTGAAAGTTAAATTTTGTTCTTGGATCAGCAGTTTCAGTTTTCAGGTTTTAGTGGACTCTAGAAATGTTAAAAATATTAACAATTCTTTTTATTATAACTCTGCACATCCCAAATAAAGCAGGGCCATATTATATTTTAGTGGTCAAGTCAAGATTGTGGTGGTCATGGGTGTGGCCAACACACACAAAAAATGTCCCATTAGATAAGTGCTTAAATATAATGGAAAATGGCGGCTGGCAGTTTTTGTCACCAACTTCCCCGGAGACTATTTTAGTAGTACTTCAGTGTGTAGGAAGTACGGGTGGGCTCAAAGACTATGTGTTCATAGTTTACAGGTGGTAATGGGAAAATCACATTTTTGGATTGTGCCCAAAAGACCCAGCCACCCCATCCCTCCCCCTCCATTTCTACTTCATCATACTTCACCCTTTCAGGGCTGGTTTGCTATGAATTGATACTTGATTAGTGACTGTTCTTTCTATTGCCCTTGATACAGCTAATTTGATATTTTTCAATAAAACAAACCATTAATTTCCAGTTAATCACCCATTACCTGTTGTTGTTGTTGTTGTTTTTTGTTGACTATGACTTTTTCAACATTTGTTTACCATAAAGTCATGCTTGAGAATTTATCTACCGCACTTTCCAGCTAACAAAATTGATTTTTTTAAACTTTACAAAACTTGATTTTTTAAAACTTCACAAAACTTGACAACAAAAAGAAAAAGAAGTTTACGAGATACATTCAAATATACAAAAATGAGATGATCAGAATTGAAATTCATATACGAATGGCTGGTAGCTCTTCATCAGACTCGATGGTCATGATGGTGGATTCCACTTCAACCCGACGAAAAATAGAAACGATATCATCAAAACCTTTCAATACTTGAATTTCTTCCATTCTCCCATCCATAGCACACATCGGGCCAACGATCAACACAGCTCTTACATCCTATTATTCTGTGGCAGCAAGGAACAACTACTGGTTCAGCAACAATGCTTTTGCATATCACACATTCAAGAGGCCTTCTTGAAACTCTGAACAAAGGACATGTTGTCACAAATTAATTTAATATTCTTTTATATATCCTTCAAACATTCCAGCTTCTTTGTTATTTACTCTAAATTAGACTTCTAATGTAGCATATCTGGACCGTTTACTTGACGGAGTCTGTGTAGTATCATTGTCAACTTCACATTGTACGATGTCAGGATTAACGCCGCCTATTTTATCGTAGAGAGATTTAGATGCTGCCATGATCCTCCTCGTAGACTTCCAAAACTCAATCCCCGAAGTAGCATCGCTGTCAATCAACGGGAAAAGCTTGCTATCCAAAAGAATTGGCTCAAATCCAACCTGAGATTTTACCAAAGCAGACACTGCACTGACAGTATTCTCACCTATACCAGTATTAATGTTAACAATAACTTGGGTGGCAATTGTATACGACAATTTATGGTTCCTTGATGATCCACCTTTTGAGTCATCCCGAACTGAAAGACTGATAACTGATATAGTTTTCTTAACAACAGCACTTCATCTCTGCGCCTTCAATAGTGGTGGGTGTGGCTTGGAAAGTGGATAAGAGCCAAATAGTGACTGTTGTTTAAACGGTGAACCCTGTTGAAGACTTGACTCTACCAATGATTCCTGTGCAGCTGTTCCCTGAACTTCATACGATGCACCAGGCACTATAACATAGTAAGATTAAACTTTCCTGATCCCTCTGATGGAAACATTACGCAATTATCAAACTCTTTAACCAAATAAATGGGAGGACGAATGTCAAATGCTGCTGCAATTCTAAACACCTACAGTCAAATAAGTGATAGCTAAAATTAGCGGGAAAAAATACCATCTTATTTTTACGGTTCAAAGTACATCATATATCACCTTGAATCACCAAGTATTATGCAGACCAATTCACATGCACCAAACCACATGCTCATAAGCCAGTACCATTACTATTGTTTCCCAAATTAATAAATCTCCAGACAACCCACACCCTAAATCAATGATCAAACGTTCATTACCTTCAAGTTCCTTTTATATAATATAATATATATTATATATGTTATAATATATTATTATAAGATGATGGGCACCAGCATACACATAATCGCAATACAAATAATAACCACAAGCAAAAAAATAAAATAGAATCGCTTCAAGGTACTGCAGTTCAAGTTTACTTGCTATGGCCCTGCACATAGGATAGTGTGCTAGTGGGACACATGGGATTCCATAGTACTATCCTACCTGTGCTACATGGGACAATGGGATAGGACAGACAGTAATGATATTTTAAGGGCAACCTCAGACATCATTGATGACGTAGGTAGCTATACATTACAGTCACTGGACTGTATAAACTCAAGATATTATTCTGACAAATAATGGATAAAACAAAGATAAAGATAAAGCAACACTAAATGAACTTGACTACAAAGGTTTCATCAGAAGGTAGTATCTACCAGTTTTGTGAAACCTGAACATCTGCCTCCCACTTCATCCGCTGCAAAGTACCATATTATAGTTTACGAGTTTGTTTTATCAAGTTCAAATTTGGAAAGGAAGACTGGATATGTATCCATTTAGCTTCGGCTGGATTAATGTAGGTAGTGAACTCCTACAACAGACAGAGATGTTGCTCCAAAAGAGCTTCTGCAAGTGATTCGATGTAATTGCAAGATGGGATGTGAAAGTATGTGCTGTTCATGTCGTAAAGCTGGACTTGATTGTTCCACGGGATGTGGAGAGTGTTGTGATGTCTGCGCAAAATGTGACACCAATAATTAGCATTTCCAGATGAAACTGATACATAATGTAATATATACTGTTGTAGCTTTACAACAGTAGCGTAGCGCTCTTAGTTCTTACTTGTTCACTGTTTTTAGCCCAGAGGTAAAAGACTGGTTATAATATTATTACACATACACAGACATAAATACACAACATTCAGTGTGAATCAATGGACTGTGACAAGGGTTAATTAGTGATGATATAATCGTGAATGGTTGACATGGTTACTAATGGCTTGTTGTGACAACGTCTAGGAGACTGTCAGATCATGCCACACATAAGAACGCTATAGCTAATTATTTCCTTTTACATAAACCTAACTTGATATTTAGCTAGCTACAAATGATTGAAAAATAACATTTTTGTTGTTGTTCAATTAACATCATAAATTTGACATCTTTCAAAAAAAGTGTACTTGTGCATTTGACAACTAATTAATTTATAGTTGGTTATAATACTAGCCATCACTCTGAAATAAGTAGCAAAAATAGTCATACAATGATAATCGTATTGTTAATAATTAAGTTATCATAAAACACACCTATTTAGAACTGAAGAGAACTTTGTGTTGCATGCAATTTGTGGCGAGTCTAATGCTATATTGACTGGTCTAAGGAAAATCCCTAGTAATGTGATGAATAGTGGAAAGGTGACTCCTTCGACTAAAGTGATTCTGTGGAAAGATGGCTTCTTGCCACCAACATCAGCTACAAACACACCAACATAAGTTTAATAACCAAGACAAAATATGAATGCGTTTCAATTTTCAAATTAGCTATCTGTGATGATACTTTAATAATTTGCGTAACTATCAAATGTTTCTTTTTCTGTGTCATCATTATGTGACATGTTCATGCAGCCATTCCCTTACAGTTGCTACAAGCAGAAGTGCATTTTGATTTGAGCTTCTCTTGCATGATGAGCACCTCAAATTGCATAGTGCAGTCCGTCTGGCAAGTACATCGGATTCCCTGGAGCAGGTGTTGAGAAGCAGGAGATGTTTGAATTGGCACAAACCCTTCTTCATATTTCTGCCCTGCATATCCAGTCAACTGGATGAAGTCCATCAGCTGATCCTTTCTATTCTATGACTTGAAAGTATACATGAAGGCTGTATGTGATACTTTGCTGCACTCCATCCCCTCTAGTTGCTGATTATCAATCTTTCATGGATTAGTGGCGTTGTTCTGAGGAGAAGGCCTTGCAGGATAGTGAGAACAGGGTTGATACGCCATTATGGTTGCTTATAGTCTGTAAACCAAACAACAACAAAAGCAACCAAGCTTCACATCTATTTACAGTCTTTTCAGTAATAAATATACTCCTTTCTAAACTCTTAAAATTGAGAACTTCAATAACAGTCACATGACTAGCTTTCAAAACTGCAGAATTACAAGCAATTTTTTTAAGTTTTAAATGGTGCTTTCAAGTCTAATAATAATATAAGCCATTGCACAATTATCTGATGAAATATAGAAAGAAACCCCATTTAGCTACACTGATGGTAAGTTTGGGAGCTTATCTGATGGATATTTACTTTTTCTGTAACCCATAACATATAGGACAATAACACCAAAAAATTATGCATTAAGTGGTTTAAACATTTTACAATTTTCACCCCCAGGAGGCCTAACGACTTTTTTACTGTTATAAATTCAGAGTTGCAATTATGTGTTCAGGCCAGCTGAGCAGCCTCTTCAAGTCTTCCTCCCTGATGTCAAGAAACAGCCATCAAACAACTATTATAATTTCACTCATTCATTTAACCTGTTGTAGTTATCATTTTCTTTCATTTATACCACTTCATTTCCTCGATGTTCGTGAACCATCGATGTTCGTCGAACTTTACGGTTTCCCTCGTTCTTTCAGTTGTTGTTTTTGTCAGTTATTGTAAAAATCAAGTTACCCCGTGTCTATTCTAATTACCTATAACTAACTGATCAGCCTGTTTAGGTTAACTTTACTTTGATCACTTCAGTGATCTGGTCCTTCGAACACTCCTAAGTGCATTTTGTGGGAAGCTACCGCTCTTTTAAGTGCATTCGTGAATTGTGTAAGGAGTTACACCCCGACAATAAATTATTATGTTCTCATCAATGTACTGAATAGCGTTTGGTAAAGGTACTCTCCCTAATAGGTCCCAGGTACGGTTGCTAGGAGTGCAAAACACGCTGACCACTCCCCCTGCAGATAGCCCACCGCGTTCTTGTCATTCCCTAAAAAAACTTCAACTTGCAACATGGCTGAAAGTGGCTTTGGCGAGAACCCTCTCATGGGTACCAATACTGAACCGGCTACAGAATTTGAGTACAGACAAATCAGTAAGAACGCTAGAAAGGTCTGGGAAAAAGGAAACCCACAACCGCGTCGCCGCAAACCCAAATCAAGATCGCACTCGTGGCACGATCCCTCTGATCCTCGTCCATTTACGTCTACTTGCCCGCCAGAAGAGGTTCTCGCCCAGGAACCAATTAATGAAGAAAAGCTATGGAATCAAGCTCAGACATTAATTTCCAGCTTTGAATATACTGAGGCTAACTTCATTCAGCAACTTCAAGAAATATTACTGTCTTTGAAAAAATTATGGAAGAATAAACTAACAGTATTGGAGGAACAGAATGAAAAACTTGAAAAATCAGTCGACGAAGTAGAGAAAAGTTTAACACAATCCCATCTCCAAGAAAGTTTCACAAGCACCCCCAAAGAAACATCTAAAGTATTGGGTGATGAAATTACTGATTTAAAAAGAAGGCTGTCTGAAAGAGAAAAGGAGTGTTCAGAGCTCAGGAAGGAATTAGGCAAAAAGCAGATTCGATTGAGGGAATGCATGAAAGAGATCACCGAGAAGGAGCTGACTGAGGCCAATCTCATGGGAGTAGAGAGATTTTTGAATTTGTGTGCCACCCTGAAAAGAAAGGACTATCATCATGATGACAAAGACAATGTTAAGAGAAACATTATCATGACTTTGAAGCGTATGCAAAAACTGGAACTTAACCAATTATGGAAAGGGTGGACATTGTAGTCTTTAATATAGCTACGTATATACTTTTATATTGTAGATAAACATTTAAGTTTGGTGATTTATATCAAGATAACCAATAATAGCTACGCACTGATTTATAATTTTTTTTTATCATGAGCTATGAAGAGGGACATTACCTATTGAATAAAGTGAAACTTCAATCCACCACTGGGCACAAAAAAAGATACATTATAACCATGAAATGCATAAAGCTATAGCTATAAAAGAACAATAATTCCCAAATGGAAACTTGTTTATCTCAAGCTATGAATTCATTTCAAATTCCGAGTAGCTACTACCCACAAGATTTGTAATCTATACTCCTTTTATCTTGATAGTGACCACTATTGTACACCCATTCTCCTTCAACCATAGCTACATGAATTTGGTTGAATTGTGCCTAGTTTATTGCTAATCTTATTTTGTAGTTGTAACTCAGTTATTGTAAGACATGTATGATTAAGTTATAGTTGGAATATCCAATTTGTCACTAAATTTTATTGTATCTCATGCTTTTACACTGTCCCTTTTTGTCATAAATACTGCGTGATAATTTAGTCCAGTAGCTTTATTAAAGTTCATCTGGGCATTAACTTCATATTAAACTTTATACTTTTAAGTTTGTCACAATTAAATATAAAACAAATAATGACATTGCATATAAACTTCCAAATAATAATTACACCTAACAAGATACATGAATTGAGAATGTCCATTGTGTCAGAGCTACTACTCCAAACAAAGCACACTAAACGCCAACAGAATGCTGTCCTAGTTGCCTTGCCTTGCAATGTGAGAGAGCATCTCATAATATGACGTGCCTAGATCAGTGCGGTCATCCACTAGCCTCTCGATAAACAGAAGACGGTGAGGACCATCTTCCCTACAAGAAATTAAAAAAACTAATAATATTAAATTTAAAAAAACAACAAAAAAAAAACAACAACAACAACAACAAAAAAACAAAACAAAAGAAAACTAATGAAAGATGGATTTAGTATTACAAATGGTTTTGGTCTCCATAATCTTTTAACTGCTCATGTTTTGTGTAATACATCAAAGCTGAACGATACGCAGATCTTGCTGACCTTGTACCATACATTATTACGAATGGTTAGTAAAGTAAATGTTGTAAATTTATTGGAGGATTGCACTTGAGCAACTTGTATAGGCCAACCACTTCAAATGACACCAGACCCTTTCCCTTCCCTGCCCCCATGGAATGGGAGAGAAATACTCACAGTGAAAGCAGCCATAGTTACACAAACAATTTACATAACTAAACCACTAGACTGTCAAATGATGTCTTGCACATTCCTTATGAACAATTTGTATTTGCTCGTAGCATTACACCCTTACCTTCTGTCCCACCCTCAAATGATGAACTAAATACCCTACGATAACTAAACTCAAACCTTACTTACTACCAACCACATTCATGTACACTCACACCTACCTATATACACAGTCTAATTGGGCATAAACCCATCATTAAAATAAATAAATAAATTAATTAAATAAATAAAATAAATAAATAAGCAAACAAATAAATAAATATTCCAGAAGTAAAGAAAAGCTAAACAACTAGGATTAGCAACAGTTAGTGTTTGATTTTAACTTGAAAGCTAACAAAACCATTCTAAAAGTAACAGACTCCCTCCCTCACCCACTTACCTAATGACTTGTAGAGGCAAGTAGTGTTGTCTGGTGGAACGTATCTGTCTCACTAACTTCCTCAACAGCGTGTTGTTGTCATTCTCCAACACTGGAATATCAGTCTACAAACCAACAAAAATAAACAAAGTTTTACAATACAAATGTTAGCCCCGCACGCCAGTGCAGAAGGACTAGAGGATCATGTTGATTGTAATTGTCCGCACATACATTTATAATACGTACCAAAAACTTACACAAATTCAAGTTTTACGTATCAGACTTACTTCAAACTTAATGAAATTAATGGGTTTTGAAAAGAAACGCTTTTGCAATTAAGAAACACATGCATGGTGGTCTCTAAATGGAATAGTCCTGGGAACATGGTGAAGATTCTAAAACCTTACTTGCTTCATGAACTTAAAAAAAAATAGCCATAAGACTTAGAACTGAACAGGTCATATTAGAGCTCAGCCTACAAAGAAGTAGCACACCAAACACCATTTACTGATACCAGTAGTATACTTACAAGTAACAAAAGAAACAGACAAGGAAAAAAAAAAAAAGTAGAGAGATAAAATGGAAAAACAAGTTGAAAGCAATAGAAACCAGCAAAAAGGTATAAACAAACACAACAAATTACAGCCACGCCTATCATTTTATTTACTAAGATACACTAAACAAACAACATATCTAACCTGAACTTTACAAGAAATAATTTTGTAAAGTGTTTCTGGTTGTGCGATGTTATACTAAGAAAAAAGTTAAAACTTGTTTAACTCATTTTGTTTCTCATGTTTTCTAGAATTTAATTATAAAGTTCAGGTTAGATATGTTGTTTGTTTAGTGTATCTTAGTAAATAAAATGATCTCATCTCCCTCAGCTGTAAGAGTTCACTATAATTATGGTCAACTAACACCCACCACTTCATTGGGCTTAATTAGTATCACATGTACAAACACATGCCATTCCCACGTACCATTATCTCTGGTATAGCTCCAAAATGTTTGACATCCAGTGTGCTGGTCAGGTATTCTGGAGAGGCATCTCTACACACCCACAAATACAGACCCTACAAGTAGACAATAATAATAATAATAATAATAATAATAATAATAATAATAATAATAAAAGATAACAACAATAACAATAATAATAATAATGAAGCACTAAAGGTGCAAACCTTCGACGCCATCTGAGACCAAACGATTATTTATTGGCTATTCTTATCATCATGCATCAATATAGCTCGAGCAACGTATACGGTACATTCAAACACTGTCTGTCTCAATTTGCTTATGAGATTGCGATGTGACGTTAGGGGATGTTACTCACAAAAGTTAGTACCTACGCCAAGCTGAACGCTTAGCATTTTTTAAAAAAAATCAGCCCAAAATTTAAAAGTAGCACAATAAAAGCCTTGAATAGTCGTTCTGAGAAAGTTCATACCTAAATCAACGGTTAATTGTCAGTAATCTCCAAAATCAGAGCGTGACAGAGAGACAGACAGGATGACTACTATAACCCTCTCACGCACTGAGGGTTAATAACAACACCAATAAAGGTAAAACGAATCATCGATCATCTTGCCAAAGATATCTCAGAAGATTAGTAGCAGTTGCTGTTATATTCTTCATTGCAATGAATGTACGTTATGTGTATAAAAGAATTAATGTACAGACACACACATTTGTTTTACTACTCCAGACACATGCCCCTCCCCTCCCCTCCCACACGCACCATCCCATAGTCCATGAGATACACTCCATATCTGTTGAGCTTCTCTGCAGACAGATGGAGTTGAGGAGGAGCTAACTCTTGACTACCGTCTTCTCTTTCCAGGACATCCTAACACACATACACACACAAACTAGATACTAACACACAAATTAAAAAAAATTACTAACACTTCCTGAACCATAAACACACGATTGAAGAAAAACTGACCCAAATAAAACATTTGAATTGAACAAAAACAACACAAACAAATGACTAACCCACAAATAAAACAATGAACCACTTCTCTAACATGCTCAATAAAAACTGCCAACATTATTTACGTAACATACAAACACAGCAAAAACTTCATAATAAAACTACCATCTCATTTGATATGTAGGATGTATACTCACCCGCTCAGTGAGCATGTGCACGGCATAGAGGCGGGGGTAGAGGAGACGCATGAGGTAGTCCACAGGCGTGCACTTAATGAGATTCATCATCTGCACTCTTCGGTCGTACATGACTTTAGTACTGAGCGTAAAGGCCGGCTGTAAGAGAAGATTATGCAAGTGTCACTTTAAACTAATTGACACCCTCTTATACACAAGGTTAATGACAGTTACTTTGACGTGCATTTCAAGAAATAAATGACTTGGAACCAGCTAGTCATGTTTCAAACTCAGAGCACATTCTAAAGGCACCACCAAAAGGATTCAATGTATATAAAATAGACATATATGTATAAATACATAATGTTATACATTGTAATAATACGCTTGTGTGTCAGTAACGACGACAACGGTGTGTGTATTCATGAACAATTCATGAGCTTTGTACGGTTCGGTAAAGCGTCGTCCCGTTATGTTAAGTAAAGTGTCGTCACAGTCAGTAAAATGTGCTGGTTACTTCTAAAAAGTAGGTGCAATAGATTATGGAAGGCGGTGTAGGTTTCATAAAAGAAAGTACCGAAGAGAAGGTAAAAGGCGATTAATCGTAACTGGAAACGGCGAGGTAAGGCAGTATAGGTTTAAAATGGAAGGGAAGAGACGGCAAAAAGGGGAGCAATTAATTATAACTAAAAAGCGGGTGGAATCGACGAGAAAAGGCAGGGGTTAGTTATCAAAAGAAAGGCTAAAGTAGAAATAGAAGTCAAAAGTTTCTCAAAGTGGGAGAAAAATTCAGAAGCAGGCGATATAGACAAAGTAAAAGGGGGTTCCATGACTCAAGAAGAAGAGCTGAAGATAGGAGAGGTGGGGTAGAAGAAAAGCTCAGATGGTTCAGAAAAGAAGGGAGTAGGAGAGGGAAACTTATGTAACCTTAACCAATGGTAGAGAATGATAACTGAGCAAGATAACTTGTGCTACTGCATTCTTACTTTGCAGCAATACATCAAGTGCCACTATGTGGCGGGGTACTTGCTATACATTATAGTTGTTGTTGTTGTCACATGTATATATATGTGACAGTCTATGGGAAAAGGGGGCACTTCACTCAAACAAAAAAAAATTGAGTTTTTTATGTTAATAAAAAGCTACAATTTATCTCAACTTACTGCTAAAATACTGGGGGGTAAAACCTTCCCCGTGCAGAGAAACTGGCAGTTGAACTGGGCTGTATTCAGCAAAGCAATTAAACTAGAAATCGAGAAAACATAAATTGAATTTCCACTTCCGGTATAATTAATGTTTCCGTATACTTAACGGCGTACTCCGCATACGCAATTAAATCGTACAGCCGCTTTTTAACGGCGACTAACGAAGTTTGCGTAGAGTTCTTTTTAGCTTTCAGAGCGTCTCACAGCCTGTCTTGTCGGAATCCTTGGCTACTCTACTCCATGTAGTGGTAAACTTTCAACCAGAGGTAAGCTGTAGTTTGCTTGCACTATTCTCAAAGCTATGCAGTTCTTTTAGCTACTTGTTTGAAACTCTGCCCATTCCCCGTTTATTGTACTTCGAGAACGAGAGAGAATAAAAAGTAGCTTGTCTTTCCATGGCACGCTTGGGGTCTTTTAAGTTGTTTTGGCATTTGAAATTTGGCATAGACTTAGAGTAAGGGTCACTAAGACTAATTCTGCAAAAAACAAAAATAGGAGAAAGAAAGAATTTTTCCTATGACTTACTTTTGGAGCCTATATCTCAATTTCAATTTTTAAGTGAAGTGCCCCCTTTTCCCATAGACTGTCACATATATATAATATATATAATAATGACAGCAACAACAATAAAAATGAGTAGTTAGTTTATTAGGGCATTTATAACTTAATGTGTGCAGTTGAATTGTGGGTGTGGCCTAAAAGAAGCTACTAATCCAGCATGGAAGCACAAAGGTGCAAACCCTTAGCGCTACTATACATAGCTCAGACCAAATCATCTATTGGCTGTTCTAATCAGGTATCAATAGCTCAAGCAATGAAAACAATAGATGTAAACACTATCTTCACAAGAGAAGAACTAACTAAGGCTAGAGACACTCACCGGTATCTATTTTCAACACGAAACTTCAATTCTGTACATGATTAAAATTTTCACAGCAAAAAGCAAAATGACAGCAGGCAGCAAGAAATTTTTCTCATGTGACTACGACGTGACGATAGGGGGTGTTGCCCACAAAGCTGGTACCTATACGGAGCTGAAGCTTTACGTTTTCTCAAAAATCAGCCCAAAATTAAAAAAAAGTAGCACAATAAGATGTCTTAAATCGTCGTTCTGAGTAAGTTCATACTTATATCAAAGGTTTATTGTCAGTAATCTCCAAAATCAGAGCATGACAAACAGACAGACTAACTACTACAACCCTCTCGTGAATGCACGCCAAGGGTTAATAAGTGTACCACAAACAAGTTGACAACAGGCACAGCAACTTGTTCACTGAAACATACGTGTAATAAAATAATACTTAAACTCAATTCTTAAACACTCCACCCACAAACTCTGCCCACACACTCCACCTACACACTCCCCCACAATGAAACACTTACACTTTTGAGCAGTGCAACGATGAAGAGCGGCAGTAGACTGAGAGAGGCAGGGAGGACATACTGAGAGGACTGCCTGGAAGACATCACATTAGCCCTGAACATCTTACCACAGTCCACTGCTGTGTTCATCAAAGCCTACACACACACACACATACACACAACTAAAATGACAACTAGAACAGTATGCGTAAAGATTCACCTGTCTTGCGTCTCCAAGAGATGACGACACTGCTCGATCCACCGCTGTAACATAGTACACAAATACACTCAGTTCCTAGCAGAACTATCTTATCAGGGCTTCATACACAGGGGGGGGTGGCCCTGGAATTCCCCCCCCAAGAATCTGAATTTTTAATTATAAATGGTAACTCAGAGCAAAATTCTTTTTTATTATTAAAAAATGTAAACCAAAGCACAATTCTTCTACCTTTTTGTTTGAAAATCTCTAGCACTTCATCAAAGCTTACAGCCGAAAGTTCAGGGCCTCAATGGCAATTCTTACGAGCTGACAAAGGTTTTAGTCAGTGATACTGCTGCGTATACGGGTCTTAATGAGCTTCATATGTAGCTGGAAGATCTTTCAACTGATGCTGTTCCAAGGAAGGACGAGGAATGTGTTCAAAAGTTTAAATGTTTCTGAAAAAATCCCCGTATAACTCTGAAGTTTAACAGTGGACAAAGCAGCTCATATTAGGATTACCCCCTCCCCAAACTTGAGGACCTGCACCCTCCCTTCTCTGTGGCCTATTTAGCCACATACTATCCTAAGTAGGAATAAAAAAAGTTCCCCCCCCCCCCAGAAAAAAAATCCTGTATGAAGCCCTGCTTATCCTTTCTATTGTATGATTCCATGGAACAATTGCACTTAGTATTTCCTTTATACACCTCACACAGTATGGCAAGCCTTCTAACAGTACTACTAGGGGTCAGCACTAAAACTTGTCTTAATACACACACACACGTGTCGGTGAAGCCTACACAACTAATGAAAGAAAACATTTTTACTATGGAAAGAAACCCACACTACCCCATTGTGTCAGTCTTCACCACACATGTGGTGAGACAGCGAAACTGTTAGCTGGTGGAGTATCTATGTGAACCCACTTCATAGGGAGGAGTCTGATACCAAGACTAATTTCGAAACTTTCTTTCTTCAATTAAAAGAACAAGAAAAACAGAAGTTCATCCAATGGGAAAAGGTGGTTTAGTCCTCACAAACATCTGACACAAACACATCTCATTGCTATCATGCGATAATCCCACTACTGATTGCAGACTTACCATTGTCTCCACCCCCCCCCCCCCCCGCCCCAACACACACACACAGACACACACCCACACACGTACCCATGTTCGCCAGAGTTCCCGTGATGGCCAATACATTAGCACGGGCATACAGATGAGGCAGTTGGTCGCTCACCGGCAGACTCAGTGTATGCACCCGGATACGACGCTCACCTGGAAAGGTGTGAACACACACACAGGTTGGTTACAAGTATGTATCAAGAGCAGTAACAAGTTTGTATGAAACAATTTCTGTGCATTTGATGAGAGTGTACCATCTTCTGTGAGCAGCTGCCTTGGTTCCCCGTAGACATTCAATAACTCGGACATTAAATAATACAGACATTGAATAACTCGGACATTGAATCCCAAACTGGAACACAAACTCAGAATTATCCCAGTCTGTACTGTATCCCCTAATAGAGTGCAACATTTCTAGAAGCTGTGACCTCACCTCTACTGGAGGTGTAGAGCAGAGCTGCCTGGAAACACACACTGCCCAGCTCTTTCAAACTTTCATCTATGGAGATGTTCATTGTGTAGCCAAGGTCAGGGTTCACACTGGGCATAGACAGAAGGTCCGTGGAACGAACAAAGAAATTGCCATGGAAGGTATGGAGGCTGACACCTGGAGGGTGAGAATAGAATGGGTAAGGTGTGGGTGCAATGGGTAAGGTGTGGATGAAAGGGAGGGGTGGGTAAGGTGAAGATAAAAGGGGAAACTGGTAAGGTGAAGATAAAAGGGGAAACTGGTAAGGTGAGAAGGTGAAGATAGGTAAATGAGATAAACAGCAGCAAAAAGAGATGTCAGGAGAGAGGAATAGACACAACAGATAGGATTATCATGTCATGTTACACATAATTGAGACGACTATCATGTGATCATACTCATACATCATGTGATCATACTCATACATCATGTGATCATACACATACATCATGTGATCATACACACCTTCAGTGCAGCGCAGTCTCATTACAGCTTCAAATCCTATTCTTCTTGTTAAATACCGCCTAATAATATACGTGCAAAATGGCATCTTATTAGACACAGGAACGGTACCATAAGCTAACTCAGCACTCACTCAAAGTCTCTCTGGAACCTCTGTCTCGCTGGTTTCCTGGAATGGTGGAAGTCGTGATAGTGGAAGACTTGGCCAGACGAGAACTTGGCAGCACAAGCTACACAAAAATATACAGCAGCAGCAGCAATAACAGCAGCAATAACAACAACAATAACAACAACAACACAGATAGCTAGATGTCTCCAAAATAAGCTAAACACTTATAACGCTTGTCTACCAAAGAAAGGAAGGGTCAAAGAGTATTTACACACATGCACACACACACCCAATGGTAATACTAACACAAAGTTGAGAGGTCCATGAATTTGCCAGAGAAGGCAAATATGTCAATACTGATCTGCTGAGCATTGCAGTCCAGAGCCAAACTCTTGTAGAAGTCTGTAGCAGGAGCCATGTTCAGTGAGGGCTGGAACAACACGAGATGCAGTATGGTAAAGGGTTAACACACAAGCACAGTGTCTCACCATTTTAGTGGAAGCAGGTGCTATTTCACGATACTTGAGAGCCCCAGGCCCTATACCGGGTAATGAACACTGTATGACAGTAATGCGACCACCGACTGGATACTGGAAATAAATAAAATAATTAAATTAATTAATTTAATAAATAATTATATTTATGAAAGTAGGAGAAAGGTTGCACATGCACACACATAGTCACTCTCTCTCACACCCACAACACCCATACACACGGAGGATACACACTACAGATTGGGCTCCAAATAGATAATAATTGAATACAGCAATCAATATCCCACCAGTAATTTGGATGCAGCCTGAAGAGCTGCCCCCAGGGCACTTCTGTCGGAGTGGTTGTGGGCAAACATCTTGGGAAGATCTTCTAGTAGAGATCTAAACATCTACACACGACGAAAACAAACAAATAACATATAACATCTAACAATACACAAGAAAGCATTTGTCATTCTCATTGTGCACAAACACTAGCTGAAGAGATAGCAGACTAGAATTATGGACCTCACCACAACCACGCACGTGTGACAAGTCATTTAATGGACGACCAAAACAACCAGTTATTGGACTACGCCCACCCCCAGTGTGCTTTATATAGAATTATAGTTTTCTAATAACTGGATAAACACACTCCAAAGATGTTTGTTTACCCCAACAATTTATTCTTCTCTAAATTTACTAACTAAATAAAAGCAACCACTAAATAGCACATTACATGTGCAAGCTAGTCTAGAAAAATTATTAATATATGGGACAAGGGCAGACGCACAAATAAGCTATTGGTAATACTTCACCCCATCAAAACTTATACACCAACCTTATTGCTTACCAGGTTGATCAGTAGAAAACTTAGTATATATAATTGGCGAGCGAGACACTTACAGGGGTAAAAATGAAAAAATCGGGGATGTTTGTTTATTTATATATATGTTTGGACGTATGTATGTCATTTTGTACTTTGACCCTCGTATTTTTGTGTTCGCTCCGTGTTCGACCCCGTCCCAAACTTCACTAAACAGAATCCTCTGGTTTAGCAACCATTACCCGTATCACCATAGTTGAATTGTTTACGGCTTTGAATTGTTTTGCGGGTGCAGTTAAAACTCAAAATCTTATGGGAGCTCCATTTCTATTCGAGTTAGTGGCAGTGGTAAGTTAATGCGCTATTTGTCATAGCTATAAGCCCTACTCAACAGTATTTACTTAAAAATGCATTGTCCACTAGACGAACCACGAAGGTAAGTCTTGTGTAGGTATGTTCAGTTGTGTGAAAGTATTGTGCGTTAAAACTACTATTAAATATCACTAAGAAAATTTTTAATAACGTGATTTGATTTTGTTGCTTCTTTTTCACTTCAAACTGTTGCGGGAGCGGTTACTATGACATTGAAACCCCTTTACCTCATACGTAATTTAAAAACTCGACTTTATTTTAAGAGCTTGAGTGTTAGTTGTTAAAATCAAATTTAACAATAGTGCAGTTTAAGGCTCGCTCGCCATTTGTGCTCAAGCACACCACTAGTATATTATATATACACATAATATTATTATATATTTAAATAAACTTGCCAGCACTTGCATGGCAGAATAAAAGTGTAAAGGTCAGAGTGACACTATAAACCAGCAAGTAGTCAACTGAGTGACGACTGCACTATAATTAGCAGGAGCCACACAACTAAACTAACAACTAGAAATAGTAAGAAAAATGTGATCACACTGTACATACTTCCAATGCTTTATGAGAAGACAGGCCTGAATCGTATAAACATACACAAAATCTCCACTCATCTAGACCTTAGAGTGTCAACTATCACTCACTAAACAGTAGAACTTGGATATCAACTGATTAGCTGATCACTAAACAGTAGAACTTGGATATCAACTGATTAGCTGATACATATATCACTAACAGCACGACTACTAATATTCAATAAATTGAGAATAACTAATAGTAATGTTTCACTAAATTTAGTAACATCACACTATATATTCAGTAACTTCACAGCAATTTATTATTTTCCCAATTCAAAAAAACTAGATACAACTTAGAAAAGGTAAAGTGAATGGAATATATATATATATATATATATATTTAGTAGCATTACACTAAACTTAGTAACACCATGTCATCGTCTCACCTCCTTGAATTCCTTCAAGTTGACTAACAAAGACTCAGGACAAGGCAAGAACACATCTACAAACAAACAAACAAACACACCTGACATCAGAACTGGACAACAATAGGAAAACATGGCACGAGAATATGGGATTGAGCACACTCATAAAGAGGAATATATAGCATAGCATATCAAAGTGATATCCCTTACCATCTATATCTGAAACAACCATCATCTGAGGTTGCGAGAGTGCCGACTGCAAAACAAATATTTAAAACTGATAAGTGCCACACCCACCACATCCAGGTTCAGACACACTTACTGTGAAGGCATAGAAATGGAGTGAGGAGTCAAATGTTAGCAAACCCACCAGAGTGCGTGCGTCTCCAGGGAGACGATCCAGACTCTCCAGTAGAGTGCGGCAGAACACACTCAAAACTCCTAACACACACACACACACACACACATACACACACAAATACCGCTAGTGTGTAGTTTTTAAAGGATTAGACCAAATATTCTAAGGGCAGTCTAAACATATAATAAAGAATAGTTTAGGTTCAGTGGAACACTAAAGATTGTGACAGTAACACAATTTTGACAATAGAAGTTAAACATTACAAAACAACAACAACAACAAGGCAGGCAACAAATAAACAACAATAAACAAGATACCTGAATCCACTGAACTAAACGAGACATCTACAACGAAGAAATAGACACTTGGCTGAGGAGGTCTCACCTACAAGAACATAAATATTTAATATAGATATACATACATAACATACTAATGTACAGTCACTTTATATTACACACACACACACACGTATACACGCACACATACACACACACACACACACACACCATGTATTCTGAAGGAGCAATATACTCTACAGACGACCTTTTCAACTCAGTTCTATGTGATCTGTCACCATGCCGACCAGTAGTGGGGTTGTAGTCAAAGTCTTCGGGTACTATAAACAAATGGAAAATACTAGCATGTAACACAGGCTGACACTAGCTAACACAGGCTGACACAAGCTAACACTGCATAACACATCTATCCATAGCATGGTGGCAGAAGTAACAAACAATAAGTCAACTAACACCGCATGACACCAGCTAACACCGCATGACACCAGCTAACACTGCATGACACCAGCTAACACTGTGACTAAAATCCTAGAGTATTATAGCACTGGGTAGTGTTAGTGGCCATTCAACTCTCCAGCCATACAAGATGTAACATTGACTAACATGTGTTGGGTCTGAAGCACATGTTACACCTCCAGTGACGCGAGTCCACGAACACGATGTATGGGTTGATGTACGCACGACAAGAGCGACACCGTACGATGATGGACGGATGCAACACCGGGCACTCCTAGCAACAACAAACAAACAAACAAGAATTACAACACTGCTGTCAAAAAAATGGTAGGCTTGAGTAACAGATATCCAATTTGATAATATCAGGAGAACAAATCCCAAACACTTTCTACACGATGTGTGCAGGCGCGTGGGCTCATAACGACAGAGCTCCATGGAGCTGTGAAATGTACAGTTGAATCTTTACAACTTACTAAGTATTAATTGTTCTTGAACACAATAACCCTACAGCTATTGACAGCTTTCTCTCTTACAACGCTAATCTATTATGTGAATGGGTCAAAATTTAAGCTATTGCTGGCTCTAATAAAATCACCACGAGGCTTTAAACATTATTAGAATGCCTCTTACCCTACATAACAAAAGTTTTGACCCAATTATTTACATTGATTACTTTTGCTTCTGCAAAAGTCACACTTTTTTCTTAAACACAACAACAGCAAAATGCCATTCTAACAGAAACATAAGATAAACCATGAGAAAGTATTAATTGTAATGATCAACAAAAAAAGCATTCATGGTATCCCATTACCTTCTGGGACATGTCTTTGAAGGGATGTATGTGCACGGCCAGGGGCAATTTCAGTTTATTCAGCAAAGAGCTGGTGGCCGGCACTGCATTAAGAGTGCTACAAAACACACGATGATCAGGGGCAAACCTGCCCTGTCCGTTGGGCAGCACAATGGGAGGCGGAGCTTGGGGCTGCTCCGGCAGAATGTTCCGATTTTCCAATATGCTTATAAATCGTAGATGAGGATCCGTCTGAGGTAAAAGACAAGAAATGCAAAGAAGTAAAATAAAGATGGGAGGGAGGGGTAGTTAAGAAAGGTAGATGACATTAGGAAGAAGTTAGGATGAGAATAAATGTGGAAGAATAGAAATTGTATATGGAAGATAAAGAAGAAAAAGTAAGACTGAATAAAGGAGGATTGTGGAGGAAACTCACAGCTGATGGTTGCTGATGCTGTCCAGGAGGGGGTGGGGCTGGAGATGGCATTGTACCTGGTCCAGAGTGGGACACGTTGCCTGATGCACCAGTACCAACACCAGGTGGGGCTCCTGGAATGGGGGTAGCAAGTCTTGGACCAGTGGCCAGCCCCATTGTGGGTGGGGCTACTGGGTAACGGGACGATGAACCTTGAGAGGAATAAAGATTGGAGAGGTGAGATGAAGACCCTGTACCAGATGCCTTTGAGGACACATTTGATGGTGGTACAAAATTAGTTGAGGGACCTGATAGAGTTCCTGTAGGAGGTCCAGACATGGTTCCCGTAGGAGGTCCAGACATGGTTCTCGTAGGAGGTCCAGACATGGTTCCCGTAGGGGGTCCAGACATGGTTCCTGTAGGAGGTCCAGACATGGTTCCTGTAGGAGGTCCAGACATGGTTCCAGTAGGAGGTCCAGACATGGTTCCAGTAGGAGGTCCAGACATGGTTCCAGTAGGAGGTCCAGACATGGTTCCAGTAGGAGGTCCAGACATGGTTCCAGTAGTAGGTCCAGACATGGTTCCTGTAGGTGGACCAGACATGGTTCCTATAGGAGGTCCAGCTATGGTTCCTGTAGGAGGTCCAGACATGGTTCCAGTAGGAGGTCCAGACATGGTTCCAGTAGTAGGTCCAGACATGGTTCCTGTAGGTGGACCAGACATGGTTCCTATAGGAGGTCCAGCTATGGTTCCTGTAGGTGGCCAAGACATGGTTCCTATAGGACGTCCAGACATGGTTCCAGTAGGAGGTTCAGACATGGTTCCGGTAGGAGGTCCAGACATGGTTCCCGTAGGAGGTCCAGACATGGTTCCTGTAGGAGGTCCAGACATAGCTCCAGTAGGAGGTCCAGTTAAGGTTCCTGTAGGAGGTCCAGCTAAGGTTCCTGTAGGAGGTCCAGCTAAGGTTCCTGTAGGAGGTCCAGACATGGTTCCTGTAGGAGGTCCAGACATAGCTCCAGTAGGAGGTCCAGTGCCTGTTGGCACTCTCCCCATCTGATGGAATGACCTGTCTCCAGATGAAGACGTCTGACCAAGTCCTGAGGCTGACTGTGTACCAGGTCCTCTCAGCTGGTGACTAGGAGGTACTGCATTATTGATAGGACCACCAGGTACGGACATGGACCTATTAACCATGGCTCCACCAGGATTCAAAGCAGGTCCTTCATCAGAACCAGGCGGACCACTTAGGTTCCGAGAAAATGGATTGGAAGAAGTACCAGAGCTTCCATGATGAGATTGGTCTGAAGTGGGAGGAGGAGGAAGAACTGCTGACTTGGAGTGTTGGTACAATTCACCCTTTTGTGGAGGAGGCGGAAGGCTAGACATTGAAGGCTGAGATCCGGAAGAAGGATTAGCCCCTGTGGGGCCATTCAATCCTGGAAAGTTTCCCCCCACAGGAGGCATCTGATTACTGGTATTAAAGTGAGGGGAATTCCCGTAGGGACCCGTTGGAGGAGCATTGTGGGAAGTAGGGTGCGGGGCATAACCCTGGTCATTAGCAAAGTTGCTGTTAGGGTGGTATGGCAGTTGTGAAGTGGAGGATGGACCTGCAGCAACCACAAATAAACACATCAACTCTGACACCACTCTGCACACATCTGGGTTGTATTTTTTTTTTTTTAATAAAGCACCAAAGATGCAAACCCTCACCACTACTATATACTAGCTATCTCTTAAATCATTTCTCAGACCAATCAGATATCAATGTAGCCATGCAATGAAGTGAAAAATGTAAATGCTGTCCTATTAGAGAAGTTAAAATACAAGGGACACTCACCGTTAGATAGTTTCAATGCGAAACTCTAATTCAAGCACTCGGTTAACTCCTCAGCACAAAGAAAAAACTACCACATACCACAAAATGATAAAAGGGTGTCTTACCCACAAAAGCTAGCACCTATACGAGGAGCTGATCGCTTCACATTTTCTCAAAAATCAGCCTGAAGTTAAAAAAAGTAGCACAATAATAAGGTCTTTAATCATTGAGTAAGTTCATACCTAAATCAATGGCTAGAGCGTGCCAGACAATCAGCCTGGACAACTTCTATAACCCAATCACACATGCACTGAGGGTTAGCAAGGGAAAATACAATCTTTCAATTATTATTATTAGTATATTATCATCATCATCAAATGACATAGCTATTCAACCTATTGAGATGGATACAGACCTTCCTAGTGCACACTGAAGAATGGAATATCTAGAGTAGTTTGTAATTATAATGACAAGAGCCAGCTAACTATCTCAGCTAAGTGACACCCTATAGCCACACCCTGATAGAACTGCACTTATAAACTACAGCAACAGGCCAACTAACAGTGATCTTAGCATATTTCAAAGGATAAATATGGCTGAAAAAGTTACATTTTTGCACCTTAAAATGTTGACCAACCAAATATGTACATGTATTGGTAACACTATGGAAGAAAAACCCTGGGACAGGATTACAAGCGATTCATTTTAATGTTACTTCTATAAATCTATACCATTGCACAATTATTTGATGAATTAATTGCAGGAAATTAATAGGAAGAAACCCCATTTTGATCAGTACACTGATGACACCTTACCACACCAGATTTGGCATGATACCTTCAATAATCTATTGTCACTTCATACAAATCCTGGTTCCAGACAGGCCATATCTCAGCAAGACAGAGCAATTCAAATAAGCTGTTACAAATGGTCATCCATTGATATCAATATTGGCCAACAGATTGGTCTATCAAATAACCTGGCCATGTGATAATAAATTTGGCAACTAACTATGTACCCTTTACTCCTTGTGCTTAATGCAAAATATTCAAGAAGAATACACTAGGCAATTATACCAAACCAACCAGAATCTACGATACCCTGGTTTTTACTATGCAATGTACTTGAGATGAAAGCTTGCTTACATTTATCTTCTATGACATATATGTAGGTGAAGAAATACACGAGTATTCAGGGTTTGTGCATGAGACCCAATACTACCAAGTGGACATCCTAACACTAATAATTTACCAGCAGAATGAAGCTGCATCCTTTGTATTCCATCTCCTAGTTGCTGATTATCGATCTTCCATGAATTAGTAATGTTCTGAGGAGAAGGCCCTGTAGGATAGTGGGGGCGGGGTCGATACGCCATTACGGCTTACTTAATCCTAAATCAAACAGCAACCACCTCAAGCAGGTTACCCAGGCAAGCTTCGCATTGATTTACGATCGTTTGAGCGATAACACTCCCAACAATAGCTTTCTTTAAATTTGAGAACTTCAATTAATGCACACCGACACGTGTCATTGCCCATGACAGTCACATGACTAGCTTTCAAACACTAGTCTAGTTAGTACTTGAAGATTTCAAAGAAAGAGTTTAGTTTATAAATAGGACTATAATATGTTTCATGAGAACAATAAGAGTATAATGCTGCAAAATTAGAGTTCCAACCTTTCTTCATCACGTGAATGCTACAATTGCTGATTCAGCATTTCTAAGGCAACGTTTGCAAACTGACGTCACATCCTTCACATGCAACAGAAGCCGTCCAGGAATTATTAGCCTGACTGCTAAGAAACGTTGTAGTTTTCGTGCGCTTAATTCAACTGTGAAAAAAAATTGGAAGCCGGAGTGTTGGGATTAGTGATCGGTAAGGAATAAGTGTAGTAGCTACTATTTCATGTCCTTAATCTAGTTTGTTGTTGTTGTTGTTGTTGTTTTAATATATAGTACAGTGCGCGGTGTGAAATGCGTGGATGTCTATGCTAGTTGTGTAATCGCCTGAATGGAGTAGTTTGGGAGTGTTGTTAGTCTTTTGGACACTTTGTTTATTTGTATCTAAGGAAACCAATAAGTGGGTGTGGCATATATATTGATATTTGTTTTTCTTTGTCTTGTTTTTATTTGTAGATTTAAATTCACCACCTAAAGTTTCTTCAACCATGGCATTTATATGGGGATATGTGACTAACATGCTGAACTACTTTGGTGAGTTCACTAAAGTATAATGATCTATGATGCACTCAAGAGTTATGACTTGCACTCTAATGAGTGCAACATCAATCAAAAAAAATTTAACGCATCTTGGCTATCACATTGTCTCTGACACGAGAATTAAATGTTGCCGTTATTGCCTCAAGTAAATTGCTTTTGAATCATCAGAAGCCTCTCAAACTGTTCCAGTAGTGACTGACTTGGAAATTTTGGAATGTGTTAATTGAATCCCCAATTAATAGCAGCTGATGTCACACCCACTGACTATTTAGTACCTCCCTAGGCCTTATTCATTCACTAATTGTTGTACTATTTGTGTTATGGTTCAGGATTGTGGAAGAAGAGTGGTACACTGGTGTTTCTGGGACTGGACAATGCTGGAAAGACCACACTCATGCAGATGCTTCGAGATGACAGAATGGGACAGCATGTACCCACATTGTATGCTAGTAAGTCCCTCTAAACCAGTAGTCCTGAGCATGAGCAACCTTGTTCTCCTTGCATGCCAATCAATGATGATTATTATTATTATTATTGTTGTTGTTGTTGTTGTTGCCATGTTTGATTAGCCAAGGAAGAGTTGAGCATAGGTGGTGTCAGCATCACTGCATTGGATCTGGGAGGTCACGAGACAGCCAGGAAAGTGTGGAAGGATTACTTTACTGCAGTAGATGCCGTCCTCTTCATCATTGATCTGTCAGATCACAAAAGATACGAAGAAGCCAAGGAACAGCTTGATGTGAGAAATTAGTTTTCTTGGCAGAGTTTCAAGATGGGGGGGGAGGGAGGGGGGTTGGGATTTGAATTGCCAATACTTAAGAAACAAGCAACAATATTCATAATCGAGGAGTGACAAGGGTCTTGTGATTGTTTTCTCCAATATTTCAGTAAAAATATTTAAATGGCATTTCTCATCAGCCATGCCAAGTATTGTATGCCAGGTTGTCAGACAGTTTCATAATTTCTAGTTGGTATGAGTACCAATCTAATCATTAAGATCACTCTATTGTAGAAGAATTGAAGGATCACTTAGATTGGATGTCACTGGAAAAAAATCTAGTGAGGCAGAACTTTTGAGTTCTTTTAGGACCTCAAGTCCTGGTTCTTCATGACTTTAATTTCATGATATATCTTGTTCTTGGAAGATACGTTCTTTAGAATACAGTCTACTCAGACAAGAGCTCTTCTCTATTGTTTATGTTTGATTAGTTTTAATTAATCATAAGTACTAAGCTTGGAAGGTGAGCCTTAGTGTGCTTTATAAAGAGATAAATTTAGCTGTATTCGTTAGGGCTAGTTTGAGCAAACTAATACTGGCTTATATGAAGGTGACAAAGTAATATTTATTTTTGTAGGGACTACTGAATGATGAGCAGATATCTAATTGCCCCATTCTCATCCTGGGAAACAAGATTGACAAATCTGGAGTACCTTCAGAAGAAGAGGTCAAGGCTTACTTTGGTCTTCATCAACACATCACCGGCAAGGTACAGTCACTCTGAACCATTCTGTGATTTTTTGTGGCTTGGCAATAGAAGGGGGAAATCAACTTAAGTTTTTATGCCTTGTGTGTGGGTGTGTTGTAATAGTATTAGATGATGAATTGTTTGTTCTTGCAGGGCAATATCCCATTGAAGGAACTGCAAAGACGACCTGTAGAACTGTTTATGTGTTCAATATTGAAAAGACAAGGATACGGAGAAGGTGAGTTAATAGTTTCACTGATAAGTCATGCATTGCTATTGCAGTTGTAAGAGTAAACACTGCCAAGCTATCAAGCTATCAAGAAACTATCATTAAACGTTCTTATTTCACACACACACACACTCTCTCTCTATTCCATGTGCAGGTATTCGCTGGCTATCTCAATATCTATGACCCATTTCCCTCCACCAACTATTTATGAACTAAATAATTATCTTATATTAATGATCACTAACAACTGTGTAGTTTATTTATTTTGCATTGTAAATAATATTTATTTCTATCAATAATTATTTGTGAAATAATACTTATAACTAAAAATTTGTGTAAAATATCATTGCTTTCAACTTGTATCAGATTTTCTATTGCATTGTTTGACATTAATCTGTAAAAGTTCTGAATGGTACATGGTCAGCAGTAGTGGCATGCTCAATGAGATAGTATTATGATGCTCGGTTATTAGTAGCTCAGTCTGTGCATATCTGCAAGTTTCTTCAAGGCTGACTCTAACTTGGTAATGCCAGTAAATTAGTCCAGGAACTTTATCTTTACTACTGTGGTCTGGCATGGTGATGCTTCTCACTTTCATTTGGTTTGATATGTGTGTGTGGGTTTTTGTAGTGATGACCACTTACCTCTGTTGTGTGTGTACATGTGTGAGTAATGGGTTGGAGTGTGCCTCTGGAAAGGGAAGTTCCATAATTATAGCTGTAACATTAAGTATGTATATCATCTCTCATATGCAAGGTGTTAGTGTCAACACATAGCTATTGCCTATATCATAGCTTTATCTGTAGTAACATCAAACTTCATTGCCTTCACCATACTGTCACTATCGCTACTTCAATAAAAAACAAACATCTATAAAATACACTCCATGTTTTATGTTACTGTCTAATTTACATGAATACAATAAATCTCAATCACATGGAGTCACAGTTTTGGTGTGGGCACACTAAACTTCTTTATCCACTTGTACTTCAAGATGGGATATAACTTTGGCATGAACAAAAAGGCCAAGATCTGAAATATGAGGCAGTAGTGAAATATCTGCAGTGCTGCATGCACAAGAACAGCACTAGCACTGAGAATAGTGCTCAGAGTATACCAATACAACAGTCCTGCTGAGGTGGTCAAGAAGAAGCACAAACTGAATCCGCGTATTTGACCAGAATCTTTGAAGTCAGCTAGCATGATATTCCTTGTTTTTATAGCAGCAACTAGCAGGGCCAAAGCTAGAATGATGATATGAACCAATAAACCCAGCAGCCATTGTATTGCAGTCTCACTCTGGCACCTCTCCATGATATAGCGATGACCGCCAATAGTTGTAAAATACAAATGACTCACAAATGGATCTTGGAACAGCCAGGCTAGGCAAATCAGAGCATTAGGAGAAGTCAGAATTAGTGCATACACTGCTAAGGCACAGTTTCCGCTTAAATATTTGTTTAATTTCCCTCGGCAGTAAAATATCCGATAGATTCTTATCATTTTTACTAAGGTGATGCCCATAATGAGAACTACAGGGTATCCCAGTCCATTCAACCACATTCGCAGCAGGCATATGGCATCTCTTATGTAGCTTGGTCGCTTGTGGTAGCCAGGAAGAAGAGTGAAATTCAAAACACATAGATAAAATATCCACGAGTAGCAACCAATGAAAATTAAGGCGGTCAATGATGTACTGGTGGCTTTGATTCCAGGTTCCTTTCTAAATCGTATATATAATATTAATGTGGTAGTCACAGTAACAAAACATATCAAGATGCCTAGAGAGAATATAGCATTGAAAACTATAGGAACTGAATGAATGCTGCTATCTTGAGGCACTTTAAGTCCTGGAGTAATGTGATAGAAGCCAGAAACTTCATTGTAGTTTGCTACATGTGTATTTCGTTCTTGATACATCAAATACAAATCAACTGATTTGGGAACATCATAATATGATAGATTCATACATGACTTGTTGAAGTAGTGATCATTGGGAGAAGATGCTGAAGACATTATTACTTCTGCTTTGAGCTCTATTACGCCATTGTAAAGATCATGGTTTGCAAAGTCTTTGTATATGCTGTGCACCACCCAAGCATACTCTTGCCAATTCATATGATGAGCTTTTCTCACTGTTAAAACCTTTTCAACCATTCTAGAGGGCATTGACAAAAATATTATCCTTTTTCTTTGATTTGAAACTATCTTTAATATGTCTTTGTTATCAAATTTTTCGTTCACTTGAAAATAATCAACAGCAAGCATATTCTGCAGAGCTTCTTTGTATAAATATTGGCCAGTTTGAACATAAAATCTGTGGGATTCATCTGACAGAATAATGAAATCTGTCCACGAGTAGTATCTCAAAACCTCCATGAAAGTATTTACTATCGTTTTAGCATATTGCTGCTGCCTGATGGCTTCCAAAAATGAAAATATTGTTAACTTTTCAGCATTTGATTCTTTATCCAATATTACTACATCAGAGAAACCAAGTGACACTACAGTTTCTGGCTTGGTGCCAGCACTGGATTGATTAAATACCAATGGAGCATCACTGATGAAGCTTACTGAATCTCTTGTAAGTGGACTGCATTTAGCCCTCACTAATTTGTTCTCCAATACTACTAATTGTAGTGGGTTATAGCAGTATATACTTTCAAGAAAAAAGAGGCAAACTAACGTTTTCAAGAAAATATCCATTTTGCCTTTCTATTATTTATTTTAGATTTCTTAGTTTTAAGCTTGATTAATTTTGTTGGGAAATTAATTTGTTGATGCTTTACCTCAACAACTGAAGACCAAAATTGAAAGTTGATCAGTTTACTGTGTACATTTTAACTTATGACTCACCTCAGTCAGCTTAAGTGCAGCATTTGCTACATTTAGGTAATTATGGTTGCACTTGCCTATAAATAATAATTATAGGTAATAGAATAAGTAATCTAGATTACTACACAAAGTTAAAAAAAATTAAACAGGAAATTGTTTCATTAAATTGACTCTCACATAAAAATCAGCACTATGAATATCTCGTTTCTTTTTATTTTAAATTTTTTTCTACGTTTCCTTCTGAGGAGATACAAACTTTAAAAAGAAATGTAGCAATTATCTAAAACATAAATTGTACATGACTTTGGTATTATCCTGGAAAACATAGAAAACTGGGTGGTGCAACATTTCTTATTGGTTGGGGAGGGGGGGGGGGTAATTTCAATGGCATCCAGTGTTACTGTGTGCTAAAAAGTGGTAGCTATAAGGCATATATTATACACTTGTGGACAAACTGTAGGAGTTCTGACGTCAAATAACTTCTTCCCAACTATTACGGGACTAAATCTCAGCCTATTTTTCGGAATAACGGATATCAACTGTAAAACACATAATAGGTAAAGTATCCCCAAATATACCATATTCGCGCACGAAAATTGACCAATGAAATCTAATTATTTTCAACCAATGAAATTGGAGAAATATATGTTTTGGCGCTAATTTTGTCGAATAAAAACCACTTTCTTGTGGATGCACTTGCTACTTGACTAAACGTTATCGTTTGAACTGCAATGGCTCGTACCAAGCAAACTGCTCGCAAATCCACTGGAGGCAAAGCTCCCAGGAAACAACTCGCCACCAAGGCCGCCCGTAAGAGCGCCCCAGCCACTGGGGGAGTGAAGAAGCCCCACCGTTACAAGCCTGGAACTGTGGCTCTGCGTGAAATCCGTCGCTACCAAAAGTCCACTGAGCTGCTCATCCGCAAGCTGCCTTTCCAGCGTCTGGTTCGTGAAATTGCCCAGGACTTCAAGACCGACCTGCGTTTCCAGAGCTCGGCTGTGGCCGCCCTTCAGGAAGCCAGCGAGGCCTACCTTGTAGCTCTGTTTGAGGACACCAACCTTTGTGCCATCCATGCCAAGAGAGTGACCATCATGCCCAAGGACATCCAGTTGGCCAGAAGAATCCGTGGAGAGAGAGCTTAAATTATTTTTTTACCTTTATATTATACAACCTGGCTTTTTTTAAAGCCACCAAAAAGGCAAAAGTTTCACTTGTCTGTTATCAATGACCTGCTTGCTCTTGGGGCATGTCCATGGGAAGGGGAGGATGTAAACATTAAAACAAAACTGCACATTGAATTCTACAACGATACTTTATTTCCAAATAGGATGTGAATTAAAGCTGGTGTAGATAGAGAGGTAAGCTGTTCAAGTTGAACATGGACAGGAGAACTAAGACTGTACTCATGCTCCCTGGCTTTTTTTAAAGCCACCAAAAAGGCAAAAGATTCACTTGTCTGTTATCAATGACATGCTTGCTCTTGGGGCATGTCCATGGGAAGGGGAGGATGTAAACATGTTAGCGCCATAATGACATTCATTTTTCAAAAAATAGTTCTAGACATGTTTCCTTATTCATTGCTGGAGGTTGATACAACACCTTGGATCAAATTGCAGAGCATTCCTATCAAAAACCTCCTGACCTTAAAAAAGGGGTGGGGTCATTTTGCCAAAACTATAGGCAATTGTGAATACTATTTTATCCTCATTTACCTTGCATTTTCCACCCTAAAAAGGTCCACTACCGTCCCTTCAACTCTCCCCCCTTCCTGGTTACAAACTTGACCACACCTAATCCACATTTGTTATGATGAAAATAGACATTAATTAAATAGATTTACCATTAAAACAAAACTGCACATTGAATTATACAACGATACTTTATTTCCAAATAGTGTCAACAAGATGTGAATTAAAGCTGGTGTAGATAGAGAGGTAAGCTGTTCAAGTTGAACATGAACAGGAGAACTAAGACTGTACTCATGCTCCCAAATACTCAAGAATGTGCACGTACAGCTAATCTAACTCAGATCAGACCTTGCCCACTTTGCATTGGGCAAAGGGTCTATCTAGATTGATACACCAGAAACTTCATCTTTAAGAAGGTAAAATTTCCTTAAGATAACGAAATATCCTTTAGAATAAGATCTTATGGATGAAAATTTCTTACCAGGATTTCATAAAATGACAAGATGTAAGACCTTATAAATAACATCTTGTAAGGTGTAACAAGATGTTTGAACTATAGAAGACGAAATTACGATCTTATAAAAAAAAAATTTGAGAAACTGAGCGATTAGTGGGTAAAGGGTTTCGCTACGCCAACTACACCCCTCCCCCTCTGCTGCTGTATATTTTCTAACCAAGATGATTACCCTTTACCCAAGGGATCTCAGATATTTGTCCAGTCAGCATATAGTTCGCGCGTTTTTTCAACCAATGAAGTTAATGCTTGCAAACTTTTGGCGCGGATCTGAATTGAATAAAAGGGAATGTGGAAGTTGTAGGTAACAATCTCAGAAATTAGCTGAAGACTGCAACACCGTAATGGCTCGTACCAAGCAAACTGCTCGCAAATCCACTGGAGGCAAAGCTCCCAGGAAACAACTCGCCACCAAGGCCGCCCGTAAGAGCGCCCCAGCCACTGGGGGAGTGAAGAAGCCCCACCGTTACAAGCCTGGAACTGTGGCTCTGCGTGAAATCCGTCGCTACCAGAAGTCCACTGAGCTGCTCATCCGCAAACTCCCTTTCCAGCGTCTGGTCCGTGAAATTGCCCAGGACTTCAAGACCGACCTGCGTTTCCAGAGCTCGGCTGTGGCCGCCCTTCAGGAAGCCAGCGAGGCCTACCTTGTAGCTCTGTTTGAGGACACCAACCTTTGTGCCATCCATGCCAAGAGAGTGACCATCATGCCCAAGGACATCCAGTTGGCCAGAAGAATCCGTGGGGAGAGAGCTTAATCATTTTTTTCTTTTTATTTGTAAACTGGCTTTTCTCAAAGCCACCAAATTTCAAAAGATTCACTTGCACTAGTTCAGTATAGTCTGGTGTAGCCAGACCCTTTACCAAATAGCTATGCTGGGAATGGGTTAGTTGGGCAGAGCCCGACCTCTGCTGAAGGGAGAGGTTGGGTAACAAGCCTATACCCGGGTTTGTTCCTGCTGAGTCAGCTAATCATGATGTCATGAACCAATTGCGTGGGATTTACAATTTGTGGCCATTCTTATGCACATAATAATTGCCAATAGTGGAGTTAGTACAATTACGATACTAAACCCATGTTCATGCTGTAAGTAATTATCCATGGCCAGAGGTAAAACTGCAAAGCACAAGTTTTTCCAAACCCAGTAGGCAATACAGCAAACACATCTTGCCCAAGCATAATGCCACAGTAATGTCTAACTGTTCTTGCTTTAGAGAGCTGTAAACCAATTCTCTCGATGCTGCTCTCACTACAAAGCCAGCACTTAGCTTCTTAGCCATCCTGGCAGGTTGGTGGAGGAAGCGCCAGTACTTTTGTGTGTACGTATATTTCTGCGTAGGCGTATTCCTGTCTGCCCACCCATTCCCTTAGCATTTAACCACACTGCAATCTGATTGGACTGCAATGTACGTTGCAGCAGGGAACAAACCCGGGTATAGGCCTGTTACCCGACCTCTCCCTTCAGCAGAAGTCGGCAGAGGTCGGGCTCCGCCCAACTAGGAATGGGTCTGAGAACATGGCCATACCAAATTTGTTCTGCTGCACATTATTGTGGCAGTCAATTGCTGTTAGTAAACCGGCTTTATAGCAATTCCTGTGTGTCAGCCACCCTTTCAATGCTAGGTTCAACCATCATGACTAATCTGCAGTAGAAATTCAGGTATAAAGGAGGTGGGACACTGATCACTTCCACATTCCTCCAGAACAAATTTGGTATGGCCATGTCCCTATACTCTCCATACACTTTGCATGCTACGTGGGTCTGGCTCCGCCAGACTAGGTTCAGTATGTAATTGAATAGGAGGAGTGTCCCTCATTCAGACTTCTTTCTTTATTTCACCCTTAAAGAAACGGTAGTTAAATATCTGACAGATACATCGTTGCAAACATTGTCCAGAACACCATAATTCCTAGTCAATGGGATTTACAAACGAAAAACAACAACAAAACTGTACATTTATTTATTGGTATAGAGATACACCTCTTGTTTGTAAGACTTGTTCAAGAGCAGCTTCTAGCTTGTCATTAGCACCTCGCATATTTCTAATAACTGAGCAACTCCACTCAAAGTATTGCTGCACACGTTCCTCTGACCACCCCTCAGGCACAGTACGGTCCAGATCCCTCAGGTTGTACAGCTTGTCCGCATAAGAAACAAGCCTGGCTTTTAGACTCTTCTTATGTGCATTCTCAATCTAACAAAATATAACTCATAAAATACTTGGTTGAGGGCATGTTACAACCTAACCTGAAGCCTCTTTCGCTCTTGCTTGGGGAGTGACTTGTCATCACTACATTCAGCCACAATGTTTTTTACTTCTGTTCCAAAAGCGTTTTCCAACTCTTCAAATGAAGTGTCTGTATCTTCCACAGTATCATGCAGAAATGCAGCCTGAAAATTATTTAGACAGCAAATCAAACCTTGCATATAAAGGTTCTTTTAGAGACTTGCAAAACGGAAGGATCTGCCACTCCTCCTTCTTTCCAAAGTAAATAAGCAACACCTATTGGGTGATTGATATAAGGCGTTTTGTCTGAGTCTTTCCTCCTTTGGTCTCTATGCTTAATGGCTGCAAAGTTGATGGCCTCCAAAAGCAACCCTTGTACATCACCTTCACTCATCCTCACTTTGGCGCTTAAGCCCCACCTAACAATAACAAAATAAAATTTAAGAATCAAGGTAAAGTATCGTTATTATTCGCTTGCATGCGTGCGGCGGAGTATGTTGTCACCCCCTGAAGCACTTTGATGACACGGAATTGGAGGCGTGAGTGTTAGTTGGGGCGGTGTGTACTCTGTGAGTCAAGCATCCTACCGTAACTTGGAGAATCCAGGCTGCAATGAGTTTTGCAGATTACGTTCGTTCTTTCAAAAGTGTACTGGAGAATTTGGTAAGCCGTTTTTATGTCTTAGACTTAGCTGGTTTTAAACTTCACTGGCAGGGAAACTTTAGGAAGTGAAGTTGATATTGCTTTGAGCTCTGCCAGTGATTAGGCCTATACCATGTAAACAACTGGAGTAGTATAGATTTGGGTTGAAGTAGCCAAGATAAGTTTTCATCCATTTACACACACCTGCTTGCTACATTCAATTGTTCCAAATTTTATATCCACTGTCTAGCCTGCAATTATCCTATAATAATTATTTGGTGGGGTTTGATTCGGGGTATGAAAACTAAGCAGTCATGGCTCACTAACAATTGGTGTCGGTCTTACAGTACTGGCACATCTGGACACAGAGAGCTCGTGTTTCACATGTTATCTTGGAATGTAGAAATATACAGCAAGTTAATGCAGGAGATAATGAAGTACTGGACTTGGTTAGAACATAGCTCCTTTAGTTGTATTGAGTTGCAGGGCTCTGATTCTGATAGGGACTCCAAATAGAACCATTGTATGTAGTGGCCGGCTTCAAGGGGCACGATTTACGCTTGGAAACAGTTAGTGGGGCTTTGTTCGAAATTAGTTAGGCACTTCAACTGTCAATTAGGATACTCTCAGGCCCCTTTTGTTGTATTCTTGTTTCGCTCGGGACACCACAGCTGAGTATTGGGGAGATTTGTTCGAGTGAGCTTGAATACATCATCATTTGAAATATATTGATGTTGTCTGTATGCAAATTTTATGGAGTGGCGGTTGGTTTAATCAGCTATTTGTTGTTGTTGTTGTTGTTGTTATTTCTGTGTGCATTGTGATGATATACATACGTATTTGTAGAGTAACTCCACAAAGCTGTGTCTGGTGTCAGGCAATGAAACTTGTGATGTGGACTCTATTGTTAGTGCTCTGGTCTATGCCCATTACATTGAGACCACTGGGAGCTCAGTGCCTGAGGGCACCGTGACACTCCCACTCATACAGTGTCGTGGAGCAGAGCTGGTTGCCAGGATGGATGCTGCGTTGCTGCTTGAAGAGCTGGGAGTGCAGGAGGAGTGGCTTGTATTTTTGGACCACATCACTCCTGAAGTTCTTGCTGGTGTTGGGGAGTTGTCTCTAGTCTTGGTGGATCACAATGAACCAACAGGTCAGGGTCTTACGTTGGAGGATCAGTGGTAGAGTATTTTTTTAGGGGTAAACAATTTTAAGACCAATTTCATTTCTGCAATATTGTAGAATCAATGTTCTTATGGGTTTTAGTTTTATATGCTGTGATGTGAGGTGCTTGCAGTCAGGTTACAGGTGCCATAGTGCCAGTGGGATGGTGTCTTGGAACAGTAGTGTTTGTAGTTTAACTCCATTTCACTCTTTACATGGAACATGCCACTTACCTCTCATTACCTAGCTACACGTGTGTTCCTACTGTTGGCTATACAGGCTGGCCTGGCCAGCCAGACACTCACTCTAATCCTGCAGAGTGACAATAGTCTAAGCTGCTCCAGAGTCCCCTCCTCCCGCCCCACCCTTGCGCCTTAGTCCCCGTTCCATTACATTAACACATTAATTCATTATGTTTAACTACCTTATACTACTTTTTTTTTTAATCTTGTTGTTGAACGAACATTACAGTTGGGGTTGTTTTGTTATTCAGTTTGTTGGCTTTCCTCTTGTTTGTTCCAGCACTACATACAGCAGAATGTCTTCCTACTTATATTTTCTTTCAGGAGGCACTGTTTTCAATGCTATGGCTAGGCCAGCTCGCTTGATGTTTTCTGGTCCAGTACACCACTCTTTCTTAGTATGTAATATATTGTTGTGGCACCTCACTGGCATAAGGACAGTTGGAAACCTGAACACTTTCAATTTGTGAGTGTTTTTAAAAACCATCTTCCATGACCTCTCATTGATTCATAGCAGAAGATATTATGGTCATGTCGTACTGCAGTTAAGTTACCGATACCATGCCAGTGCAGTCAAGGTACCGGTACCAGGCCAGTGCAGTCAAGGTACCGGTACCAGGCCAGTGCAGTCAAGGTACCGGTACCAGGCCAGTGCAGTCAAGGTGTCTAATGTTTTTAGTAATAGCTGTAAGTATTTATCATTGAACACGTTTGGTAGTTTTTGTCCATGTTGTCAATATGAGCATTCAATTTCTCTGAGTAATGGACATGCCATGAACTTACAAATGAATAGATTAGTAGCACTCACTTACACCAATCATTCCCAGTTTCTTACCTTCAGTTTGCCTTATGCTCTAGTGTCAGTGCTAAGCAATGGTCTGAAGTCAGAGTCTATTCACCTTCTGTGCCACTCTGAAGAGAAGTAGTGTTGTCATTTGGCAGTTGTCTAGCAGGCTAGCATGATATGTTGTACTTATTCGGCAGTTAAAAACATAAACAAACTTCAAGAATTACATCTGCCCTGAAGTGTGTCAGCTTTGCAAGACTTGCAAATCTTTACCTAATGGTTGTCCTTGTTTTGTTCCACTTGCTTTCCACTACGTATGTGTTGAAAAAACAAATTTAAAAACTAAAAGCAAACAAGTTTGTGTAATGTTAGTCATGAGCTAATGATACAGTCTTATATGAAGTCGACTGCAATGTAGTGTATTGTTATGTTACATTACATAGTTGTAGCAGCAACACCAACCCTTGACAGGGTTGAAGTTTGAATTAGATGGAAAGGTGTTGTTTGTGTATGCACATCCATGTGTGCATGTGTGGAGTCAGAGGGAAGGAAAGGGAGCTTCTTGTTGCTAAACTTGCAAATTCCTGGAGCCAGACAGACTCTCTGTAACAATGTACTGGTGTCTACCAGTATAGAGTTGGTGTTTGCATAATAGACATCACCTATTCAGAGTCAACTAGAGACTCGTCGTGAGCCGTCAGTCTCTCCTGCCACTAATAGACCTGTGTATGTGACTCTGTTGAATAGAGAGATACGGTGGGTAGGTGTGTTGGGCAAACTTAACTTAACTGTATTTTCCTTGACGATATATTTGTTTGACTCGGTATTGACTATAAAGTTTAGATCACTAGTCATAAAATTGTTGTTTATTCAGACTTTTTGGCTGCTATTCAGCTAACCATCTATTGTGAATCCAAAAGTAACTGTTAGAAATAATGCTGTAACTAAGGCGATGTCATATGCATGTTGGGTGTTATGAACACCTCAAGCTATGTAATAGTCCAACCATGAGTCCGAGGAATTATTGCTGATAATTTAAACTGTCTTTGTGGTACAAATTTTTTTTTTCTCCACAGGCGATAGGAGGGAAATAACACAGGGGAATAATATTTTTAATCGGTATAAGATGCTATTATACACCCCAGGAAGTACCCAGTGCATTTTCCCCTGTTTTTTTTTGTTTGTTTGTTTTATTTTTGTTTTGTTTTTTTTGTTGTTGTTTTTTCCCCCCTATATACCATGACTTCATCAGGCATCTCTGTTTCCAAGACAGTTTGTGATTTAGCCTTCCTTCAGCTTATCACGTGGTTGTTACTAACAGCATCCTCTGCAACTGCTGAGGTGTAATGCATGCAGTGAGGTCCGGGCTCTTTGATGTTCTGTCACGCTCCAGTGTCCTCCCAGCCTGTCCTACATGAACTTATCACATGTCCCACCACATGGTATCTCATAAATCACTCTATTCTTCTGGTGTTCCAGTGTTTGTGTTTGTGGGTGGACTAGGTTTTGCCTCGAGGTGACATTGACTTTAAAACATGTTTTTATATAAAGTGTGATAAAATTCTTCTGATAGACTCGGACAAGTTTTTCACATATGATATGACAACTGTTGCATCAGGTGGATCTCTGTCTGACTGCTGAGAAAGAGAGTTGTTGTTGTATTTAACTAGATCACAGCCAGTGGATAGCCATTGTTCTAGTGCATTTGTGATGTATAAGTCTTCCTTCATTTGATCCAACACATTGCTGCAGGCTCCTGTGGAAGAGTGTTCTAATGACTGCTTCCTTATGAATAGCAGCTGAAATGTTTGAATAAACAACTAATTTATGACTAATGCTGTAAAGCTTGTAATCTAATATAACTTAATGTATTTTGGTCAATTGATATATACTTTATCTAATACTTTGCATATTCTGAACTTTCTTGCATGGGGTTGAAAGATATGCTTACCTTGCAGTTTCAGTGTTAATATTTCACGTGGAATGTGTGGTGTATGTATTCATGTGTGTGTGTGTGTGTGTGTGTGTGTGATGTATGTTTTAAGGGTCCCTCTAGGCAGTGTGCTGAATGGCATGTTTACATGTCCATTGAGTTGGTATTGACTGAGAAGTCTTTGAGTTGTCTTGCATGGAAACGTTGTCCTTTGTAACTGCTTCTATACATACCGTATATTTTCCACATTTCACTGCTAGGGTCGTGTGCTGTGTGGCCTACTAAAGTTATGCAGGTTAGGCCAAAGTCTTTATAATTTCACTGTGCTCTATTTCAATTCCCACCCCACATCCTCTCCGTCTCTTTCAGCTTTCACCTCATCTTTGAGGACCCATAACATGCAATCCCAATAATTTGAATGTAGAAATGTGCCCATAATGTATCGGTTATCGGCCAAGTTTTTCATTATCACCATCGGTCGTTGATCTCCCTGCTATGCCGATATAATAAACAGATAAAAAGAAATTTTGTATGTATGTTATGCTGACAATAATGAAGTTCTCTTAGTGCTTAGATGACAAATAAACAATGTCTTTGAAGAGGTCGCCAAATTTGCCAAATTTTGTTCCTGCCGCTGGAGCACAAGTTTTCTGTTTGTAGTGCCTGCCAGTGTTAAGCTCTCTGCTGCTGTATTACTAAATTGTTCTTGACATGCGATGCCACCTAGCCCCTGGAAGAGCAGGAGTCGTGTTATTTATGTGCACCTAAACAAACAACATTACTGAAAGTTATTCATCAATATTTAATGTAACATTTCCGATTTGTGTAATATTGAATGTTTAAAACGTAGGCAAAATATCTATCGGTTTTCAGTATCGGCCTCAATTCTAGATAAAATATCGGTCATTGGTGTATCAGTTGAATCCTTTATCGGTACATCTCTATTTAAATGACTACTTACAATCAGAAATGCATACAGGTTACAATGCCAACTTGGATTAGAGTAGGTGTGGTTGATCTCTTTGCACAGTATTTGTCTGTCCTCCTTGATGACAGTCAAGCAATTGCAAACAGACTGCGAGGAATCTGTTACTCTAGTAAGCAGCTCATTAGCAAGTTTGTACCCCAACATGAACAGTGTTGAGAGGATGACTTAACTACCCCAAGTCATGAACAGTATTGAGAGGATGACTTAACTACCCCAAGTCATGAACAGTGTTGAGAGGATGACTTAACTACCCCAAGTCATGAACAGTGTTGAGAGGATGACTTAACTACCCCAAGCCATGAATAGTGTTGAGAGGATGACTTAACTACCCCAAGTCATGAACAGTATTGAGAGGATGACTTAACTACCCCAAGTCATGAACAGTGTTGAGAGGATGACTTAACTACCCCAAGTCATGAACAGTGTTGAGAGGATGACTTACTACCCCAAGCATAACAGTGTGAGAGGATGACTTAAACTAACCCCAAGTCATGAACAGTATTGAGAGGATGGACTTAACTACCCAAGTCATGGCAGTTGTGAGAGGATGATTAACTACCCCAAGGTGCGAGAGGAATGACTACTACCCCAAGTCAGAACAGTGTTGAGAGGATGAGAACTACCCAAAGTCATGAACAGTGTTGCAGAGGATGACTTACTACCCCAAGTCATGAACAGTGTTGAGAGGATGACTTAACTACCCCAAGTCATGAACAGTATTGAGAGGATGACTTAACTACCCCAAGCCATGAACAGTATTGAGAGGATGACTTAACTACCCCAAGTCATGAACAGTGTTGAGAGGATGACTTAACTACCCCAAGTCATGAACAGTATTGAGAGGATGACTTAACTACCCCAAGTCATGAACAGTATTGAGAGGATGACTTAACTACCCCAAGCCATGAACAGTATTGAGAGGATGACTTAACTACCCCAAGTCATGAACAGTGTTGAGAGGATGACTTAACTACCCCAAGTCATGAACAGTGTTGAGAGGATGACTTAACTACCCCAAGTCATGAACAGTGTTGAGAGGATATGACTTAACTACCCCAAGTCATGAACAGTGTTGAGAGGATGACTTAACTACCCCAAGTCATGAACAGTGTTGAGAGGATGACTTAACTACCCCAAGTCATGAACAGTGTTGAGAGGATGACTTAACTACCCCAAGTCATGAACAGTATTGAGAGGATGACTTAACTACCCCAACATGAACAGTGTTGAGAGGATGACTTAACTAGCACTGGCAGTCTACCACCTACACAACCTACTATATGGCCATATCTTGTTCAGATTAGATCTACGTACTTGTGGACAGTTCAACATGCACACACACACCTGCACGCACATACACACACATTCATTGCACCTCTGTGTGTGTACTAAGAGTGTGTGTAGAGATGCTGCTTATGTCATGTGCCACTTACTATTATGTCAATAGACAAGATTACTGTATCGCACCTATTAAGTGAGCTGAAGCCTGTCATTATTAATAGCATGAGGTTGTGTAGCCATTCAACTTCACTTTTGACTTCTAAATATATTTAAAATCATGCTGTAAGTATGTATAGCGTTATCCTCTAATGTTACTATGGTGATAGATCATCATCTTTAGGGAACATGTACGTATTATTATATACATAATTGGTGAGCGAGCATAGTGAGTGAGACACTATTTGGGGATTTTGTGTTTCTTTGCTAAAAGTAATGGTCAACTGCTATATTGTTTTGCACGAACTGCGGAAGTAGCAGTTCACATTAATAAATCATATGAAAATGCTGTAATTTCATGTAACCTAACTAGGAAGGCTCACTCGCCATTTGTGCTCCAGCACACCACTAGTATTATATTGCCTTCTTTTTTTTTCAATGACTCAATTACAGGTATGTTGTCAGCGTTTTCCTCCAAGGTTACTATGGTGATAGATCACCACCAGGGAAACTCGCCAACATTGACACAAGAGGGTGTGGCATCAATAATAGAACTTGTAGGATCATGCTCAACTCTGGTGTCGAGAAAACTTTTAAACGACAGCAACTACAAGATGGAAGAAAGTGTTGCCAGAGCTCTGGTGTCTGTCATTCTGTCAGACACAGGCAAACTGCTCGCTGAAGGGAGGGAGACTGACCAAGACAAGGAAGCAGTGAAAGATTTGTCCAAATTCCTCCCTTCTACGTTTGACAACAGCGAACAATATGCCAAATACATGACAGCTAAATTTGACATTTCTACGCTTTCAGTGAGGGAAGTTCTTGAGAGGGACTTCAAACAGGAGGGCTACGGCAGTCGTTATGTGATTGGATTCTGCAGCATCACTGCCAAGCTTTCAGAATACCTGACTCGTTCTAGCACTAAGGAGGACATCGCTGAGTTCTACCGCACCCACAGTCTCACTGCACTGGTCATGTTTGGCGTCACTATCAAGACCATGGACCCAATGGAGCTGGAGAAGCAGATAGCAGTTTATCAGCCGGAGGGAGCTCACTCTGAGTTCACAGAGTCTCTTGTTGCTATGCTGGAGTCCAACAAAGACATTCACTGTGAGAGGTTGGAAGGTTTGGAGGAGTTTGAGGGAGTGATCATGCACCAAGGTAACCATACCCTGTCTCGCAAGCAGATGGTACCTTTCTTCACTGAATTCATGATTTCCATGTACGAGAAGAGTGAGTGTGTGCTTATGTGAAGAGTGAGCGAGCGAGTATGCATGGTTGTGTGTAGATAAATGTGTGAGTATGCAACAGGCAGTCATCAGCCATTTATCTCTCATTTATACATTGTACAAGACTGTTCTAATCATATCTCATTTAGTTGTCCTGTCCAGCCAAAAAATTCAATCACACACACATGCATGCACTCAAAAGGAAAGTTCACTCTTGTTGGTGTTGTCACCTTAGCTAGCACATGCTTTTGTCCATACAAAGATTTGAAGTGCAAGCCAAGTACGGTTCGCTGCCACCAGAATCTAATCTTCTTCCCTAGCAACAATAAAATTGGGCTAACTAACTAGAGTGTGTAAAACTCTTTTGTCATTTACATTGAAGAATACATTGACTGATTCAGGCACTACAAGCCAGCCATATACAGTATATACAGAACTGTCTGCTGCATGTTTGAGTCAATAATAACTATACTAATTGAAAATATAAAGAAATTTAATCAAAGATTGAATGAGTGAAAAGGTGAAAGTGGATTTCTACAAGTTAGGAAATGATAAATCAAAGACATAAATGTGAAGATGGATTTGTATATGTAAAGACAGTAATGTACATAAACTAGTGATATGCTAGAGCACAAATGGTGAGCGAGCCTGTGCACAAACAAAACACTTCAAAAGAATCTACAGTCCATTTCTAAAAGTATAAGTATGTATGTAGCCATTGTGACCATACTTTCTTTCTTACCTCAATTTCTTGAGTATTGGTATTTCTGTAGTCTCTGATGCATTCTGACTATCTCAGTTACCAGTAGCGTTTGACAGCAAGCACTCCCAGCTACGCTGATTTTTTGAAATTATGTCTGGTAAAGGGTTTCTATACCATAACCTTTTGCCATAACATTCGGCGACTTGAAAAAAACAAGAAGTTCTAAAGAATTACTGCACAGTGTCGAGTCAAACAGTAAGTTTTTAAGACCTTAGTGCGTCTTGTGGCATTTAGAAACAACTGAATACAAAAGGTTAAATGATTAAATTTCCTGAATGATACGGGATCGCTAAACCAAAAGATTCTGTTAGTGGAGGTATGGGAAGAAGTAGACCACGAAGTAAGCACAAAATGCGAGGGTCAAAGTACAAAATGACGTACATACATCCACACATATAAACAAACAAACAAACATCCCCAATTTTCAATTGTGTTACCCCTGATATAGTGTCTTGCTTGCTTTGCTTGCTCGCTCGCCTACTAACACTTACATAGATATACAAGAAGACAAACAAATAAACTTATACTTGCAATACACCATTGTTATGTATGTCTCTGGTGTGAGGTGGAGAAAATAACCACATTTATGTACATGTGTATGTTGAGAATGTAGTTTTGTGTGTGCATATGTGGTAACAACCCATCTATTTCTACAGTGATGTCCTTTCTCCTGGTGCTATCGCAGCACAGTTATCAGAAGAGGTCAGTTCTCGTGTTCTAGTTGTACAAGTAGCAAGTGAACCTAGGGAGACATTCTAAGGTTCATTGTATGTGGGTTTTGGTGCATGTTTATACAGTACTGCCCTAAAGTGTTTGTTAAAATTTATTCTGTTTTCTTGGTAAAATAATGTTTGTTATTGTTGGTATTCATCATGCTATGTGGTCTATATGCTTTAACACTCATTTTACGTCTTGCTTAACTTATTTTACTCCACCCGGTATGAATTCATAGTTGATACCGAAATGGCTTCCAACTGAAAGAATAATTAAATTCCTACAGCTGAGCTAGCTCACCCACTAATTGAGCAAACCACTAGTTTACTATGATAGTGTTCTTGTGAAGGGTTTAGCCGGTAAAGTTATAGAAAAAAATGTTTTCCACACACTTGAGTTAGGTCATCAAACTAGTCAATTAAAGGTGTCATATCAATCTGGCGATCACTTGAACTGCTAATGCAACTGAATGCGTAGTAATTGAGGTGTTTTTACGTTATTTTGTCTTTCCCATATTTAGTTTAACCTTGTCCTTACCTGTTAAAATACACCTTATAGTTTTCAAAGTGTTGACCTGGAGAAGAAATAATTCAACATTCACATGCATGTGTGCACTGCTAAGGGTTACATGTAAGTGTGGTCTATCTCTGGTAGTAGTCATGTGTGTGTGAATCCACTTAGTGTACTCCTGAATTTACTACAGGGAGTTGGATCATCACCGACTTCTGATAAGCCCTTCCCTCTGGAACCTACAGTCAACATCATCTCGAAGACGGCAGTGAGCATGGCCAAGGCAACGGGTGGAGCAGAAGGGAATTCTGACGGCGGTAGGAAAACAGTCGTCCAGTGGTCAGGTTGGAAGACGTCGAGGTCCTAACGTGATTCCCGAGTACACGGCAGAGGAGGAGTGTAAAGACAGGACGTATCGCTATGTGAATGTTGGGGGAGATGAGACTGTCATTAGCATGGCCATGATAGAGCCATACAAGAAACTTGTCCAGCATGCAGGTAAGGAAATTAGATGGATAGAGTAGATATGGTTGGATGGGGATAGTGGTAGGAGGTGGTATGGGCGTGTCTGAGGTAGATGTAGCTGGGTGGGTGAGATTATATGTAATGTGTAGAGTATGTAGTTTACAGTAATGGGCGTGGCAGGGAGTTCTATACTGAATCTCTAGTGGTAATATTGTCAAGTGGGCAACATTTGGGATATAGTTGTGATTCTGTGTGGTAAGCAAACTAAGCTTTAGAAGTAGTTTGTTGGTGGTTGTGTATGCGTATGTTAGTGTGTTAGTGTGTCATGTTATTGGATGCAGGTTATGTGGGAGAGACTAGGAAAGCTCTACTCATCATTTCAGCCGCCCATCTACCTTCTCGCTCTTTACCCAATTATCAGCATGTCCTCCACCACACCTTTTAGTAAGTACTATCTAGCAGAGCAGTACACTCTATAGTATTGTAATGGCAAGTGAGATATAGCCTAGCCTGTCATTTAGGAAGGAGGGAGGGGTATAAGATAAAATGGTCTTTAAAAGTTGTTGTTTTTAATCATGATACACACATACATGTACTATATATATATATATATATATATATATATATATGGTTGTCCTGCAGTTACATGCTATCGATGGTGGACAAACTTATAGTAGATGACTATATGATAATCTACTTTCACAGTGGAGCACCACGAAGAAGCATGCCATCAGCTCCAATGCTGCTCAAACTATACAAGATGATAGATAGAAGGTTGGTATGCGGGCATTATTGCAGGGGTCACTTCAATAATGATAATATAGTCTTGTTTATTAGGCGTCATGTTGCTATTGCGACATGTGCTATAGGGGCCACTATGTAATCATCATAATTGAAAAGAATCATGTTCAACTTGGGCAGTAAAAGGTTTCACTTATGTTTGACACTACTAATTTAGTACATGTACATAAGTCAGTGCAACTACAGAGTTTGAAACCCAATATCTGTGTTTAAGTCATTCTGTGTGATCTCTTTTTTATTCCTACTTACCTTTACCTGCTGTGCATGAATATTTGTACATGTATACATACCAGGTTGAAGAAGCAGCTTACAAAGTTGTATATTGTCCATCCTACATTTTGGGTGAAGTGCATGATCAAGCTGGCCAGACCTCTGCTAAGGTGAGTGCTACATCTGTTTACAACATCTCTGGTGCTAGTAACCTTATGAAGTGTGTGGATAAGGGATAATTACAGCTGCTAGTTCTAACATTTAAATATGGGGAGTGCCAGGTAGGACCATGAATTTGACATCCTATCTTCCAACAAACAAAAATTAGAGATTCTACTTCAGGTGTGCTGATATTGTAGATAAATAGATATGTGTGTGAATCTAGCAGGATTGAGTTTCCAAAAGGGTTACTGTGGCCGTGTTAATACAATATAAATCCTCCCTCCTCCATCCTCTCTCCTTTTGTGAAGGGTGTGAGGTACAATGTGTAGTATTAAAGATTGCATGGTGAATGGTAAACCAAATAGATAACAAATTATGAATGTCCCAGTAAAAGGAGTTCACACATACATTAAATTTGTGACTTTCGGTCATCCTGCAAACAGAAGATTATGCTTTTTCCTAAGCTTAAGCCATGGCTCAATTTAATTAAGTGACTATTACAAGTATATAGGTTAGCTAGGATTGACATTAGCTACTGAGCACTTCAGTGTGAAGCTAAGCATTTATTTGGGCTTCTAAAAAATTAAAGGTGATAAAATAAAATAAATTCTAAATGAAAGGATTAAAATTATAACTCATATTTGCTTATTTTGTGTCTCTCTCTTCCTTATTTTATGCGGTGAAATGTGCATGAATCTATAAATATATTGTATGAAACAGTGCTAAGCTAGCTACCACTAAAACCATAGTTATATTGGGAAATGAGGTACATTTTTGTATAGTTGTTTCACATTTGCTATGAAATTGATGTTTCACAGCAAGAAGTTTTGGCGCAAACTCCAATTTGTGCCTACACTCCAAGAGCTATCTAATGAGGCTCCAGTGGGTGAGGAATACATACCTGAGAGTGTTTGTGCTAGAGACGACCAAATAATGGCCACTATGCAGTCTGACGGTAGAAAGAAATATGAGAGCAAAGAGAAAGACCCAGAACCCAGTAGCTCATCACAAAGGGAAGAACCAGCATCAAGTACGTCTACACAGAAGGAAAATCCGATACCTATTGCTCCAACAGAGGAAGAGATTAAAGAAATTTAAATGAATTAAATGCAATGTACAGTTTGTCATCAAATTTTGATTTTATTCCAGTGATATTAATGCAATTTGATAGAATATTATCAATGTTTACTTTCCTAGATGTTAATTCCAACAAATTCTTCGGCATATTACAGTCAATCCAGTGGATATTGGTAACGGGTCTGGTCACGCGAGACTATTGGGCTGGTGCGGTGGGTGTACCTATTTTTGTTTTTTTACACACGCTGATGCTGCTATCTATTATTGAACTATCGCAAAGTTTGAAAAGCTCGCGCACTCTAAACGCGCACTGCGCAAGAATTGGTTAGCAGCTGCATTTCATGCGTGAATAGTTTCGCTCTCTGTTTGCTGGCTGAAGATGGAGGAGTGTGGTGGTCAATGGGAAAAACTAGAGTCTCGTTCGAAGCCGGGAAAGTATTATTATTATAACAGGACTACTAAGAAAAGCTCGTGGAAGCTTCCCAATTGTTTTTCCGACATTTCTCAGGTATCATTGTATGTTTTATTAGGAGCAATGTCTTTCTGAGGCCACATTTATTTAGCAAACAATTCAAGTTACCTTGGGCATATTGTCAGAAGCGTGTACGTGAGTATTACTTTATGCCAGAAGTCCATTTTTACAAAATTGTACAGCATGATAATTAATTTGGTTTGGTGGTTCCTTGGGTTGTAAGAGGAGGGTTGGGTGTTGTAATTATTAGTGAGACAATAGCCCTGAACCGAGTATCTGTGTGAGTTGGTTCATTGACTATACTGAATCTGAGTTTGTATAGCTCACATCTGTATTGCACATACCATGCTTTGGCTACAGGGAGTAAAGAGTGCTGGAAATAATGTAGTGAAGAAGGGACCTGATAATAATGTGCGTGGAGGTGCTGGTATTGCACCAAGTGAGGCTATTCCTGGGCAAGTGAGTGAGACAGGAGGAATCACAGGTCAGAGGCAAGGTGAAGGTGGCAGTGAGGGTGACTATATCAGTGTAAGCACGAGAGTGGACGTGAGAGGACCAGATGCAGTCAAGCAAAGTGCAGCAGGTGGACTGAAAGCAACTGCTCAAGATAGTGATGGCTCCAATGGTATGTGAAATTGAAATAATGGTGTGGTTTTCCTTTCCATGTACTCCATTCTTTAAGACATGTACCCACGTTTTCTAACCAATGGTGTTGGTAGTATGCACTAGAAAACAGGAAACTTTGGATTGTATCAAGTTATCTGATAAAAAAGGAAACTGTTTGCTCATGGGAGATACAAATTGTGTTACAGCATGGTCTTATTAAACTTCCTTCTTAATGGTTGTAGCCACCACTCCCCCCTTCCCCTATCCCCAAAGAGTACAGCTCATAATGGACTGACTATACTAGAAAAAATATTGTCCAAGTTACAAGTTCCTCAAGCCTCAAGTATATAATCCACAAATTCTCCTACAGTACTGTCGCTGATGATCTGATTCTTCATCTACTGCTGCAGACTGGGAGCTTTAGCCCTCAGTCTACTGTTGCATGCACCCACGTTACCACAGCAACCTTAAGGGTGCTGGCACATAGCAACGCTCGCGCGCGGCTTAATTGAGCAATAAACCACGAAACCACCGAGTTGTAGAGGTAGAGGGCGGACCTTAAATACCCGCGCATAGATAAGAGCCTTATACGCGTATAGTTAACTCGGCTTACGGAGGGCGGGGCTAGAAAATTGCACAGCGGCAAAAAAGTACTGCTGCAGACCAAGTGGCCTCAAGAAGCTTTAGTACCCTCGGAGCTGCAGACAGCTTTAACCTTGCATGCACCCACGTTACCACAGCAACCTTAAACATAGAGATCAAGCTTAGATTTGATGCTATTCTCCGTACGCGAAATTTAATGCCTCGTTTATCACATTCTGAACTTCTAAAGGGAGGTTTGGGGGTATAAAAAGGAGAACCTAGCTCCTTCTATTCAAATTCAAAATGTAGCCACACTAAGAAAACCCTCCTAAATAGCTCACTAATTCTTTCAATTCAATTCACGTCACCTTTAAAACAAGTGCCCCAACATACTAACAGCTCTCTATATTAGTCTCGCGTAGCCAGACCCTTTACCAACCGTAACCGCTATGCGGGGAAGGAAAGGGTCTGGGAACATACAATGCAACGACTTGTACAGCAGCACCCCAAAAAGGGTGCTCCAATTATCACATTCCAACGCTTGTGGTAGCCAATGACGTCACGGCCGGGTAGCAGGTCTCCTATTCATGCTCGTACGTTTATTGCTTGCCAGGAGTGCTTATAAATCGCCTACGAAAAACAAAACGTTTTTACCCTCCCAGATGTGATGTTGACGTCACATAGTATACCGCAAGCTTGCTGGAATGTGATAATTGAGCACCCTTTTTGGGGTGCTGTTGAACAAGTCGTTGTATTGTATGTTCCCAGACCCTTTCTTTCCCCGCGTTGCGGTTACGATTGGTAAAGGGTCTGGCTATGCAAGACTATCTCTAATCATTTTTACGAGTGGTATAGTAGAACCAATGATATGCTTAGCACAAAGGCTCGCTAGCTGGCTTAGCTGAAGCTAGCAGAAATTTTAATTTGAATGCTACTACCTAATAATATTTATTTGATAGTTCACTGTTAGCTTCTAGATTTTTTGTGCTATGGCTTACATCTGTTGGACTATATTCTTTAGCACATACAACACTTACACACGCACACACACACACACACACACACACACTGGATATACCACCATAAGATTTGCATTGTATTCTCTTCGTGACTTGACTATTGGACAATGAATTTTCAAGTAAGAACAATTACATTTCTGTTGATGATACAGTTAAGGATCAATAAACCAAAGGATTCGATTTAAGCTACTCGCCTTCCTGAAGTAAGCTCCATTTAAAATACTCTATTGTACTAGAGCTCTAGTAGCAAGCATTACATTAGTGACTTAACTATTGGAATTTTGTAAGTATGAACAATTCTGTTACGTATGGTGTATAGCTATGACAAACCACCGCCACTAATAGAAAATGAACTCTGGTAAGTTTTTAAGACCCAAAAGTGAGCATCTCTCTATTTCTGTAGCTCTTTGCTTTTGTTTATTCTTTCTTTTGGCATTATTTCAAAGTTGTTTTTTTTTTGTTGTTATTTTGTTTGTTTGTTGTTGTTTTTTCCTCCAACTTTCACCACTCGCGCTAATGGTTACGCTTTTAAGAAGGCTCTGGGGGTGGACACAGATTAACGTCTTTGAACTTTGGCCTTTTACATATTTATGTATAAACCAAAACTCGTAATTGAGACTTGTTTGTGAGGGGCTCGCTTCGCTCGCCCAATAATTAAGTATACCTTTTATTATCATGTGTGTGCCAAATTTCTGGTTGATTGAAGAAGACCACTCAGGATCTAGCAGTCCTGTACATCCTATGCAGTTGAATTTAGCTGCCTCAATTGCAAACAGTTCTCTTCTCTTTATTTTTATTACATATATGGCGCTCAGCATTAGGTTGGCGATTCTCCGTATTTTAAAAATCTATTATCCAATATAACGTTCCCATTTTTTTTTGTTGTTTATGCGTTCCTTTGATTTTGATATAGTACTTCCTGTAATAAAAACATCGAAGCGATAGCATAGGTATTTCGTTTTTTACAATTTTAAAAAAATATGGCTGCTGGAACTCTAACCGTTGAGTTGTCTATCTGCCCGAAAATATTTTTATAGTACGAGGTTCTAAAGTTCAGAGTCGACCAAATAGAAGATGAGTAAGCTGTGTACTCTGTGTGAACCCTGTAGCAGCTGTGAGGCCATCAGAAATCGAGTTTCAGTTAATACTGTTGGTAACAGCAAGTCCGAATTTTAGCTATTCTTTGTGCGGACTAATAAACTTTTTTTTTTTTGCATCATAGTAAATAGTTTTGTCTGAACTTACTTTTAAAATGTATCTCATGCTGAATGTCTGTGCAGAAGAATAATTTAAAAAATAAGTATTCTTTCTTTTTCATGTTGCCAACTGGTCGATGTAAGCTTGATGGTGAAGGGGTTTAAAGGTTCTCATGATCTATTTCTTACTTATGCAATGTTGTTTTTTTGTTGTTGTTTTTTGTTTTTTGTTTTTTTGTTTTTTGTTTTTGTTTTTGTTGTTTTTTTGTGCGCTAAGATACCGCAATGCATTCTGAAATGGTCTCTGTTAGAAATACATGATATGGGTTCTAAAATGGTCTCCGTTAGAAATCATTACATGTATTCTAAAATTGACATGTACATTATTCTGAAACGGTCTCTGTTAGAAGTCCATGGCATGCGTTCTAAAATGGTCGAAGTATATGACAAAACTGTGTCCCTGGCTACGCTCTTTTATTCGTGAACTCTATGTTTAAGGGTGCTCTCACATAGTAATGCCTGGGTGTTGTCAGTAGTGTACTCAACCTGAATAGTTGCCGTCAACCACTAAAAATCACGCTCTATTTTGCAACATTATAGTGCCCGTGAATGCAATTGAAGTTGGAATGACTATGTCTTCGCACTGTTGTGTTATATCATTACATATTTAGCACCTAAACCACAGCATGTAATTACCAATCACATGCTTCTTTTTATTTTAGGACTTGTCCGTGGTAATGTTTGCCTCCACAATTATTCAGCTGACAGTACTGTCAAAGTAACAGGTGCAGCACCGGCTATGGGACAGGACAGCAGTCTGGCTAGTGTTACCCAAACTGAAAATGATGTATTGGAGGATGCAATAACAGGTACATGTATAAGGATTTAAGGATGCAGTATTTGGTAAATTGAAGCTTGTTTTTAATTTGGTTATTCAGTTTATAGTACATAACTACTCTCTCCCCTCTCTCCCCCCCCCCCCCCCCCCCCCCCCCAAAGTAGAATTCTCCTTAAAATATTTAGGTATCCATATATTTCTCATTTTTTGTGATAAGGAAAATCAATCAATGCTAAATTACAAGTAAATAGCAGGCAATGATGTCAATGACTCATCCACTAGAATTCAATGGTGAGCTGTCTTTATTAGAGATACTGTGAAGGAGCAGGCCATAGACTTCTGTTGTACCCAAACAATACTCTGTATTTTATATGATGATTAAGATGAAGTTGGCATAATAGTGTCTTCCTAACTACAATAATTATTTACTACTTTTTGCTTATTGTACTTTATCAGTAGTGAAATAAAGATATTGAGCTAACTTCAGCTAACTTAGGGTGCAGTACCACTGGAACCTGTGGTAATTAAGTGATTCAGTAGAATACCACAAAAACCCGCCCTTAACTTGATCCAATTTACTGTCAGTGGACTGACTATTGTATGTGACTCAATTTGAACACGTACTAATTAACTGTAGCAGACAATTTACCACAAAGAGCTTTCACCACAAAGGACTACCAGTACTGTAGGGCAGAAGCAGCAGTGTAGATAATTAATACTTTTTTGTTCACTTTCTAAAAAATATTCCTAAACAATAATATAAAATCATAACTCCATAGTAGCGCAGGGCTATAATCAAATACAATATGGAATGAACAAAATCAAAGGTTCTGAAGTGTGCAATACTATCAAGGGGATCCAAGGAGCTGTGCCTTCTCATTGACCTCTCCACTGGAGAGCCATGTCCTCTCTTCTAAATAACCAGGATGTAGTATTCTTCCCTTCAGGAGGCATGACTTCTTAGGAGAGCCGAAGGCATTCTCTCCTTTTGAGGTAGATTAGACTAAGTACTATCTCATCGTCTAGGACCCTCCAGTACATTCCAGAAGTCTTCTACTCTTCCCCGCCGGGCTCACTCGCACAGTAACTTTTCTTCAGTGTTTGCTTACCAGTTCTAATTAGAGCTGCCACCACCCGGAATTTTGCCCACAATAAATTGCGCGCTCAGAGTTGGGGGGCGGGATTGAAGAATCAAAATGAATATGAATCAATAGTTAGCTTCGTATCTAAAAATCGAAATTCAGAGGCACTGGATGGCCAGAATGAACTCATATTTTGTGCACAGGGTACACGCCACATTAAAAAAAAACTTTATAACGTGAGTTTTTTCTTATAAATAGTATACAAAAAATAATAATGTAAAAATATTATTTTTAAATGGAAAACAAACACTAATATCAAAATTATGGTGTTGTAATGTTGTGGGGAAGCCCGTAGGCTATCGCTGGGGGAAAAAATCGACGTCGTAACTGCAACAGTCACCCCTGAATTTCGCTGAATAGCCGTAAGGTTTGTACTGTTTTTCTCCGTTCCTGGTCGGTCTTTTTTCTTGGTTTATAGAGCTGTCTGTTGGTGTCTGTTTCAACTGCAACAACAAAGTAAGCGTACATTGAACAGGAAATGAGAAATAAATACATAGCATAACTCCTCGATCTGTGGTTTAGCGCTGTGGTTTCAAGTGGTACTGCACCCTTAATATTTGTTTGAACCTACAATATTGCTAAAGCTTCACAGAAAACTAGAGGCTTCTGGTAGTATAAGATTATACTACACCTCTCTAAATTACTGTCTGTGCCTTCTAAATTTCAAGATCATGAAAACTTTTTATTTATGAGCTAGGTTTTTATTACTATTATTATTATTATTAAATTCTTGTATTGAATTAAAAATATTGAAACAATTGTTTATTTGATTTATTTATTTAAAATTCACCACTGAGAAAGATTCGACAATAAAAATTTTGAGCAAATATATTATAACTAGCACGTACCCTGCCACACAATGGCACTTGATGTACTTTTTTTTTTTGCAAATTAAGAATGTAATGGTATTTTTATCCCTTATCCACTTGGTTTAGTCACATCAGGTCACTTTTTTTTCCCCTCACTTTTCTTGACTCGAATTACACACCACTGTCATCGTTGCTGTGAAAGCTTTACCAACCCGACTCACAACACTGATGATGCTTTACCTATTCTGCATACCTAATGACTTGTTCACATTGTCGTCTGCACTTTTCATGAATACACGCACCACCGTAGTCATCAGTATTGGCAATGCTTTACCTACCCGTTAGTGAGCTCAACTAATGAATTATTCATGAATACACACTGTCATTGTAGTTGTTACTGACAGGTAAGTGTATTATTGGTGAGCGAGCGTAGCGAGCGAGATACATACAGGGGTAACACAATTGAAAATCGGAGATGTTTGTTTATGTATGGATGTACGTATGTCTTTTTTGTACTTTGACCCTGGCATTTATGTGTTAGTTCAGTGGTCAACCTCATCCCAAACTTCATTAAACAGAATCCTCTGATTTATCAATCATTACCCGTATCATCCTAGAAACTGAATTGTTTACTGTTTTGTTTCATTTCTATTTGAGTTATTGGAGGTAGTAAGTTAATACACTATTTGTCACAGTTATAAGCCCTATGCAACAGTATTTACTTGAAAATTCTTTGTCCACTAGACCAACCACGAAGGTCTAGTGTAGGTACGTTCTGTTAAGTGTGATAGTATTATGCACTACAACTACTACTTGGCTAAAGAATATCATAAGTAAAATGTGTAAGTAATGTTACTTGTTTTTGTTGTTGTTGTTTGTTTTTTGTTGTTGTTTGTTTTTTGTTGTTGTTGTTTTTTCAATTCAAACAGTTGCGGGGAGTGGTTACTATGGCATTGAATCCCCTTTACCGTATATACGTAATTTAAAACCTCAACTTTTTTTTTTAGTAGCTTGAGTGTTAGAAGTTAAAATCAATCATTCGATAGTGTAGTTTTAGGCTTGCTCACCATTTTTGCTCAAGCATAGAAGATAGTAGTCGTAGCAATAGTATTTCAGGGTACTTTTGTTGTTCTCTTTCCTTATACATTTGTTCCCAATTAATTGATCACTTTTGAGAACGTTGTGTCATCAATAATACACTTGTGTGTCAGTAGAATGGTGTGTGGTCAGTTGGTAAAGCATCTCCTAGACTTGAACGGGTTGAAAGTGATTAAAGAAATGAAGGTGTTTTTCTAAAAGCAGGTGAAGCCTGCGAAGAACAAACAAAGAAGGCAGTAATTTCACAAAGCCTAAGTCCACGATCAAGGACTGAGAGCCTGACAAAGCAAGTATGACAGAAAAAGGAGTAGGGAGTCCATGACTCAAAAAGAAAGAACTGAGGAAGGCAGGAGGCTCAAAGAAGAGCTGAGATGGCTCAGGATCAAAGAGAGAGAAACTAAATAACTGAATCAAGTGGTAGAAATAATGGATTAAAAAACTTACTCAGCATTCCTAATTTGCAGACGGTAGTAAAGTACATCAAGCGGCACTGTGTGATGGGTACTTGCTAGTGTTCTACATGGCATTTTCCTATTAGCGGACAAGATAAAGTTTATTAACCGTTGTTGTTGGTTTTATAGGCTTTTGATTGTTGTATTTTGTTTTAGGCATTCAAACAGAACAATACTATACAAAATATATTCACCTCTAATTTCAAATTGGCTGCTTTGGTACATGGTCCAAAGCTTCCGTTTGCATGACTAATATAGTATTACTGCCAGTCTAAGTATTGTTTATGAGCTGAACACTAGATATTTCATAGTGGGCAATTCCGTGGTCAGGGTTTCATACAGAGGTAGGAGCGACCTGGAATCTCTCTCCCCTCCCCCCCAGAATTTCATGAAATAAATTAATAATATTTACTACTTAATGGGTATTCTGTGGTTAAGATTTATAATAGTATTCTGTGATTTTGTTGTTTGTATTATATCTTTTATTTGGTGAAGGTTCACTTCAGTTAATTGAGGTCCTTCAATTGCAATACGCATAAGCCTTCCAAGATTGATGTCACTAATTCTAGACCTGAGACGTTTTTTAATCAAGTCAGTGTGGTTTCAGCAAAAGTGGGCGTGGTCAAACAAATATTTTGCTACGTGTGCCCCACCCCCCCCCCCCCCCCCCCCCCCCCCCCCCCCCAGAAAAAATCCTGTATGAAACCCTAGTGGTGACAGGGATGTACAATTTAATTATATTATATTGATCTCTAATTTGTAGTGTATAGCGCATAGAATACATTTATAGTATTAAGTGTGATGTGTCTTATTAGGAATATTCGTTGATGTATAATGCATAATCTGTGATTCAGGCACAAAAGATAAAAGTGATTTCAAATTTGTGTCATGGACATAACCACAGAGTTGTTAAAAGCTAGACCCATTATGTAAATGTTGAACAGTCTGTGATTTGGCAAGAACACATGGGTTCTTTTTTAACATTAAACTTTATTAAAATGTAACGGATGTACGTGACGGACATATACGTCTGAATTAGGCTGAAATTTTTCATCAATCAATATGAATTGATATTTTAAGGCATAACATAAATGGAAAAAAAATTATGAACTACAGTGGTTACAGCTTATTCTACCCTATTTCCAGCCACTTTCAGGGGATTAACCCACTTATTACTGGAATACAGTAGGAGATAAAATAAAGTTCCGAATTCCATTTCATAGTACGGCCGTAAAACAGTAGTTTTTTACCATAGTTTTTATCATTGCGTTCCGTACTGTTTTGATTAAACAGCAGACACCATTTACTAAAACGGTAAAAAACGGTTAAGCTTTTCCGTCAATTCACAGATATTTTCTAGCTAGAAACTCTTCAATAGCTATATCAGCAAGCTAAGGCCTTGTATCGACCATTGAATGCTGCAGGGATAGTGCAAAAAAAGCTCATACAAAAATTTAACTTGCTTCAATAAAGCTGCAGACTGAAGTTCCGATGGGTACAGAGCTATAATGAAGTCTGCACTTCGTAGATCTTCTGTTAGCTACTGCTGGACCTCCAGTAGAAAAAAAATCTAAGCCCGAGAAGGCCCTAACATCGAGAAAACATCGATACTGTGCAGTGGTCGGACTAACAATTCTCCACGAGACAACTTCAAATAGACGGCATTAATTTTTTTAACCCGAAAAGCTCCGCCTCAGGAGCATGTAAACAAAAATTTGGAACGTTTTATTGGATAAACAATTTTTTTATATTTTTTTTAGCAAGGCATGTGGTGAACGAAAAAGATTAAAGCAGTAACACGGTCTAATGGAACGACCTTTTCTTTTCTTTTTTTTTTTTCTTCACCAGACGACGTACCGTTTATTAATCGTGCGACAGCCATTCTACGGAACGAAATTTAGAACTTTTTATTTTGTCTTCTACTGTAAGAATGCCACGATAGGTTTGCATTGTTTTTGTTTTGTTTTTTTCTTTTCTTTTCAGCAATTACTATAGAAAATGTGCAAATTTGAAGCAAACTTTACATTCTTTACAAATGATTTTTAAAAAAAATATTGCACAATAGCCACTTATTTTTACAAAGTATTTTTACTACAAAATGCCCTATTTTGGCCCAATTTGTCTCTGTGTGTATCAGGAAAAAATATACATGTGCACTCAATAATGTCGTTTTATAAATTGAATGAGAGTACATGTGTGTATCAAATCTGCTCTCAAAAAGCCATTTTATTTTTCTGGCTGTATTTTCACCCTGTTAGCAATCACTATTGACTAGCCAATGCTCATATTTGATGAAATGATAGATGTAATGTGAAATTAATGAAACCAGTTGAAATAGTAGTGTTATTTATTCATATTGGGATTAAATGAAGTCAAATTTTGGCTGATGCTACAAATTTAAGCAGTCACCATTATGTGTGTGAACATAGGGGCAGGGTTTTTTTTAGGGGGGGGCAGGGGGGGGCATTCGCCCCCCCTAGAGGATTTTGTGCCCCCCCTTGAGCATTTGAAATGAAATTTCATTATTCTAAATAGACCTGTGTGACTATGTACTGCATTTTTTTATCCATTAGTCTAATTATTAGGCAACAAACAATTTTATTTAAGCAAAATATAAGTGTATTTATACAGCAATACGTTTATACAGCAATACATTTATACAGCAATACGTCTAGTCTTTCTGTTCCAAATATCGATTACACTTTCTACAATGTCATCTGGAAGTTCTTCAGGCATTTCTATTGCTATTCTCATCAGGTGAGCTAGATTTTGTTCTCCAAGACGACTCCTTAGCCTTGTTTTGATCATCTTCATTTGGGAGAAGCTTCGTTCCACAGATGCTGTCCCAACAGGAATCGAAAGGCACACCTTGGCAAGGTCACTGAGATGGGGAAACATCTGTACAAGCATGCTGTTGGTAGCTAATTCCATCAGCAATTTCGTATTGTCTTCCTTAGGCCGAGTAGTGATGTATCTCCTGAATGTCACCCACTCTGTGCGAATGTCAGAGGAAACTAAAGCTGGCACGGTAAATTCCTCTCCCTCTACTGACTTGGCTGCAAGTTCCTTGCCGTAGTGGTCCTCAAGAACACCAAGGAATTCATCCCCATATGACGACAGATCAGGAGAGTCTTTTTGTGGTAGCTTTGAAGAGTCAAAGATACTAAATGATGCTACAATATCTTGGGAAGAAAATCTCCTCGAAATATTTTTTTTCAAGTCAGTGACGAAGGGTTTAGCCACTTTATCTTGAAAGGAAGTGATAGATTCAGAGTCAATTATTGCGATAGCTTGAAGCTCATCTTGGGCATCTAGTAGCTCCAGCACCCAATTTGCAGCAGGTAACAAAGATTCATGAAGAGTTTGCAGAGTAGAATCAACCAAACCAGAAATAGCGGTCAAGTCGAGCTTTTCTGCTTGAAGACATCTGCTTAGTTTAGCAACTTGGGGCAGCACGAAGTCAAGGAGGTAGATTGCCATCACAGTAGACTTCTTTGATAGAGCTTTGTTGAGCCCCAGTGCTTCTGGCTCATGTGTTTGCTCATAGAAGGTCTCAAGAGCAATCACAATGGAAGCATAGCTCTTTTTCACTGCCTTGACACATTGTTCATGAGCTAACCAACGGGTGTCGGACGGTTTGGTGACCTTCAGTTCAGGTAGGTCAAGCACACGCTGTACACTCTTCAGGTGTTCTGCTCTTTTGGGAGAGTAGTGAAAAAATTTCCATAGAGTGAGCAATGTCTTGTAAACATGCTCAATTCCAGGAGTGTGGTTTGCAGCTTGAACACAAGCAAGTTGGAGTAAGTGGCAATGGCAGTGAACATAGAGAGCTCGAGGAGAATTCTTCTTGAGTCTCGCCTGGACTCCAGTTCTGACTCCAGAAAACGTTGCTGCTCCATCAAACCCCATTCCGACAAGCTTAGTAGGCTGAATACCCTTCTGCTTGAACCAGTCAGTCAAAGTGGTATAGATAGATGCAGCATCAGTTTTTTTCAATGGAATGGTGTCAAAAAAATGTTCAACGGGTTCTCCATTTTCCTCCCAACGAAAACAAAGAGAAAGCTCTTCGATTGTTGATATATCTGTGGATTCGTCAGCCATCACACTATAGAAAGGAGCCTTGCGAAGGCGTTTGAGCTGAGATTCTTCTACCCACAATCCCAGTGCCTCCAGAAAATCGGAAACAGAATCTGTAGAGGTGTAGGTAGCATTTCTTGCAGATTTTTCAGTAAATTGTTTTAAATCATCACCACAAGACACAATCAAATTAACCAGAGCAGCAAAATTGGTGGTGTGAGGAATGTGATTTCGTGCAAGGAAGTGAGTACATCGCAAGAGTGCCTTAATTCCCTTCCTGTTTCTGATCCTCTGCTCTTCTGTGACACTCCGCAGTTGCTCTAAAATGGATACTTCCTTCTTAGTAGCCAGCAATTCAGCTTCGGAACGGCGAATGTGAGTATCACTCTTTGCATGGGCACGCATCTTCTCAACCGCTTTTTTCCAATTTTTAAATGGCTTTGTAATCCATGCTCCACCTGTCTTTTGAGAAGGATGATGATCGTACTTTCGACAAGTTTTGCAGAATGCTCCGCGGTAATTTTCATCATATTCTAACCAAAGAAACTGCTTTTCCCACTTTTTGTTGTACTTCCGCTGGCCTGATTTTGTTCTATACTTCGACTTAGCTCTATAGTTAGCCGTGCTGGAAAGACTTCTTTTAGTTGGAGGTGGCTCTAGGCTTTGGCTATCAGAAGACAATGGCTCCTCATCTTCACTGCTACTACTAGTAGATGCTGGTGTAGAAGACTGCTTTGAAGTGCTTGCACTAAAGTAATGCCGAATATCCATCTTCTCAAGACTTCTTGAACTAACTAACTAAGCTACTCAAGCACAGACTTATATAGGCTGACAGGGTTGTGCCAGCATTTGCAAGCACAACTGTTGTGGTTGTGCTTGCAAGTGCTGGCCTGGCAACTGTCTCCAGTTTGTGTACAGCTATTGCAGGTGCAAACAATCATAAAAAGGTGTCAATATGACATGTCAATTACATTACTTTTCACCCTTTTTTTGCAAGGTCACTGCTATTCAAGCTGGATCATGCAGGCACACACACACTTAAGCAGGCACACACACATTAATAATTAATACAGGCACACACACAATTAATGCATGCACTCTGACACATGCATGCCTCCCCTTGCTAACAAAAATCTCTATTTTGCCCCCCCTTAGCAATTTTTCTAAAAAAATCCCTGAGGGGTACTTTTCACACAAAATTTATTAGTCCTTTTGCAAGATTTATTTGTTTTGCAACCAAGGCAGTACTTAATTGGTTTCTTCGACCAGATCTGTCATCACCATCCAACATACGTAGCCATGACAGTCTCTATGTACCTCATATCTAGTTGACAGTCCTGACAGAAATACTGGCCATTTGATGTATACCTAGCCTCTACACTACTCCTAATTCAAACTTGTGCAACTCAATTTTTTTAAGCTATTCCCATGTGTTGCTCAAATACCATTACTGATGGTTAAGGTTAAACTGGTACTATTTATTACTATGTGGCGGACGGACGTGATAGACGTACACAAAAATGTGTAAGTCTGTCAGCTATTTTGATTTTTAAAATAATCCCTTCAAGATAATGGTGAAAATGGCATTAATCTGTGACAGACGTACAATACAAGGAGAGTCCAAGTACTACAGATCATATAGCGAAAATTTTGCGAAATTTAATTTTTTTTCCCTAAACTAAATAAAATAGATCTCGAAAGATCCTAAAATATGAAATTTGGTGAAAAAAGATTTGTTTTTCACTAAAAGTATGTGTATGTAGCAGAGCTGGCATCTAATGAAATAAGTCTTGAGGCAGAACTGACTCCAGTTCAGCAGCTTGCCATTTTGGAGGCTGTCAACTGTGTTACTGTGAAGCTGAGTCCAAACTGCAGTGCTGAAGGTGTGTGCGAAGGACCACTGCCTATGAGTGACAAGCGATTTAAGGTTAGCAAACCTGAATAATATGCACCATTCTCAGTTGTGGCTGTACAGCATTCTAAGCGATTTAGATGATTGATGTGGTCTTAATGTATAGAATAGATGTAGTTGTAATTGATGGATAACATTAACCGATTACACACGAGTAACAATTTTAATTGCACCTTACATAAGGTGATTATGGGCGCATGCGAGACTCAGAGAATTTAGGGTGAGGCAAGACTAGAGAAAGAAGATGAAAATTTGAAGATAGCCTCAGGGACAGTATCAAATGGTAGGGTATGGTCTAGGCTATTGACAGAACAAACTTGACGCTAAGAAGCTGTTCCCAACCTTTAAAAAAAATTAAAAAAATTAAAAAAAACTACTCACACCAGTTGGCATAATATTTTATGGCATCACACTGTGGCTTTTAGTAAGCATGTTAGCAAGAATGGAATACATTTTCATCCCAAGAGTTTCACTTATTCAGGTAATGACGGTGCTGTACCGACTCTGGTCAGCTCATGAGTACACACACCGTCGTCGTCATTACTGACACACAAGTATATTATTATATTTTCTATTTGTACTATACCAGAAAGATGTCTTATTGTTGTGTCTAATCAGCAATTTCTTATGGCAGTCTACATATTTTACAAGCCTAAAATAAACTTACAACAATATAAAATTGTCTGTAATTGTGAATGGTGGCTTCTCTGACTCCACAAAGCTGTAGGGTGTTGTGGATGCGAAGACACTTTTTTTTTGTGCATTTTCACGTCCTCCGCTGTTATAGATTTTCTCAATTGTGTTTTCACGTCCTCCACGATGCATCAGTTAAGGGTTTCAGTTAGGAATTAATTCAAAGGGGGACGACATAGAACTTTCGCTATCTATCTCAAGGGGTCACAAAATATTCGTACGTAATTAAGATGGAATAGGAGATGAGCGGGGAAAAGTTGTTGAGAAAACTATGGCTAGCACCTGTATTGAAGTGACATAATCTTGGAACAACAAATAGCTTGTGAGGTTTTACTTTTTATTCTAAGTTAGCTTGCTTCAATCTCTCTCCTACTCACTACTGCCTCAATTAAATGTAGTTTCTCACAAAAGCTTTTTATAGAACCCACATACAAAATGATTTACATTAATATACAAAATAATGCGCCGGTTTTTGCACCATTTCAAGGCAGTAAAATGGTGAGCATCGCACCGTAGTACTAGCATAGAATTAATGTTCCGTTTAATTGTAGTTGTGTCATTCCGCAATAGTTAAACCATTCCTTGATTCTTCTACATAGAGATTGCTAATGATCGCTGTTTAGGAATAGGGAGTTCAGTTGCGGCGCAAAAGATAATTAGCTCTTTTTTTTTATCAAGCTGCAATGATGGTAGATGAGACAGTTACTTTTTTACTTTTGCTGAATTGTTAAACTTTTTATGAAGCCACAGTTTAATGAATTGTGGATTGACAGTAGAAAACTCTCTAGATGGTATCACTGCAGTTGATAGTGTCACTGCTGTGGATAGTTTTGCTGCTGTGAATGGTGTTGCTGCGGTGGATGGTATGTCTCTGTGGTGGATGTCGCTGTGATGGATGGTGTCGCTGTGGTAGATGGTGGGATGGTGTTGCCAGGTGATATGAGAGCTGAAACCACTGACCAACCTCGTGTTGGGAATGGATGTGACCTAACTGTGGACAGATTTGTGCTGGAAATAAATCTTAATTGGCGAGCGAGCGTAGCGAGCAAGACACTTACAGGGGTAAAAATGAAAAAATCGGGGATGTTTGTTTATTTATTTATATATATGGACGTACGTATGTCATTTTGTACTTTGACCCTCCGTATTTTTGTGTTCGCTCCGCGTTCGACCCCGTCCCAAACTTCACTAAACAGAATCATCCGGTTTAGCAACCATTACCCGTATCACCTTAGAAATTGAATTGTTTAAGGCTTTGAATTGTTTTGCGGGTGCAGTTAAAACTCAAAATCTTATGGGAGCTCCATTTCTATTCGAGTTAGTGGTGGTGGTAAGTTAATGCGCTATTTGTCACAGTTATAAGCCCTACTCAACAGTATTTACTTAAAAATGCATTGTCCACTAGACGAACCACGAAGGTAAGTCTTGCGTAGGTATGTTCAGTTGTGTGAAAGTATTGTGCGTTACAACTACTATTAAGAATATCACAAAGAAAATTTTAAATAACGTGACCTGATTTTGTTGCTTCTTTTTCAATTCAAACAGTTGAGGGGAGTGGTTACTATGGCATTGAATCCCCTTTACCGTATATGCGTAATTTAACAATTCGACTTTATTTTAGTAGTTTGAATAACAATAGTGTAGTTTAAGGCTCGCTCGCCATTTGTGCTCAAGCACACCACTAGTTACAATACTTGGACAGATTTATGCTGGAAATAAATCTTAATTAACTGATGGCCGAACTCCACTGTTTTTCAATAGTCCAGCAGTGGCCATTTGCATTGTAGTATCCTCATGAGATTGCAATATACTGGCTTCTCTGCTATGAGCATACTGTACAACAGAGATACTTCCCTTTTTGTTAGTGTTTATTTCTACATTTCTGCATGGTATAGTATGTATGAATAATATATATTTATATAATATTAAGAATAACTTGCTTCGAAATAATACATGTATATAACTCACTCTAAATTTATCAATCTGTGTTTAGCATGAACTGTACTTGGTGATGGACACTGGAACAATGCTGACCCATCTAAATACACTGAAAGAGTTTCGAGGAGGTCTTATGAGGGTGCTGTCTAAACAAGCAGTGCTTGTTGTACCATATATGGTGCTGGCTAAACTATCTGTATTACTGAAGTCCTCTTTGTCAACTGTAGTGGAGAGAGCAGTTAAGGCTACGGAGTTCTTAAGAGAGAGTATTGCTACTGGTCATCCTCATGTGATATTTCAAACTCTGGATGAGGTAGGGAATAAGCCTATTGTACACACCATAAAAAAGTCTTTAATTTTGTTCCATGTAACTGTTTTTTGCACTGTAATACAATCAGGAATAAAGGTATAGTGACTTGTAAATTTAGACGGTTGTGTTCAATTGCTACACCATATCAATCTTTCCTATTCACTATATTATAAGTTTGCTTCTTGGAAATATAAAAAAATAGTTGTGTTTTTGTTTTTTTATGAAGTGTTCTGAATTATTGTTGTTGACAACACCCCAGAGACAATGCTTTTGGTAAGAAAAAAAGCAACAACAAGAAGCTGTCAAATTCTTAGTTATTTCATGAAGTATTGTAAGTATGACCTTCGCATGCCACTAATGTTTTCTAGATGTTCAGGTTGCCATGGGCTTAGATTTTTTTTACTGCTAGAGTAAAGATCTAACTGTAGCTGGCGGAAGACCTCCAAAGTGGAAACATGGTTAGAGCAGTGTGCAACCTTTAATCTGAGCAAGTCAATTTTCTATACGAGTAATTTTCAAAATTTTAACTTGTTGATAGCAATGGAAGAGTTTCTAGTTTAAAAATAGTAGTGACTTCACAAAAAAGCTTGACTTGTAATGTTCTATGTAAACAGTGCTGAACATATTTTAGCTGGTCCCATTTTACGACTGTATTAGTAAATGGAATCCGGAACTTTCTTGTGGCACCTGCTATGGTAGTGTTCTGTGTTTATACAGCCTATACATTAACTTCTTGCTGGAGTCTTCTTCAGAAGTCAAAACATTTGGTTTCAAGTTGGAAACAGTTTTTTTTATTGAATGTATAAATAGAATTACTGCTATAATTATTCAGACCAGAGTGTGAATCATATGCTTGTGTTATCCATCATGACCCTGAAAATATGAGCACCTCGATCAACCAAGCGGCATTCTTCAAGGAAATATATGGCCATGGCTACTAGAATACACACACACACACACACACACACACACACACACACAAATACGAAACGCAAAAATACGAAATTTGCAGCTGTATGATAGAATGGCAACTAAGCCTGGTAGGAAGAGGAAAGTGTTGATGCCGACAAGAAAATATGAAGATTGTTGATGAGCTAAAGAAAAGATGATCACAGTTAGTAAGATCGAAAGCCTACAGTTGCAGACATTTGGAAGCTACATGAGAAAATTGTTAAAACAGTTAATCAACAGTTGTGGTTTGAGACAGTTAATCAATAATTGCACTGTTAAAAATGAGGTGTTTGGATAACTCAGTTTTGGTGTTAAGTAGGAGGCACTGCCCGAACACCCCAGTTTAAAGCTTTATATTGCTTCCATAGTTAGTCACAACTAAAAGATATAAACTAAAGGACATAAGTTATTATATATGCTTTTGGTAAAGTATGTGTGTGTTGTGGAAGTTATAAGGGCTCAAAGTGGGGTGTCCAAGCAGCACCTCCTGGCAAACACCTCCCGAGGTGTTATTTAAGCACCCTGTTTTAACAGTGTGTGGTTTAGTCATACTGCTGACTCAATGTTGCAATTGCATCATCATAATCATGCATCCAACCTCAGAACTTTGTGTGTGTGTATGTGGATGATTCACAGTTCTGTAATTCATTCAAAAAGGGTTTGATTGTTATTGACTAGCTCTGCTAACAAAAATAAGGTTTCACGAATCTACTAGTGACAATCCATCCCTTGTAAAAAAAAGTGTTACATTTTAGAAAGAGGTACAGTTTAAGAATTAGCCTGAATTATAGTTCATGCAGCAGCATTCAAAATTTCTATTTTGCTTCAGGAGCTTTTTACGTTACAAGGACTTTAGACGCAGGCATCCCTTAGTCCCAAGAGAGTGGTTTTACTGTAGTTATTTATAAGGGAGAAAATATTGAAAAGATGGTATTGGCAATCCATTACCATATTCTTAATTACTTAGTATTCAACATATAAACTTTTTTTGAATGTCATTAGTGGTTGGTAGAAAACAGTACTGCAAGCAATCAGCTTTTGTCTCATGATACTTGCAATGTCAGCTCTATATCTTGTCAATTTCCAAAGCAATTTTACCACTTCTATGTTAGTTTCAACTAATTGTAATTTATTTGTGGATTAGGCACTAGGCCTGGATTCCCGAACAAGCTCAAATCCAGTAGTGCGTTGTAGCCTTGATTATCAGCATGCAGCAATGGCACGCCAAGGTGTGGCTGTTTTGTGGACAGATGATATCATGTTGGCTAGTTCTGCTTTAACTGCTGGGGTCAGAGCTGCTAATAGAAAGGTAAAAAAAATTATATGTGTTTATTTGGTTATTTATTTGTTCTTTAATTATTACTGTTACTACTACTACCATTACCAGATACACAATGCTTTACCCATTTGATCTTGGTGTCACTTTATCAGCTCAACTAATGAATTACTCATGAATATACACACTCATCATCGTCGTTACTAACACAGGGATTCATACAGGATTTTTCGCTGGGGGGAACAGTTTATCTATATTGTATGGTCAAGTAATGACCGTGAGACTGTGGAACAGATTTCAGATGAAAACTTGACAAACTATATAATAGTTGGGCCTCAGAGACCAATTTTAGGGTCTTGGAGGCATTTATATCCAGAGCGCAGCAAGGGCACTACTTAGGGCCTGAGGGACCCTAAAAGCAGTAGTTCACGATGGCTGCACAACGCCTAATTTAGAATGTAGCGATTGGTCTTTAACAACACAATAGGAGGGACTCTAAGTGCAATCGGAGGGACACTAATTGATCCTACCCTCCAAGTGGGGAGACTAAGTTTATAGTGTTACTCTTTGGAGGACCTAAGCAATATAAAGTTCCTCTGTCACTATACAAAAACTACAGCATCTATGCTTTAATATGAATTGGTACTGAAGGACCAGAACTAGAGAAACGTTGATTTTGAAAAAGTATACAAGCTAATCTGTAAGGCTATTTATACTAATAATTTTTCTGAAAAATTCAGTTGGGGGGGAAAAAAATTTAGGGGAGGGGGGGGGGGGGGGTGGGGGGGAGGGAATCCCGGGCTCCCATAGTCTGTATGAAACCCTGATTATTATTACTTGGGTATTTCAGTGTTATAATTAAGGAACCAGTATTATGATATAAAAATAATCCCCCTTGGTTAATGCTATACATACAGCAGTGCATGCAATTAATTTATTATGAAACTGTTATATCTACACTAGACACTTATTCCTTTGTTGCTAACTTTGACTGGAGTACAGCAAAGAAACGTCTCTATTTTTGGAGGTAAATTTTTAATTGCTTACTTGAAATCTTATGCTGAAAATTATTTGCTTTTTATTTCTCTTAGGTAGTGGTCATTATAATCATCTGACACAGGTATGAGAACTTTATCCTGGGAGAAGTTTGGTACATAGTACTCCTATAATAAAATCATGGTTAGAGGTACTCAATACTTATCATCATCATAATATACTGTGTAAAATACCATAGCATGCTATTTAGAATATTGCACCGATGCTTGTGCATGCATACAATTTCAAGTAAGCTAAGTATTTCTAGTGCTGATTTTGAAGTGTCACATGTATAAACTGGCAACTACAACAATGTGATAGTATAGTGAGGCATTTTCAACAACCATAATATGGTATAGCAATACCTTTGGTGGCAGTGTATCACAAGCTTTTTTTTTTTTTTCCTGATATGATGCATACTTTATTTACATCATAGAATTTGTGTGTATGTGACTGTGAATTGGTGGTGAGCACAACTCTGTCTGTGGTGATTATGAAGGAGATGAAAGAGGTTTATGATAATCTTTGGTGTGAGTTGGTGGCTGTAAAACCACCATGGACACTCCAGAATACCCTAGCCATTACCGAAAAGTAAGTTATTTTGTTACATTGCAAAGTCTAATTGTCATTCTGGCACTAGCTCTGGTTACACTGATTTTCTTGAGTTCTAGTGATGGTCATTTCAGCTATGTAGATTTGAGTTATCATATGTTTGATGATTATGGCATGAGTGTGGCGTCCACTTGGCATACATTAATTACATAGAAGTGATTCTTTAGTATATTAGTCGGTCAATGTTGAGTTAGCAAGACTACAAGTGTGATGAAGGAGAAATGGACTTTCTAAGCTGGAAGTTTTTGATATCTTGCATAACTTACAAAAAAAATTAATAGTACACAGAGAATTGTGCATAAGTAAGAGACAATATCTGATCCTTTTGAACAAATTTAATTTAAACTATTGTAGCAACAGTTTAGATAGATGCTGCTATTTTGACTTAAATAAGAGTGGAAATTTTTTATGATAGTAGAAATGTGGCATGGTAGAGTAAATGACCGATCATTGATCAATACCAATTATCGACCAGATTTAACGAATTTTGGACAAGAACCATTTATGTTAAAATTTATGAACATTCTGTTCATTACAAAATTTTATTTTGTTTGAAAGAAAGGATTTTGCTGTCGACTAAAGGGTCTTCCCATACTTCATGTGTGGCAGGAGGAGAAAGTGTGGAAAAAGAAAGCAGTGCCAATCACAAATTGCTTTTGCAACCTGTGTTAAGGGTGCTAGCACACCGCTCACGTAGCCACCCACACAGAATCAATTAAGGTTGCCATGGAAGAATTTTTACAGGGTAATTCTACACAGCGAACCTAAAAGACAACTTGCCAAGATGTAGAAAGCACCTAAAATAAATGAGAGTGAGCCAAGGACGCCAGAGATATCAACCGTCTTATTTTGGATACAAACGGTCCGATAGAGCTTTCAGTTGAAGAGCTAAGGACCCGCAGTCGAGTATAATAGCTTATTTAGTTTATTTTACAAAATTACAACGAGCTTTTGTTGATTTCTATCTTACATTTCGATTTATTGACATTCGGACCTGTTTTATCGCATTTTGTTTTCGCATGATAAGGTGTATTCAAAATATCGAATTGTAATTTTGTTTGTCATGGTAGGGTCCTCCTCTGTCCCAAGTTTGGAACCATTCTGATAATTATTTACTGAGATGTCATGCCTAACAGGTTCCAGAATAGAATTGTGGAGCTTGCGGACTTTTGGTTAAATGCAATTTAACCGATTAACGCCGGAAATTAAATTCGCGATTACGTGCGCGTACTCCGAAATTGTTTACAAGAAATCGTGACCGTCACCTCGAGGCTTGAACCGTCTGAGCTTTTTCTTGTCTAGAGGCAATACGCTTCGAAGTAACCGACGGCGATGTATTACCTGATTGAAGCTAAAGCCCTCCTCTACCCGCGGGCTAAGTTTTGTTTAGTTTCTAGGCGTTTGAAGTGTATGAAGTGCGCACTCATTGGAAACTACAAGCTTCAAGGTAAGTATACCATTGTTAGCATCAGTATTGTAAAAGTTTAGGCTAAGACCTCATGTTTCATAGCTATATATTGTTGTTTTAAATGTTTACCAGCCGCTTGCTTTGAAATAATTCAGCAACTATGGATTTTGGCTGTTTATTTTTTTTTGTGTGAGCCATATACTAGGATAATATAATATATAACATAACAAGCAATTATATAGACTACTGTGTTTGCAATTTTAGGATTTTTTTCTGATAATACTATGAAGAGGTCCGATTGAACTCCCATGGTGACAAAGCCACACCCCATAATCACCACTGTACCACCATACCATGATGTGTCTGTTGTTACTGTTCTTGACATAGATTGCACATCCTTCTCTTCATACCTGAGAAACTTTCTCCTAAGAAATCCATTTTATGGGCACCTTCAAGTAGGGGAGAACTGGGAGGAAGAAAGTCTGTATCCTCATGCAATAATAACTTGACCTTTTTGTGGTTAGTGTTGTTCAAAATCTATATAACCCTCTGTGTATGAACAAACGAAGCTAAAATAGCTTGCCTTTTTCAACCTTTACTTCCTCCAGGTCATCAAATTCTTCATTGCTGCCCTCCATGAAGACTTCTTGGCCACGGACCTCTACACCTGAGAAGTCTTCTCCCTTATTCTATCTCTATTTCTTTGAGATCATAAAATTCTTCATCACTGCCCTCTATGAAGACTTCTTGGCTGTCTTTAAATTTTATTGACAAGTTTATATCATATTAATAATTGATAAATATTTTTTTGTCTATTAGTTATAGCTATTCATATTTTTTTTTTGTAACTTTGATTTTCTTTATACACAAACAGTGCTACAATTTCAATCTACAAATGTGACCGTCTATGGGAAAATCGGGCACAACGCGGCACCCTTCGAAATTTTTTTTTTTGCACTTACAGAGTTGTCGGCGTCCAGATATTGAGCTCTCCAGTTTTACGTCGTAGCTTAAGTCGTTCCCCGCTATAATAGACCTAACCGTTCCCTTCCGTCGGCTTAAAACAATACATTTTTAAGAAATCGATCGATCTTTTCTCGATATTACGCACGCCGCGTTGTGCCCGGTTTTCCCGTAGACGGTCACAAATAATAAAAAAATTTCTATGGTAAGGGTCATTAAAACCTTGCCTCCCTTACACTTACCTCATAGGAGAATTGCTACGGCGTTGTGGGAGCTCTTGAAACACTTGCGATTGCTGCTGGTAGCTAATTGAAGCGGGTACTATGGCGGTTACGCAAAAATGCGTAACCCACGCTGCGGAAACGCGTAATTCGGCGATAATCGGTTAAAGCCTTACCCAAACGAATATGCTGAATCATTTGCTTGGTGCAATATTTACGCTAAAGAAAACCAGCCGCGTGGGAATCTATATAATAATAATACCTGTGACCGACAATGACGTACGTATTCATGAATAATTCATGAGCTAGATCGCGCAGACGCACAATACTCATGAACTTGTGCTGAATTACCGGGTAAACCTAGAGTGCAACGCGAACTGGTTAGCAACCAAACCCAGCACAAAACAATGGACAGTAGGAGGGAGTGGCAATAAAACAGGAGCGCAGTATTCGTGAACTACTGATGAATTACAGAGTAAAGCTTCAAAAAGGAAGGCTAAAATACGAAAGAGAGGCAAAAAAAAAAAGGTTGATAGCCAGTGGAATCAACAAGGAAAGGCGGTGTGGTAAAAAGAAGGAGAAACTACAAAAAGAAGGCAAAATGGGAACGCTTAATATTGTACTAAAAAGTGGCTGGCATTTGGATAGACAGAAGGAGATGGCACCCAATCCTGTTTTAGAAATTTTAAGTGTGTGATTTCTGAGGAATTACTGTATTCCTTCAAAGTAACAATTCCACGGTTACTGGCTTGAAAAGAAAAGTGATGAAACTTTTTTAATTCCCAAAATTCTTTTAAAATGCGGAGCAAAAAAAGAGGTCCAATCAAAAGTGGGAACAATAGTTGTTCCGTCAACATTACCTGTCAGTTGGGAATAGTTAAATTCTGCTGAGTCTTCAACAACAGCAGCCAAACCATGAAGACTACCGACGTTGTTTTTCGATATTTCTGTTTCAAAAGACCGAAACACCAGTCTGGTGAGAATTTTGTGTGCCCTACCACCAAAAACGATAATGTAATTTTTGTGCGTCTTCCAGTCAGTACCCTCCAACACAGGTATTGGATCATTGCATTGTTTTTATTCTGACCGCAACAGTTGTCGGCATGAAGAAAAACTCAAATTCTCCAAAGCTATGGTTGTTGAAAAAATGATCGAGCTGACTGATGACTACATTGGCACCCTTCCCACAATCAATGGCTTCATCTGTGAGATAGTTCACTTGTCTCGGGATCCCTTCGCAATGTACTCCAAATATAGAGCACTTTCTGGGTACCAAGAAATACATCGGCCCAGGCTGCATTGGATTAGAAGGGTAGTGAACCTGTAAAACAGTAACAGGACAATAAAATCTAAAAAAAATATTAGATTTAAAAAACAAAAAAAATGTGGAGTTAATTGCATTACATTGATATACAGTGACATTGTAGCAATTATAGCATACCATACCATTTGAGCATAGTCAAAAGAATAGTGAACCTTGATGTCTCTTGAATTTGATGGTTGAGCTGATGAAAGAGATGGAAGCACAAGAGAACCATTTAAAACACAAGCATCTAGAATGGATTTCCGAGATTCCTTAGATATGCTACGGTAGAAAGACCTTTCTTAGCTAACAACATTCAAGTGATCCATTGCCTTGAGCTTTTCCCTTTTCTCTGATTCTGGAGCATTTGCGGAGCGCAAGATGATGGTGCTGTTCTGTTGGCACAACCAACATAAATTGGACATAGGACGCATTATTATTATTGACGGAAGCAGCTTTTGCCATAAACGACAAAGTTCTGTATGATACAATACAAACGTCATCATTGGAGCTGGAGGCTACTTCGTACATTTTCCAAATTTCTTTTTAGGATCTGCTAGATGGTAGAAGTTTAGAATTGGAGTTGTAGTCCGGAAGACGACCTGGTAGTAACAAGCCATTTTCTTCAGTGTAATTCTGCAAGAATGATACTACATGCTTAACTAAAGCAGATGATAAACTATTCCATGGCAAGCCACGTTCATTGCCATGGATTCATGGAAGATTGCCGTTGATGTGAAGCTTTTAATGAGATTTTTGCATCTCTTTATTCCTATAGTGTGTAGGACAAAAATATTTTCAAACAAATACACTTTCCTTGATGGTAGTATGGAGAGTGCATACGAGAACGCCTCCTAGGTGGGTGTCTCTGCATAGTAGATGTTTCTTCACTATTGTTGGCATGAGCAAGAAGATGTTCAAAAATCATAATGTCAAGTTCTTGATGAGTCAGTTCAAAGCACTGCAATCGAAACATCACGGACATGAACAAGCGAAAATTGATTTACACAGTTCTTTCCTTCCCATTTGCTACAACCACAACCTTCTTCAAAGAAACTCGATACAAGTATTTCCTCCTTTTCATCTTCTGAACGCAACTCACACTCAACGGCAGCCATGCAAGATACAGCTGAATTTTCCAGAGACTGCAGACAGGGCTCTTCAGAAACAGCGTCACTTTCTTCACCACATTCACCCATTGGGTCGTCAGAATCCGACACAAGTGACTCAATGTACTCCGTATCACACGCAGTTCCAACTTCGTCTGTTTCACTTGTCCATTCTCTTTCAATTGCTTCCATTAACTCACCTATTTTTTATTTTTGTTTTACTATAAAGAATTAAAAATTACTGTTAAAGACTTACCATCTTCATTATCAAAAAAATCATTGCCATCCAGGTCTTCCTGACTAGTGAAATAATCTGTCATAACTTCTAAAAGTGACTGCTGGTCATTAGCAGAGTAGTGGTCAAAAGAATTCACAGCTTTGGCAACTTCATTAGTTTTATCTACCGCCATCTCACCGCTTAATTGGATACCGCTGCTTATCGTTTAATGCGTTCCTCGGAGGCTTAATTGAACTTCCGCTTATTGTGGCGCCCGTATACGCGTATTCAAAACGAGGGAGTGCAAAAGGTAGTAGACTTCAGGGTGCTTTATTTTTTTTTTCAAAATCCCGACCCAATCGACTGTTTTGGCCTATAACAAAAAATTGCATTTTGCTCCTTTTCCCAGACCCGCTCACATATAGAGAAAGGACAGAGATACTGAGGAGCATGGATTCGAGGGATTATTGCTGATCTGTTATCTAGCAATAATCCTGAGAGTTGCCATGGTTTAACTATTCTATACCATAGTTAACTATTTTAACAGAGTAAAAGACCTAATAAAAAGACTAGATATTGTTGTTTGGAAGGGGAAATGTGTCCAGTTAAGGGTGCCCGCACATAGCAACGCGCACCGCCTGTAGATCCGGACATTAATTTATTCCCCGCCAATACCCCACCATTCGATAATACGCGAGCAGAAACAATCGCGCAGTAGTAGCAGAAGTATACTTTGCGAAGTTGTGGTGTTTTAGTTTAGCTTCTTGTTGTCTCATATTCGTTTACAGCAACTCTCCATACGTCGTCTGAGCTCACGCGGCAAGGTGCACCAGGCTGCCTCTCCTCCAGTAGCCGTTCTCCGGACTCTGCGGAGCGAAGACTTCCCAAGCTACGCAGATCTAATACCTTCACCTCTGGCTATCTCCAATAAACTGCTCTCTCTTCTGACTCTCTTGTTATTGTTGTATTGATGTTTGTTTACTCTTGATATAGGCGGGCTCTTTTTAGAACTAATACAAACTAATTGAAAAAATAATTGCTCGCGTACTCGTAGTACGAGATATGAGGGTGGGGCTATTTCTTAAGAATTGCGAATGGAATTAAAGTTCCAAATTTTGTATGAGTTTTTCTTGGAATCTAATAATGAGAACGACACAAAAATTTTACACACGGGTAAACCAAAAAAAATGAACTGCACCATAACGAGAATTTTTTAATAAATAGAAAAAATTGTGAATATATCATAAAGTAATATTGAAATGGATAAGAACTCGTTATCATGCAGTAGTATCGGCTCGGCTAGTAGTGCACCAAATTGCGGAGCTCCAACTTACCGCACCGCTCCAAAAATGTGCTACAAAGTTTTATAACCAGGCCCCGATATCCAGATTCGCTCTAAAATTAGTGAGCGGCTCCTTCGGCAGGTACTTTGTCCTTGTGTTGTAGTGGAGAAGCCCCTGTAAGTATACAATAGTAGTAATCGTGCATAGCAACCATCAACAAAAAATTGCGTAGGCGGTGTGCGGGCACCCTTAATACAGCGAGGGTCCTTCCAAAATACCGACAACAAGATAAATGAATTTCGTTCCCTTTCTGCCACCTCTGCATATCCACTTTATATCTGTATTGCCAAACATATAATGTTAGTACAGTCACATGATCCAAGTTATCTTTTTCCATAAAATGCTGTGCTAATCATTTTCTAATTAAATATTTTGATCTGCATTTAATTAGTTTAGTAGATGTGTAGTTACTTCTTCAGATGTATAGTTGTTGTTTTTGACATTGCTTATAGCCCGTTACCCGAGCGACCGCGCTTGTCGTTAAGAACTATAAATCTGATACAGTCTGGTATGCCCGTAAGAAAATGAATTAGCGGGGAAAAGTCTGATATAGTTCTTAGCAACCATAATTATGGTAGAAGGCAGATCAAAGCAAAATGGAATAATGAAGAGTTTGGGTACTTTAATACAATTACTAAGATAGCTAACGCTATACTTTGCTCGTTGTTTATGTTCTGGCTATAAAATAGTTATAAACCAAAATCATTAGGTTTGTATTTCGATTTATAAATCCTCGCCACTCGGGCTGCGCCCTCGTGTCTCGGAGTTTATAAATCGCATACAAACCTCAATTTTGGTTTATAACTATAACTTATAACTTGTTTTACTATGACAGGCATTGGATGGCAGTGTTTGGTTTCGTGGTTGAACGCACCCTAAAGCGTACTTTGGATAGACTAGTAATGTATGCAAGAGGGCATTCAAGTAAGTTGAAACCATGCAATTTATAATTCAAACTAATGTCTACTGTATTCAAGTTTAATGTGATTGGTATCATAAAGTTGCACGAGTTATTATAGCTGGAATATAACCCTTTGACATATCTAATAATAAATTAAAGAATAGTGAAGGGAAACAAATTAGAGATGTAGTAAGAAAAGAATAAATGTGACCGGTTTTGGGAAAATCAGCCTAAACACGGCGAACAATTTTTTTCAGTATCCACAGGTGAAGCTTTATGGGTCTTTTTTTGTTGTTGTTTTGTTTGTTGTTTGTTTTTGTTTTTGTTTTTGTTTTCAAAACAAAACAAAAAAAATATTGCAGAAATGGATAAACACCAGTTACCTCTAGCTTATGGCACAGTTGTAAGCTCTGGAGAGCTTGTGCTATGAGGCTAGAAACACTAGCCTGTTAGACTCATGTATATGGAGTGTTGCTAAGAAATTTTTGGCAGGCTTTTCACTAACAGAGTGAGGGGGGTGTAACTAACTAATTCACTTACTTTTCTACATAATCCGTGTACTCGCGTAATTCACGCCATCATAGTTTCTCGAAGAGGCCTACATTAAGCCTATTTGACTCCTTTCAATCTGCCTCAAAGCGGTTTAGTTCATAGTGTTGCGGAGACGCGTGGTAATAGTATACAGAAAACAAGGCGCACCCTCTGGCCTTAGCAACTCCTTTACACGGCGTGTTTTTTTTTGTGTGTGTGTTTGTTTCAAAATCAGCAGTAATAAATTGAACAAAAATACTGGAATGTAGTAGGGCAAAGATGGCTTGTTCTACAGCTTCCAAATTGGAGGATAACATCCCAAGGCCCCATGCAAACCTACTGGTAGAAAATAAGAGAAAACATTAGATGCTGTGTTTAGGCCGATTTTCCCAAAAACTGGTCACAAGTGTAGAAAGAAAGAAAATTAGAGCAGAAAAAAGCGATAAAAAATTTGAAAATTATGATGAGGGGAAAGAGAATAATGGAATAAAAGGTGAAGAAGAAAAAAGAGAGGACAAAAAGTTGGGGAAATAAGAGGCGGCTTGGTTGGGTTATATGTATAATTAGATTTTCATCTTCCATCAAGCTTAAACTGGCAGTGAATGGTTGAGCTTTGGAAAGTAATCAAAATATTGGTTTCATGGGCATTAATTCGTAACTCCTAACCCTAATACTTCTTTCTTAACATTAATCAATCAAATTTTGTTAGTTTCTGTCACTTTCTGTTTGTCTGTTGTTGTTGTTTTGTCTGTCTGTTTATCTTTCTTTTCTCTTCTCTCACTGCTCTTGTCTTTTTTAATCTGCAGATTCTATTATTAGACCTGCACAATTGGAAGAGTTTGTAAAACAGTCCATTATTTTCTTCACTTCTTTTGCCAGTCAGCCAGATAACAAGTAATAATAATCTTAAGTTTTACCGGGTTTTTTTGTTTTTGTTTTTTTTAAACCTTGACATAACATTAATTTTAGATATGATGATCTTCTGGGATATTCTATTAATATCCTGAACACAATTGTGCAACATTTCTCCAGTAGGTTTGCACATACTGTTAGTGGTAGTTCTATGACCAGATTATCTCCTTATCAGTCTCCTCCTGGAAATCCTTTTCAGTCATATCTCTCAAATACTCGAATGGTAAACTCTAAAGCTCATTTTGTCAGTGCATTCAGTCCCAAATCTGGATATCCAAATTCTGCTAAAAGCCCCAAAACTAATTCATCTACTTTCATGTCTGATTCTTCACCTAATGCTCACCATATATCTGCTCTTGACCCTATCTCTACTGCTACAACTACTATTTCGCAGTATACATCATCTTGTTTAACACCTCCCGCTCCATCAAGTCCAGTAGCAATCCATGTAACATCTCCTTTTACTCCTACAACAACTCCTGTATCAAGTTCTCAAACATCACCTGTATTTAATTTCAGTCAACATCCTACATCAGACTCCTCCTCTCCTGTCCGTGGCACTCCTCCACTAACTCCATCCAAGTTGTCATACTCTTCCCTCTGCATCAATGCAGCCAAGCTAGCATCGGGTAGTATAGATTCAAATTTTCTTTCCGTTCCTAGAGTCGTAAAGGACATTCTTATATCAAGACCATCACGTGGCAGAGGAAGAGGTCGAGGCCGTGTTCCTAGTGGTGCAGCAGAAGCTAATCTATCCTACAGTAGGACTGGCCTTCATTCAGAGAGCCCTCTGATTGGTGATATTCCCATTCAACCAGGAATAGATTCATGGCAAGATAAGAGTGGAATAGTGACTAAAAACAAAGATACCTTTTCTACTACAAATTAATAGCAAGGTTAGTTAGTCAACCTGGGTAATTATAAATCTGACTATCTTCACTTTTCTTTTTCTTTTTTTCATTCTGAACTTTATCAGAATGTGTATAGCGTAATAGTAGAATAACTTCAAATTCGGGAAAGAAGTGTATGATTAGCTTCCCTACACCATCACAGCCCAAATAAATGTGGTGTAAAGGACAGTAAGTAGAGGATGCTTATTATGTGCTCTTTAATTTTTGTCATAATATCATCTACTTCTGTTACCAATATTGAAACCTAAACTTATAATTATTTGTTAAAAAAAAAAAAAAAATTAGTGCTTTTTATATATATATATATTAGAAACAACATAAGTAGCGTAAGTCATACGAATTCTTAAGTAACACGGTCTCGGCAATACATTGCTATAGTATGTCCAAGTTGAGTTGGCGCGGTAAAAACCGTTAATAACTTTTGAACGGAAGTAGCTACGCTTCCGGGGTTTGTACCATTCGAAAGCTCATGCCGAAGCGGTCCAGAAAATTCCCTTTAAAAACTTCTGAGCCAGCGGGAAAGTGCAGTTTCAAAACTCAATAGAAAAGTCTATGGGAATAAATAAAACCACACGTTTCCCGCGCTACACGCGGCGGGATTTAGTCACGCGCTCAAACTGGGCCAAACACGTGCGCAGTACCTCAGAGACAATTGTAAACAAAAAGCAGTCGTAAGTTTGGTGACTACGTTTCTACCCTTCTGCTTGACATTCTGGTTCATTTTAGGCTCAGGAATTTGTTGCTATTCAAGGCTACTTAACAAGAGCAAGCTACAATGTGAGGTACGTTTGTATCACGGGTTGCTTGTCCACTCAGATTTTCTAACCTGTTTAAATAGGGCCTGTTTATTTAGAAACTCAGCCAATTTACTGTTTGCTGACCAAGATAATAAGATATACAATTCATCATAGACTCTATATGCCATTACTTATGCTTTAGCTGTCCATTACTCCTCATGTCTATATAGGTACAGTCCTCTATGGTTATGGGGATGCTATTTACCACCCTCCAAATTCAACTGCTGCTTGTATCTACCACAATTTCATGTCATCATCAAATTATATAATATATATATTGTACATGTCATTATAAAATTATATTAATTGTCAATTTTTTTTGTATAATTTAAAAAAAGTTGAAATTTAACAAGTAGATAGAAAATATAGTAAAATCATGAATAAAATGATATGAATGCTTCAGTGTGAAGGACAAAGCAATACTGGAATGTGTGTGGCCATAGCTAAAGTGTAGGTGATGTGCTGGATTCTTCACATTACTGTTGAGTACTTCAGAAATTCGTCACACCAAGAAAGTAAGAATAGAGTTTAAATACACGCTTAAGCACACAACAATCAGACTTACTTGAGGAGGCATTCAGCCGCGGTCCTGTGCTTCTTTCCTCCAACTTTGTAGCTCCACAACTAGAAGCTCTTACAAACTATAAACTGCGAGTGAT
>WLWD01001642.1_pt1 | contig 162309 bp, 160 predicted proteins | sample 6712731 | NCBI WGS metagenome assembly WLWD01 (sample SAMN12718690, study PRJNA576275) | sponge metagenome | isolation source: marine sponge | host: Mycale hentscheli | place: New Zealand: South Island, Marlborough, Capsize Point | collected 2014-11-01
TCACTATCATTACTATTTATGGTCACATGATACACGGCTGCAACTTCATGAGAAAAATCATCAAATGTTCTCAAATTCAAGCTTGTGAGCTTTCCTGGTATCACGTAAATGACGTTGTCAGGAATGGTAACATTGTCTTCATAGCTGCTGACATCGTAAATGTTTCGATTTGAAAAATTGAAGTTTCCGATGCAAGTTAGAGTTTCATTTCGATTTAGTCGATGGCAGTTGGTGCGTGACCTTTGACAGGGATCAATGCTAGAGGTCAGGATAGAGTGCCCGTACCGAGACAGTTGGGAAGCCGTCCTTCCATATACAGTTGCAGAATTGTTTAAGAACACAAACGAGCTGTTAGAATCTAGTATGTTTTCTTTTTCTCCAACATACTGAATGAAACAAGTTCGCGATACTTGAACATCTCGACTACTAATTCCCATCTGAAATATGGCCCCGCCTCCATCTTGAGCTGAATTGTTGACAAACAGGAATCTGGTGTGATCATTGAATTTTATTATTGAGTATCCCGTCATGGCTATTGCTCCCCCTTGAAATCCAACATTATTTATGAAGGTTGTACTGGAGAAATTTGTAAACTCGGCCTCTGCCGAATCCAAGCAAAGTGCGGATCCTCGATTACTTTCAAAAATATTTTTACCTGAAAATGTACTTTTGCAGGTCTCAACCAGGAGAGTAGCCCGCCCCCTTCCCTTGCTTGGGTCAAAGTAGAAAATATTTGACGAGATCTTTACGTTAGTAAGAACAAATTGAATGCTTGTGTCAGCGGAGTCTGTGCCGTATAAATGGGGTGATATTTTTATGGCTGCTCCAAATATCGCTTCATTTCTTGTCCAATTTGATGCTGAAAGGTTAAATGAATTACTGGCTAGTACTGATTTGCTGAAAAAAAAGCTGCTTCCACCGCCATATCGAGCTTTGTTCTTGAAAAAATTGCAACTTATAAATTTGATGGAGTTTTGCACTTTTTCATTTGGATTAATCAAGAACCCAGCACTGATCCCTCCTCCTAAACCAGTGCTTGCTGTGCAGTTGTTACTTTCAAATATTGAGTTATAAAAAGTGACTTTTGTATCATTGGCCCCATCCTGTACTGCTATATAAAGCCCGCCTCCCAGACTACTTGTATTGTTCTTGAACCAACTGTTGTCAATCACAAACTTGCATCTCTGGGAGGTTCCACTCACAACTATAGCTCCACCTCCTCCAGCTCCAAGTCCCGTGTAAAAAATTTTGAATAGTTCATTTTAGAGTTCAGGTTGCTGTTAATGTTCCCACTAAATAAGCTATTTGAAATGAAATACTCAGCATCTGATATGTTTCTGGCGTGCTGGTCATGGCAAAAGTTCACATAGTTCTTATCTTTTGGTCTGACTCCACAATACAGTACCTCGATGTACAGTCCACTACCCCCAGACAAGACGGCATTCTCTTTTGCCTCCGTTAATGCATTATTTTCAAATTTGCTGGCATTTATTCTTACCTCACCATCATTGTCAAGCATGATCATGCCAGTGCCGTTACTGTTCCGTATTGACAGGGCTTGAACGGTCACGTTGGTACAGTTGATTAAGAGCACTGCAGCCTTCAAGTAGTAGAGTATACCATTTAGAATTGTTAGTTCATGTTCCAAGCCACACCCGGACAAGATCAAATCTTTCAGGATGAAGTTGGTAGCTTCTCTGACTCGTATTCCAGTATTTGCAGGTCCACAGCAAATCACTTCAGTAGGTGTGCCACGGATTGCAACAGAGTTGTTGCTGTCTATTGTAATGATGGTTCTCAACTGACACTCGGCAGCTCTGAATGTCAGTGTCGATTCCAATCTGTGCTCCCCTCTCTGTTGGTCTCCAGTGACACATTCTTCCATATGGCCTGACATACATTTATCTTCTTTGGAGTGAGCATAAACAGGTAGCACAAGCACGAGAGCTAAACAAACGTATAGCAAATCATATTTCACTGAAAGTTCTCTGCTAAACTTCATCTTCAATTTTGTGTGAATGCCAGTTAAACCTTTAGTCATCATGTGATCATATACAATGATTATTTTAGTTTGGGATTTGAAGTGTTGATGAACACATGGAGCAAACATGAGAAGGTCAAGGTTGTTTATGGGTTAGGTATATAATAATAATTGCATCAACTTTTTGACTATTAAACTTTCAGTTTCAGACTTCAGATTTGTAAAGTAAACACTTAATTTGGTATTACAACTTTTTTTTGTGACTGATTTATAACTTGGTTTATAATTGTGAATGCAAAAAATCCCAGGAGGACTTCAATAAATAATAATTAAAACATCGGGTTTCAGTTTAATAAATTTTTGTCTTTTAAAGTTGAGATACTTCTGTGAAGATTCCTGATATACACTTCACATGTAGGACAATGAATTAGATGCTTGTATACCAGGGTTCTAGTGAGGAGGCGGGAGGGGGGAGTTCCCCCAAGCTTTCCAGCCTCCCCCCATAATATTTGCATGCAATATGCAGTATACTACAAGGCTAGCTCAAAATGACAGCATTAATTCAAAATATTTTCATGCTAATCACTCTCACTGATTTAAAAAGAAATATCATTTTGGCCTTGCAACTGAGTATATACAGAGACGATGGGCTGGTCGAACTTCCCCCTTAAAACAAATTTTCTAGATAGAATCCAGTATACTAATACATTGTATATGGATAGCCCATTATCAAGTTATGAAGCTGTTAAGTTTAGTTCAGATGTGTCCAATGAACTATAAAGCCATCAAGTGCATTCAATGGTTACCTTATCTAATGTAGGCTCATTATTGCATGTGTTGCTCTTCAGTGTAAGTCTCTTAGGGCAGTTATCCGAATGGGTTGCTATGGAGATGAGGATAGTATTCACATTACAATGTTTCTCTTACTGTATTAAAAATTAGTTTATTGGAATTAATTAAATTTTTAAACAACCAGCTTGTGTAAAATAAAGTGCATGACAATGGATTGGATATATATTTTGCAGTATTATTATTATATGTGAGCGGGTCTGGGAAAAGGGACCTTACGGCGCAAAAATTGAAATTGAGATATAGGCTCAAGAAGTAAGTCATCGGAAAAATTCTTTCTTTCTCCTATTTTTGTTTTTTGCAGAATTAGTCTTAGTGACCCTTACTCTACGTCTATGCCAAATTTCGCATGTCAAAACGACTTAAAAGACCCCAAGCGTGCCGTGAAAAGACAAGCTACTTTTTATTCTCTATCATTCTCGAAGAACAAAAAACGGGGAATGGGCGGAGTTTCAACTAGCAGCTAAAAAAACGGCATAGCTTTGAGACTACTGCATGCACTCTACAGCTTACCTTTGGCTTAAAGTTTACCGCTACAGCGAATAGAGCAGCAAAGGATTCCAACAAGACAGGTCGTGAGACGCTCTGAAAGCTAAAAAGAACTCTACGCACACTTAGTTAGTCGCCGAAAAAGCGGCTGTACGATTTAATTGCGTATGCGGAGTACGCCGTTAAGTATACGAAAACGTTAATTATACCGGAAATGGAAATTCAATTTATGTTTTCTCGATTTCTAGTTCAATTGCTTTGCTGAATAGGGCCCAGTTCAACTGCCAGTTTCTCTGCGTGTCGAAGGTTTTACCCTCCAGTATTTTAGCACTAAGTTGAGATAAATTGTATCTTTTTATTAGTATAAAAAACTCAATTTTTTTTATTTGCGCCACAAGGTCCCTTTTCCTAGACCCACTCACATATATAATTATATATATATATATATATTTTTTTTAATGGTACCGACTCTCTGCTAACAGAAAACAGAGGCTTTCTATTAAAAATTACTTATCTCTATAAGCTCTAGCAAGTGCTAGTGATTGCATGAATTTGCTGAGTATTCAAGAAGCTAGGGAGCTTTTTTTAGTGAATGCTAGAGTTGGCTAGCAGCAAGCAAGCACTGAGTGAATATTTCTTTCTTCATCAAGTATATATGATCACCTGCTTACTTGCAGTAATGCTAAAGTAAGTCAATCAGTGATATGTGCCCCTTGCAAGAAACTGTGTCAGTCAATGTAGCCTCAGGCCAAATTTATAGCATAGCTATAACAAAATGACATGGTCATATGAACTTTTTCATCACTATTTTTACTTGCTGTTAATATTTATTTAATTTTTAATTAATAATTTGGTTGATTTGCTATTTTATTTACTTTTATTTTTTATTTTTACTTGCTGCGTATTACTTAATTATTATAATAATAGGAAATTTGTTTCTCTTTTTAACAGCCAATATTTTAAATTATAACTTAACCCGACGTTTCGACTTCTTGCCAAAGTCCTCTTCAGGGGTCAATTAAAATATTGGCTGTTAAAGAGAGAAAAACATTTTCCTATTATTATAATTATTTCAGCCGAGAATGACTGAATTACTTAATTATTTATTCATCCATTCATGCATTTTACAAATTGTGGTGCACACACTTTATGCCAGTAACTACATAAATTATACAGCTACAACATTTATAAATATTGATAGTGTTTTTTTTTTTGTATGCATGAGTCACTGAATGTAAATACGATTGTCATGCCAGCATAATCAGTTTATAAATGTTGTGCTTTGTTCATGAACATGAATATCTCTAGTGGCTACAAAACTATAATAGTTCAAGAAGTCTTCATTATGTCTGGGCTTATTTCTGCACATCTTTTTCAAGCACTTCTTACCGGCTACAAGAGAAGTGCATAATAGAGGGAGGTAGAGCAGAAACACTTGAATGCTAGTCAGTATTGGAATGAGATGCGACCGGGATACAACGGAGGAGTACAATATGTTCAAATAGCTCAGAACTGTCAGCAAGTTTATGAGCAGAAGGTTAGCGAACAGTAATGATTCTATTGTGTTCTGCCTCAGGCTCTTGAGAGGCTGAAATGTGGCATGAAGTGCCAGCATTATCAGAAATTGGACGGCCACTAGAATGTAGAAGTTCAGAGACTGGCCCACACCTGCAAGGGACACTAATATGATCAGACGATACAAGAAATGTAGTCCAGCAAAGAACCTGCGGTCATCCTTGAAACCACTCTGGAAGCTGTCGAAGAACGGCTTGCACTTTTCTAGGGGAAGAAGGGCGCACATCAGTTTGACAAGTCTGGACTCACTAATCCTTAACAATCCCAGCAGTTTGTAGCATAGAGGATAGGTGAAGAAGAGTAAAGGAGGAGCTAGACCCAGGACAGCAAGGATGAGAAGGGCAGGGATAGCATAAAACAGGTGCTTACTTCGAAAGAATAGGACATCTCCATCACATGCTGAAACTCTACGCTTGACTTGATAGCCAGTTTCATTTCCAAATGAATACAAATTAGCTGGAGTCAGAAGGAGAAGGGAAACTTTAGTAGCTTCTGCATAGCAAATTATCAAGAAGCCAGTTATTCCATGTATAGCTGAAGACGGTGCAGGGATTTTGACGAATTTCTTGCATATTAATCTCCTAATGAATGCTAAGCATTTAATATTGTTACAATATTTCAAGAAGCCTATCATACTGACTACGAGCCCGAGGGCATATCCAATGGTGATGTACTTCACTGCTAACAAGTCTAACGTTCTCGCATTTTCCCACAAGCAAAACGACAGCTCGTCAGTCTTAAAAAAGTCCATGTTGAATGGTCCAATTAAAAGGAAATAAATGTCGAGAAACTTTGCTGCAGCGGGAGAAAATAAAACTAATCCATTTCCCTGTATAAGGATGAAATCAGAGAGTTGGAAGAAGAGTATCAAGCTACTGATGGGGCCTGAAGTTAGTCTTACATCAAATATTATTACTATCCCAAAGAAGATGGTGACTGGTATGAGCTCGCTCACGATGTAGTACAGCCACCCAAGGCGGCACTTGCTTGGACTTGGACGGCAAATGAACTTGCGACTGTGATAGTTCATGAAGTAGCCGAGCTGACACTTGCTACAAAGCACTCCGGTTTGGTGTTTCCCGCAAATTTTGGTGTTGAGCTGCTGTGTTTCGGTGGTAGCAGGGAGAATAGTATCAATATCATTAGCTTTGCATCTCCCAAAGAAGCAAGGTGAAAAAGTAAAATCCCTCTCCAAAGCGAACGTGTTGTTTGTGTCATATCCAGTCCAATAGCCAAACAGCACATGTGCTTGAAAAGTGCTTTGATTACAGAATTTAATACCGGGGAATTGTCGACTGGTCTTGTAAGAACAAACACATTTAAAAATTGTTTGTTCGTAGACATAACCTGGAGGGCACTCTTGAAGTATGATCTGAATCTCAAGAGAAATTCTACGGGCACTTATACTTTCAAGCCTAAGAGTGGCCTTCTCTCCAGGTCTTCCATAGATGATGATGATGCCATTGGTTACGTATCTGTACTTGCTGTCAATGTACATATCTGATTCAACATAATTGAGGATGGACACGAAATAGACAGCCGGTACCTCGTTTGAGAAGTCGTCTACTGTGGTGATGTTCAGGTCAGTAGGTTTGCCTGGAACTACGTAGATTTCATCAGCATTTGATGTGACAAGGCTCTCCAGTGTGCTGAATTCACACTGGCTTGGATTCACAAATGTAAAGTTTCCGATGCAATTGAATATATAATTTTTTGGCATATTATAGCAAGACTGTGTGGACTTGAAGCAAGGGTCGATGCCAGTGGTTAATATGGAGTTGCCACAACGTGACAACTGGGAGCTGTTTCTTCCCCTCGATGTGCCTGAATTGTTGGTAAAAACAAATGAAGTGTTACGATCTTGTATGTCTTCATTTTCTCCAAGATATTTTATAAAGCAGGTCCTTGAAAAGATAACGTACTGATTGTTAGCAGCTGACTGGAATATGGCTCCTCCTCCATCTTGAGCTGAGTTGCTTTTAAAATAGAATCTTGAGTGGTCGTTGTACCTAATGACAGAGTGCCCATTCATGGTCACTGCTCCTCCTTGGATTCCTTTGTTGTTACAGAAGCTTACGAGAGACCCTTCGCTGAATTCTGCTGTGGATGAGTCTAGGTAAAGAGCTGATCCATTATTATGTTCAAACACTATTCTGTCGGCGAACTTGACTGTATTTGTTTCTACCAAAACTGCACCTTTACCTAATATTCCATTTTCTGATGTCAAAACGTAGTTGGATATGACAAAGTTGTTTTTCATCTTCAAGCTTGTGAGTGTTTTGGTGGAGTCTGCATTCCAAAGGTGAGGAGAAATGCTTAGCGCCGCTCCGAAGATGGCAGCATTTCGTGTCCAGTTACACTGTGATAGCTCAATTGTATTACTTTCCGTAACTGATTCACTGAAATAAAAGCTGCCTCCTCCACCATAAGCTGCTCTATTTCCTCCAAATGAACAATTTTGGAAAGTAATTTTATTGTCCCAATTTTCAATAACATTGTACAAAAAGCCGGCGCACACGCCTCCTCCCAGTCCTGGCAAAGATGAGCAGTCATTACCTTCAAAACTAGAGCCACTAACTAATATGCGATTCAATTTTGATCTGTCTTGAATTGATAAATAGAGACCACCTCCCAGTATGGCGTTGTTGTTGTAAAACTTACAGTTGTTTATTACAAGGTAGTTGTCCTCTGAGTCATCTCCTACTATAACGGCCATTCCTCCCCCAACTCCAAATCCTGTGTAGTACTGGGCATACACCTTGGTTGAATTGGGATTGCTGTTTACATTTTCTGAAAAAATACAATTAGAGATGTAATATTTACTAGCTAGTATTTGTCTTGTATTCTTCCTGCCATGGCAGTAGTTGATAAAAGCTTCACTCTTGGGTCTGAGTCCACAGTAAGAGAGCTTTATGTGTAATCCACTACCTCCAGACAAAACTGCATTGTTTCTCAGCTTGGGAGGTAACATGCTTCTTTTAAATTCACTGTTCTCTATAGTAACATGTCCGCCATTATCCAACATTATTAAGCCACTGCCTGAGCTGTCGAGTATTGATATGGCTTGAATGGTCACATTTGTACAGTTTTGAATTGACATGGCACTTCTAAAGTAATACACAACGAGGTCGTGGGAGGCAATGTCGTGATCCATGCCACACCCTATCAATGTCAAGTCTTTCACAATCAAATTACTAACACTACAAATTTTAATTCCGGCATTTTCCACGACCTTGTGGGCGCAATATATTTCAGTTGGTGTGCCCAATAGTACGACAGATTCACTTCCCTCTATTTCAATAACTTCATCAAGATTGCAAGTGGAGGCAGTGAACTCGATGAATGTGAAATTTGCTTCAACTTCTGACCTCAATGATGTATTCCACATGCACTTTGACAGAGTCAGTTGGGGATCTTTAACTTTTGATTTCTGTAGGGAACACATCTCAATGATGCAAACTGATAAAAGAAAGCATAGCGCAATGACGGAGTTTCTCATTCTTATTTCTTTGCAGTGGATGAAACCTTTGCGTGTGTATATGTTCATGAATGCCTCTTAATCCTGTGGAGAATTGTTTTCTTTGGGACTAGTTATTGCTCTTTAGCAATGGGAAATGAAAGAAAAAAATCAACAACAAAGTATTAGTTATGTTATCATTATAGTCTCAGAGCAACTGCAGGATAAGGAATATTAGTCAGTGACATGAGTATCTATAGACTATGAATTCACTGTGTTTATACAACACAAACTTGGGTGATATAAATTGCAGTCTCCCCTAATGTGTAGCTTTATTGTATAACTGACTTTTATTTTCCTTTTTGTTCAAACAATAATAAATGAATGAATGGTGGGTACAAAAATGCAGAAAAAGTGAATTAAATTGCGTCCATAAACAATCTTTTTTTTTTTTTTGTGTGTGTGTGTGTGGGGGGGGTGGGGGGGGGTGGGTGTATGTGTGCATGTACATGTGTGTTATGGTGTGTCATAGATGTCCAGAAACGCCGTAAATTGTCCATCCCATCCCACAGTCCCATGGGACAGTGGGATATTCCATGGTCTTCCTCAAACAGCTGGGACTTATTGAATTGCCTGTTCTCAATAGTGTCTGTAAATGAAAATATCTGATAGTTCATGAGATCTTCATCTTTGTATTTATTTTTTATCCAGAGCACGATTTTCTCCAGCACCTTCTTGGTCATGTAAATTGCAGCTGATATAATTGGCAAATACAAAAGAACCAATTGGACTTGAATCAAATATTTTATATAAACAAAATTCGTAGGACTACGTAAAATGGAGTAATTTAAGGCAGTTATTAAGGTGATCAGAAAAAGATTAGTGAAAAGAAGCATATCTACTACATTGTGTGTAGGATTTTTCTGTGGCTGGAAAATGGCTTGGAGGAATAACATAGCTACAAACTGAACCATGAGGACACCATATAAGGCTTGTGACTCGTTGACCAATGCCAGTGCAATCAAAGCTGTCAAACGGTACAGGAAGTACAAACCAGCAAAGAACCTGCAGTCATCCTTGAAGCCACTCTGGAAGCTGTCAAAGAATGGCTTGCATTTTTCCAGAGGAAGAAGGGTGCACATCACTTTGACGAATTGAGACTCACTTATCCCAAGCATTTTGAACAGTTTGTAGCATAGAGGATAGGTAAAGAGGAGTAAGGGCGGACCTAGACCCAGGACAGCAAGAATAAGAAGGGCAGGGATAGCATAAAACAGGTGCTTACCTTGGAAGAACAAGATGTCTCCGTCTAAAGAGGCTACAGCTAAATTGGCTGCCTTAGAGTTGTGTATGCCACTGTCAGAGTAGAGTTTAGTTGGAGTCAGCATTAGCAAGCAAACTCTAACAGCTTCTGAGTAACATACTACCAAGAAGCTTGACAGCCCATGGATCATAGGGGTCAAACCAGGACGTATCTTGCACACTCTCTTAGATACTATGGTGCATGTTTTTATGCTGCAGTATTTAAGGCAGAGGATTGTGGCTACCACCAAGCCTAATGCATAGAAAATGGTGAAAAGATTAACGGTAAGCAGTTCGAATGCTTTCGCTCCACTCCACATGCAGTAGGAGAGTTCATCAGTCACAAAGAAGTTCATGTTGAATAAACCTATCATTAAGTAATAGATTTTAAGTCCTGTTTTGGAAGAATGGTTGAACCTTATCAAGCTGTATCCTTCTATTTGAAGTGCATTTGAAAGCTGGAGGAACAGTATCAATCCATTGACGGAACCTGAAATCAGTCTCACATCAAACAACATCACTGTCACAAAGAAGATGGTGACTGGTATGAGCTCACTCAGAATGTAGTACAGCCAGCCTAGACGACACTTGTTTGGACTGGGACGGCAAATGAAATGATAACTGTGATAGTTCATGAAGTAGCCTGGCCGACATTGGCTGCATAACACTCCAGTCCTGCTTTCCCCACATAGGATGAAGTCTAACTGGGATTTATTAGTGTTTCCAGGAAGCATTCTGGAAATGTTGTGGCTGTTTTCTGAACAGCGTCTGAATGGACAGTAGGAAAATAACAACTCATTCTGTTTTGCAACCAAATGCTCTGAAATGTATCCCATCCAATAGCCATACAGTATGTTGGCGTGGAAGTCATCTTGGCAAAGGACAGCAAAACTCCTTTGTGCTTGAGAACAAACACATTCGCCTTTATCCCTTTGTGTACTGAATGCATATCCAGGCGGGCACTCGAGCAGTTTTACTTTTATTTTACAAGAAATTCTGCGTATAGAAATACTCTCTAGAATAAGTGTTGCATTTTCACCTGGTCTTCCATAAAGTGTGATTTTATTAAAATTTGTGTATGTCTCACTGGCTAGTTTAATAGGTGGCTCTACACCAGTACTCCCAGAAAAGTAAACATGGTAGGCAACATCCACTTCATTCGAATATTCATCCATAGACTTTATCTCCAAAGAATATGGCTTCCCTGGAACGAAACTGAAGGACTTACTCACTTCTATTTTACTTTCTAAGGTACTCAAGTCATATTTGCTTTTATTTACAAATGAAAAGTTTCCAATACAACAAAAAAGATCTTTTGAATCGTTTACTTGACAATGTTTTAAAGAACGTTGACAAGGCTTAATGGTGGTAGTCAAGATGGAGTGCCCGTAGTGTAATAACTGGGCACTATTTCTTCCCTTAGAAGACCCGCTATTGTTAACAAACATGAATGTGGTGTTGCGTTCTTTAAGGCTTTTACTTCCAGCATATTGAATGAAACAAGTTCGCGATGTGGCGATATCTCTGCTGCTGGCTGTCTGATGGAACAGTGCTCCACCTCCTTGTTCAGCATTGTTGCTGTCAAAAATAATTCTCGAGTCATCGTAGAACTTGAGTACTGATAATCCAGTCATGACTACTGCTCCTCCTTGGATTCCTCTGTTACTTCTGAAGACTGCATGAGAACTATTGTCAAATAATAGTCCTGAAGAATATAAGACCAGAGCAGAGCCACTGTTCTCCTCAAATAAAGTATAGCCTGAAAACATCACTGTCACTCTATCAGCCCATATTGTACCTTGGTGGGTGTTAAAACGGGTTCTTGATCTCACATTATTCTTGACTAATTTGTTATCATTAAACCTTACAATTAAGTTTACAGTAGGAGCATCTGAAACCCAGACATTAGGAGATACCCCAATGGCTGCCCCAAAGCTTGCCGAGTTATTTTTCCAGTAGCAGTTAATTAGTTGCAAAACATTGCTGTTATCGTTTGAAATACCGGCAAAGAAGCTACCTCCTCCTCCAGAGCTTGCTTGGTTATCTGAAACATAGCAATCCTGCATGGTGATAGAGCTTGCATTGCCATCTTTGCTGTTTGCTAAAAACTCACCATTGATTGCTCCTCCAGCACCCAGAGTACCATTGCATCTGTTTGCGGTAAAATTTGAGCTGAAGATACCAATTGTGTTAAGAGTTGACTCATCTAGTGTGACAATGTACAAGCCACCACCAAACACAGCTCTGTTATTGCTGAAAATACATCTTTCTATTGTGAAACTGTTCCCTCTGGATTTTCCACCAATTACCAAAGCCATTCCTCCTCCGAAACCAAATCCTGCTGTAGAAAAGGTACTCTTTTTGGTTGAATTGTGATAAGTGTTGTCATTTTTCATGAATACGGTGTCTATGATGAAGTATTTGCTGTTCAGAATTTGTTCACCAACACCGCTGCAATAATCCATGAACAACTTGCTTTTTGGTCGAGGGCCACAGAAGCAGAGTTCTATATAGAGACCACCTCCTCCAGAGATGGTGACATTGTCTGGATCAAGTGCATTGCTCAATGAATTGGATTCAAAATGGGTGGAGACAATGCGAACTTTGCCGCCAGTGTTGATGATTGTCATTCCAGTGCCACTACTACCCACCACTTTTACACGTTGGACAGTAACGGTGGTACAGTTTTCAATGAGGACTGCACTACGGAAGTAGAAAGGGTTTCTCAAGTGGTTTTTTCTGCTATGGCCAGCTCCACAGCCCGATAGGGTCACATATCTCATAGTGAAGTTGCTCACTTTCTCTATCCACAGTCCAGCATCTTTTTCACGTGTGCACCTGATATTGGTGGGCTTACCTTGGATGGTTACAGTCAATGAATCCTCTTGAGTGATCTTGACCGTTTCCCTCAGACTGCATTCACTGGAGTTCAAAGTAATGGCGCAGTGATTTGCATTAGCACTTGCATCACATTTTATGATGCAGTAAGCTAGACCAGACCGAGTTGAATAATTGATTCCTTCTATATTACGCCATTGGCAAAGAATGGTCACCAGTAAAGGTAGCATTGAAGCACTATACATATTGAGTATTATTTCGGGCCAAGTTAAAACTGCTTCATGTCTTCCCTGCTTTTTGTTTTTAACTCATTCAGTGTTGTGTACCAAGAATGAGTGATCGTTTGCATTGAAAATAATCTTTCATGAACAGAATAGAATCTCTCCATGGAATTTGGCTCAATTTAGCCATTATAGACAATAAGGTTTCAGTTTGTAGAGAAAGATATATTTGGGATACTAGCTGATAATTGTTTGGTGGACTTATAATGTATGACATATAATTCAGCTGTTATTTTCTCAACAGATGAATGACTTCATATACCTAGTGGGCATTTATTGGAGGTGTACTTATATGAAATGTATTCTGATAGGACTGTGAGAGAAGATTGCTGACAGAGCTAGTATTGAAGCTGAGGCCGGTGCTTTATGTTCCTGGGGACTACATCTGTAGACGCGTAAGTAATTATGCACTCATACAAACACAGATCTTTATGTGGACTACTGTAAGATTTTACACAAATCTTACCAAATAATTTTCTATCTTACAAGACCGTATTTGATTTTATTAAGATCAAAGATCATTTTTTAAAAATTTTATATAACATTATTTTTCTTACAACTTATACTAGACCTTACAAGATATTATTTGTTTCTTATGACAAAATTAAGATCTTTCCTACACCTTACAAGATTTATTTTATTCTTCTGTAACATTACTATATCTTATCAAATCTTACTGAATTATGGTAATATATTTTCCAAAAAATATTTCAATTCTTGCTAATAGTAGTAAGATTATCCATAATCTTATAAGATCTTTACTAAATCGTATAAGCTTTACTTGAATCTTGCTATATCACAGTAAGATATTTCCTATAGCTGTAAGTTCTGAATAATATAGTCTTTAATTGTTTGTAAGATTTGGTTTGTAAGATTTTTCAAATCTTACAAGATCTTTTCAATTCTTACAAATGCAGTACGAGATCTTACTTAAAATCATTAGTTCTAGGATTGCAGCAGATCAATTAAATATTGGACAATTAATCAAAACATTTAATTTAAGAGTCAACGTTAGAGTTATTGTTTACTTATACTTTTCAATTTATTTGAAATGTCAAACACCCTGGTTCCATTTTCTAACTGTTTCTTTATTGTTCTCCATGAAAATGCCATTTCCAAATATTTGTTGATACAATCGGCAGAGAGATGTAATAGTACAAGAAGCTCTAAATATGCTACTTGTGCCATACCTTCAATCGGTTTTACTTTTACAAGTGAGAGCTTGTTACTTCTAGTAGAAGCCAAGAAGCAGTGAAGCCAATGTGTCCATTAAAGTGGGTTTGGGGATCTGATTGTCACTTAATCTACTCTATGTTCTATCCTGTACTATAATGGCACATTAAGTAAACAATAAGGAATTGACTAATGGACAGAGAAATTGCACTATCACTTTAAAAAACAAATTGAAGATAGAAGAGATAAAGAACTGGGTAATACATATTTGTTTTATCAGCTTGGATCCAAATGTTTTGAAACTACTAATTGCTCAAAAAAGAACAACTAATTGCTCCAAAAAAAAAAAAAGAGAGAAGAAAGGGGGAAAAAAATTGGTCAGCACAAAGGCTAGAAACTTTGGTGATATATTCATTGTAACCTTAGCTTGAACTGTCTCAAGTTACTTCTGAAATTATTTTAGCAAATTCATTACAATGTTACTGAGATATATATATTTTTAGGACCAGTATAAATTAATTATAGAGTAAAGGTGGGATTTTACTTGATGGAAACATCTTGCCTAGAGGGAGAAAAACATTGCCTAGGGCAGGGAGAGGAGACTCAAGGTTTCCCACATCAAATACTGAGTAATAAAATATAAATTAGTACGAAACAAATTGTGTGTCATCACTCTGTTCTACTGAGGAAGTATCAGAATTAATTAATGGTGAAATTATGGCGAATGGCATAGGTATAGATGCTGCATCTATCTTTACTTTCTTCTTGGACTAATTTTATCACGGGTTAGGTTCACATAAACCTTGACCTCACAAGAAGGTGGTATATAGTGTGATAACTCATGTTTACATGTGATTATAGCTTGTGTATTTGACTGTTCCCTGTAGGGAGAGATTGGTAGAGAGATGTACATTGTGAACCAAGGCATAGTGGAGGTGGTGGGAAATAGGGGCAGAGATGATGTGCTGGCTGAGTTAGGACCAGGAAGTATATTTGGAGAGATCAGGTAAACAAAAGACATCCTATTATGTGTTCAAATAAATAAATAAATAAATAAATAATAATAATAATAATATTAATTATTATGACTATTATTATTATTATTATTATTATTATTATTATTATTATTATTATTATTCAGTCATTCTCGGCTGAAATAATGATAATAATAGCAAATTTTTCGTTCTAACAGCCAATAATATTGTTAATTAAAACTTAACCCAACGTTTCGACTTCTTGCCGAAGTCCTATTCAGGGATCAACTGAGGTCGAACTCTCCATGGTGATATAACAACACAATGTAAACAGCAAGATTTCTGGAGGGTATGCTTACTGTTTACTATATCCTGGAGTGTGATTTGCACGCAAAGCATAGACAGCCAGCATCCTAGAAACTCTATACCTATGTCTCTGTTAAACTTGTTGTTGTCAGGTGTCATCTGTATGTGTAGAGCTTCCTTGATCTTCAACTCACGATTGTGGATGACTCGGTGGTAATGGGTATAGTATCTTTGACTTTAGTAAGATGTGATCTTAGTGTCTTACCCGACTTAAACGCTGTTTTGATGTCAAAGTCTCTACACACTCTCTGAGTACTCTCACTCAATCCTGCTATGTACGGAATAGTAAGAATCAAACCTTTCTCTTGCTCAATATCTGTGTGATCTTTAGAAGGTAACTCTTTAGAGCCTGCCCTAATGGTTGCGTTGTCATAACCATTACTTTGAAGTACTTTGTGTAGGTGTTTCTCTTCTTCCTTCAAGTTTTCACTCATATTAGTTACCCTCCTAGCTCTCTGATACAAGCATCTCACTATTCCTCTGGTTATGACAACGCTACCATTAGGGCAGGCTCTAAAGAGTTACCTTCTAAAGATCACACAGATACTGAGCAAGAGAAAGGCTTGATTCTTACTATTCCATACATAGCAGGATTGAGTGAGCATTCAGAGAGTGTCTATAGAGACTTTGACATCAAAACAGCATTTAAGTCGGGTAAGACACTAAGATCACATCTTACTGAAGTCAAAGATACTATACCCATTACCACCGAGTCAGTGTACAGTATGCCCTGCAATTGTGGTAAGGTATACATAGGTGAAACAACTAGAAGGCTTGAACAGTGAGTGAAAGAACATCAGGATGCTTGTAAGAGAGGTGATGAGAAGGTTTCAGCCATTGCTGAACATGCTTGGCAGCATCATCACCCCATTAAATGGGAAGATGTAAGAGTTGTAGACAGAGCCAGTAAGAATCGTGAGTTGAAAATCAAGGAAGCTCTACACATGGAGATGACACCTGACAACAACAAGTTTAATAGAGACATAGGTTTAGTTCCAGGATGCTGGCTGTCCATGCTGTGTGCAAATCACCCTCCAGGATATAGTAGACAGCATACCCGTAGCCAGGGGGGGTTCAAGGGGTTCAGTCGAACCCCCCTACAGAGTGACTGGAAGAAAATATTTTAGCCACACCCCACATATAACTTCTGGAATATCATCATCTGTTTAATCGTGCTGAACCTGCAATTGAATTCTCTGCTGTTTCCCTAGATGTACTTTGTACTCTGTATATGACGGCCTAGTCTGAGTCCAAGTGACCTAATAAACATTCAACTCCTGCTACAAAATTTCTCTCTTACGTCGGCACGAGTAAAGCTTGCTATGTTACATCTATTCTTTATGAAGTGGAATGTAATGCACCTATTAAATAGTAAGAGTGATAACATGGGTAAGTGTGCTATTTGATATTAATGGCACAAGCAACGGAATTTTTTCAACAGATTAGAAGGGGAGCCAGTGGGAAGTATCTGAGAGAGTTAAACCTGAAAAACACAGACTGTGAGTGCACTATATAGTGTAGCTACACTGCAAATGATTTTAAAAAAAAAAGCTGGCCTACTATTAGTGAGTGATAGCACGTGTAACATGTGCTATTAGGGATCAGTAGAGCGCGTGAAGCTTTGAAGTAGCACTCATTTGCCTCTTGTTGTTTTAATTGCGTTGTTTGTGCTATTTATCCAGAATAGCACGGTTACCTGTGCTATCACACACTAATAGTAGGCCAGTTTTATAAAAACTGCACGAGACTACTGTAAGCTAAAAATCATTTACAGTGTGGCTACACTGTATAGTGCAGTCACTTCAGGATAAACTTTTTCTTGGACTTTGCTTTTAACCGATGGCTCCTCCTAATCTGTTGAAAAAAATTCTGTCTAATACAGGTAGAGCTTCTGCGCTAAAGAATTACGTTATCTTCAACTAGACACTACAACTGTACGTTTCCAAGGCTAGAGCTGCATGCTTGTGCACTTACCCTTACTATTTCACTTAAGCTACCGCGAACTTCGTCCTGTGCTATTTCACTTAGTTATAGCAATTTTTTCCAATACATTTTGAACGGGCAGTTTACACGCTGTACTATTACATAACTTGTAGTACGAAAAAGACGTATTAATGTTGCACTGTTTATATACAGCTCACCGTAGTGGTTAGAAGCCTGGTTACTCGAGAATAATACCGCTTTTCTCTTGAACATCAACAGTGTTTAATGAACTTATAGTTTTGAAGTAGATACATGGAACAAATTATAAGCTTTAGTGCAGTTACCCTTTCTTCTGTTTTTTAATATTGTAGAAGAATTAACGAGGAAACAAAAGTAGGTGTGGCTTTTTGCGTCTTCAAAATCCGAACCCCCCTATGCGAACTTCTGGCTATGGGCCTACCTCCAGAAATCTTGCTGTTTACATTGTGTTGTTGTATCACCACAGAGAGTTTGACAACACAACTATCACTTCTCAATAGATTTATATACTCATCAAATCTTCTTTTAGGGCTGGCCCAACACTTACATCTATGACTTTAAGACTTATATTTTTTAATGTGACTGAAATTGTGCAGACTATAATACCAGGTTTATACAATCAGTTTGATAGCTTAGTCTAATTATTGAACCCATATCACATGCATCTTACAGCTGTAAAATGTCATAATGTAGGATCAAAATGGCAGCATATAGACCAGCTTCACTCAGTTGACATATATATGTATTATATATAAATATATAGTACTTATTACATGAGTCAGAGTGTGATATGGTAAAATATTTCACCGAGCAGGCTAATTTATTTTCAAGAGCCAAAGGCGAGTGAAAATAAAGCCTGAGAGTGAAATATCTTGCCATATCACTGACGAGAATGTAATAAGTGGTTTACACACTAAATATCTTCACTGGAGTAGTTTTTTTGGTAACTCACAGTATAAAGTTGGGAAAACTCACTAGGGGCTCCCCACAACCCCAGCTGATATTATAGCAGCTGCTCTAACCTGGCTGGGTAGGCTTCACAAGAGTAAAGGTGGCTGTAAAAACCTAGAAAACGTGTACGCCTGGTTGCTATAACTACTCTGGTAATGAGCTTGCCCAATACAGCCATGAGATAAGGGTCTGACTAAAACACGGACCGGACTAAATTCGCGAAAAACTCGCGCACAGCGAGCGCGCATGCCCAGACTTCGTGTAAACTAGTCTCTCCACGTCCAACTTATTGATAACGATATTGGTACTACTACCCTGTTTCTTATTTGGTGGCAATGAGTGGAAGAGAAATACTTGTTACATGGCAAAGGTAAGAAAAAAATAGCTCAGACAGCACTACTAAATGGGAATTATTTTGTTGTCAGTGATGCTTCCATAACTACACTTTAATAAGCTTTGGTGAAATTGTAAAACCGTATTTAAAATAGTTGACAGTGCACAACCTCAACAGGATTCTCTTAAAGAATTAATGTCAACATAGCATTGTTGTATGCATTGTAATAGTATTCCATTACTTTATTAAATTAAATTATAATTATTCTTGTTGCCATTGCCATAATAATAACAATGGTAACACAACAATTACACTATTAGTAATAAAACTATAATTACTACTATAACTATATTGTTATTGTTATTGTGGTTATTATTATTATTTGTTATTATTATTATTATTATAATTATTATTATCATTATTATTATAATTATTATTGTTATTATCTTCATTATTATCTTTGTTATTATTATTATTATAACTATTATCATCATTATTATTATGAATTCCAGCTAATTAAAAAATATGCATCCTCCTTTATTTTGAAGTGTAGAAACATAGTGTTAACGAATTCTAGCTAATTAAAGAGTACGCAACAATTTTTCCTCCTTTATTTTGAACTATGTCTTAGTAAATTTTATGGTTTTCCATGCTGTATTTGGAAACGTGTCCTAGATATTGTGTATGAAAGGCCATAAGCCGGGTACTGATTTCACAATGAGGTGGTGGCCAGTTTTAGTCAATTTCCTAGAAAAGAACAAATTACAGCAACTTAGTACACAAACAAACTGGAAACAGGCTAAGAATAAGTCGTGAGGACCTCAACATAAGGAAAACACAAAAACAATGTGAGGAAAACTGCGGGATAAAAAGAAGAAGAGTACTGTTGGCTATTGACACAGCTAAATTCAACTACATAGGATTTACAGTATACTGTCAAGTACTGCTAGATATTATCCTGAGGGATCACCTTCAATCAAGAAGTAATTTGGTATATACACACAGCATTGATAGGAGCTAGAGTTTATTACTCTGCTATATCACAAGCAAAAATGATTATATAACACCTGTTTGTGTATTGACACTCATATTAAACATAATTGATGAATAGTGAGCTATTCTGGAAGGCTTTTCTTTGTGCGACTACTTTTTAAGTTTGAATGGAGAAGGTGCTTGGTCAAAGGGCATACCGGGGATTCACCTTTTATACCCTAGAATGTTGTAAACAAGGCCACAAGAGAACAACATTAAATTATAACTTCGAACTCCACGTTTAAGCCAGAATTCATCACATTCAACTGCTAAAATTACGTAGAGGGATACTTGAAGTGGATTTCTTTAATGTGAATATAGAGGCCTGCATGCCCCATATTATATATGGTAAATACATTATTAGTGAATGTTAGAAGTTTTCTCTCTCTCTCCCCCCTCCCCTCCCCCTCCCCTCCCCCTCCCCTCCCTTTCCCCTCCCCTCATCCCCTCCCAAGACGTAAATTTTAAGGAAGAAAAATTGCTAAGAATGGTGCCATTGTGAAGCAACTGCTCAGTTTTGAGTCATATGATTTTGGGCCACTTCTGATGCAATCCACCATCACAAATTATACGAGGGGAAACTGTCGTACACTCTTTAATTGATAAGGAGTCACTTCAGATGCGTCCAGCATCACAAATTATACGAGGGGAAACTGTCGTACACCCTTTAATTAATAAGGAGTCACTTCAGATGCGTCCAGCATCACAAATTATACGAGGGGAAACTGTCGTACACCCTTTAATTAATAAGGAGTCACTTCAGATGCGTCCACCGTCACAAATTATACGAGGGGAAACTGTCGTACACTCTTTAATTAATAAGGAGTCACTTCAAATGCGTCCACCATCACAAATTATACGAGGGGAAACTGTCGTACACTCTTTAATTAATAAGGAGTCACTTCAGATGCGTTCACCATCACAAATTATACGAGGGGAAACTGTCGTACACTCTTTAATTAATAAGGAGTCACTTCAGATGCATATACTGTCACATAATTATACAAGGGGAAACTGCCGTATACTATTTAATGAGCTAGAAATTTCATTATATATGTTACAGACCAATTACAAACTTGGACTGTTTTAAAATGGTCTAGCCGTTTTAAAACGGGCCAGACCGTTTCCAAACCTCAGACTGTTTTAAAACAGGCCAGACCATTGTAAAAAAACAGGCCAGACCACTGGCCAGATTATTTTAGAACAGGCTGGTCAAACTATTCAAACCATTTCGAAGGGTGTCAAACTCTTTTTAAAAGAATCAAACGAGTCAGATAGTAAACCTAGCAAAAAACAAAAACAAAAACAAACTGCTAAATGTAAATAGGGCAGTTGCCAAAGCAGACCCAAGACGCAGAACTCTTGTGTGTTCATAAATATTTTTTTCTGAATAGAACTATTTTTAAAAAAATTGAAATAAAACAGATAGTCTTTTAAAAAGTTTGTTAATCTAAACTTCACTAATCCAAACAATTTGGGCATGCCAATCCTATTAAAAACACACTTGATCGTTTATGCGTGCATCTGTCACTTGTCCATCTTCTTAAAAGAATGTAACTGAAAAGACCTTGCAATAAACTTCTTTTAAATGAAAATTTTAAAAAAGCTCTCACACTCACAAATAACTAGTGCAGGAATACAGAGTAGTCATACCATTATAATTATAGGAAAGGCTACAGTTTATCAATCTATTAGAGCATTAACAAACTGAGTAAGGTGGGTCGCAGTCATCTAGGGTGTAAACCTATAAGATAGGCAAGGTCATTATTCAGTAGACATGGCTATGTTCTCATGGTCAGACAAAAAAGGTAAAAAAAGACAGGTAAGTACACAAATTACAATGTAAGAAATGCATAAATATGTAATGAGTTTTTTCAAACTAAACATTTCACAAATTTGAACTCCCTCTTGGTCCCACTAAAGTATTCACCCACACAGATACAAAGATCAACAAACAACAAGTTAGATGTTAATAAATTATGTTGCTCAGAGTAATCTCTTTTTCCAGCTAGCTCTGTGCACAACAGATTCATTACAGAAAGGTCACTAAAAATAAGGGGACATATATTACGTCTATGGAATTTTGAAAGGAGGGTTTATTTCTCTTTACCAACAATGGGTGATATGATCTAAATCAGGCTATTATGCCCATACCCACATTCTTTTATTAACAAATTCAAACTATATTATAAATTACACAGGACACATTAAATTAAAGGAAAAATACATTTTCTCTTTTTACTCTAATGTGTCACATTAGTATAATCATCTGAAGTCCTGCATTTCCGGCTCACTTCCATCAGAAAAAACAACAACAACCTAAGAACAGAAACCTGCCTTGGTGTCTATGTCCTTGGGCTATAAAAGTTATAAACCAATAAGAATTGGTTTGTACTGCAATTCACAAACCCTCGCAACTTGGGCTTCACCCTCGTGTCTTGGGATTTGTAATCACATATAAACTCAATATTGGTTATAACTATTACACATAGTACTGGTAGCACAGCAGGGTATTCAATTAATTTAGATCACGTTGAACCACTGTATCTGTTAAGACATGAGTCAGTTAACACAGTATGAGTGTGTCTAATTTTTTTGACAGTCATTTAAAAACTTCACAAAAAATTAGAAACTGCAATGTATTTTCTGTAATTTTTTTAATGTAAAGTGCTTTAAAAATGTATTTGTGTTGTGTAGCGATAAGGATTGTACAATAAACTTGACCATAAATTAGTCATACCCCCTATGATAGCAGTAGTATAGTCTTAGTGTTTGCTGTTAGCTCTTGCAACATTTGATACTGCTATATGATGCAGCAAGATGTAAGGATGCAATGCATGTAAATTAAGCTCCATGTACTTGCATTGTGCACTTATTTCAGTTCAAATTCTAGGAACAGTGACATTATTTCTCAAAGGTGACAAGGCAACACATTTGTCAGAGTGATGTAACGTCTGATCACAATACTCTAGCTCTGGTGTGACGCTGCCTGACATGGCTACCACCTTAGCTGTCTCCACGAATGTCAGGTCACTGTCAGCTTTGTCTGAATCACATCATGTGGTTGAACTTTGACACAAAGGACTGCATTCGTGGCTTCTCTGGTGGACTTTTCTCGATGCAGCATCATGTGGTGTTTATTGTGGCATGTTCGGCAGGTGTACTTGGAGGGACAGTGCATGTAGCCATGTCCTTCTCCTAGACAGTTAGTACACAATCGCTTCTCCCAAACAAACTTGTTTCGTTTGTCTATGTCATAGTGGGCGAAGGGTTGACACCGAACTAAGTTGTGCTTGTCTGCGCACAGAGGGCACTTGATAACTGGCGGCAATTTATTGGGCTTGCTCTTGGCTGAGCTGTTGGCTGGTGATGTGGAAGTAGTTCCAGAGGCGTCTGGTGCCATTTGTTTGACAAGGTTTCTGATGTATTCCTCGGCATATTCTCTTCTCACTTCTGTGGTCAAACTCTGTGGTAAACAGCAAGATTTCTGGAGGGTACGCTTACTGTCTACTATGTCCTACTATATTAGGCAAGAAGTCAAAATATTGGGTTAAGTTTTAATTAACAATATTATTGGTTGTAAGAATGAGAAAATTTGCTATTATTGGCGAGCGAGCGTAGCGAGCGAGACACTTACAGGGGTAACACAATCGAAAATCGGGGATGTCAGTTTATTTATTTATTTATTTGTATATATGTATGGACGTACGTAAGGCATTTTTGTACTTTGACCCTCGCGTTTTTGTGTTAGTTATGTGGTCGACCCCGTCCCAAATTGCACTAAACAGAATCCTCTGGTTTATCGATCAGTACCCGTATCACCCTAGAAATTGAATTGTTTACCGTTTTGAATTCTTTTGCCGGTGCAGTTAAAACTTGACAACTTAAGGGACTTACATTTCTATTCGAGTTAGTGGCGGTGGTAAGTCAATGCGCTCTTTGTCATGGTTATAAGCCGTGCGCACAGTATTTACCTGAAAATACATTGTCCACTAGACTACTGCGAAGGTAAGTCTGTGTAGGTGCATGTCCAGCGTGTCAAAGCATTGTGTGTTACAACCACTACTTAGCTAAAGAATATCACAAAGAAAACTTTTAAATAACGTGTATTGTTTTGTTGTTGTTGTTTTTTCCTTCAATTCAAGCAGTTGCAGAGAGTTGTTTACTATGGCACTGAAATCCCTTTACCCTGTATGCTAAATTTAAAAACTTGACCTTATTTTCAGTAGCTTCAGTGTTAGAAGTCAATAAAAATAGTATAGTCTTTAGGCTCGCTCGCCATTTGTGCTCAAGCACATCACTAGTTATAATTATTTCAGCCGAGAATGACTGAAAGTAATTATGCCACATCCTCATTCTGTTATGCCTTGCAGATAAATCATCTAAGGCACTTGGAAATGGTTTGTATTAGAATTGTGGGTAGGGTATGGAGCTACTGTATAGGCTAAAATACAAATAGAACAAAAACAAAAATAAAATAAAAACAGTCAACAGCACAGACTAATATGTTATTATTTTGATCACTGCAAAAGATAATTGGTGAGTGAACCACCATAAGGGATGTTTATGTCAATTATTTCAGCTGTCAATTATTTCAGCTTTTTATTCGGCTGTAAACTATAATCACTTAAATGACAACATCTGGTACAATAAGCAAATGATGGGTAATGACATGATTAACACAATAATGAAGAGGATGGCTGCAACTGCAGGATTGTCTGGGAAGAAAACAAACCATTCAGCAAGAAAAACAATGTGACTTGTCTCACAAAACATAATGTACCAGAAACTCAAATTATTCAATTAACTGGACATAAAAATCTGCCAAGTCTCAACAATTACAAAAAGGCCTCACTAGAACAACAAAGGGGTCGGAGTGCATTGTCAGGCTGGTTAGGGTATGGCCTGACCCAAGTAGAAATGCCTGGCAAGATCTTGTAAGAATCTTGCATTTTTTCCAAGATCATCTTGGCAAGATCTTGGTACTCTTAAAAACCCACAAGATTCTTGCATTATTCTTTCAAGAATCTTAACGCTACTCACACAAGACTTGCACAAGAATTATTACGCTGTTATCTTGCTATGATCCTTGCAAGATTCTTTCATGGTTCTTGCACTTATCATGCTTGAATGATACTCAAGATTCAAGCAAGTATATGTCAAGATCAAACTGGCAAGATTCTTACAATAGACTTTCAAGAGTCTTGCCACTTCTTGAGTAAGATTTATGCAAGAGTTTGTGGCAGTTATCTTTCAAAGAATCTTACAGGTTTCTTGCAAGAATCGTTAATACAGTATTTAAGATTCAAGCAAGTATATGTCAAGATCAAACTGGCAAGATTCTTACAATAGACTTTCAAGAGTCTTGCCACTTCTTGAGTAAGATTTATGCAAGAGTTTGTGGCAGTTATCTTTCAAAGAATCTTACAGGTTTCTTGCAAGAATCTTGTTAATACAATATTCAAGATTCAAGCAAGTATATGTAAAGATCAAACTGGCAAGATTCTTACAATAGACTTTCAAGAGTCTTGCCTTTTCCAGAGTAAGATTTATGCAAGAGTTTGTGGCAGTTATCTTTCAAAAAATCTTACAGGTTTCTTGCAAGAATCTTGTTAATACAATATTCAAGATTCAAGCAAGTATATGTCAAGATCAAACTGGCAAGATTCTTACAATAGACTTTCAAGAGTCTTGCCTTTTCCAGAGTAAGATTTATGCAAGAGTTTGTGGCAGTTATCTTTCAAAGAATCTTACAGGTTTCTTGCAAGAATCTTGTTAATACAATATTCAAGATTCAAGCAAGTATATGTCAAGATCAAACTGGCAAGATTCTTACAATAGACTTTCAAGAGTCTTGCCAATTCCAGAGTAAGATTTATGCAAGAGTTTGTGGCAGTTATCTTTCAAAGAATCTTACAGGTTTCTTGCAAGAATCTTGTTAATACAATATTCAAGATTCAAGCAAGTATATGTCAAGATCAAACTGGCAAGATTCTTACAATAGACTTTCAAGAGTCTTGCCACTTCTAGAGTAAGATTTATGCAAGAGTTTGTGGCAGTTATCTTTCAAAGAATCTTACAGGTTTCTTGCAAGAATCTTGTTAATACAATATTCAAGATTCAAGCAAGTATATGTCAAGATCAAACTGGCAAGATTCTTACAATAGACTTTCAAGAGTCTTGCCACTTCCAGAGTAAGATTTATGCAAGAGTTTGTGGCAGTTATCTTTCAAAGAATCTTACAGGTTTCTTGCAAGAATCTTGTTAATACAATATTCAAGATTCAAGCAAGTATATGTCAAGATCAAACTGGCAAGATTCTTACAATAGACTTTCAAGAGTTTTGCCACTTCCAGAGTAAGATTTATGCAAGAGTTTGTGGCAGTTATCTTTCAAAGAATCTTACAAGCTTCTTGCAAGAATCTTGTTAATACAATATTCAAGATTCAAGCAAATATTGTCAAGTTCAAACTGACAAGATTCTTATAATGACTTTTAATACTTTTTCTAGATTTTGATTGCACAGTAGCTTTGTCATAATACTTCTTGTAAGCTGATGACTCCATATTGCTTGCTTGATGTTGTTTTGTCTAACTCTAAAACAAACAGTTACTACAAATCCTAGCTAGGGGTCACGTGTAAAAAAAATAGCAGCTGGAATTTAAATACAGCTGCTGATTGTTATCCATTATTTGGAAGAAGAAAGGGAGAAAGAAATGTCCAGTGCAAAAAGAAACCGTGAATTGTCACGAAAGCTTAAGGATTCTGTAAGTCTAATTCAGGAAGAGTTACAGTTGGATCCAAATGGTAAGTTTATAAAAATCTCTTTGTTATATCAAATCACTTGCAAAATTATTTTGCAGTTACAGTTGTGGTTGAATGTTCACAAACTGGAAAGCAACATAATGTGAAAGTGAAGGATTTGTCACGCGATGACTTGGAGCCACTAATATCTGAAGACTTGGTGGTTAACAAACCTCTAATCTTACAGTAGAAAGGGAAACCATGGCCAGTGACATTTTTAAGATACAAACGTAAGTTTAAGCAGTGGGTTGGGAACTAACATTTAATATAGTGTTACAACTAATAGAAAAGACCACTACTAAAGAGAGTAAGCAACATAAAGGAGAAGGAAGCAGTGAGACAGTGAAGGATAGTATGCTGGAAATCCTAAAAAAGGCAAAGGTATATATTTGAAGTAAGGTATTTTACACCTTTTATCTCTTAATAATTGTTTCAGTATGATGCTGACATTCCTACGTGTATTGAGGATGACTCTGAAGATGAGGAAGAAAGCCTGAAGAGATGTTTATCTACGTCTGATTCTGAGGAAGAGATACCTACAAAGATTACTAGAAAAGTAAGGAAAACTAACTGTCAAATTTTGGTTACTAGCATGTGCAAAATGAAAAAGAAAATATTACAATATATTGAAAATTATCTGGGTATTAGATGCCACAAGGTGAAAATGACATTAAAGAAACTACACTAGATAATTTTGAAAAGGTTAGTTGGACTGTGTTGTGTATTTCTAGGACTTCATATAATATTATGGTGTGTGGGAGGGAGGAATTTATTGGTGGTCATCTTGGAAATATGTGTAAATTTTTTTTCAGAACCCAGAACCAGTGGGTTACATATATAATAATAATATCAGCTTACCGAACCTGCAACCTACCAAACCTGTAGGTGAGGGCGAAATACTAAATGATATCAAATTTTCGAACTTTTATAATCATAATAAGTTAGCATTATCGTATTATGACACACAAAATATTGCCCAATCCCTTGGTTAAATTTGTGTTTTGTGGTATTTCAGTTACATCATATAATTTGATTATACAGTGCATCCTCGCTTATCCGAACCTCACTTATCCGAATCCTCGAATATCCGAACTACCCAAATTATGATATTCATGAAAAGTTAATTATATTCATGAAAAGTTAATTATATTCATGAGGATTAAGACACATTCCTTATTTGTAATACACTTTATGTATTTCACTTATCCGAATTCTTTACTTATCTGAACAGCAACAAATTTTCTTGTGCACAAAGGGGTTCGGATAAGTGAGGATGCACTGTAATCACACATTTCTGTGGTACAAGACTCATTTGGTAGATGGTGCTATTATGTTTGACTAAACTACTATTATAATGTTTGTCATATTTTTGTATTTGCAGGACCTCCTTGTTAATTTAATTAAAGAATTGAAGAACCAATTTCAGGCGTTTGATTCAAAAATAAACGAATTACAGAAAAGCATAAAATCTTGCTACAAAGAAGAATATCCATCTACTTCCACAATTAAGTCAGAAGAGAGTGAGAACGAAAAAAAATTGCAGCGATTGGCTGCAAGGGATCCATACCAATTCGCTCTACAGGGGATGGATATCTTGTTCACTAAACAAGAGATGGCCACTTCACTACTATTCAAGTCAAAGTCCCCGAAAAGCACTAAACCTGCATTGGATCACAAAAGAGTAGAAGAGCTATTACAAGCCGTAGACATGAAGTTCGGAGTAGACAGTTATAATATAAAGACACTGACAGCTAAAGCAAATCAAAAATGTAGAGATTCAAGCGAGATGAAAAAAGAAAAAAAGAAAAAAAAATCAGAAGAAAAAGATTCAGTTAAAGAAAAAACTTCAGCTAAAGAGTAAAATCTGTTAACATTATTATCTAATTCATTTGACTTTTGTCCCAAAACTTTTTCTACTTTTTTTAACGTATTTATGTCAAACAGAAAATTTCGCTTTTGAATTACAATTATATTTAATTTTAGTTTGTACAAGTTATCACAAGTCATTGGTCTTGTGTAAGACTTGTACAAAATCATTATTGTTAGATCTTGTAAGGTTCTTGCAGGAGTCTTATTAGATCTTGTAATGTTCTTGTAGGAGTCTTATTAGATCTTGTAAGGTTCTTGCTGGAGTCTTATTAGATCTTGTAAGGTTCTTGCAAGAGTCTTATTAGATCCTGTAAGGTTCTTGCATGAAGTCTTATTAGATCCTCTCTTGTTAGATCTTGTAAGGTTCTTGCATGAGTCTTATTAGATCTTGAAAGGTTCTTGCAGGAGTCTTATTAGATCTTGAAAGGTTCTTGCATGAAGTCTTATTAGATCCTGTAAGGTTCTTGCAGGAGTCTTATTAGATCTTGAAAGGTTCTTGCATGAAGTCTTATTAGATCTTGTAATGTTCTTGCATGAGTCTTGTTAGATCTTGTAAGGTTCTTGCAGGAGTCTTGTTAGATCTTGTAAGGTTCTTGCGGGAGTCTTGTTAGATCTTGTAAGGGTTCTTGCAGGAATCTTATTAGATCTTGAAAGGTTCTTGCATGAAGTCTTATTAGATCTTGTAAGGTTCTTGCATGAGTCTTGTTAGATCTTGTAAGGTTCTTGCACGAATCTTATTAGATCTTATAAGGTTCTTGCATGAGTCTTGTTAGATCTCTTGTTAGATCTTGTAAGGTTCTTGCATGAGTCTTATTAGATCTTGAAAGGTTCTTGCAGGAGTCTTATTAGATCTTGAAAGGTTCCTGCATGAAGTCTTATTAGATCTTGTAAGATTCTTGCATGAGTCTTGTTAGATCTTGTAAGGTTCTTGCAGGAATCTTATTAGATCTTATAAGGTTCTTGCATGAGTCTTGTTAGATCTTGAAAGGTTCTTGCAGGAGTCTTGTTAGATCTTGTAAGGTTCTTGCGGGAGTCTTGTCAGATCTTGTAAGGTTCTTGCAGGAATCTTATTAGATCTTGAAAGGTTCTTACATGAAGTCTTATTAGATCTTGTAAGGTTCTTGCATGAGTCTTGTTAGATCTTGTAAGGTTCTTGCAGGAATCTTATTAGATCTTATAAGGTTCTTGCATGAGTCTTGTTAGATCTCTTGTTAGATCTTGTAAGGTTCTTGCATGAGTCTTATTAGATCTTGTAATGTTCTTGCATGAGTCTCATTAGATCTTGTAAGGTTCTTGCAGGAGTCTTGTCAGATCTTGTAAGGTTCTTGCAGGAGTCTTGAGTCTTGTTAGATCTTGTAAGGTTCTTGCGGGAGTCTTGTTAGATCTTGTAAGGTTCTTGCAGGAGTCTTATTAGATCTTGTAAGGTTCTTGCATTATTCTTACTAGATCTTGTAAGTTTCTAGCACGAGTCTTATTAAATCTTGAAAGGTTCTTGCACGAGTCTTGCTAGATCTTGTAAGGTTCTTGCAGGAATCTTATTAGATCTTGTAAGATTCTTGCGGGAGTCTTGTTAGATCTTGTAAGGTTCTTGCACGAGTCTTGTTAGATCTTGCAAGGTTCTTGCATTGTTAGATCTTGTAAGGTTCTTGCAGGAGTCTTATTAGATCTTGTAAGGTTCTTGCATTATTCTTACTAGATCTTGAAAGGTTCTTGCAGGAGTCTTATTAGATCTTGTAAGGTTCTTGCAGGAGTCTTGTTAGATCTTGTAAGGTTCTTGCAGGAGTCTTATTAGGTCTTGCAAGGTTCTTGCAGGAGTCTTATTAGATCTTGTAAGGTTCTTGCAGGAGTCTTGTTAGATCTTGTAAGGTTCTTGCAGGAGTCTTATTAGGTCTTGCAAGGTTCTTGCAGGAGTCTTGTTAGATCTTGCAAGGTTCTTGCAGGAGTCTTATTAGATCTTGTAAGGTTCTTGCATGAGTCTTGTTAGATCTTGCAAGGTTCTTGCAAGAGTCTTGTTAGATCTTGCAAGGTTCTTGCAAGAGTCTTGTTAGATCTTGCAAGGTTCTTGCAGGAGTCTTATTAGATCTTGCACGAGTCTTGTTAGATCTTGCAAGGTTCTTGCACGAGTTTATTAGATCTTGAAAGGTTCCTGCAAGGTTCTTGCAAGAGTTTTGTTAGATCTTGTAAGGTTCTTGCATTGTTAGATCTTGTAAGGTTCTTGCATTGTTAGGACTTGTAAGGTTCTTGCAGGAGTCTTATTAGATCTTGTAAAGTTCTTGCAAGAGTCTTATTAGATCTTGTATGGTTCTTGCACGAGTCTTGTTAAATCTTGCAAGATTCTTGCATGAATCTTATCAGATTTCGTAAGGTTCTGGCAGGAATCTTTAATAATCTTGCAAAAAAACTTGTAAGGTTTTTGCATGAATCTTAGTAGTATTCTTGCAAGATTCTTGTCCCATTTTTGGGCATGAATCTTATAAGATTCTTGTACATGAATCTTGCACTGTTCTTATCAAGATTCTTGGCAAGATCTTGAGAAGAATTTTTGATAGGGGACCACCTTTGGGGGATGTACATATTCATGGAGAGAAAAAAACAGACTTTGGAGTCATGTTTATAAACACTTTCATTACAAACAATGATCACATAAGAAAGATTATGTGTTATTGTTACTTGCAGTGTAATTCTTTGTCATTTGATTAGAACACATGTCCAGTTAAAAGTGGCACATTTCATTACATATCTCTGTGTACTGGCCACACCCATGACCACACCTTTTCTTGGCCTGACCACTAAAATGGATCTTTCTCCAGCTCTGTATGTCTTGAGCTCATACAGGTAGCCTGAGCCTTCAATTTCTAGTATTTCATCAAGTGGTACTGCAAATCAAGACTTGACGACTCCCTGCTTGCTGGACCAACACTCATTGGTTGTACAATCAATATTGGCTTCCCTACAGCAACACAGATACCAAGTTTCACAATGTCCACAGCATCTAAAGACACACAATAATAATAGTGATAATTCACTAAAGAATAACATATAGATATGTCGAAATGATGTATTTTTATTTACCATGAAAATTTTATTTATGAAAACAGAAAATTGGAATTAACCCCAAGGGGATGCAATAAAACTTTTAGAATGCCAAAGGGGATGTAATGGTAAAATATTGGGGTAGTTTGATTTGTATTAATCTCTATGGGAGTACCTGAGTTCAGTACATGATAATAATATTTATTGTCACTATAATTGTGGGGCTGCCCACAAGAGGATGAAGAATAAAGAGATATTATCATATCACACATTGCATAATCACACCTGTAACTTACCTAACTGTTCTAAAACATTCTCTTAGCTAGTGTGCTCTCACCTAATGAGCACAGTCAGTGCCTCGTTTCTTTTTATGTTACACTTGTGGATGGACGGCCATATAATATTTAACTATCCCATCATATCTTCAATAAGTCTTTGGTTGTAGTTACCTTCACACATCTCATGCATGCTATTAATTAATTGCTCTTTTATATACATCTGAGCATTGGAGGAGTATTTGATTTAGTTACTGCTGAGGGTGCAGTATCAGCTATAGTATAGATCGACTCTGGTGGCAGTTATGCATTTCTGAGGGCAGTCCGAGTAGCTATAAAGCCTACATCCTCAAACTCAAAGGTGCCCCACAATTTTATTATTATTATCGTTATTTTATTGTTGTTATCATTTTTATTATTTTTTTTAAATTTTGTTGTTATTGTTAATAATACTATTATGGCAATGGTAACAACAAGAACAATTATAATTATATGATAATATGCAATACAACAATGGAATGCTAGTAAATAACGGCAATGTTTACAAAAATGTTATGTTGATGCTGACAGCAATAAATGAATGCTGTTTGGGCTTATCTTTGCTAAGTAATAAATCTTTCTCTTCAACTTATTGACACTGAAAGAGAAACAAGAAAGTACTATAGCTCTATTATAGACAAATTTTTCATGGAGTCCAGGCATGTGCGCGAGTTTTTCACAAATTTAATCCGGTCCGTGGGTCCGGTCCGGTCCGTGACTGTGGGATATCTCATGGGTCATCCCTAAAATATCATTGTGAAGATATCTAGCTTGGAATAAATAGTACTTATTACATGAGTCAAGAGTGTGATATGGCAAAATAATTCAAGAGCAGGCTAATTTATTTCATGAGCCAGAGGCAGTGAAAATATCCTGCCATATCACTCTGACTGAGTTTCTACCCTATCTTCACTACTGTAGTTTGCACTAGGACCTTAACCCCCAGCTGTTGCTTTAGCAGCTGCTCTAATCAGGTTAATTGGGTATATAGGCTACACCAGAGGTAAGGTAGCTGTAAAAACTGGGGAAAGTGTTGAACTTGACCGGTTGCTATAACTACAAGGGTAAGAGTGAAATATCATGTCTAAAAATATCATTGTGAAGATATCTAAGGTGGAATATATAGTACTTATTACATGAGTCAGAGTGTGATATGGCAAATATTTCATGAGCAGGCTAATTTATTTTCACAAGCAGAGTGAAAATATAGCAACATCTAGCCATATCACTCTGACAAGTGTAATAAGTGGTTTATTCCACACTAGATATTTTCACTACTGTAGTTAGTACTAGAGGAAGGGTAACTCACAGCGTAAAGTTGGTTGAAATGAATTAGCATGTTATCACATAGCCAATGAACTGCACTCTACTCTGGGTCAAGAATATCTTGCAAATGTTTCATGCTTTGTGTTTCTATGAATTCCATACTGTCCACGACAGAAAAGATGATGCTTTTAATCGGCTGGGAGAAGTAGCGAATTCTTATGATAACTGTTATTGTTGTTGTATACAGCCTTCTGTCCCTGGGATCGGGTAATCGGCGCACAGCTCATGTGAGATCTAAAGGCTTTGCAAGGGTCTTAGTTCTGAGCAAGAAAGACTTGCATGAGACTCTAGAAGAGTATCCAGATGCGAAACAGGCCCTGAAGGAGAAAGCCAGCAGTTTATTGCGGCAGGATCTAGACAGGCATCTTCACAATCACAGTGGATCAAGAAGAATGGCCTCTAATACATCTAGCAAAAGTCTTCTTCATGTAGATTCGCAAAGAAACCGACCGATAAGTCTGAAAGTCAAGGAAAACAGGACTGTAGATGTGGACGATTCACAGCAGAAGCTATTGAACATGGTCGTGGAGGAGGAGGAGGAGATGAAGAAGACAAATAAGGATGGCATCCTTGAGCTACAGGAGGGTGTTGCTGCTAGGAAACGTAGTTGTGAAGTGGCAGCTAAGTCAATTACTGCATGGAATACACACTCTACTGACATACCCAATTTAAAATCAGACGTAATGATGGAAGTCCCGTCACCTGACCTAAATGAAAGTGTTTCTGTTCATACTTCCCAATATCCATGTGAAGATGCCAGTGATAAAGATAGCATGCCAACGGAAAATGGTGAATTAGTTTGTAGCAGTAGTCTACCCCTCGACAACAGTAAAGGTGATTGTGATGCCATGCAAGGCGGCGACACCACTGTGTTACATCTTCATAGACACCATAAAATGTTTCCGGATCTGGTTAGCAACAAAACCAAACTTTTCAAGAGTGTAACGGAACTAGAGATAGAAAGTGTCGACGGCAGCTGCAGCAGTGTAATGAATGACTCCTTAGAGAACAGTCCTGGATTTGCTGCAAGATTTGTGAGTGACTTAATTGGCCACCTTTTGATTTTTAGGATTTTTTATGCATGTTTTTTAAAAGTAAACTGTGCTTTGACGTGTAGTTTGTCCTAGCTTAGAGTATTAAATATACTAGCATGTCCGCACCACACAGTAGTGCTTGATGTGCTTAGCTTTTACAAATGGAGTAGCACAAGGTATTTCTACCTCCTCTACCACTTGGTTTAGTCACATCAATCCAATTTTTTTCTCTCACTTTTTTGCACCACTGTGTGCATCGGTATGCATCAGTATTGATGATGCTTTACCAACCCAACTCAGTTATCATGAATTAACTTATTGTCATTGTTATTGACAACTCTTTACCAATAAAACTGATTCAATCCTCACTAGCGATTCAATCCTCACTAGCCATTTGCGGTGTGTTGAATCACACCACTAGTGAACAAATAGCTAAATAAATGAAATAATGATGATTAAAACTGTGTGTGTGTGCGTGTGTGTGTGATGTGTAAATTGTAATGATGCAGAATAGACACCCAGCCAGAACGGCATCTTCTCCAGAAGCTCTCAGTCCTGTTTCATCTGCCAAAGCATTGTCTCCTATCCAGGGCACAGGCTTTGTGAGGAAGATGTCGGACACTCCACAGTTGTCCAAAGTGCGGGAAAAAGGCTTACCTAATGTACATTCTGTACCAGATGAACTATCCTCTCTGCCGTCTTCTTCAGCTTCTTGTAGGAGAAAGTCATGGATGAAGATGGATACATCAGATGTCATACTCCCTCCACCAAAAGTTTTGGTGAACGTCGAGATACATATCTCGGCAGATGATCAGCGTGAGCATCAAGTAGCCCAACAGTCTTCCCTGCACCTGCCTGCTGCACCATCACCCACAGTTGTCGGCTCTCCCAACCTTACGGACAACACTTTCTCATCTGCTACCCGATTACCTTCTATCAACAGTGATTTCTTAAAGTCTAATCGTTTGAACAGTGCCACCCCCCCGCCACAGTGGCACTCCAGTCGTCTCAAGACGGAGCACATAGGTGTGGACTTGTGGCAGGCAAAGACCGAGTCCAGCCTTCTACTCCCAGTTGATCACAGTGACAAAGGTCAGCAAAACCACGCAGCAAAGAAGAGTAAGAAGAGAAGAGCCAATTGTATCTCCCGTGGAGGATCTGACGTCTCCATGCAGTCGTGGAGCGGCTCGAGTGCGGTGCAGTCTGTCGATGAGAATGAAATGGACTCCTTGTCTCTATCCACCATCAGTCCATGCAGGCTGTACCCGGTCCACAAGACGAGAAGTGGGAGTGTCTTGCGTTGGCACAGTAGTTCAGACCTCAGCATGAGAAGTGCCTGGAGTATGGGAGAGATGAGCAGCTGGAATGGAACTGCCAGCCAGAGAGAGAGCATGAGCAGCATTTTGAGTTCACTTCCTGTCACCCCTGGCAACGAGGTCAAATAAAGGCATCATGCATGTGATTCACATTTATTATTTAATGTCGTCTAAGACATCTAAACTCACGAGCACACATCAACTCTGTTTATTTAATATGGTATCTTTTTATTTTTTCTCCTTTTTTAAAATTACATAAAAATATAAGACAAACAAAAATAGTTTGATGGATTGGTCAGATAGGGGTACCTAGAATATGAAGTGGCACGTTACGTGATGGTAGTAACAAAACAAACAAACACAAACATGATACAAATCATTAAGATGGCCAGAATGTTATTTAAAAAGTCGTTGAATGAACAAGGCTAATTTGATGGGTATTGATGGGTGGGTGGGGTTGCAATCAGGTCCTCCTAGTCCTGGGTACTGGCTTTGGTTTAGGAGACGTTGCAGACGAGCTGGGTGTGGCAGATGACACTGGTTTGAATTTGGAAGGGAGAGTGGCATTGTGGAAATGGAACGGACTGGACTTGCCATTGTGGTCATCGTGCGAGGAGGAGGTCTGATCACCAGCCACCTTCATTGACCTTGCCTTTCGTGACGGCTTGGTTGGAGGGACTTTATTATGGGAACCCTGCAGTGTGTTGGGTGACAGTGGTGACAGAGGTGAGGTGGGTGACGTGCTACAGACACTGGACCTCTGATCACCCGTCGCAGAAAACACTTCCTTGCTGGTGGGGTCGTCTTCTTGTTCGAAGGAGACTCGAGTGGGCGATGTGTTGGTACTGTCACTGCTGGCACTCACGTTGCTACCGTACCTAGACCTTCTAGGCAGAGTCCTGGCAGGTTTAGGAGGAGGCATTCGGGTGGAGCTGTCTGATTTAGCGCTCTGTACGGCTTCCTCGTTATTGCCACCCGGTGGAGGTGCTACCACAGGTCCTCGTACAGTGGACTTGACTGGAGAGAGAGAAGATCCCTTCATGGGACGCTTTCCCACCAAACCCGGTGGCTTCGGCTTTTTGGTGGGTTTGCCACTGTTGCTTGTGTCTGAGGTATTAGAGCTCACAGAGCTCAGCCTCTTGTCAAGTCTGTCCTCGTCTTCTCGCTCATGCTCAGTACCCGTCAAGGTAGGAGTGAGCGAAAGATCCCGCAAATCTATCAAACCAGACTGTGTCATTTCAGAATTTTCCTTCGCGGAATTGCTGGGGTTGGAAGGCTTCACGATCCTGATACGATCTTCAGAGAAGCTTCCGCCCCTGATCCCCGTGTAATCGTCTGTTTCTGAGATATCCGACTTGAGAGACGGAGCCGAGGTAGGCTGGATGATGGGAATCATGGTCTGGTCAGGAGTACTGGACTCGGATATTCCTCTAATGACCACTTGCCGGTGAGACGACTGAGGAATGCACAGCGGAGGAGAGGTGGTGACTGAAGCTCGATCAAGGATGGGAGTTGGAGAATGCTGGGGAGAAGGTCGGGGAGATGGCCGAGGAGATTTTCGAGGTGGTTTAAGGGGAATTTTTTTATTTTCTTTTTCAGTTGTGCTATTTTTGTCTATTTGTAAGTTCTTTTCACTGAGGAAAGCCGAGTCTTCAATTTCTGAGTAATTGTGGAGGTCCTTTAGTGGGGACTTAAAGTTTGCATCATCTCTTGAAACTGTAAAACAACAACGATATTAATAAGATATGTTTGTGTTTACTCCATATTTCTGCTCATGGTTTTCATTTGGAGTAAACAGGAAAAAAAAAAGAGAGAGAGAGAGAAAGAGACTAGAGGAAGCACTTGAGATTCATTCTTGGACATATTAGGAGGTAAACAAAACTTCTCCATAACACAAAGAATCCCAAATCAAATATTGAAATATATCTTACAACAAACCAACCTACCAACGAACACACCATTCCCATAATTGGCAGTAGTAAAAAAAAACATAGGCACGCACACGATGGACATTAAAAAGATGCACAAGATCTATGTCAGCACATTTAACAGAAATGCACGCCACTCACTTGCAATGTCTGGCATGCTGATAGAAGCCATCAAAGCTCCCTCTCTGTCCATGAAAACATCATCATTGCTGGTCTTTGAACTGCGATGCACCATCATCGTGGAGCCTCCGCCCAACTTAGACTGCTTCATGGAGCCAGGGGTCATGGTCTTGCGCTTGAAGATGCGCTTAATTAACTTGGACGTCCGACTCTTCTTTTCTCGATCCACCACTCTCCGTGGATCCACTTCTTCTTCATTGGCCTCATTCAGCTCATCACAGCTCTTGGAGCCGGTGAGCCAGGCAGAGTTGTCGTCGTCTTCAGAGCATTGAGATATCCGAATCTGCAGAACAAATGATATTATGAAACAGGCAAGACCACCAGCAGTCTTGGGTTCAATTCCCGGTGACAACCAAACATTTTTAAATTCTGTATTGTTAAAAATAAAAAGCCAAACAAAGAGAGTTAATACATCTAATGAGTAAATGAAGGCTGAGAAAAAAATTGTGAAGATCACTTTTAAGTGATTACTGGGGAGGAGGAAATGAAAATGACAGGTTTTCCACCACAAGAGAGCATTGAAATTGAAATATGATATTCACACAACTGTACTATTTTAGCTCATTTAGAGCCAATTAGTGCATATTAGCAACTCATTGCACGTGTCGTAACTGGCTAAGACTTGGAGCATAGAAGACACTGGTCAAGTCCTTCCAATAAAGCAATCCAGTACAGTAGCAGGTCCTGTTGTTCTACTAATATTGCTGTGTGTGATACTACACAGCTACTGGCAGTCAGTCTGCCATATCCCCCAAACACACAAATCATGAAAGAGGGAAGTGTCTCTAATTTAACTCCCCAGATACACACAACAAGAAGCCAACTCACCTTATCTTGGCTGCCATTAGGTGTCCCTTTCCCTAAGGATCCTCTTCCAGACTGCTAGAGTATTGAGAGAGAGAAAGAGAAACATTCAAGTATCATACCAGGAATCCAAACCACCAGTAGCAGATTACTGAAACTAACACTATCTAATCAGTTAGCCTCTCGCACCGACTCCCTCCAGGAAATACAAACATACGCAACACTTTTACGACGCCAGCTGCTAATGCTGCCTCGGCCAAGGTCTTTATAAGCTTGCGAGTGGTGTGTGGTGTGGTGTGTGTATGTGTGCTACAACATTCCTGTACTAATGTTCCAAAACAGGCTATCTTACAAATCTGAATCACTCACTCCAAAGTGTAAGTAGTTGTACAACCTTAAAAAGGAAGTCAACCTCTTATCCAATAGAAACGTCAATGAGTGTTATTTCGTTTGATCATACAATCACTAAAGAATCAAAACACCCATTGATTAAACTAAAAAGGATGTCATATGGCAGTCATGTGACACAATAAGTGTATTCATAGCCCTGCAAGCAAAGGAAATACAGACCCTTTACCACTCACCAGATTTGAATTAGATACAGGAGGCGTTGTGAATTTCCTAAATACGGCCCCACCTTGTTTCTATAAGTACAGCAATTAAAATGCAATAAATACAAATATAAGCAATCAAAAAAATAATGCATACATTATATGATGAAGATACAGACAAACCAGTGAATTTAAAAATAAAAATGTGCCTGAGGCCACAAAATAGGCTACAATTAATGCTGGTCACTGAATAATGCATGGTTCATAGGAAAGGTGGAATTAGGCAGTGAAAGAGGAGGGGAAAAAAGAAATAAAGGGGGAAAAAGAGAAAGAGAGAGAGAAGAGTTGTGGAAAGGAAATGTGAAGTTGGAGGTAATCACTGCAGCACATGTAGGATGGAAGGAGTCTAGGTGAAGATCTAGAATTGAGCCAAGGACGGCATCTTAACGATTTGAGAGGTGTGTTATTTGTGGGGTGGCTTAATAGGCATTTGTAGGCTCAGCCGCTTGTTGTACTGTGCTGCTAATTTTTGTACTTTGGTAAGTCCAGATAGTTGCGGGCTGTCATCTGACTCTCCTGAAGAACAGTGGACCATCTTCGGTCGTGGGGAAGGAACTGTAATGAAGAGAGAGAGAGAGAGGTGTACGTGTGCATCAGGGAGAAGACAAAAGACAGAAAATATATTGTATATCTATATTTGTAAATAAAAGATGACATAGATTTTTTTTTAATCTAGGAAGAATACAAATTATACATCAAGAACTTTTATACTGAGGATTTACAAAGACCATCCCTAGTTAACTTTATCCCACTCACGTGGAGGTGTCTGGCCTTTCTGCAAGAAGGACAGCTGTTCAGTGCTTGGAGAGATGCGCAGGTTGGAGACATCCTCTGAAGACCCCTTGCCCTTAGCACTGAAGGTGACCATAAGACCTTGAGAGAACTCCTTGTCTTTGCCCTGGACAAGCTGCACTTCTCCTCCACTTTCCTTCATGGACAGAGCTCTTGTCTTCCTGTCTTTCTTGTCTTTCTTCTTAAACAGGCCAAACTTTGACTTGGAGGAGGAAGCCCGTGCGGGGGAGTGGCGAGGAGAACTGTGGTCTGAAGATGAGTCCGCATCTAACCAAAATAGAATATGTAAAAGAAAAAATAAATAAATAAAAATAAAATAAATCTTAAATCCTACTGCCAATTAGAACAACAAAAATATACAAATATTAGAAACAGAAAAAAAAAAAATTAAATAAAAAAAACCAAAAAAAAAACAACCCTTTCCTTTAACTAAAGATTGAAAATTCACAAAATATTATAAACTCACTTTTTCTTTGATGTCGTGGACTGGGCAGAGTTTTGCTGTTCTCTTTCAAGCTAAATGAAAGGGAAAAAAAAAAAAAGTTAAGTCGGAACGGACATTATGAACTGTACACTCTGTGTGTATGTGTGTGCATATGTGAATGTGAGAGGGACAGAGTGTATGTGTTGCACTAATAGTTGTCTGAAAGCAATTATGTTCAATATGTTTTCACAGTAAACTGCCGGGATTTCTCCCTAAACACTGCTGCACTTGCCAAGAAGTCCATTACCATCAAATATAATCTCCAAACACAGTCTACTGATGAACTATGGGCTGTCAACCCTACAAATAATCACTTTCTCACTCTCATCCTGCGACAAACAATACGGAACTTCGTGCTGGCAAGTTACCAGCTAGCTCTGTTGCAGGATTTGAATATATGTACGTAGCTATATGCTTTAACTCACTTCATTTTAGCCTTCTCTGGTGAAGAAGAAACGGGCTTTTGGACATTGGAGAGGGTATCAAAGGGTTCCTACAGAACACACCACCCATTATAACAATAACTCCCACCATCTCTGACCTCATACTGTTAATGCCACAAGTACATGCCATGTACAGTTACTTACATCGTAATTGCTCAAGTCTCCTGCTGTACTCAAAGGAGGCAGAGTGGAACTCTTCTGAAAACATAAACGAAAACCATAAAATAACAAAATATCACATAATCATCATTAGTGGAAAGGAGTATGAGAGGGGAAGGGATAGAAACAACAGCCAGGGGCACTAAATCCCAGAACACATTCCAGTGCAGGAAGTACATCGTCATTTGTGCTAGTACACCTCACTGCAAGCTCACACACACACACACACACACACACACACACGCCTCACACCCAAGTAGATAACACTGGACAAGTAAGGTCGAACAAATGTACACATAATTCACACATGCATGGGTCACCTTGCTGCCAGGACTAGATTGAGGAGGAACGGCTAGTTGTGTAGAAGGGTTGGTAGTATCAAATGGCTCCTGCATGTACACACACACACACACACATGTACACACACACACACACACACATACAACACTATAATATGAGGTTCAGTAAACTTTTATGGCACAGTCTAGTCATGAACATAATGAAGCAGTATTGCCATAATAATATGGTGCCATTGACTAATTCACATATCCAAATTGGGTAAAGTTGGCCAATAAAACATGTCCGTATATAATCTAACACAAGTGTAACTCGGAATAAACGTGTTCAGCTCAGCATTACTTATGATGTACTCCTTTCATCCTTTCATGCTTATTGAACCATTAGCCAACTTCCCTCATTCCAAGCTAGTTTTAATGATAAAAAGACTACTCTAGATCAAAACAATTATTGATCTAAAATTATTGCCTTATCAAACCAACAGAACAACTTACATCATAGTTGTCTGCAGAACCAGTTGAAACCTGACACAACACAACATAAGGATAACACAGGCGGATATTGTATGCCAAGTAACACCTTACCAAGTGCATAGGAGGCTTGTGAGCGGGTGTCACTGGTTTAGAACTAACAGCATTGGTCGTGTCAAACGGTTCCTGCAGCAATACCAGCACACACTGAAATAATCAACAACAACAACAACAACAACAACAAACCACGAAATACTCACGTCATAGTTGTCCATGTGGCTAGACGTCACTGCCGATACCTACATACATACATACATATATGTACATGTTTGAGCCACCACAAAAGTAGTATGGTTCGTGCTAATAGTGAAATTCTTTTAAAGGTAGTAATGGATGGGTACAGCCTTAGGTATGTGTGTGTGTGTGTGTGTGTGTTTCTTTGACCTTGCATTTCCCCCAATAATATGTGTTTAGTTTCTCTCCTTGTGCTTGCCTTTAATCACCGCAGTGTGGTAAGTGATAAGACAATGAAATCGCATTGGGAGTTGAAGAGAGAGAGAGCTTAGTGAACCAAAATAAATATCGGTGTGCCGATACGTATGCATATACTCTGATCAGAATTTTAATCCAAAAGAAAGCTTATACCTCAACTACAACTTGTTGTTTTTTTGTTATTTTTTTCAATTAATGCCACTACAACTTCATAAGTGTGAAAATTAAAGGATTTTACAACAATCACAGCGCCCTAGTCCCGCAACACTGTCACTGGCTCATTGCCACACACACACACACACACATCATCGGCAGCTACAACTACTGTCAATTCCATGGTCCTGCAGCTAGACTCTGAGCTCACACTGCTGTTTATTAGGGGCTAGTCCATGGTCCTGCAGCTAGACTCTGAGCTCACACTGCTGTTTATTAGGGGGCTAGTCCACTTTTTGTTCCAGACTTCCTGCTACAAGATGGAACACCTGTCCACGTCCACTGGTAATTTCATTTTCACAAGCTAGCCAAAGGTCTTCCCTTTCCAAAAAGAATGCATCACCCTTGCACCTCCTTAAATTATATGTCACCTGTTTTGAGTACCAACAACGGAAAGACTTCAACAAAACTGAGAGGCTTTCTATATTAGCAGAGGAGGAGGAGTACAAGGAGAAGAAACTTAGTTATATCTAATTGCATAAGATACTTAACAAAACAGAAGTCCTGCAAAAATAATGAAGTCTGATAAGTAGCCCAAGTTTTGAGTTCAGCTGGCAAGTCCCCAGTAAGGTACTTGACATAAGTGATGAGGAGATGAGTCACAAGTACTTACCAAGAACCTCGAGCTGTCTGTTGGCTTCAAAAGTCTCATTCCACAGTTAGCAGTATGTATAAGTACTGCCGATGGTAATAGCATAAGGCATTTCATTTCTCACTCAACAGAGGAAGTCATGTCTGCATATCATCCATATCAACACAAACAAAAGCTTCCCCTTGTGGAGAATAGCATACTAAAATTTAATATGCTATTGTCCACGAGGGGAAGTTTTTTTTTCTTCTTTGTACATATTTAATATGCACAAAGCTTACTAGATTTTATAGCAAGTACACTAATTGTAGTCTGAATACAATTCAACCTGCCATTATTTACCTGGGCATGCTTGATGGCTCATTTTACACTAATTATGCTAACAAATATTAGAGGCAAGTCTGGACATTACAGGGAGACAGTCTGAGCAGAGTTTAATACCGGGGGTGAATTCAGCATTAGAAGGTGGGGCTACTAGGAGATGCATATACATGCTGTAATTTACAATCACATTAATCTAAAATGATAAATGTGATCAAAATTGTCTCATCTCACAAGTTACATTCAATGTACTTTGCAAAGTACATTGAACTGCTTACCACTTTGCAAAGTAATGAAATTCTGTATTGAACACTGGTGGGTTGTTTTTAAGACATATGTAGGTTCAGCTCAACCATTAGAGCCATACCAATGGAATAAACAAACCGTCATTTTAAAAACAGATAACCTTTTATTGGTTGATATGTCTAGAGATCATGTCAACTGATCATTTGCATTTGTCCAAACATGACTTATGAAATTAACACACTTGCTGTGACAATCGACAATTTTCAAGGGACTAGTTATCACAATTATTCACACATGCTTAACGGCAGGCCTGAGATCTAATAACCATCCCTAACCCAGGAGCCTCACAATGTTGTAGCCATAATAACAGAACAAGACCACTAATAAATTATGTAATGACTGATAAACAGCCAAGTGTTTGCCTTAGCGGCAACCTGAAACCAATGGAATGTCACACCTCAGCAACAATGCCAAAGGCATGCTTCACTGAGACACTAGGAGGGGCGGAGACCTTCCTGAGGGACGGTTATGACTGCATAAACTATAATGTGCTTCAGGCAAACCCAAAACACATGCACAAAAACTAGAAACATAGTCAACCTGACAACACTTCAAAAGACTAAACACTTAAGAAACGTTTCTAAAAAAAATAATTGTTTTCCTCTGAAACTCACCTTTGATTTGGGAGCTACTGGCACAGGATTGTAAGAGCACTTATTGGCATTAGACCACACCTCCTTGAGAGCGTCATACATCGTGAGGGACTCCATGTCAAAGTTGTCAGACAGGTCTGCAGCCAGTTTCAACATAAGATCTTCATCTGGAGTTCCATTCTAATACAAAGGGCACATACAAAATTGAAAACAAACAAACTACAACAATAAACAGCAAAAGCGTCAACAAAAGCTAGGAGTGGTCCTATTATTGATTAGGAGGAACACAGTGTAATCCAACCTCCTTCTGTGGTAGTATCCCATGACATTAGAGCATATATTACAAGTTGAACAAACAAGTCAGGCGTCTATGAGAACAAGCAACAGGTTAGCTTATTTTATTCTGCATAAATGAGTTGTTATTGACAAGTAAAATTATGTGTGTAGAGTGTTAGGTGCGACTGAACCCATACTACATAACTGGACCAATAACCAGGAATGGAATGTACCTGTATATAGTACCTACATGATACACGACCAGATATATAGACAAACCGTAGTTGAACATTTCATCCCTTTTCACACTCCTGACATTACCTGAACAAGTACCCAGAGACTAACAATAGCTTCAGAAAACAAACAGACTGCAAAAGGAATGTATAGGATGGGATATAGAAGGGAAGGGGAATGCATCACTTGCCATGAATGCTACTTGCGGTTTGCTAAGTGGCACTAATTCAATCACACTAGGCTATCACAGATCTGCCAACATACCTTAAGCCACAACCAGCGTCACTGCCGGGCAAACACATGCAACAATAATATTCTCCCACTATCCTACCACAAAAGAGAGAGTCAATCTTTAATTTTTTTTTTTACAATACAAAAACAACAACAACAAAAAACAAAACAAACAACAACAACAACAACAACACATACAGCAAAACAGGTAGAATGCAAGTATAAAATAGTAATATCATTTGAATGTTTCACAAGTTACCAGCCACTCCAAACCACCTTTTCTTACCAATTCCTTCCATCACTTCTCCATTACTTATTTAAGCACAAAGCATGTGGAGATTGATCTAATATTGTGGAGAAACTAGGATATATGTAAATGAAAAAACAAAAAAACAAAAAAACAACAACAACTGGAGGTGAGTACGAGTGCATCCATCCACTGACCTTGAAATGACAGACCAGCAAGCAACACAATTACCTAATGCAGCTGTGGCATCATAGTAAGGTTATGCTAACAAAGTGATACTTCACTTCTGTACATGGATATTTACCCTTTCCTGGCCTTCTCTGGAACACACCCAGACTTCCCTAGGGAGTACACGTACGCACAAGCACTTTCTCAAAAACGGCGACAAAATCAAGTGACAATTACTCACTTAGCACCTTCCTTGGTACTTTTATCAAGAAGAGGAGGGAAGGACAATTTAGTACTTAGCAGTATGTCCTGCATTGCACACAGTATACTTACGAACTTGCACCCAAATCATAACCCTACCGCCTTCTCTCTCTCCCTCGTTCAGTATTTTAACCTCCCTTGTTCCCTGTCCCAATACTCACAACCTCTGTCATGTACCTGCATACTCTTGTAAAAAATAATCTCCTTAGATATGTACAAAAAAAAAAAAAAAAAAAAAAAAAAAAAAAAAAAAATCAATGTACCTGTAGTAGATAATTATGAAAATTATTATAATGATATTCATAATGCATGACCAGTTTTGGGAAAAATTGGCCTAAACACAACATTTAATGGTTTTTATTCAAATTTTCTTATCAGTATATGCACAGGGCATGGGGATGGTGTCCACCTAATTTGGGATGCAGTCCAAACAGTCTTCGCCCTACACACTACACCAATTCATTACGTCAGTTTAATTTATTATTGCTGATTTCAAAAAAAAAAGAAGAAAAGTTGTGCGGAGGTGTGGCTAAGGCATGGCGGCATGTCATGTATCATTCCGTATACTCAGTGACATTATACGCAAATCTGCTGGTGGAGCGAGAGAACTTGACTGGACTTTATTTAGGTTTCGAGAAACTACGCTTGAGTTATATGACGAGAGTTGCGTGGGTACACCGATTATGTAGACAAGCAAGTGAACGAGTTGGATAGTTACTTGTCTGTACACATACCAAACTGGGAATTATTCCTAGCCTCATAGTGTGAGTTTTAGAGCTAGCCAGAGCTTACAATTGTGTGAAAAGCTGGAGTAACAGTTATTTGTCCATTTCTACCATAATTTTTTTTAATCGACCTATAACACTTTACTATTGGATAATGAAAAAACAACAACAACCATTCGCCGTATTTAGGTTGATTTTCCTAAAATCCATCACATCTATAATAATAGGAGACAATGGCTGTCTCCTTTTTCAAAATGTTATATCTGTATATTTTGTGTTGAGCAGTGTCCCATCATTCCTAACCAAATCTCTTTCTGGTTTTCTCAACACATTCCCATTACGCTCCCACTGCACAACTGACTAACTTTATCACTTACCCAACACTAGCAATGGCAACTTTACAAACACTCTGGATAGGAAAAAAAAAATCACTTCAGTCAAACCCCCTCTCCCCATCTTTTTCACTCCCCACCCTCTATCACATGATTTCTGTCATGTCCAGGGGAATGGATGCTGTACAGTTAACGACAAAAGAGAGCACCTGTACTTTCAATGACGGTTTCATATTTGTTTGTCTTTCAACAGGAAGCATAGCAATTTCAAAATAATAATAGAGTGCAATGCATACTGGAACTCAACACACACAATTCAATATATAAATTAAACAAAACTGTATACACGCACACAAACCAAATACCAACTGGGGACTTATACATGCGCACACACATACACACATCTTCACCACCCACCACACCTTTGTAGAATATCATAAAAAGCCACAGGAAAATAAACACATTAACATCATACGTGAATTCCTGCAAATGAGCACCATAAATATTGGCATTTAATTGACAAAGGTTGCAGAACAGAAAAAAAAACAAATTTCTCCCCCATCTTTGTGTTTTCAATTTTCCACAAAAACTGATGAAATAAATCAAATAAGCTTTGAGACTGCCACTTTAACACTCACAAGCTACCCACTTCCCTGAGCTGTCAACTACCTGCGTAACGACTGGTGGTCTCATACCTAGAACCCAACCTCACTTGCATCTCTGGCATTCCAGTCTAACTAGTACAAAAGGCAGACTTGTTTCATGCAACATAGCCTGAGGAGAAATCAAACTAGGGGTGTCATCAAAAAAATAATTGGGCTTGTGAGCGGGAGCTCAAAAGTACTTGACCACACCTAATTGACTTTTGGTGAAAGCTGGAACAGTCTTACCCACTCTGCCCAAGATACAAATGGGGCTTTGTTCTGATACAAGTGTATGATACAACCAAGCAGTGGTGTGTCAGCCTAAGAATAAGGTCAAAGGTTAAATAGATAACTTGACAGATCATCAATTCCAGATTGTCGACGGCTACACCTTCCTTTCTCCCTTCCCCAGTGTCAGAATGGAATATTCATGTGCTTGCAGATACAATGAAATCCTATAGGGACTTATTACAGATAACTAGCATGTCTACATGATTCACAACAATGATAACACACCAGCACCGGCAGGTAGGTGGAGGCCAAGTAAATATTTCAACACACAACCAATTGGAAATTGTCATTAACTGGAACCTCATCACGTCGTTAGTTTCATGGCATGTTACTAATTAACTCAATCCTTGCCATTATTACTGTGTTACAGCTCAAAACCCTTACCTCAGTGCAGTAGGGAGCCTCAGAAAGGACCACGTTTCTGTGAAACAGTTCCTCACGAATCTTCAGCTTGAACTGCAGCCTTGTCATGCCAGCGCTGCTGCCGTCCTTTTTTCCCCCTGCTGAAGAGTCGTTCGTAACTCCGGGGCTTTGTGGCGGTTTCTTGGTCGCACCGATACATGGCCCGTCCGTGGAATCAGCTGACGTGCCACTAAGGACCCGCTTGACCGGCTTTGCAGCTCCAGAAGAAATCGAAGTTCCACCTGAGCCACCCGGTGCTGCAGCGCTTGCAAAGCTGCCACTCCATGGCTCTGAATAATCCATCAAACCAGGCTGGCTTACTGTGGTAGCTACTGCAGTTGTTGGAGCTCCGGCCGAAATACTAGCTGGGCTTACATTCGCTCCACCATTGCCACTCCATGGCTCCGAGTAATCCAAAAGACCTGGCTGGTTGCCAGTACTTACAGGAGGCTTCTCTATAGTCACTCTGCTATCCACAGAATTCTTGATGCTCCCTGCAGCACTAGGAGGTAGCTTTCCATTACCCATCATTGCAGGAGTTGACTCCTCACCATCCACCTCGCCTTCCATGGAGGCCAGATACCTATCTTTGTCCACAAGCTTCAGAAGCTTCCTTGCTTGAGTAAACAGAGTACTTCTGTGGTGCTTATTTGTAACGCCCACTGCGTCCAAATCTTCTTTGCTTAAGTTGGCGCAGAGATCGGGCGTATCGTAGCCATTGTCGAGAAAAGATTGCTTGTACTTTCCCATTCCTATTTTCTTCAGCCACTTCTCGGGTGTCCAGTTATCTAGGGTGGTGGCCATAACTGGCTGCACGTACTTCGAGTAGTTGTTTATATACCGCCGATAATCAAATGCAAAGATAAAAACCAATAGTGGACAGAGACTGGCAGAATCCTCAGCTACACAACCCCGTCACTACAGGGTAACACTTGAAATGCCGACTTTCTTGGCGCAAAACAAAGAACACACACGCACAGCCCAGCTGTTTCTTTCAATGCAATCCTATCCTGCACTCGTCCAGAAGGGGTAGCGATTGCTGAGCCACGGGAATTCCTGCACCCCCACCCCGCCACCGCGTGAAAAAGCTGTCATATGGGAGGGGCTAAACTGTAAATTGAGACACCACCACGCCTACCGTTGTGGATTATATAGAAAATGGCTGAATCAGACAGTGGCAAGAATGAGGGGAAGGGTGCAGATCTTACGGTGAGAAATGATGAGCGCCAATACAGTGCCCAATACCCTCCCCAACCTCCTTCCTGGCCTGGATATCCTCCTGGATCAGATTACTCTTCCAGCAATCCCTCCAGCTATTCTTCCAACTACCATTCCAGCTATGCACCTCCACCACTACCTCAGTCTCAACATGCACCTCCCCCTTTAGGATTTCGTCCTCCTCCCCCCCCAGTGCCCTTGGGTTCGAGGCCACCCCTTTGCCCCCCTCCTCCCCCTCCTCCTAATCTTTGCCCTCCTGGTGCAAAGACCAGCTTGCCAAATGATGACTGTCTCCCTCATTCTGGAGCAATGGCTTTGCATTCTACACAAGGAGAACCACCTCAGACCAAGAAGACTGAGGGTAACTCTACTAGTAGTAGGAGCAGATGGGACAAGAGAAGCAATGATGGAGAATCGAATGTAGAAGAGAAAAATAAAGTACCAAAAATAAAGATGGGGCTAGGGAAGCGACAGGGAGCTGGGGCCATAACTATGAAGCTCAAGCCACAGGTAATTTTTTTGGTAAGGGTTTACAGGGTGTGGTGTGGGTGTGGGAGGTGTAATTGAAGACGAAGTAATTACTATATTTCTCATTGTGGAGAAATGTTTTTTTAACTGTTTATTAGAATATAGTTCATGTAATAAGCTAGTTAATGAAGAAGGAAATAGCAGCTAGGTTTCCCCAATCCTCTTCAGGTATGCACACACACGCACACATACACGCACACACACACATACCACACCACACACACATACATAACCAAGCCACCATTTTTCACTTGTTCCATATTCTTGTATAGGAAATCTCATTTCTGACATCTACAAATGCAAAATGATGTTATTAAAACTTTCTTCCATGCTGAACCTACCACACAACCTCTTTACTTATTACAGACCTTTGAGGCAACTACCATTTTCAGTATTTTCATCTGTTGAAACGTGTAAGAGACCAGATTTGTCATGGCAGTAGGAACACATTGTGAGAAGTTCTTGTAACTTGCCATCTGCAAGAAATCAGAAAGTTGTTTTACTTTGAGGAGTGAGGCACATGATTGGTTATCTGTTGTATGTATGTACATACAGTACATACATACATACATACATACATACATACATACATACATACATACATACACACATATACATATACATACATACATACACACATACATACATACACACATACATATATACACACATACATACATACACATAATATACATACACATATATACATACACACACATACAGACATACATATTATTTCAGCAAGCGAGCGAAGCTGACTCTCAGTCGTGTTCAATTGAGATTTCAGATATATATATATATGTATGTATACGTACGTCAAAATATTTCGCCCGCGCTTCTAATTACGTAAGTTAGGTAAAGCGTTCACAGTTCCAGTATTTTTCAATTAACTGGTGCGGAGAATCCTTGTTTCAACCAAAAAGTTTATAGCTACTCTCTTCTTGAAACAATTGTGAAGTCTTTGTCAAGCTGCGCTTCTTTGCCACTGCTTTCGAAGTTTATTCAGGTTGTTAACTCTTCATGCCTAATCATTGCTATTATTTAGGAAATCATCTTTACCTATATTCATATATTTACTCGCTCGCCATGCATTTGCGCTATTCGAGCGCACCACTAGTATACATACATACAGACATACATACATACACATGCATGCATGCATAAGTATGTGGTCATACTTTCACTTCCAAGGTTAGTTGGTTTCCTGGAGTCGAGCGGATTTCAAGTTTGATTGCATTTTCCTGGAATGTCGAAATGGTGGTATCTTATTGCAGTGCTGTTGCCTGGGTTATAAGTCAGTGCTCTGTTTGTAATGGAAAGTTATATTTCCTCCCTTTTTATTATTATCATCAAAATAATTAGCAGCTGTCATTATTACTAGTGGTAACAAATTATTATTAGTGGTAACAAAGCCATAACCAGGGTTTCATTCTACCATGTTGATACTGCTATGCTTGAGATGGTATGAGGTTAGCAGAAGAAGAGCGCATTTTTGCATGTTCCTTCTCTCACTTCCACTTGAGGCTACCTAAAGTGATGAAGCTCTACAAGCACTTTATTGTGGAGATCAAAGGTGGGCATCCATTAGTTGGGTTGTTGTTTTTTTTTGTTTTTTTTTAGTTTTTCCCCTTCTACTTCTCTAGGGAGGTGGGGTAGAATTAGAAATAACAAGACCTCTTTTCTGTATTATCTGGGATGTCTGCATCTTGATTTTTTTAATTCACCATTATCATTGTGAAAAACATGTCATCAACGTTGAAGATGGTAATATTGAGATACATACTTAAAAATATTTTTGTAGATATTTTTAGTAATTTTAATTGAATCTACAAACAATGTAGAAGTATGTACATCTGCAGTGAAAGATAAACTGAAGCAAGCAAACACCAATATCAATTAGCCTGATGTGTGGCAGCCATTTTAAGATGTCTCTGTTGTGTAGGGTGAATCATCCAAGAAGCCAAAATTGGAGTCTGTCGTACAAGCGAAGCCTTCTTCCTCTCTGGTGGCGAAAGCCTTTAGGGACGACGTAAGTAACCACATGCTTTCTGCATGCATGACATATAAGTCTTGCACATGTGGCGTGGGTGGGCAGGTGGTGGCAAGTGTTATATGTGATGAATTGCCAACACATGTGTCTGACGACATGTGTCATGCATGGAATTTGTTATACATGTGTTGTACATGTGCGAATCTTAGGGTTACATACCTAAGCTTGTCACACATGTGTAATAAATACTCATGGTTACATGTGCAGTCATGTAGAATGTGCATGTGTGGAACATGTTGCTGCTAACTTTCTGGGGAAGCTTTGCGATGGACACTGTGCCCGCGTTTGTGTAACTATGGCAACTTCATCAGAGCAATTAGGCAATAATGTAGCTAATGACTGGAAGTCTTTACACTAAACATTCTCAGACAATCTGCATTGGCGAGCACTTCTCATGTTGAACTTTGTACTTTTACCTCAGACCTACAACTCTTGTGTATACATAAGATAGACATAATATACAATAATGTGTATATATGTATATATGTATGTAAACTACAGTGAGTGAATAAGTGTGAACTTGTATGCTTATTCACTCACTGGTTTTCGGTCATAAGGTGAATCTGAGGGAAAGCAGGGAATAAATGCCACCGACAGACGAGTGATATTCCCGCGGTATCCAATGATTTATCAATTTATTGTGTACTGGTCATGCGTGAATGGCATAGAAAGGTATCCTGAAGGGATGGCTAATGTAATGGATGCTGCCAAGAAGTCTTTCAATTTTTTTTTATTCCGATGAAGTCATTGGAAATCTTCTTTCTAATATTTGAGGTGGAGTAGAAAGGGAATGTGAAAGGCAAGAAGTACCGCCATCATGTAGCATTGAGAGTGAACAATCAGTTAGTCTTGACGATGAGGAATTCTGGAGGTTTTTAGAAGAGCAGAAAAACTGTAATACTCAAAATAAAGCATTACCTGACTTGAGAATGTGGTAGCTATCGTTCGTGCAAAGAGATAAATGAAAAGCGAAAAATTGAGAATATTTCACCCAAAGAATTAGACAGACTTCTCGTGGAGTGCAAGTGGTAGTCTGTATGAACCGAGCACTCTCATAGCTAGTAATAAAAGTCTCTGCATTCATAAGAAGCTATTTTATTTAACCAAATTAATGTAATTGGCACAGAATGGTATTATAGAATAGCAGGACCTCAGGGGACACAATAAGCGTGAAAATGTACCTTAGGGGGACACAATAACCCACGCAATAACCCCGGACTCCCCCTTTACTGCGGAATATTGCGGGCACATGATACTTTCCAATTCAATACATTTTCTACATAAAGGCACTCAATAGGTCGATTCAGTACGCAATAAAACTTGCATAACTCGTAATTTGCTATAGGCTATCTAATTTATACCACGCATGCAGTTCGCTGAAAAAGAAGTCGTTATTTCATGTCTCATTGTTCATAAAGTGTGGGTTGTGTGCACATTCAACCCACATTTTTTTTACCAATCATGTCAATTACAAATGACATAACATGGTATATATAATATTATGTGTGTGTGGATATATAATAATATATCACTATTTTGCATCTACGTATACGTTTTGACAAAGTCTACAGAGAACAATGAAGTATAGGATTTGGTTTTTTAGTGAATGCATTTTTGACTCCGTTTGTATGCAAACCAGCACACGGTTTTCATGGCATGTTATGCATGTCCCAGTGGAGCTGTTGTTACCTGAAAGGACTTTCCATGTCAATAGCTGATGCTAGTGTTACCGAGCCAAGGAAGTAAGTGGTTATGTAGCTGTGTGAGTGACTGAAATCTATTATAATAATAATAATAGTAGTAGTAGTAGTAGTAATAATAGTAATAATAATAATAATAATAATAATTAATAATAATAACAACAGCAATAATAATAGTAGTAGTAATAATAGTAACGATTACAATAGTAGTAGTAGTACTAGCAATAGTAATAATAGTAGCAGTAATAATAGTAACGATTACAATAATAGTAGTAGTAGTAGCAATAGTAATAATAGTAGTAGTAGTAGCAATAGTAATAATAGTAGTAGTAATAATAATAATAATAATAATTACACATTTATTTTAACCATTAGGACTAATGAGACGAGATAGTAAGAGGTGGTAGACAAGGAGAGTGGAGGTTATTTAAAAAAAAAACCAATGTATATTCTAGTAATAATTAAAATTATGGTTTTTAAAAATTGTACTTGGTTGAAGTCCATGCTTCAAAAAGTACAACTTCTACTATTATTTTTTGGTATTTATATAGCACAGTATAATACATTACTCCTCTCTGTTTGCCCTTCCTCCTGGTCGTACTTGCTTCAATGGGATTTGTAGGAGTGGTCAATACATGGTCTATTGTAGGAGTGGTCAATACATGGTCTATTGTACATTCCAACACTCCCTAAATTCCTTCACTCTTTCTTCTGTCTCTCTCTCTCTTTCTCATTACAGAGTGATGATGACGAAGAAATGCCAGCAGCAGCCAAACTGAGGATGAGGAATATGGGCAGGTGTGTGTATGTGTTTGTTAGTTTGTTTGTGTGTGAATGTGCTTGTTTGTTTGTGTGTGTGTATGAAAGTTACTTTAAAAAGTCATAAGGATAGCTGTGGAGATAGTGATCAAATTGTCTCTGATGTGTGTAGAGCAACATGGCTCTGTGTAAAAGTATGTGCAAGTATGTCATTTTTTTCCTTCTACATTACTTGCATAACTATCAGACTAATCTAGGACCCAAACTGCACATTATGTGTTTGGTATGCAGCAGTTGTTTTAGTGGGGTATCATGTGTCACTAGAGATAACTGTGACAGGGTCATGCTTTCCTTGCCATGGATCATTGGACGGACTCTGATAATTACATGTGGCTTACATGTGCAAAGAGGGTGGGTGTTGTGAGGTCAAAGGTCGACTGAAGCACTTGTTGGTTGCCTGGTTACTATCTATGTGTAAGTGTTGGTTTCTACCTGTGTGAAATTCTTTTGAAGTTAATCAAAATTGCATATCAAAAGTAAAGGAGATAGAGAAATTACGCAATGTTTAGCTTTGCTGTTTACTTTGAACTTCATCCAGAGCGTGCCGATTCCATCAAGTGTGCATAAATCTGAAAAAAATTGTATCAATTGACTCTCAAGGTAAATCTGCAACCAAAGATGATGCTCCCTTATAAGATGTTGAAGTTCTCATGCTTTGTATTTCTGAGTTGAAAGAAATGCATGGGAGTTTGTTTTTGCTGTTGTTATTGTTGTTGTATTATTAGTGAAATCAGAAGGGAAAAAATGAAGCTCAATAATCAGAATAGTATGCATGTACGTCCAGGAAGCTAGTAGGTGGGTGAATTCCCAACTATCCCTCTGAAGAGGCGGGGTTTCTAGATGATTAATAGCCTGCTGGACGCGATGTGATTGATGAGAAGAACCTGGAGAAGGAGCTGGAGAAGGAGTTGGAGAAGAAGTTGAGAGAGACTTGGATGTTGGACTTCAAAAGCAGGGAAGATACAAACTAACCGTTACTTTGAAGCAGATAAAAAGTGATCGTCAATCCCTCCGTCAATTAGTGTCTTTTTTTCCTTTTCTTTATGTTAAGCTGTTGTTAATAGCACGCGTGCATGTGAACGATCTAAGACCATTACCGAATGTTTCGACTACAGGCCACTCTGTAAGAGGAACTTGTGGAGACTCAACTGGAGCATTGCCTCGAGTTGTGAATACTGCGGCTTCCTGGCATAACTGTTGCATATGGTCCCACCGTTACTACGACAATCACTTCATTTTGTGTCTGAGACTTGGAGGTGCGGGTGATAAAGTAAGATTGCTAAGAACAGAGACAATATCATCTTGCCTTGCACCAGTTGCAGGTTTAGTGGATATCGTGACCGATTTTGGTATTAATATGTTAATCAAAGATACGTGAAGACAATAATAAGGTTGCTGAAGCAAGTTTGGAGAAAGATTCTCCCCAGTAGACAAGTGTCTAAAACTAGCCAAGGGTAAAATGGGAATACGTGTCTTACTATCATTCTTTTTCCAAGCAAACAAAACTTTTTATAGTTTAGCAACAAGTATCCAACTTTTTATAATTATGAAATCAAAAGATGTTGATTATTTGTAGTTTGCATGATACCGAGTTAATCCACCTTAAATCGAAATTTACTGCACTCTCTGAACATATGCTATATTGACTCATAATGTGAATTATCCAGAGTGTGTTATCTATAGTCTACTCCAGTGTTATGTCAAAGATAAGTTTGTTTGTATTGTCTCGTCCATCGTCTTTGTCACGCAGTCTTGTGTGTGTTTAACATTGGCTACACGCTTCCAGTTTCAATGCTTGTAGCTCACTCTTGTATGAAATACATGTATATGGAGTAAAAATAATTTCCCTCTAACTCAGACCAGACTAAATAAACTGAAAACCAAATAAATAAAGAAGCCTGCAAAGGCATGAAGCAAACGAAAGGTTGCCACCCACATTTGGCAAAGGATGGCAGCATTAATGTGGCTGCTTCTCTCTATATTTCAAGCCGAGCAGCTGCAATGTGTTAGACATTCATTCAGTCGTGTCTCGTACCTCATAGCATATGTGTTAATCTCTCAGTACATGTGGTATGGAACGTGCATTTCTTCCTCTCATTTCATTATTGACAGCATTCCTTGAGGGTTACAGTAATTGTGTTAACCATTAAAACCAACATGCTTGGTTTCTGTATAGTATATTTGTGCCTCAGAGATGCTTTCATTGTCACTTGATTTGTTGGTTGGCAGTGCTGTGATACGGGGATGATCAGGTTCAGTGTTTATTGTATTAGAGCGGTGATACTTGTAGATGTGCAGCTGCATATTTAACACTAAGTAGTGGTAGGCAAACACATAAACTATATAATGACATTTTTCAGGAAAGTTATGATGTTATACGTTTGAGTACATTTTTCAAAGCCTTTGATGCCTTTTTTTTAACCGACTTAAAAATATTTATTTTGGTGTGAGTAGAAGACATTGAAGGAGGTGACTTGGTGTATTGGTTCATTATGTTACATCTTCATAAGGAAATGTTTTGAAATGTTAAAAGCCCAGCGGTTTTGTGTGTGTGTGTGTGAGGATGGACCTTACATGATTCGCAGCTGCAGAGAGTGATGTAATACCGTTTGCGCCTAAGGTCACTGCATTCCACAGTGCCTGAGATGTCTCTTGTCTGGCCGTGCTCAAGCATGGCACTTTTAGGAATCCTGGCTCCAGAAGAAGAAGTTTTAATGGAAGTTGTAAGACAACAGAGAACTTTTTAAAAATTCTTGGCATGTTTTGTGGTGACAAAGTAGAACATCTGGTATATTGTAGAGCCTTAGCAGGGGGACCAAGATAAGTGGGACCTGGATAAGTGGACCTAGATTAATGGGACCTGGATAAGTGGACCTAGATTAGTGGGACCTGGATAAGTGGACCTAGATTAGTGGGACCTGGGTAAGTGGACCTAGATTAGTGGGACCTGGATAAGTGGACCTAGATTAATGGGACCTGGATAAGTGGACCTAGATTAATGGGACCTGGATAAGTGGACCTAGATTAGTGGGACCTGGATAAGTGGACCTAGATTAATGGGACCTGGGTAAGTGGACCTAGATTAGTGGGACCTGGATAAGTGGGACCTAGATTAGTGGGACCTGGGTAAGTGGGACCCACTTATCCACGTCCCTAGGAGTTTACAGTGCAGTCCAGTTGCATGAATCCCATGGTAGTTGGTCACATGGGTAAAATGGAGTGATTACATCACATCTCACGTCACATAATTATGTACTGACTTTTTGATGTACATAAATTGTCCGAATTAATTACTCAATAAAATAAAGCATCGTGTCTGTTAGCTGATGAAAACTAAAACTAGTATACGTAGCATTCTTAGGGTACACACTCGAGCTGATGGAATTATGGACACATGTGTGGCCTATTAATAGCTGCATGTGATGATTCAATACTTTAGACAGCCATTGAATCAGCCTGAGCAGCTTTGGGGAGACCCAAACTATTTGAAATTTTGTTTACTTTTTCAACTGTATGTGCCCTACACGTATCTTCCAACCAGACAGCACTAATGCGGATTCAAGAAAAAAGTAGAGGATGTGGCTTTCTCCATTAAGGCAATCTATTTGTTTATTTGTAGTCAACTTTCTCTTCCTTACTTAATAGAAAATGAGTGATATGTATGATGTGTCATTGTGCATGTATGTTCGTGTGTGCACATGTAAAGTTTCACAGTCCATGTGTCAGTTATCTCAATATATAAATATGGTAAAGAAAAAAGAGAATACATTCAGGAAGAGAGTTTTAATGGCTGCACTTGTCACACGCACACATGTACACATCCTGGGGTCATGTGGAAGGTGGCCTACTATACTACATCAGTCTGTCCAACTATTATTCCCTGCGTGCTTCTATTGTTCTATGGGAAGTGCTCTTTATGGGGCATGGAGGAAGCTTGTTGAAGTGTGTATTGTCAGGAGAGTCTTGAGTAGCTCAAGTGTAATTTTTAGTTCCTATTATGGTATCTTGCAGGCCACACATGGAAGAATATCAAACCTGTGATATCCATTAGTAGTTAGAATATTTCAGTGCATTTCATAGCCAGAGCTGTTGGTGGGTCTGTGATGTATGTGATAAATACATCTTGTTGTGTGTGTGTATGTGTATGTGTTTGTGGGATGAGCTTGTGCAATTCAGTATGTTGTACGATATCAATCTCACAGGTCACTAATCTAAAAAGACTATTGTGAAGATATCTACATAGTAGCATAAAATAAATATATATTGTATAATATATACATATGTATTCCCATTACATCCTGTCTCTAGTATTCTGGGTGTGCCTCCAGCAATCTGATAGGGTGTGTCCATGCTTACTCACTTATTAAATTTTCTTTTTGTTAGCTGATTTTTTTTAATGATATGGATTTAGCTTTTTTAATTTTATTTACTATTATGTATTACCAGTTATGTACTTGTGCATCAATGGCGAGCGAGCAATCTGATGAAGGTTTGAATTTTACTATTTCATGAGATTAAAGCACTAGCTAGTACAGAAGCTACGTTTATTTAATTTGCTGCTCTAACTCCTGATCCTCGAGAACTGAGTTCAGTAGTTCCATGTCACAAGCATTATAGTCATTAGCAATTCATTTCTTCCTTCTTTTCCTTCAATTTTCCCAAGTAAGAGTAGGTTCTTCCATATATATTTAGTACCAGCAGTTCTTGAACACCTAGAAGTACGAGTATACAGTAGCTTCTGTACTATCAGAATAAATTTAAGACATTCTGATGCATTTAATGACCAGCTCTCCTAAGAAATGGCAGTTTTCTGAAATAAGTATGGTAAAGGGTTTCTATGCCATAGTAAACATTAGCCACAAGCTTTGACTTGAAAGGAGAAAAAAATTCAAAGAAATTTTTGCACAGTTTTAAGCCTAACCCTAAGACAAGATTTTTTAAGTAGGAGAAGGAACCCAAGTTATAAGGCAATAATATCCGTCAGTAATTACAAAATTCTGCAGAATTTATGCATTTTCTTTTTTTCTTTTCTTTTTTTTTTTCCTTCTTTTTTTCTTGCTTATTGTAATTAACCCTCAGCACGCATGCGCGAGAAGGTTATAGTAGTGTGTTTATCTGTCTGTCTGCCTGTCTGTCTGTCAGCATTCGATTTCATGAATGGCTGAGAACTAACCTTTAAAACAAGTATGACCTGACCCAGTAGGAGAATTTAAGTCCCTTAAATTGACCTCTTTTTCAAATTTCGAGCTAGTTTCCGAGTAAGTGCAGAAAAACTTCAGCTCCAAATAAGCGCAAGCTAGATGTGACGACCCTTACCTTTCACGTACATTGGTTTACGTCATACAGCAGTCACGTGATCACTTATAGTTATCGTATTTTCTCTTAATCGCGTGTGCCCTCGGTAGTTAGAATTTGAAGTAATCCGAAGAAATCAGTTGTGTACTAATGCACTGAGGGTTCGCACCCTGGGTGCTCTAGATACGCTGAGGGTTCACACCCTGGGTGCTCTAGATGCGCTGAGGGTTCACACCCTGGGTGCTCTAGATGCGCTGAGGGTTCACACCCTGGGTGCTCTAGATACGCTGAGGGTTCACACCCTGGGTGCTCTAGATGCGCTGAGGGTTCACACCCTGGGTGCTCTAGATGCGCTGAGGGTTCACACCCTGGGTGCTCTAGATACGATTGGTTCAACCCCCACTTTGCTAGATCGCTGATGGTTCACACCCTGATGAGCGGGGTTCTCTAGATGCGGGAGGGTTACAACACACCCTGGGTGATTGATGCAGCTGAGGGTTCACACCCTGGGTGCTCTAGATGCGATGAGGGTTCACACCCCGGGTGCTCTAGATCGCTGATGGTTCCCACACCCTGGGTGCTCTAGATAACCTGAGGTTCACACCCTGTGGTGCTCCTGAGAACGCTGAGGGTTCACACCCTGGGTGCTCTAGATGCGCTGAGGGTTCACACCCTGGGTGCTCTAGATACGCTGAGGGTTCACACCCTGGGTGCTCTAGATACGCTGAGGGTTCACACCCTGGGTGCTCTAGATGCGCTGAGGGTTCACACCCTGGGTGCTCTAGATACGCTGAGGGTTCACACCCTGGGTGCTCTAGATACGCTGAGGGTTCACACCCTGGGTGCTCTAGATACGCTGATGGTTCGCACCTTAGGTGCTCTAGATACGCTGAGGGTTCGCACCCTGGGTGCTCTAGATACGCTGATGGTTCGCACCCTGGGTGCTCTAGATACGCTGATGGTTCGCACCCTGGTTGCTCTAGATACGCTGATGGTTCGCACCCTGGTTGCTCTAGATACGCTGATGGTTCGCACCCTGGTTGCTCTAGTTACGCTGAGGGTTCGCACCCTGGTTGCTCTAAATGCGCTGAGGGTTCGCACCCTGGGTGCTCTAGTTTCAATTAGTATTAGTAGAAATGTTTAGTGGAATTAGATGGGTTAGTTAGTCATAGCTTTCAGAATGGCTAAGCAATTGTAAGCTGATTTGCGTCAGAAATTGAAGTTGTGTCAATATACACTTGTATGTATTCCTAAGATTGCAAGTTACAAGAATTTCACAGCTACAACTGAAATGTGTGTTTAAAAGTCAATGAAGTTGCTCTCATTTAAATGTTGGCTTAAATTGGTTGAAGATCACTTGTATTCAAAGCTGTACCTTAAGTATGACGTATGCCTATGGACATTTTCAGCCTGTGATTAGTTCTTCTATTGCACTGAATACTGTATGTCGGCTAGTCAATGTAATCCAATCATAGTCTTCCACTCTGCCTACTTGCTTGACTTACATAATAAAATTTTTTGTGTGTGTATGCATTTAGAGACACACCCACATCGTCTGGTCCAAACTCATTCTATAAGACGGCCAAGGGATTCACAGACCCTAGGGGTTCATGGAGGAATGAACTGGACAATGATTGAAAGTTATCGACAATTTTACATTTTGATGATGTCATCCTTTCACTCATTCATAATAGCAGTAATTGGCAATATTTAATAAGATGAAGTGGTACTGTATAGTTGTTTTGCCTAATTGTGTGTGCATCATAATTTTTTTTTTTTTTTTAGCTTACTATAGTGATAGAATGATTACAAGATTGACGTTTTAGTTTCATGAAGCCTTCATCAGTTGTGTGATGGTACAAAATGCATTATTTTAATGTAAGTAATAATAATATTAGCACAATTCACTTTCAAAATCATCAACCACTGGGGAAGGCTCTGTGGTGTACTACCTAGCTTTTATGTATTCAAATTGCCAGCAGTGATATGCAGGTTGACAGAATTATTAGTGGAATTATGTTATGCACCATTCTTTGAGATTATTGCATATGGAGTCCCAATGTTTTGTGTATACTATTCGGGAGAAACTAATTTGCCTATATCAAACAGCTGGTACAGCATTTTGAACTGAAAATACCCATTTTTATGCCCAACTTATACATGCTGTTTTCTTCAGTGACATTTTCACCATGATCAGAAATTGTTTTCAACAGTTCTTTCACTTGGTGAACTTGTAGCCTCATCAGTTGTAATAGTAATTGAAAAGATAAAGGGCAACTTGCTGCCATTCTTCATGCCACTTTGCTGCTATCAATTAAAATTGTGCTGCATTATCTGAAATGCACACTAAACATGCTAGTGATAACACTTCTCCTCTCCAGGACTTCAGTTAGGCATTACGTATTGGGCAATTTTAGTATACTAAACTTAACCACACTTTTGACTAGTCTCGCGTAGCCAGACCCTTTACCTATTACTGCTACGCTGGGAAAGGGTCTGGTGGCATTAGTACATAGTACCAGTTCAATACCCTTCAGATCTCAGGGGGAAGTTGCGGTTCCGGTCGTGGTTGTCAATTTACATAGCTAACCACGTCCACTCAATCAGTACTTAGCAGTCTTGTAGCATTGGTGGTAGCTAGCACTCTAGTATGGCTGTGGAACTAGCAGCGGAGATGGTAGCTAAAAAATTAGGATACATGGAAGGGTTGAAGGAATTGCAGCTACAAGTTATTTCTGGGCTTGTGAGTGGCAGAGATGTTTTTGGAATACTACTAACAGGGTACGGGAAAAGCTTATGTTTTGGATGCTTACCGTGGGTCTTCGATGAGATTGGCAATTACCCTGAACTGTCATCAATTGTTTGTGTAGTTAGTCCTCTAACTGCGATTATTGAAGACCAGGTATGTAAGAGTAAAAGTTTAGAAGTTATTAAATTTATCTAGCTACATGTACTCTCAAAATTAGGTTTGTAGCTTTTCATCCAAAGGGTTAGCAACTGGTCATGTCACTGGAAATTCAAGTGATGAAATGAAAAGGAATGTGCTTGATGGCAAATACCAGTTAGTGTTCTTCACACCAGAGTGTGTTATTGATCAAAAGACATGGAGAGAGGCTCTTAGAGGGAAGATCTTTCAGGAAAGATTAAGAGCTTTGGTAATAGATGAGGCCCACACTGTAAAGAAATGGTAAGGACATAATATTTCTAATTACTTTGGCATCATGCTATAAGTATGATTTAGGGGTGATACCTTTCGGAGAGTTCTTCTGCGAGTGGGTGAGATCAGAAGTCTCTTACCCACTGATGTCAAGGTGCTTGCTATGACAGCCACAGCCACAAGAGCTCTTCGCAAGAAGATTGAAGAAGTCATTGGTTTAGTAGACCCACTAGTGATTGCAATATCCCCATGTAAGCCCATCATCATTTATGCAGTGTCACACTTCACTTCTATAACAGAAGCATTTATACCTATTTTAACAGTGTTGATTCAACAAAGGACGTCATTTCCACGCACCATTATTTACTGCCGCACTCATCAACATTGCAGCAAACTATACAACTTTTTAAAGTTTGGCCTAAAATGTGATTTTACTGAGTCACCAAATTCTCCAACCATGATTAGCAAGCTTAGTGTTCGCTAGCTGTGTAGATGCAGAGGTTAAGTCACAAATAATGAAATCCTTCACTTCTTGGAAATATCCAGAGGATTGTAATTGCAACCGTTGCATTTGGAATGGGTTTGGATTGTTCTGATGTAAGGCAAGTCATTCATTTAGGTGCTTCAGAAGATCTAGAGTCTTATATACAAGAATCGGGACGTGGAGGAAGAGATGGAAAGCCTTCACTAGCATTGCTTTTTGATATTGCAAGAAAATGAAGATATTGTGACAGCAATATAAAAAAAATATTTATACAACAATACAGTTTGCCGTAGAGATGTATTGTTTCAAGATATGGACAATTATCAACATTTGGCACTTGGCAGTTTGTGCTTATGCTGTGACGTGTGTGCTAATTCCTGTAAATGTGGATTATGTAAGAAAGCATTGAATTTTTTTTGTATAAATAATTTTTGTTACAATAATTCATAATGAAAGTTTAATGTCTATTTAAAATGAATGTGCTGTTTAATCCAAACAAGTAGTTCTTCTTTTGGTTTAAAGTGAAGACGAATTCGTGGTTTTTTAAAAGAAGGGTGTGATCTTCCATCACAAGGTTCAAAAATTTTGTGTCAGATTAACTCTTCAACAATAATTTTCATGTCTTTTTCTGCACCATATAGCTTATGAGCATTTGAGCCTTTAGCGATCATGTTGTTCTTGTCAAAATTATCAAGCACAGGTTCTAGAGTGCCAATTGCATTTGCTACCATCTGAATGCACTGCTCTGCTTTATTTGCACCGAGATCTTTTACTGAATTTTTACATAAGTGATTAAGGTGTTCGCAATGGAGGCCATTGGGGATATTGCTGCCAGGTAAGCCTCTTGTGTTCACAAATCTACTCCATATCAATTCATTCGCTTGACGTTCAGAAAGCACATAATCATGTGTCGATGGCATAATTCTTTCTTCCAGAATTCTTGAATATTGGCAGCAAAAAATCTATAACACTTCAAGACACGTAGGCCATCACCCTCGCACATTGCATTCTGAAATTCTAAGTACAGGCACCCTAAACTAAGGACTTGAGTAACATAAAGCATGACCATGTCTGTATCGGATGAACTAAAAGGTTTGTTGTAGCTAATATCTACAAACTTGTCAACCATAATAGTTGTGATACGGTCAAGCAAGACTTCACGATCTGGACCTGGTAGCATCTAAGTATTTACTCCCTCTTCAAAATACTTGGAAGTTGGAACATCATCTAGTGATTTCATTTCCAGTAAAGTCATAGCTGCAGTAATGATGTGACACTCAACAAGGAGCACACAAAAAATCTTCACAGGCATCAAAACTTTTCAGGGGCTTTGTAACAACATTAGTTCTGTTTATTAAGTTTTTAAGTTGATAAATTGTGCCGTGATCATTTGATGACTTGCTAGAGTAAAAATACTTCCACACCAGCTGTAACAAAGTAAATATATAAATAAATAAATTAATAAACAACATTTAAATGAATAAATAAAATCAAGACAAAGCTAAATAAAAGAAGAAAAAAAAAGAAAAAAAAAAGAGAGATTTAAACTCCATATTTCTATAGCTACTTACTTTCATAAAATTTCCTTTAGTATGCCAATCTTCAAGTACTGGAACAATTCCTTCATAACGCTGGTATGAAGTCTGTGCATTAGCCTTGGCATCTTTAGCAGCTCTCACTCTTGCTGCAGTCATCTGGTCTCCACCTAGTAAAATACTGTGCATTACACTTTGGTCTTCTTCAATTATCTCCCCATTGCTTAAAGTCATTTCTTTGCTGGATGGAACAGTGGGTACATAATCAGAGATATGTGACAGTACGTCATCCATGTCTTCTGTCTTGGCTTCATTTTTTGGGAACTATGCCCAAAGGTACCTGTTTCAAATCAAATAGTAAAGAGTTATGTAGCATTATTGTACACATGCAAATAAACAATAAACAATAACTTTTCTAATTAAGAAACAGGGGTACTACCCACAACCCCACCGCCCCCCCCCCCCCCCCCCCCACCCCACATCAATTTGTCAAGGCTGACTATGCCCACTAACCAGTCATAGACTATAAGCCCGGGGGTTTGGCCTGACCAACTGGGGCCTCCCACCCCCCTCCCCATTCACAGACTGCCTAATTGAAGTGTTAAACAATATATTCCTGTTTAACATGTAGAAAGCACTTAATAACATTCTCATGAAATTTACATAATTACTTAATTTCCTCAAACTTACTACTGTTGACTTGGAACTCATTTCTTCATAATACTTGTGCTTAATGTGGTGATTTACTAAGTCATTAATTAAAGCTTAGATTAAAGAAATCCATGTGTTTGCAGAGTCTAACATTTCTTTTCAGAGCTGCATCATCACTTGGAGTGGGCAAAAGTGACTTCCCAACAGTTAGAAGGTCGGTAACATTCGAGTTGTCTGGAGGCTTATCTGACAATGGTGTGAAGTTGACACGGTTTTCCAGAGCATAAAAATGAAAACAGTGAAGGGAACAGTTCCTGTGATCTACACGCATGTACCTTGTGCGCACATTCTTATCAATATTGTATCCACATAATCTATAGCCTCTGTGCTTCATTAAATCAGGGATACCTGACCGAAGATTTAAAAGAATAGCAATGCACATACCAATCACTCTTGGCTGGTTTGCCATACCTTTATGTTTGCTCTTTGATGCACCTAGCAAAATTCTGTATAAAACAGGGGCATTGCTTCGAATTTCTGTAAGATATGTGCCCCAATTAAAATTTTTAAGACTTTCATTAGTCTTGCTTCGAAGTATAGAATTCACATGTATGGAACACATTGCTTCAAACTCGCAACTCACTACCCTTGTAATTTTTAGGATATAGCTTTCCAACAATGGATCTGCAAAGAATTCATCCACTACAGCCTTCTTATGACCTCTTGCAGCCGCTTTACTGATGTGTCTGCGATGCGGTGTCCCCAGGTTATACTGTTTCAAACCTGATGGATTAGCTACAGCCACCGATTAAAAAAATATAATTTTTACATAATGTATTACATCAGAAGGGTTATTTCTGAGAAAATTACTTGAGTTGCAATGCTTACTTTATTTATATTTTTAATCAAGCTAGCTATAAAGATTACTACATTTTCATTTTCATAGAATGCCCATATAATTTTCAGAACAATAATTAAATGAAAGACAACTAACCTTAAATGAATAAATATTTACACTGCTTCATTTACTAATCACTAGATATATGTTATACCAATTTGAATTTTTATACCAAACAATTCATTTTTAATGCCAACATGTTTCAGATACCATAGTGATAGTAAAAGCAGACAAAGGCAATGCTACAGTTGTACTAGTACAAAAGTGATTATATGCACAAATGTTATATGCTCCTTCAGCCACCAACTTACAAAAAACTAAAAAAAGACCCAACACAAGTAGTGAAGAAAAGAATTACAGATTTGCTCAAAGATTTGAAGGCAGCCAAACACATAAACATGGCCATGTTCAATAAGCTCAAACCTACAAATTGTTTTGCTCCTAAATTTTATGGTTTGCCAAAAGTACATAAACCAGACTTTCCACTAAGACCTATTGTATCGGCGATAACTTCTCCAACATTTTCGCTATCAAAGTTCATTGCATCAATCATTTCTCCATTAGCAGGCAAGACAAATTCTTATGTAAAGAATTCGTCTCATTTCAAAGTGATGATTTCTGAAGAAACTATTGGTTTTGATGAAATTATGGTGAGTTTCAATGTGAAATCTCTTTTTACAAATGTTCCATTACCTGAAGCACTGGATGTCATTAAAATTAAATTGGTGAAAGATGAAAATTTGGATGATAGAACAACACTGAATGCTGAACAAATAACAAATTTACTCGAAGTCTGCCTAAGGACAACATATTTTGTGTTTAACAAGGAGTATTATGAACAGCAGAATGGAGCAGCTATGGGTTCACCAGTGTCACCAATAGTAGCAAACCTATTTATGGAACATTTTGAAGAGACAGCATTGGACACAAGATTCAGATTTTGGAAAAGATATGTCGACGATATTTTTTGCATCATTAAAAGTGAGTTTTTGGATGAATCACTTCTTTTTCTAAACTCACTATTTCCTTCTATCCAATTAACTTCTGAAGTAGAAACAAACGGTAGTTTACCTTTTCTGGATGTGTTGGTCAGTAGGTTTGATGATGGCACAATGAAGACTAGTGTTCACAGAAAATCAACACACACAGATAGATATATATCTTACCAATCCAACCATGCCCCACATGTGAAGAAAGGTATTGTAAAATGTTTAGTTAGAAGAGCTTACAATCTATCGAGTGAATCCTCCTTAAAGAATGAGATAGACCATGTTAGAAGTGTTTTATCAATGAATGGTTATCCTAGAAGTATTGTGGATAAAGTGAAACATGAGCTAAAGAAGAAAAAGAAGCAGGTTGACAAAACTACCCTCAATGAAGATCCAGTAGTGACAGCAATTATTCCATATGTTTCAACAATGAGTGAGAGAATAAGAAAGATACTCTGGGATTATGGAATAAGGACTTCTTTCAAAACAAAAACTACTTTGTCAAATCTTCTCACAAAAATAAAAGATCCTACTTCAAATGAGAACAAAGTAGGAGCTGTGTACAAAATCATGTGTGAATGTGGAGATTTCTATATAGGTGAATCAGGAAGAGCGCTAGACATTAGAACATGGATATTTCACCAAATCACCACTGGCAGAACATGTATGGCAAGAAGGGAGTCATGTGATTCATTGGAATCAAGTAAAACTTTTGGATTTTTCACAAGGCATGGTTGAGAGAAAAGTAAAAGAAGCCATCTATATAAATATGTCACCCAACAACTTAACCATGAATAGGGACTCGGGAATGGAGCTTTCCCCTTTAGTATTGAGAGCAGCTAGAGGTCACTCACATAAATAAACAAGAATTAACCTTAGGAAATATATTGCATTTTGTCAAGCATCACCCTTAGGCTAATTATAGCATTTTTGTTTTTTGATTTTTATAAATCAGCCCTGATGATGGCAGAAGCAGTCTGCTGAAACATGTTGGCATTAAAAATGAATTGTTTGGTATAAAAAATCAAATTGGTATAACATGAACTATAGCCAACAAGAAAAAACTTTAAAACAGTACACTAGATATATGTCGGTTAATTCTTTATTGATGTTATTTACCGTCACCGAGGGAGATCTTTCCTAGTCTTAGCATGCACAGACAAATCCACCCCCACAGCTCACACAGATCATTGAAATCGAAGCCATTATCATATCTAAAATGCAACAGTAATTACTGGCACTAGACTTAACACTTCTATGAACAAGGATTATCAAATTGAGACCCTTTATCCAAAAATCAACAAAGCCATATCAGCCATTCTTCAACTACCCCAATCTTTACAGACAAAGTTTATGGATTTCATGAAACAAAAGATTTTTTGGCTTGTAAAACCAATGAAGTCAAGTAAGCTTGATATTGTATTATAAAGTTAGTAGATATAGTCAGAATAAATATCTCTCTAGCTAACATATCCTATAGTTATTTCACGTTTTAATTATTATATTGTTGTTTTTAGGTAAAACAGGAAGAATTGCTCAGAATTATAGAGATTTTAACTTGGAGAAAGATACACCAATCAAGTCATATATTAATGGTAGGAATGCTAAGTGATTATAAACTGATTAAAATGAAAAAAAAATTATAATCAGAATTATACAGAGCAACTGATTTTGATACTGTTTTATTTAAAAATGATGTCATAGCTAAATTTTAATTTGTTGTTATGCAGCAAAAAAATTACTTTAGTTACTTCTGAATATATAATCATGCATGGCTATTAATTTATGTATAGGAATTAAGGGAATCGACAAGATACCTGCATAGTCAAATTCATAAGGATAGGGATACCCAAGGTATGAAGTAATGAAGAATTCAATTCAAATCATAGCTACATAGCCAATATCAATAAGCAATTTGCACCATTTATTCTATTTAATATTGCTGTTTTACATTTATAGGAATAAAGAGAATCGTTAGGACACCTGCGGATTCTAACCATATTCAGGATAGAGCTCAAGGTATGATGAGTCACTAAGTAATAGTATATCACCTGTTGATGTTTGTGTAAACAATATGGTCTATAGCAAAGCATTTTCTTGAATTGTACACTACATATTATTTGTCATTAGGTAAGAGATGGAAATCCTTTGCTGCTGTATTGTCAAATGATAAGGAATTGGACAACAACGTTGATGAAAAGAGAAATCAATGCAAGCGTATTGCTGCTATCATTGCAGCTTCTCTATTGAGTGTGGGTATTATTAGCTTCATTTCAGTCATGATTATCTGCTTAATAGCTAATGTATTGCAAGTACAACAAAGAAAGAAACTTGTCTCAAAATGTAGAATCAGGACATACTCCACGTACAAATGCCAAAAAAGGCTCGAAAAGGACCTAATAATATTTGACTAACAGCTTCCAGGTAGAGAATTGTAGTATCTGTTGTCGCTGAGGTAATATCTCTTAGTTTTTAAAGTTTTATTAAAAGAGCTCATACAACAGATATACAACAGACAGGCTGCTGACAGACTGACAAAAACAAGTATTCCACTGATATAAGAATGATGACATGCCATTGACACAAAACCAAAGTATACATAGGGGTGGAGCACAGATAAGACATAGACACAACAATGGTGATATCAAAGAAGTCCAAATAGTCTGTGGTAAGATGCCACAAGAATATTATTGGCAGTTCATATTAATTAAACCTCAGAATAACACATTTAAACACTTGTAAAGTGTTAAGAAAAATAGTGAACACATTGTATCTTCCCTATAGTTATATTAATTTAAATTTTAACTATGTATTATAGTGTATTTAAATATTTTTACAGAACTCGACAGCAATTACAATCGGCTCCAATTATTAAATGTATACCCAGGTACTCCCAAAGTAAGCAAAGTCACAGTCCAACCACAGCAACCTGTAGACCTGAAACTTAAAGTCAACACCATCAACAGGTCCTCATCTGCAGTAATCCACACTGGCTCATATCTACAAGGACAAGCAGCTAACAAACTGAAACTCTCTGACTCCAGCCTCAATATGAGTGTACCACATACAAGTGAAGGTGTTAATCTACTTTTGATAACAATAACTCATCATATAGCCACCTCTTCCCAGGAAGATTCTTACATACTATGAGGAAAGTATCCACTTCTACTGATTTGGCTTGTCCTTATAATGATGAAGATATGAAACCTACACTAATTTATGTGAAGCCAATAGCCACAATTGAACAGATCTCTTTCCATAAGTGTGGGGGCAATCTTCATAGTGCAGTATCGAGTTAATGGATGAATGCTTGCAGCAACTCAATGACAGCTTTTTTCGGGTAAAGTCATTGACTTCCTTGAGATGAGCTGGTGCTGACTGTAAGTTGCTGCTAGCTGACTTTCAGCAGTGACCCTCGGGGGAACCTATCTGTGTCACAGCCCTTCTGTAATGTAACATCCCAGGACCTGGTCCGGGTGAGCTGACAGCACCGTCTGCCAAGCCGCAATATTCAGTGGTGTGTGTGGTAACAACAGACAGGCCTAGCAGATTCAGGCGTAATAGGCGATAGAAATCCAGGCACATTAGACCTGCTGTGTATTGATACAGGAGTTCCCACCCTGTCAGAGGCGGATCTAGGATTTTTTTTATTGGGAGGCTCTTTTCAAGGAGTGACATAGCTAGAGCTATTTATGGAAAATGTTTTATATATTTTATATTTCCTACAAGATTATAATTATTGTAATATTCACTCATACAATATTTGGCATTATAATCTGACTGTCTAGAACTGACATAATGAACAGCTACAATCAGGAATGAAAAATTAAAACTTGGACCAAAACAAGCTTACAAAGATATGAGTGAACAGGTAAGTTAATCATGAAAAAAGAAAAGAAAAAAAGAAAACTGATTTTATGAAAAAATGAAACTACAAAGACATTCTAGCTAATATTGAAAGTAGTTACATAGCTATAATTCAACCATGAAGAAAAATTGAATAGCCACTAAATACAATACTATTCTGTCAAGAATTAATGTTACACTTGCTCAGCTTTGACTAAGAGCTTGATCTGTTATATTATAAAAGGATGACGAATAGCAAAAATCTTGTCTCAGCACATCCATGAGAAGGGGTGCGCTCATTAGATGTTTGCGATTATTCGAGGTGGAAAAACAACCACTGACAAAAAGTTATTGGTATTATACTTTTTTAATTGTAAGAAATAAACTAGCTAAAAATACAAGGGCTCTTTCTAAAAAAGGGGGGCTTATAACACCAGTCAAGCCCCCCCCCCCCCCCCCCCCCCCCCCCCCTAAATCCACCCCTGCATGTGGATAGGGCGGAGCAACATACATTATTACATGTGACATCACACCATAACGGTCGAAACTATGGGAGCAGCACACACTGCCACTAACCATCAGGTGTGCACCAATCAAGTGGTTGGCTTAACAGTTGGGATTAATTAGTTCTAAATTAAGGTGCAGGCTGGTGATCTGTGTGTTGTTACAGCCTTTCATTGGGGTATCAGTGCATATGAACAGGAAGTGCTGCTCCTGGACTGCCTAAACCTCCTTACCCCCTGGCCCTTGGCAATGGACCCACTCCTCCCACTAGACCCCCACCCTTTCAACCAAATGCCTCCCCCCCCCCCTCCAGTTGATCATTACCTCAATGACCAACAGCGAATATGTGCATACAGCAGCTGTCCATACAACAGCTGTCGAAATGGAAAAACAATGATAAAGTTCACACAACTTCATGTAGTCTCATTTATGATGTTACTGGGCAAGGTCCACAAGTACCTGACGGGCTGGTTGCTGGGCTACCAGGCAGGGATTCCTCGTATTGCCTGGTCTCTTTGGGCATTCAAGTGCAGTGTGCCAACCACTGCATGTCAAGTACTCGTGCTTATATTTGCACAGGTGGAACTTGCAACGACCCTTGTTCCTGATAGAGCTGTGATTCTGGGCTTGTGAGCACACGCCCACATTTGGCCATGATGGGACGTCGGGAAACCATGGCACAATTGACTGGTTAAAGGAGTAGCTTGAGGTGGCATGGTCATCCTGAAGGCAATGGTTGCACCAAGCAAGAGTAGCCTCTTATGTACACGGAAACAAATCAGGACGTCAGTGAGAAGGGGGTATAGATTGGGTCCAGTCTCCAAGATGTCATTGAGTGACGTACCATTGTTGGATTGAGCAGAGGCGTCGAAGACAGGACGGGGAGTTTCGTAGTTGACGAGGTCTCTTTGAAAACCCCGTGCACAGGCAAGTAGTAGGATAGAAGAGCAAGTTCAGCATGGGGTACAGGCTCTGCATGGCCAGATTGAAGTCTTGCAGCTTGCCTTTCTTCTCCATAGACTTTTCATTGTAAATAAATCTTCGGATAGCGATGTGTCGTGAAGTGCCTAATTCAGGAGCATCAGTCTTCTTTGGGAGACGAACTACATAGCGTTCATCTGATTGAATGGAGTGAGTGTCCTCAAAGTGATGTACCACAGCTTCATTGGCAGGATCGAGATTAGGAGTGTCTGGGAGTTTATCAAGTTCCCATAACTTCTGAAGAGCTTGCTGTGTGAATCCTGTTTCAGGTGAACCTTCAGGACAAATGTAGGAGGGGTATAGTCTTACTGACACGCAATTGTCTAGCCAAAAGTAGTTGGGAGAAATGAGTATGTCAGGCTCTGGGTGATATTTGAATGAACCCGTAAAGCACTTCCAGCTGTCCATGCCCTTGATGAGAGCCTCCAGTGGGCCACCGAAGTCGGGGTCAGCCAACTGCAAATCCTTGACTTGTGGATTCGCAGCGATATCGTCCTTCCTGAGTTGAGGATGGGTGGATGGAAGCTTGGGAATCACTGACAGTCTGACGGTTGTGCTTCTGATAGGGTCCACGTTCGATTGGAAAGTCACTTGGATGTAGTGCTTGCTCACTCCGTTGCTGCATGCTCTTTCTATGGCAAGTCGATGAGGATGTCTTCTCACCTTGAGATGAGAAGCAAGGGCTTCGGAAATGAGCGAGGATTTTGCTCCAGTGTCAATGGCTATGTGAGCCATGCAGGATCTTGAGCCATTGATTGCAGTGACCATGGCTGTGTTGAGGAAGGTGATGTCTGGAGGCAGGATAGCTTCTGTTTCCAGTGTTTTAGATGATGAAGTGGCAATGAGGCCAGAGGTAGTTCCGGTTGGAGTCTCTTCCCGATGCAGAAGCGTGTTATGCCGACCCTTGCAATGTTTGCAATTATAAGGAGATGGGCAGTTGGTGAGCTGGAGACAGTTGGCGCAACCTTTCTGTTCCTTGATATGTTTCAACCGTTTCTTGACATCGTAGGGCCACAAATACTGGGCACCAATAGAATGCATAAAACTCATGACAGAGAGTGCACTGAGTTTTAGACTGTGATTTGGTGGTAGAGTTCTTCTGGACAGAGTCGGAAGTTGAAGTCTTGGAGTTGAAGTCTTGGGTTTATCGACGGATGACGACTTGACAGTGTGGGCTGGTACATCCACATAGTTCTCCAGCTTTCCCAGATTCTTCATCATGTCCTCAAAGATATTGATAGGGACATCAGGGTTCTTCCTTCTTGCCCACTCCTCCTTGAGTTTGTTGGAGAAGGTCCGGCTGAACAGGACAACCAGAAACTGAGAGAGTGTAGATGCTGCATCAATGGCTTCCAAATCTTGTAGGCCTTGCAGTCCACACTCACGTAATCAACTTCTTCTTTGAGTAGACTTTCAACAACATATCGATATACAATGCTTGGACTTCCGAGAGTATCCTCGAGCTCCTGGACCGCACCCTTAAAGCCATCTTCTTGTTGGCTTTTATGAAGTACAATTCTTTTGGCATCCTTTTGCTTGACGTGCTTCATGAGGAGGGAGCATTTTTCGGGATCAGTTGGATGTCTTCCATGTTTGTCCATAATGGACTGGAATATGGTGATAAAACTGCGTCACTGAGTGGGCTCTCCAGAAAAGGAGGTGAGGTCAATCTTGAGAAGTGACCCAATGGGAATCAGCTATCGGTGGGGGAGTTGATCTGCTGACAGGCAAGGACATGCTGTTTTTGTGCTTGGCTGCTCGGAGTTGATCACGACAATCCTTCACCTTCTGACGTATAACAGCAAATTCCTCGTCATCTGCAAGAGACATAGTGTCTCGGTGATAAGATGCAATGCTATTGTTGAGCTCATCATAATCTGAAATGGTGAGCAGGGTGTTGTGTTGTAGTTTTGGTGTTTTTTTGTCCCTATTTTTAAAGCTTTCATTGCTTTTTTTTTCTTTTTTCCCCCATTACCATAGCTAGACCAAACAGATCTCACACATTCCAATAGTCCAGTCATGAAGGGAATACAATGTAAGTCATGTGTTGGTATATCTAAAGAATAAGTTAAAAAAATCTTATAAGCATTTTAGCTGTCTAGCTATAGTCAGCCATTTAGGCTAAAGTAGTAACCAAGTAAATATGCATTAGTTATAACAAATAAAGCACGTTAGGTAACTTGCAATATATCCATAAGCTCTTCTTTAGCCTAGTCACCCGCTAACTTTATTGGGAACCATTTTTGTAAATAATAGTTTCGGTCCTCAAGACAGGGTGCATTCAAATTGTTCTCTGTATACAATGTGATGACTTTACCAGCTTCCCCAGGCGTACCTGAACCCTTTAATAAATGATGTACCAAATTCCTGTACTGTTAGCTTGATAATATGGACTTCTTGCTTTCTATGCTATAGAAGACTTACAAGCTGGAAGATAGTCTATACTATTAGGTACAATTTACATTATGAGCTATACCGATCCAGCACTTCAATTGATTGGATTATACTGTTAATTAGCTAATTCATCTCTTGCCAGTTCAATAGCAATCTATCTTTGCTGATTGATGGTAGCTGGTTTTTTTTAAATTTTTATTATTAGGACAATGTCCTTAATACCTTTAAACATACTACTTATGTAAAATTTACAAAAGGTAAATGAGACCTTCCAAAGTCAGCACTATTATATGTTACTGTGCTGCAACCAAGAATAACTTGGAAATCTACTAATTATTGTGGACCTACTGCGAAATAAATATTTTCCCTGAAGAGAGAGTTCCTCAGCAGATGTACGGTCCACTGTTTTCTTTACTTAAATTCCATAATGTAAGTGTATTATTTGTAGCTAGTATTTGTTGATCAGCAAAGCTAAGCCAAACCATTCCACCTGTTGTGTACTACCACAAGCTAAAGTTACATTTTCGCCTTCTGAAACTTCAATAATACTGGGAAGAACCAAACCTACTGGCGTATTACCCCACACTTTTACCTGAACCAATTTCTAAAATATTTCACCCACATATCGTAGTCCTGGAAAGTTCCTAAGCAATGAAAATAACTCGAGTCCATTACGCTTAAATTAGTCAAAATAATGGAGTTGTTTTCAAACCTGGAACAACTTGGTAATGGATCGTTTGTAAAGCTAAATGTTATCTATGTTTGCATTTCTACTATAAGTCCAAACTACTGGTGACAAACTTCTACAATAACGTTTTACAGGAGTGTCCTCTAATATATCAAAATACTCTGGCTGCACGTCGGAAGAATCAATTGTGTGACCTCTATAGCCAATTTGGCTAACTAAAAAGCCAGTCACTATGGAAGTTTCTATTATTATTATTATTATTATTATTATTATTATTATTATTATTAGTAGCGAACATTTCATTAAATTTTAATTGTTGAAATAAAATGATATAAACAAGAGATTGGTCTTCGGTTCAATAGACCCTCGTATAGTTCATTCTACTCAGCTACTTTGTAATCAATGTCTCTTTCACAAACAGTCTGATCTCACTAACTTCACCAGACTCAGTTTATGTCACAAGTAATTTCAGCTCATAGCATAATATTTTCAGTACGTTCCCTTTCAACTCCAACAAATCCATTTTCAACTCAAGTATATCCGATTGTTACTCCAGCACTGTCTTAACAGCATCAATGCATCAAATTTGAGCACTTTTTTGGAGTGCTGCGAACAAGTTGTCATTACAGCTCACAACGGTATAGCTAACGGTCAAGCGCCTGCTTAAATAGGACTACCGTTCGTTAGGGTACGGTTACATGAGACTACTACACGACGGGGTCTTACTTACGCAGCAAAGAACATGAGTGCGGCAATGCAACAATAAAGAAGCAAATTCGATACAGTCTGTTCTAACTAAGTTAATGGTGGAGCTGTTTTCTGAAGATAATTAGATATAATTCACAAAATTCTTCAACAATCCTGTCACTGCAATTGATTGCTGTCTCAAAAAAAATGTCTCCAATGTTCAGGGCGATTATATATTAGGATTCTCCGATCAAGAATAACTTGTAAGTCTACTAATACTATGGACCTACTGTGAAATATTTTCCTTGAAATTAGAGTTCCACGACAGATGTAAGGCCCACTAAATTCTTTGCTTAAATTCCATAATGTAAGCGTGTTATTTGTAACACTCTTCTGTTGATCTGGAAGAGTTAAACCAAACCATTCTACCTGTTTTGTACTACCACAAGTTAAGGTTACATTTTCACTTTCTGAAACTTCAATAATACTGGGAAGAACCAAACCTACTTGTATTTCGCTCCACACTTTTACACTGAACCAATTTCGAAAACGTTTCGTCCGCTTTTCGTGATCATGGTAAGTCCCTATACAATTGAATGAACCTGAGTCTAATTCGCTTAAATTAGTCAAAATAACAGTGTTATTTCCTAGCCTGAAACCACTAGGTAATGGGTCGTCTCTGCTGCTGATGTCAATATCACCTTCCCCTACATTCTCATTTCTGCTGTAAGTCCAAACTACAGGTGACAAACTTCCACAATAACTTTTTACAGGAGTGCCCTCTAATATATCAAAATCCTCTGGTATTACGTCAGTTGGGTCAATTATAACTTGAAGCCAATCTCTGTTTTCTAAATAGCCAGCCACTTCTAAAGTTTCTATTAGTAGAATCAACAATTTCATATTATTGTTGCAGTAATTATTGATAGATAGTCACTGCAACGCTTTTACAAAGATTGTCTCCGTGACGCTTTGGCTATTCAATCTGTTACACTTGCATTATCCGCTACATTGGGACTTGATGAAAGACATGGTCATGAACAACTACGGTATGAAAGAGTTAAGGAATGTGGTAATAATAAGAAGAGGAAGTTGTAGCAGTTTAGGTGAGAATTCTATGTAGTGGAAGTAAATTTGAAGATGGCATAACAAGTTGTGAAGATGTAATTGTGAGATAGGTTGAATAAAAGGTCTAGGCAATATTTAGTCACACTAGCCAGACCCACTACCTACCGCTACACAGGGAAACGGTCTGGTGGCAATATTGCAGTTCAAAACCCAGCTTACCACAGCCTCTCAATAAGCCTCCCAGTGATCCAACAATTTCCGACTACAAAGCGGGGGAATGGTAGCAGGTAAGCGTTGGGTACAAGGTTTGTGATGTTAGGAACTGTAACAGTGTTCAAAATTCGGTAGACAATGTGCTTCACCACCGATTGTGTTTTTACGGTCGCTATGTTAGGCGCTACAAGTTCGTCTTGAACTACCGTGTTGGGAGTCTCAAAGGCCCTAAGTTTTAAGTTAACCGGTGGAATAGGCAGACCGCCCGAAAGGAAAACTGTCTTAAAATGGGTTGGTCTGTCAGGAGCAGCACGGGGTGTGGGGTGTGCGTAAGAAGACGGGCATGAACGGTAAAAAAGCACGGGAAGGGCGAATTCTAGGCACAGTGTACAGGTGGGCACAATAAATGGGAAAGTGGGATAAAGCAGGAGAGCACGAAAGAACTTAAGCACAAAAGAACATGAGCACAAAAGAACATAAGCACAAAAGAACATGAGCAAGTAAAACGGAAGTATTGCAGCGCTGGATGAAATTGCCAGTAGGCTGGAAGAGAGGCTAGAGCGCAGACGCAAGGAGCGCGATGGAAGGAGCGAGTCGGAGTTGGTAGAGCGTTAATTAGGCATACTTAAGGGTGCACTCGTTCAGCCACCTCTCTACGGCCACCTCTCTACGCCGCCAAGCAGTATTACTGGTAGCGAGAGTGTAAGGCCCAAGTATTGAAGTAGTTAAAGCAGAAGGCTGGGACTAGCAGACAGTGGGTGGGACAAGGTGTAAACTAGTGAGTGCTAATCTTAGGAAGAGAGGCAGCAAGAGGGGACTGAGGCCAAGCAAGTGGGAGCCCCCCCCCCCCCCCCCCCCCCCCCCCCCCCCCCCCCAACAACAACAGCAAAAAAATCAGAATGAGCAAGGCAGAGCAAATGAGGCCAGGTTTATGAAGGGCAGACTAGAATGATGAGCAGTGCAAACAATCACGGTTATGGACGGCGGACTAAAATGATGAGCAGTGCAAACAATCACGGCTGAGTAGCAGTGTGATTCGCAGTGGAAGCAGAGCAAACATGCTACCCAGAACAGATGGAGGAGGCAGCGAGCATGGCTCCAAATACAGCAAGGAGAACAAAGTTGCTGGATACGCAGACACACGGTAGATATACATGTAGATATAAAAGTGTGTTACAGGAAAAGGGGGTGGAGTCCATGAGGAGGTAGAAATTAAGGCAAAATGGTAGAACAAGGGAGGGTAGTACAATATGATAAGCTCTCTGATAATATAGGGGCCTCACTGTCGGTAGCAAGCTTGCTGGGCTTGGTGGTCAGAGAAGAGCCCAGCAGGGGAGGGTATGAAAATATATGCCTGGCAAGAAGTTGTGCTACAAGAAGATAGACCCAATGAAGCTGGGGGCAGAACTGTTAGCAGCGGTGCTGGCATGGAAGATCTGAAGGAGTATGTGGACTTTGCGGAACTGCCCCCAGCCCGGGCCAAGTAGAGGGACATAGCAACAACTATTAATTGTCCAGGCAGCTTAGAAGGATGCAGCAGAGGATACCCATGTAGCTGTCTGGACTAGATGTTTCAGCTTGTATGTAGATACAGCAGAGAAGGACCTGGTAGATCTTCTAGGGAGGCTACCATCATCAGGGCTGCCCAGAAGTTTAACTGCCCAGCACTCGTCTCAAAATGTAGAATCAGGATATACTCCAGTACAGTGCCATGCCTAGAGGGCTGTAGATGTTTGTGTAAATATAGTCAATAGCAAAGCATTTTTCTTGAACTATATACTACATATTATTTGTTTTCAGGTAGGAGATCAGGGGTGGATATAGGGGGGGGGGGGGGGGGGCTCAACTGGTGTCATATGAGCCCCCTCTTATTTTTCAGAAAGAGCCCTCACTTTTTTAGCTGGTGTATTTCATACCAATAAAAGTATAGCTAATACCGATAATTTTTGTCTGTGGTTGTTTTTTCAACTCCAATAATCGCGATAGTGTAATGAGTGCACCCCTACTTATGAATATGCCGAGTATGGATGTTTGCTATTCGTCTCTTTTATAATATAGCAGACCAACTCGTAGTATGCCAAAGCTGAGCAAGTATAACATTAATTCCTGACAGAATAGTATTGTATTTAATGGTTATTCAGTCTTTTTCTTCATGGTTGAATTATAGCTGGTGGATGCCTCCAAGAAGATAGGCCCAATGAAGCTGAGGCAGGACTGTTAGCAGTTTTGCTGGCATGATCAGAAGGGGCAAGTATGTGGACTTAGCATAACTTCCCCCAGCCTGGCCAGATGCGGCAGCAGTAGGAGACACAACTATTGATTGTCCAGGCTGATTATAGAAGGATGCAGCAGAGGATACCCGATATAGCTGTCTGGACTAGATGCTTCAGCTTGTATGTAGGTATGGCAGAGAAGTACCCCACAAAGCTAGTAGATCTCCTAGACTACCATCATCAGGGCTTCCCAGACGTTTAAATGGCCAGCATGTGAAGAGCATGATTGCTGGTTCTGCCAAATGGTGGCTGGTGTTGAGCACATAGGCAATAAGTAACACTCTGTGCTTTACAGCACAGGCATTGCCTGCAGCAGAGCAGGAGCGAGCAGATGAAGGAACGCCAGTGTGTAGGCAAGTACAACTTGTGCTGCCAGCAATGTCTTAGCAGGTTCATGCCGAGGCATGGCATTGATGCTGGCAAACCATTCCAGATGAAGAACTAGTGGAGTGGATAGTGAGAGGCATACGGTATGGTTACCATGTGAGATTCCAGTGTATTCCAGAGACCCTAAGGCCGGCCAAGTAGAATCTCACCTCTATGAGGCAGCACCCAGAAGTAGTGCAGGAGTTGAGGGTCAGCCACACAAATGGTGTTATGGGCACGGAACTAGACTCTGTGAAGTTAGAAGTCCACCTGCCACAGGAGACTGAGGTGGACGTAGCAAGAAGTGTGGGGCATGAAGGCATGTAGAAAGAGATAGCCCTTATCAGTGGTAGTGACAGCTTAGCAGAAGGCTAGCCAGGCAGAGTACCAGAGTGGTCGGTTGGGTAAGGGGTTAGTCAGGTAAGGGGTGGTGAGGTTATATGAGCAAGGGGCCCCATGTATGTAGAGTGAACGACAGCGCACGTGTTCAGGTTAGGAATTAGAGGGAGAGCGTTGTAATTCATGGCTGAAGATCCAGATCCCAAGTGCAGTAAAATAGGTGAGGGAAGTTCCTCTAGTTCCACCAGCAGCATGGCATAATAGGCAACAGAAGTCCAGGCACATTAGGTCTGCTGTGTATTGATACAGGAGTTTCCACCCTGTGGATAGGGCAGAGAAAAATACATTATGGGTGGGACGTCACACTGTAATGGTGGAAACAATGGGAGCAGCACACACTGCCAATGACCATCAGGTGTGCGCCGAAAAAGTGGTTGGCTTGACAGTTGGGATTAATTAGTTCAAAATTAAGGTGCAGGCTGGTGACTTGTGTGTTGTTACAGCCCTTAACTGGGGTATCAGTGCATAGCCCATATGAACAGGAAGTGCTGCTCCCGGACTGCCTAAACCTCCTTCCCCTTGGCAACCGGCCCACTCCTCCCACTAGACCCCCACCCTTTCAACCAAATGCCTTCCCCCCGCCCCCCCCCCCCCCCCCCCCCTCAGTTGATCATTACCTCAATGACCAACAGCGAATATGTGCATACAGCAGCTGTCCATACAACAGCTGTCGAAAGGAAAAACAATGGTGAAGTTCACACAACTTCATGTAGTCTCATTTATGTTACATGGGGCAATGTCCACAAATACCAGATGGGTTGGCTGCTGGGCTACCAGGCAGGAATTTCTCGGATTGGTGATCGATTCCTCATATTGCTCGGTCTCTTAGGGCATTCAAGTGCAGTGTGTCAACCACTTCATGTCAAGCACTCATGCCTATATTTGCAAAGGTGGAACTTGCATCGGCCCTTGTTCCAGATAGAGCTGCGATTCTGGGCTTGCATGCTCACATTTGGCTATGATGGGACGTCGGGAAACCATGGCACAATTGACTGGTTAAAGGTGTAGCTTGAGGTGGCATGGTCATCCTGGAGGCAAAGCTTGCACCAAGCAACAAGCCCTAGCATGCCCCGTAAAGACTTCATGAATCCATGACCAGCCAGTTGAAGTCTTGGCATGCCAACGCTTGCAATCGATATTGCCAGTCGTAGAGGACCCAGCACTTCTCACACTTTTTTTCGGCCCTGACAATGCTGGCCTGGTATGCAAACAATTCAGTCGCCTTGTCCAGAATCTGGGCACCAGCACTACCGCTATCAGTGAGAATCGCTCGATCGAAACTGAAATGTCTGTCACTGGAACCTGGATGGGGCAAGCATGTGGCTGGGGTTTGATAGAGGCTGAACATTCACCCACACTCTGACATCTCCACGAACTCTAGCTCTAGAATTTGCTTTATGACTTTGGCTGCTGGGTTGTAAGGCCCAGTGCCTGGACCAGCTTCACTATGGGAGTGCTTGCATCACCAGTAGCTTCAGCTGCAGCTGCTAGCAGGTTGACCTTCTGTGCTGCTACTGATGGTGCAAATAATATTGGTATTGTTGGCAGTACATCCACTGACTGACAGTAGGAGGTATGGTTGCCACAACATCACTGTCTACTCCTGAAGTAATGAAAAGCCCATTCGTGGCAACTATGATGTCATTGGACCTGCCTAGGTAGTCTGCCCCTGAGACTGTGGTTGGCACTTATTTGTAACAGGTCCATGGTTCGAAAGTTTGTGAGTGGGCATTGTGCCCCTGTCATCAGAACAACAGTGAGAGATGGTGTGCCCCCATGATTAGGGTGATCGTAAGAGGGAGACGCGCCTCTTTCCCCTGTCCTTAGAGTGACTATAGGAGTGACTGTGAGAGAGTGATGTGCCCTCCATTTGATGTTAGAGTTGTAAAATGGTTATGTACCCCTTGTCTTAGAGTGATTGTAAGAGGGTGATGATACCCCTGCATTTGGCGTAATCATAGGTGGGTGGTATCACCTCCCCTGTGATTAGAATGATATCAAGAGGGTGATGTTCCCTACCCTGTAATTGAAATATTAGCTTGAAAGTAGGTTGTTATGTCCTTCTGAAATGTCATTATTAGCTGTCTAGGCAAGAGGGGTGCCAGACCCTAAAGCTTGCAAACATGTAATCATGTGATCTATGTATGTGCGAGACAACCCAACCATAAACTGCTCACTGGCCAAGGAAGCTGAGTCTCTTCCTCTAGCTTTTGTGGGGGACATTTCTCTGCACATGGAGTGGGGGAGGGGGGGGGGGGTGGTTGGTGGTGGCGGGGGTGGTGGTGGGTTCAATGGACCGCGAAGGAAAAAGAAGAACGAGGTTTGTGTTGGGGGTTGGGGGGGGGGGGGGGGGGGGGGGGGGCTGAGTGAGTGGAGTGAGTTGGGCCAGCCACAAATGTTGTGTGTGTGACTTTTTGGCTGGCTCCATAGCAAGGAAAAGTCGAGCAAATGTGAATGATACTCTAACTCAGATTGGGGAGGAGATTTGGATTAAGAAAATCTACGTCTGGCTTTTTTTTTTCCAGATTGGTAGTTGTCTAGTGAGCTGGAGAAGCAAAACAAATCATTCATTACACTTTCCACAGCAGAGGCCAAGTATGTGGCTCGAGCACAAGTGCTGGACAAAAAGCAGTGTGGATGAGACTACGCATTTCAGAATTGTGTATGAGTTCAGAGGAGTCTATGAAGACAATCAGTCAGCCATTGTGATGGCAAAATTCCTCAATTCCATGGACGTACAAAGCACATCAAAATTAAATATAATTTCATTCGAAAACTTTGTTAGCAATTAAGCAGTCAGCTTAGGTATTGTCCAACAGAGGATATGATTGCACACATGTCAACTAAGGGTCTTAATCGTGAGAAGTTTGTCAAGTTACAGTATTTTGCTGGAATTAGAGTCATGCCCAATTGTGATTGAGGAGGAGTTTTGGAAATAAACACAACTGTATATACATTTATGATTTGCATTGTGTATGTGCATATTGCCACAAGCTATATTACTAGATGCATTTGTTTGTGCATACTACCTAAGGACATGTTAAGTTATACAGTTAGTAGGTGTAATATTAGTTTTGTGCAAATCAGTTGTTTCAATACTAAATACTTATATTAATTTCAAGTTTAGTATCCAGGTACTTGCCCCTATATAGTAGTGGTCTGACAACAACAGCTTTAATAATAAAATTTGTACTAACCATGCAACAATCTCTTGCCATATGAAGATGAAACACATTCCCTTTACTATATGCAGCTTTTTGCAGGGCCAGAATCTGGATTTCTAGCCTGGAATATAAGTTTCGTTCTTATTTTTCCAGCCAATGGGTTTGATAAAATATATACTTAGAAACTAAACATCTACTTCCTCCCCCCCCCTTGTGGCTAAGCCAATGGTCTTACAACCTGATGGGTCTTCATTTTCTTGAATCAGTTACTGTGGTAGCTAAGTTATCTTGGTTAAATTGGCTGTGTTTTGCTGTTGTTGTTGTTGTTGTTTTGTCCTTTTTGTAGCTTTTATTGCTTTTTTTGCATTACCATAGCTATAAGCCCCACCCAACAGATCTTCACATTCCAATAGTCGAGTCATGAATGCCAATGTAAGTCATGAGTTGGTATATCTAAAGAATAAATTTAAAAAAAATAGTATAAACATTTTAGCTGCCTATAGTCAGCTGGTTACTAAATCAGTAAGCAAGAAAATATGCATTAGTTATATCAAAAAAGCATGTTAGGTAACTTGCAATATATTCATAAGATCTTCTTTAGCCTAGTAGTAGTCTCTACTTGTTTGCTAACTTTATTGGGAACCATTTCATAGTTAATTATAGTTTTGTGGTGCCTCAAGATAGGGTGTGTAATGGCCTAGATACCTCCCCGGTATTCCCTAGCTATCTACCCAGAAACTACCGTTAACTCAATGAAGGAGGTCAAAGATTTCTCTATCAATATATGCCCATGCGCATTACAAAAATTAGGAATATAGGGTGATATAATATATCAAGTGAATTATTACAATTCCTCCTGCTGAGTTAAGGTTTGTCTTTGACACCTTGATACACATACACACACATCAATGATAATGTCACAAAAGTTCAAGAGTTCCATGCATTTAATTGTTCATAGATCCAGAATAATAGCTTCTAGAGCTGATCTGTGTAAAAACTGGTACTCTCTTTGTACAAGCCTTCTTGTGTCCTGTCCAGGAAGTGTCGGGCACTCCGGAATAACAAGATCGAATATGGTTCACTGCAACAAAAATTGGATCCGCTTCAGGATTGTCCATTAGATGGGCTTCAATATTTGTTGGTGTAACACTAAGAACATGATAAAGTCCCTGATATGGACGAGCAGACTTCAATGCCTTTCCAGTTACTGCAGAGGGCATGTAGGATCTCCAACTTCATAATTTGGCTTTTCTATCATAAAATTTCTTCTGCTCGTCCCTCCTTTAATGCATTCCTTTGCTGCTGCCCAAGCGCACTGGTAAGACCAATTGTCAATTCTTCTCTATAATCATCACAATCTACGAAGTACAGAGAAGGAAGCTGGGATAGTACATCTAGTTCTGGAAGACGAGGGTCTCTGCCATACATCAGGAAGGACTCTCCCGAGTCGAATCATGAACTGCACTATGATAAGCAAACAGAACATAGGGTAGTGCTTATCCAAATCTCATCCAGACTTTTCAACAACTTTTGACAATATGGCAATAATTGTACTGTTCATCTTCTCTACCAATCCATCACTCTGAGGGTGATATCCTGAAGTATTCGCCTTATTGACATTGAGTAGTTTGCAGACTTCAGTGAATAGATCACTAATGAAGTTAGCACCATGATCAGATAAGAGTAACTCCTCAGGAGCTCCATACCGACAAAACATTTCAGTAATTAATAGGCGAGCAACAGTTTCAGCACTCTGGTCCTGAATAGGGAACACCTCCACCCACTAAGTGAGGTAATCCACAAAGACCAGAAGATATGTTTCCATCCTGAGTAAGTGGTAGTTGCAAAATGTCCACACCCATTCTATGGAATGGTCCTCCAACAGGAATAGGAGATAACGGAGGATTGACTGTTCTCCTAGATCCACTCCTTGTAACACACTCAAGACAAGAGCGACAATATTTCTCTACATCTCCACACATTCCCTTCCACAAGAATTTCTTTTTTATTGAATTATATAACTTCTTCCAAGCAAAGTGGCCAGAAAACTTTCCAACATGCAGCTTCTCAAGCGGAGTGGACCTCATGACTGATGGAATTACTATTCTCCATGATTCAGGATAGTTTAAATCCTCATGACACAAGACTCCATTAAGTAAATCATACAACGATGATTCAAGTATTATTTTCTTGGCAATATTCTCTTCTTCAGGCAAAATACCTTCCCGTATGTAGGCAAACATACGTTTAAGATCTTCATCTTGTTCTTGGCATTGAATCATGTCCTCTTGATCATTACATTCTTCAGTTGCACTCACTGCTCCAACAGAAGCTTCACTGCATGATACACACCGGATTCCTAGATAAAGTATCTGCATTGGCATTACTTTTTCCACTACGATGCTTGATAGTGAGATCAAATTCTTGAATTATCTTTGCCCATCTGGCAAGTTTAGCTGACAGCTTCAACGAGTTTAGGAGATAATGCAGAGTGGTCAGTAAACACAGTTGTGTGATATCCAAGCAAATATGGCCTAAAATGTTTCGCAGACCAAACAAGTCCCAGTGTCTTGAGCTCAGTGCTGCTATAATTCTTCTCATGTAGTTGTAAGCTTCTAGAAGCAAATGCCACAGGGTGTTACTAGACCATCCTCCTGTTTCTGTAGTCAATAGGTGTTTGAGCTTTTCAAACAAAGACTGGCACTCTTCAGACCACTTTTACTCAGCACTCTTCTTCAACAGCTGATGCGAAGGATGAACAATACTAGCAAATCCCTGTATGAAGCATCTATAATAGGATGCAAGACCTAATAATTGGTGCAATGATTTCATGTCCTTGGGAACTGGAAATCCATTGGTCTTTTCATGGTCAGGTGCAACACCATCAACTGAAATCACATGCCCAAGATACGTTACTGTAGTGCGAGAAAAACTACACTTCTGAGGTTTTAGTGTCAATCCAGCCTTGTGGAGACGTTCAAACACTGTTCTCAGATGCTCCATGTGTTCCTCAAAAGTACGGAAACATATCAAGATGTCATCCAGGTAAACAAAACAAAACTTCCATTCAATTCCAGCCAAGATGACTTGCATTAGTCGCTGAAAAGTGGCTGGTGCATTACACATTCCGAAAGGCATTCAAACAAACTCATGTAATTCAGTGACTAGCAAAGACTGATTTCTCTTTTGTAGTTCAATTTGTCAGAATCCTGATGCCAAATCCAAGGTAGTGAAATATTTACTGTGCCCTAATGTGTCCAAGATATCATCAATACGTGGTAGAGGGTAAACGTCCTTCTTGGTGATTGCATTAACCTTGCGGTAATCAACACAAAACCTAAATGAGTTGTCCCGTTTAGGAAACAGTACAATTGGACTGGCCCAAGGACTAACAGAAGGCTGAACAATACCTTTAGTGACTATATCTTTGATTAGATCTGACACGAGCTTCCTCTGAGAGAAAGGCAAACGATGTGGTGGTCACCCGTATTCACTGTGTGCTGAACTAGTGCAAGATCATCATCATAATGGAGAACACATCAAAGGAATCAAGCAGTAAACTTTCAAGTTTGTCTAGCTGGTCCTCATCCAGTATCTCCGGAAATCTCAGCATTTCTCTCAAGTGGTTTCTCCTTTCCACATCAGAACATACAGCATTCACTCTGCTGCTTTCATGATCAGGTTACTCTGACTCCACACTATTGCTTTCATTAGGAAATGATTCCTTATCAACTAAAGGTGTGACTTGGTCACCTGTAATAGTTTGAGCGATCCCTATGACAACTGGTGCTTCAACGCTGACGTTACTATTTTGATGGTTGTGGAATGGAATCAAAAATTTTCTCCCGCTGCACCATAAGAACTGAACTCGCACTACTGAGGCCTAAGTCACTGAGATATACTACTGTTTGGCTCAAAGACAATTGCATCTCCATCATTTAAGTTAATCCACGATAGCATCCACGAACATTCCCTTACGAGCAGGAATTGTTGTAGAATGTACAACTCGAACTCTAACAGTACCAGTATCTTGAGGGACTTTTGCAACAATAGGCTCTCCATCAGCACGGAGAAGCTGTATTCCCAACTTGGGTATCAAATTAATGCCTATTTGACATGCTGATTCACTTCCTGGTTGTACCAGGACTAGAACTTTCGCCATCCTATTGTCTGCAGATATGTCCAACTCAACTTGTGCAGTAATATCTAGCTGCCTTTTATCATCATCACTACTTTTTCGATATAGTTTCACAGTAGGTAGTCAAAGAAAGGAAGTGGCTTTCCTTCAATGCTAGCCTGCCTAGCCACCTTATGTAAAGGTTCATGTAATATAATGGTGGATTGAAACCCACTGTCCATAAGAACAATGACACTTACACCACCCACAGATATTTCTATATGAGGAGTGGCTCCCACAACATCACTCAACAGTGGTGGAGGAAGCTAAAATGCTTTGGTCAGGCGAAATTGTACACTTTAAACCTGGGTAAACTATTACTTTTAAGACAATTATCATAAATAATAATATTTTTAATGGATGATAAATTGAATGTTTCACTATGTAGCTAGTTATAAAGAATGTCAGTATACTTCCTTTAATGCTTTGAGGCAGAGAAATGAGTGCTTCGGTTGCTTCTTTATGACACTCACTTTGCAGATGTTTTCGGAAGGCTGTTGTTGCCTCTTTCCAATAAGTAAACCCTTTTGTGATGAAAGAAGGATCACGCTTTGTACTAGTTAAAAATTTTCCTTCAAAGGAAGCTTGCATACATAAGTGGCAAAATGCTGCATCCAACTCTACACTGTAGTGAAGCCAAGGAAATTTGTCACACCACTCAGATCGAAATGATCTAGAATAACATAGGAACTTTCTATAAATGTGCATATCAAATTATTAATTAATTTATTTATTTAATAAATTTTTTGCAAAGCAAACAGAAAATACCAGCTAGTTTAATGGCTAATATGAAGAAGTTCTGGGTACAGGGATAGCAAATATAATTGTACACGATACAATTACAGAAATAAATGCTCCATCAGATAAGTCAATACAACATCTGAAAATCAGGGTTTTTTTTTTGTTGTTGTTTTTTCAGAGAATTCTTGAAAGCAAATTTTATGGGAAGGGACACAATATTATTGGACTCTATTCCACTCATCAATCACTGCAAATTTGATTAGTTGTTGTGATTAAGCATTTCTGACATAATGACGATAAACAGGAAGGGAATTAAGAAGAGAAGAGCAGGGTCAGGAATGAATCTGAAAAAATGAGGGGAAATGATAGGTATTTTTTTTTATTTTCTTTAAATTAAGTTACTACCTAAAACAAATTTTCCCTTAAAGTCTTTTTGACAAACAGAAGGATAAAAGATATAGCTAGCTACTTAGCTGACACTTATTATTATTTAGCTATTATTATTATTATTATTTGCTATTAGCAATAAGCACTCTTACCTCTCCTCCTTCCCTTTCCAAATTTTCTCTTAGGGAACTTGAAGGTTTTCCCAGGCTTGAACTGATTGGGTAACTCTAACCGAGAAGCCATACTAGACCAGACTACACGCGTACAAGTAAAGATTAGGTAAAGTGTAAATTTACAATCACTTGAAGTAGTGGGCGTGCCGCGATGTGTGCGTTAATTAGAGCTAAATTTTGACGGTGAAGTTACCGTGGAGGAATCGAGGAGTGTGAGGAGGTAACTGTAAGAGTAACTGAAAGTAAGTGAGAGCAGAATTCAAATTATTGGTCCGGCGACTGCCGGGCCTGCCGGACCTGTTCCGGCGCCCCTGCTCAAAGTAGAATTAGATTGCAAAACCCGAGCATCTGCACCCTCTGTCAATGCCAACTGCATCTGTGGTGTTTCCTCACTCAACTTCCGCTGTGCTAACAGCGATCAAGACAGACTCTGCTTCAACTGGACTAGCTGTCAAAACTGCAGACTTTGTAGAGAATAATGTCCAGGAGTTTCTTTTCTTCTACTACTAACTGTGGACCCCACCTGTTACACTTATAACAATGGACTGAATGTTTCTGAAAAAGTTTATGATTGTTCGAATTGCCGAACCACTGGGTTGCTCTTGAGCTTTCCCAACTGCATTCATGCCTGGCAGGGGATGGTGTTTCCTTCTGTTTATCTTCATTAGCCATAGGCTTTTGAACAGACTCTGCAGCTTCAGAAAACTGCTTGTCATATCTTTCCCATGTGCGAGCTCAATCATAAACTTCACTAAATGTCCCACCAGACTTGGGAGCACCAAGTTTGTGCTGCCATTTTGACAGTAAGGCTTGAAAGAACCTACCTTTTAACAGACTATTAAATTCCTTCCCTGTAATCTGTAATCCCAGGAAATGATTTAGTAGCCAATCTCTGAAGGCTAATTCCCAATTTCTCTACAGATTCACTTTGACCTTGCATCTTCTGATGAAACTAAACAATGTCCACAGGTTTAAACCTGGTTTTCAATTGACCATGAGGGAATAATTCTTTCTCTTTTCCTCAGGAAACAACCGAAGAATTTACAGAGCATTGCCCTCAAAATGCATCTTTAATTGGTAGATCATATACTCCTCACTCCATCCTGCCAAATGAGCTTTCTCCTCAAACTACTCCAGCCAAAGTTCAAAATTTCCATCTTCCGTTTCCATATCCTCACCAGAAAACTTTGTCAAAGCTGGCAAACCACCACTTGAGCCTGTGCACTGAACATCTCTGTGCCTACTGGACTACCTCCATGTAGCTCCACATTGCCAGAGACAGGAACACGTACTGCTGACATAGTCGAGGCAACTCCTGGCATCCTAGCAGTCGTTTCTGAACCACTTGATACAAGTGTACTGCTGCCACTGCTGCCATGAGCTATAGAGACCAAAGGAGCAGTGGAAGTTGCCGTGCAATTTTCACTTCTAGGAATAAAGGGTGTCGATAGAGCAGAGAGTTCACTACCTGTTGAGTGGATGGGTGCGACATCAGCGGAGCATTCCTACATGATGCTGTGGCACTACTAGTTGAAGCTGCTGTGCTGTCACTACATGGCTGTGGCACTACTAGTTGAAGCTGCTGTGCTGTCACTACATAGCGTTGCCACATTACCTGTTAGCACTTGCTTAAAAACATGCTCTATATCTTCTACTCACACTTTGAAAATCTAAATTTTAGACTATCCCTAGATATTCCTCTTTGACGAGGCACACTCTTGTTAAACTCAGCAGTTCCCCCTGCAGAAGGCAAAACTATTCTGTCACTTCTACTTCTGTCTCCACTTCTTCTACTAGCTCTACTTCTATCCACTCCTATCACCACATCCTCTCGAGTCACAAAAAGTTGTTGCAAGTGGTTACTATTACTATGGCATTGAAACCCTTTACCAGATATAAATATAAAAAACTTGGCCCATTTATTGTATGACTCACTAACACCGCGACTCTGACGATCCTGTAACGACTTCAATTCAATAGACAATAATTCAGTTTTCTTTTCCAAGCGCTGCCCCTTTACGTTCTTATAGTTTAATCCCTTAATCCACAAATCTGTCCGCTGCTTCTCCTCCTGAACTTGCTTCTCATAACGCTGCTGCTGTTCGTGCAGTGCTTGAAATTCTCGAGTTCTTTGAGGTTTGCGTCCTCTAACTGGGCAATCGCTGCTTGCTGCTCTCCCATTATAGCTTCGTTATCTTTTAGCCACGTACATAGGCTACACAACTCCGTCTGACCCGTCGAGCAACCTTGCTCCTCATCACCGGAAACCTGCTGCTGACTCAACATTTTTCGATGTTCACGTGGGAGAAGTCGAGTAATTCTTACTCCTTCAGAATCCACTTCAAAGACTTCTCTCTTGGGCTCATAAACCAAAACGCTAACAAACTCCACGTGATCGTCTTGTCCTGGCGGGGTCGCCAACTGTAACGGCCTAGCTAACTACCGTTAACGCAAGCAAGGAAGTCGAAAGTCTCTCCGTCAGTATAAGTACATGCGAATTACAAAAATTACGAATATAGGGTGGTACAATAAATCAAGTGAGTTATTACAGGTGTTAATGCGAGATTCGATAGCTTCGAATCTATAGCTAATACCAAATCCAGTTATTACCTCGAGAAAAATATAGATAATCAAATTTACAAGGTAAATACAGATACAGATGTAATAATATTGATAGAATTAAAACTGGATAAAATAGCTAGCAAACGGATAAAGAAAATGAGATAAAACTAAAGAGTTTGACGAAGATCGATAAGTTGCCGCGAGTGCAGTGCGTGAAGTATGATATGTAGGCATGAATTGCGTGCATAGAGTGCGCAGTGATTAATTTCAGATGTTATGAAACTTGAACAACAGGTGCATTCAAAATTGCTCGCTGCATACAATGCGACGACTTTACCCCATAGCGTACCTGGCTTTGCCCAACCCTTTTCTGAACCGCTCCACCAGACTACTTCAAGACAGGCCTGGTTAAAAAGGCTTAGAATGTTTGGACGCATGATATACTACATTCCTTTACTGTTTATTGCTCGATAATATGGAGTTCTTGCTTTCCATGCTACAGTAGACAAACAAGCTGGAAGATAGTCTGTACTAATAGGATGATTCTAACGAACCAGCGCTTCAATTGATTGGATATTACTGTCAATTAACTAATTCATCTCCGGTCAGTCCAATAAGTAATTATAATTGCTGATTGATGTTTCTAATAATTATGTGACAGTACTTGGGAAAAGGGACCATGTACGTAAAATCAAAAATGTACAGTACAGCCCAAACACCGACAAAAAATTTTTTTTTTGTTTTCTTTTTATTGGCCGGCAGGTATCTCCTACCCTTTAGCTACACAACCCGCGGAGTAATTGAAAATCGTGGGCGAATTCAATTTGTTGCCTAGCAACAAATTACCCCTACCTCGGATAATCGCGGGTAAATTCTTATAAGTTTTTGTTATAGCATTGCAGCAACAGAATAGAAATAGTAAATGTGAATAATCAAGCTATATAGGTTGATGTTGCTATTTATGGAGTCTTGTAGTCGTAGAAATTGGTCGGATTGCCGCTCGTATATTATTTAATGAACCAAGCAGCGCCTGCCTATAAACTTGGTATCAAAATACTCCATAAGAAGTGCTCTACGCAGTGGTATAAATAACTCATTTTTCATTTTTTTACGGAAATGGTCCAAAAATAACTTGGAAGTCTACTAATATTGCGCATCTACTGTGAAATATTTCCCTTGAAGAGAGAGTTCCACGGCAGATGTATGTTCCACTGTTTTCTTTACTTAAATTCCATAATGTAAGTGTGTTATTTGTAGCACGTATTTGTTGATCAGCAAGAGTTAATCCAAACCATTCCACCTGTCGTGTACTACCACAAGATAAAGTTACCTTTTCGCCTTCTGAAATTTCAATAACACTGGGAAGAACAAAACCTACTGGCGTATTACCCCACACTTTTACGCTGAACCAATTTTTAAAATACTTCATCCGCGTATCATAGTCCCGGAAAGTTCCTGTACAATGGAAATAACCCGAGTCCGCTACGCTTAAATTAGTCAAAATAATGGAGTTGTTTTCAAACCTGGAGTCACTTGGTAATGGGTCGTATGTAAAGCTGACATTAATGTCATCTACGTTTGCATTTCTACTATAAGTCCAATCTACTGGTGAAAAACTTCCACAATAACTTCTTACAGGAGTGCCCTCTAATATATCAAAATGCGCTGGTATTATTTCAGTTTGGTCAATTGTAACTTGAAGCCAATCTCTGTTTTCTAAATAGCTAGCCACTACTAAAGTTTCTGTTAGTGGAAACAACCATTTCATATTATTGATGCAGTAATATTGATAGACAGTCACTGCAACACCTTCACAAAGATTTGTCTCCTGGACGCTTTGGCTATTTAATTTGTTACACTTACAGTTTAGGTGGAATTCTATGAAGAGGAAGTAAATATGGAGATGGCATAACAAATTGTGAAGATGTGATTATGAGAAAGGTAGAATAAAAGGCGTAGGCATCATTTAGTTACGCTAGCCAGACCCACTACCTACAGCTATAGAGGTTATTCCAGTGCGTCGATAGACGCGCATGCACTTTGCGTGTCGCTACACTGAGTGGCAAGAAAATACCACTGGTTGGTAACGGGCATCACCGCAAGCCATGTCTCTGATCACTGACAGGGTTTACTCTTCCTACTATGAAGCTATGGAGGAAAAGGTGAAAACTAGATATTTGGAGAAGCTTGATATTTTAGGAGAAGGAGTGAGTGATCCTTATACTTTTGATGTAGTAGAATCTAGGAGCTTATCTAATATGCCAAGTATTGAGTATCCTGATATATACAATTATCTTATCAATACTCCTAGTCCATACACAAAGGAAGAATTGAAGTCTTATAAGAGTTTAATGGGATATAAGTATGTTTTAGCTGGATGGGTCAGCAACATATCCGTTCACAAGATACTACCTGAAAATTGTGATAAATTAGTAGTGCTGGCAAGAGTAAGACATTCCCAAAGTGTTTCAGCTCCACCCCTCATTCCTTGGATAGCTGCAGAAAATAATGGAACGATATTGTGTGCTCACTGAACCTGTATGGCAGGTCTTGGTGAGGCTTGCTCACATATTTCTGCTTTGCTTTTTGCAGCAGAGGCATACACAAAGTTAGCCCAAGAGACTTCGTGTACATCAGAGTCATGCAAATGGCTGCCTCCAAGTATGCAGAAAGTAAAGTTTGCACCAATATCAGATATTGATTTTTGTAAGAGGAGAAAATTAATGAAGCCATTGCAACCAATTAAGTTATCAAGTATCAGCAGAAGTAGTATTGTACCAGTCTCTTCACCATCTAAAGATGAAATGGCAAAGCTTTTTTCTGATCTTTTGAAGTCGGGCAAAAAGCCAGCTATTTTGTCGATAGTGACAGGCTATGAGGATATGTTCAAAGTAGATCATGCTGAATTGTCAAGCCCACTTAGTAATCTGTATCAAGAAGACTACCTGAGTAAATCCTACATTGATCTTCTTGAACAATGTGAAACAGTTTTTGATAGCATATCCATTAGTCACAAGCAAGCAACTAACATTGAAGTAGCTACTAGAGATCAAGCTAAATCAAAATTATGGTTTCATTTTAGATCTGGTTGTGTAACTGCTTCAAGATTAAAGGCAGCATGTCATACCAATTTGTCCCAACCCTCTCAATCTCTTATTAAGTCTGTATGCTACCCAGAAAATTACAAGTTTACTTCAAGAGCTACTAGTTGGGGATGCCAACATGAGAAGGAGGCAAGAGAGGCATATATTTGTGAAATTCAAACAAAGCATTTGAATGTAACTGTAACAGACAGAGGACTTGTTATTGATCCCAACTATCCCTATCTGGGAGCTTCACCAGATGGCTATGTAAAGTGTGTATGTTGTGGGCCTGGTGTAATTGAAATAAAATGTCCGTATTTATGTCGTGACAGGCCTTTCTTGGATGCCACTGATGATGGACGATTTTTTCTGGGAAAGGATTCTGAAGGACAATTTTATTTACAGCATAAGCATGCTTATTATTACCAGATACAGCTACAAATGAAATTGTGCAAGGTCCAATATGGTGATTTTGTGGTTTGGGGGAAGACTGAATTGGTGATATTGAGGATCAATTTGGATGAAGATTTTATTTCTGAGGCCATGAGAAAAGCTGCACTCTTTTTTAAATATGGTGTTTTGCCTGAATTGATTGGCAAATGGTACACTAGAAAAGTATCAATGTCAAATGATGCTATGCATTTTGAGGAGTCTGAAACTCCTTCAGCAAGTGAGGAAAAAAGGGGGTGGTGTTATTGCAATGGTAAAGAAGAGGGAGAGATGATTGGATGTGATGGAATACAGTGTACAATTCAGTGGTTTCACATTGATTGCTTGAAAATAACTAATATTCCAAGTGGAAGATGGTTATGCCCCGACTGTCGGCAAGTCAAATCAGTTAAAGGCAAACATAAATAACAGTAGGTTATTTTATATGAATTTGAACATTGGAAAACATAATTCACATTACAATATATTGCAACACAACTGTTTCATTAATTAGCTAATTAGATTTTTTTCACTTCTCATCATTATTATACATAACTGAATATTAATTAAAATGGAACAACAGATTCACAAAAATTGCACATTGCACTACAAACTACAACTATTTCATCAATTAAACTAGTTTCAGTAATTTCTTCACACATCATATTAATTGGTATAGTGGATTGTAGGATTGTATATTTCTGTCTTAAGACACCACTAACCCGTTCCACATGAATTCTCACACGAGACAGTTGAAGAGATAAATCTACTTCCATTCGTGAAAGTTGCTTTTTACCCTTGGTAAATGATGGTGTTTTAATTTCTGCACGATACAGTCCCACAGTGTCTGCAACACTAAAGCCACGATCTGCCAATACTTGATCTCCTGGTAAAAGATTATCTAAAACACCACACTGCTCTGTGAGGTGTTTGTCAGAAACACGACCACCCCAACCTTTTGAGACATATGAAATAACTCCTTGTGGTGAGATACCTATAAGGAGTTTAATGGTATTGTGATGTTTTTCCTACGTAGAGCAGCTATCCACTTTTGACGTCGTTCAGGGTCAGCAGGAAAGCGATAAAAACTAAGTTTACTCCCTTTGAAAGCACGCTTAGAGCAGCCTACAACAACGCAACTTTTCACCATTTTTCTTCTTGCCACTCAGTGTCGCGAACGCGCACCATTACGTCATATAGACGTCACGGAAATAACGTCTATACTAGTCTGGCGTAGCCAGACCCACAGTAGCACAAAAAGCGTGCGGAGGGTCTGGGGACATGGCCTACCAAATTTGTTCTGGAGGAATGTGTAAGTGGTGAGTGCCCCACCTCCTTTATTTCTACCACAAATTAGTCGTGAGCGTTGGAAAGGGTGGCTGACACGCAAAGGAATTTCTATTTGTGGTTGAGGAGGGCTATTCCAGGTAATTTGCTAACGGTAATTGACCGCCGCAATAATATGTAACCGATCCCCTCAACTCTTTGAATTAAAAAAGAAGCAACAAAATCAAGTCACGTTATTTAAAAATTTCTTTGTGATATTCTTAATAGTAGTTGTAGACGCACTATACTTTCACACAACTGAACATACCTACACAAGACTTACCTTCGTGGTTCGTCTAGTGGACAATGAATTTTCAAGTAAATACTGTTGAGTAGGGCTTATAACTGTGACAAATAGCGTATTGACTTACTCGCTATGTCACTCCTTCTTGAAAAAAGCCCCCCAATAAAAATCCTAGATCACCTCTGGAGATGAAGATCTTATGCTGTTGTATTTTCAAAAGATAGGGAATTGGACAACAACTTGGATGAAGAAAAATCAATACACAGCTTCTCTACTGAGTGTGGGTATTATTGGCGAGCGAAGCGAGCGAGACACTAACAGGGGTAACTCAATTGAAAATCTGGGATTGTTTATGTTTGAAAGTACGTAAGGCATTTTTGTACTTTGACCCTCGCGTTATTGTGTTAGTGTGGTCGACCCCGTCCCAAACTTCACTGAACAGAATCCTCCGTTTATCGATCAGTACCAGTATCACCCTAGAAATTGAGTTAGTGGCGGTGGTAAGTCAATGCGTTCTTTGACATGGTTATAAGCGCACGCATCAGTATTTACTTGAAAATGCGTTGTCCACTAGACTAACTGCGAAGGTAAGTCTTGTGTAGGTGTACATATATCCAGTTGTGTCAAAGCATTGTGCTTTACAGCCCCTATTTAGCTAAAGAATATCACAAAGAAAACGTTTAAATAGTGTGTATTGTTTGTTGTTGTTTTTTTCCTTCAATTAAAATAGTTGCAGCGAGTTGTTACTATGGTACTGAAATCCCTTTACAGTGTATGCGTAATTTAAAAACTCGACCTTATTTTCAGTAGCTTCAGTGTTAGAAGTCAAAATCATTCATATAAAAATAGTATAGTCTTTAGGCTCGCTCGCCTCACTAGTTAGCTTAAAATTTCAGTCATGATTATCTGCTTAATAATGTATTGCAAGTACAACAAAGAAAGAAACTGGTGTCAAAATGTAGAATCAGGACATACTCCACATACAATGCTGAAGAGAGAGGGCTAGAAAAGGACCTAATAATATTCGACTAACAGCTTCCTGGAAGAGAAAATCATTGGCAGTTCATATTAGTAAAACCTCAGAATAACACATTTAAACACTTGTAAAGTGTGTTAGGATAATATAGTGGGCAAAATTTTACTATGTATTATTGTGTTTAAATTTTTGTTACAGAACTCGACAGCAATTACAATCGGCTCCAATTATTAAATGTATACCCAGGTACTCCCAAAGTAAGCAAAGTCACAGTTCAACCACAGCAACCTGTAAACTTGGAACATCAAGTCAACACCATCAACAGGTCCTCATCTGCAGTAATCCGCACTGGCTCATATCTACAAGGACAGCAGCTAATAAACTGAAACTCTCTGACTCCAGCCTCAATATGAGTGTACCACATACAAGTGAATGTGCTGGTAGCTCATCATATAGCCACCTCTTCCCAGGAAGATTCTTACATAGATAGGAAAGTATCCACTTCTACTAATTTGGCTTGGCCCTGTAAAGACAAAAATATGAAGCCTACACTAATTGTTCGGTTTAGCACTGCTAACATATCTAGCATTACGGGAATTTGGCGGAATTTGTTTGGGCGCGCTCACTACTTCCACTCGATGATCGTCAATGTCATAGTTACCTTCATTCATTGTTTATAACTATTGCACTTTCAAACGATATCTTAGTTACTTCATTGTCATTTATCTATTGTATCATGTTGTGACTCACTCAAACTTATTGTCAAGTTATCTTTTGTACTGGTATTTATACTTTTATATTACTTGTGATTCCTGTGTTTGTTAAAAACTTATTTTAGTTAGTCGAAGACACAAACTCAAGATTTACAACCTTCAGTAAAAGACTCAATGACAACTTTTTTTAGGGTGAAGTCATTGACTTCCCCGAGGAGAGCTGGTGCTGACAGTAGGTTGCTGCTAGCTGACTTCCAGCAGTGACCCTTGGTGCTCGCTGCATACAATGCGACGACTTTACCAGCTTCCCCCAGCGTACATTGCTAGCCCAACCCTTTTCTGAACCGCTCCGCCAGACTACTTCAAGATGGGGTCTGGCTAAAGAGGCTGAGAATGCGTGGCAACTAATTGGACATATGATGTACCACATTCCTGTCCTGTTTATAGCTTGCTAATATGGAGTTCTTGCTTTCATGCTGCAGTAGACAAACAAGCAGGAAGATAGACAATACTATTAGGTACAATTTACGTCATTCTAACGATCCAGCGCTTCAATTGATTGGATATTATACTGTCAATTAGCTAATTCATCTCCTACCAGTTCAATATGTAATTATTTTTGCTGATTGATGTTTTTAATGAATATGCCAAATGCCAACAAGAATTGTAGCTAGTTTTTTTTAATTGTTATTATTAGGACAATGTCCTTGATACCTTTAAACATACTGCTTATGTAAAATTTGTGTAAGGTACATAACACCTTCCCAAGTCAGCACTATTATACGTTACTGTGCTGTGACCAAGAATAACTTGGAAGTCTACTAATATTGTGGACTTACTGTGAAATATTTTCCTTGAAGAGAGAGTTCCATGGCAGATGTATGGTCCACTGTTTTGTTTACTTAAATTCCATAATGTAAGTGTTATTTGTAGCTCGTATTTGTTGATCACCAAGAGCTAAGCCAAACCATTCCACCTGTTGTGTCCACAAACTAAAGTTACATTTTGGCCTTCTGAAACTTCAATAATACTGGGAAGAACCAAACCTACTGGTGTATTACCCCACACTTTTACGCTGAACCAATTTCTAAAATATTTCACCCACATATCATAGTCCTGAAAAGTTCTTAAGCGATGGAAATAACCCGAGTCCATTACGCTTAAATTAGTCAAAATACTGGAGTTGTTTTCAAACCTGGAACAACTTGGTAATGGGTCGTTTGTAAAGCTAAATGTCATCTATGTTTGCATTTCTACTATAAGTCCTGACAAACTTCCACATTAACTTTTTACAGGAGTGCCCTCTAATATATCAAAATGCTCTGGTATTATTTCAGTTTGGTCAATTGTAACTTGAAGCCAATCTCTGTTTTTTAACGCAGGGAAACGGTCTGGTGGCAATATTGCAGTTCAAAACCCAGCTTACCGCAGCCTCTCAATAAGCGCTTCCTGTGGTCCCAGGACTTTCGACTACAAAGCGGGAAAATGGCCGCAGGTAAGAGTTGGGACAAGGATTGTGATGTTAGGAACTGTGACAGTGTTCAAAATTCGGTAGACGACGCGCTTTACCATCGATTACGTTTTTACAGTCGCTTAAATCTAAGTTAGGCGCTACGCATCCGTCATGAACTACAGTGTTGGTGTGGTCTCAGAGGCCCTAAGCTGTAGCGTCCTTGACCTATACATTCTTTAATTTTTAAATTTTTATAAGTTAACCGGCGGAATAGGCAGACCGCCTGAAAGGAAAACTGTCTTGAAAAGGGTTGGCCTGTCACGAGCGCGGGGTGTGCGTAAGAAGACGGGCGCGAAAAGTAAAAAAGCACTGGATGGGCGAGTTCTAGGCACAGTCTACAAGTGGGCGCAATAAATGGGCAAGTGGGATAAAGCAGGAGAGCACGCAAGAACAAGAAAATGAACAAAGACGGAAGTATAGCTGGGCTGGATTGAAATTATAAGTTAGCTGGAAGAGAGGCTGGATAGCAGACACAAGGAGCGAGGCGGAGTTGGGTGAGCGTTAATTGGGAGAGGCATAGTAACGGGCGGCCTCGTTCAGCCATCCCTCTACCTAGGAAGCAGCAGGGTGTGACTTTACTGGTAGTGAGAGTATAACCCACAGTGGGCTGGACAAGGTGTGAACTAGTGAGTGCTAATTAGCAGTGGCTTAGGAAAAGAAGTAGCAAGAGGGGGAAGAGAAGTAGCAAGAGGGAGAAGAGAAGAAGCAAGAGGGGGGCTAAGGCCAAGCAAGTGGGTGCCCACATAGTCTCGGTTTACCTACTAGCTCTGCTTGGAAGGGTCTGGTTACTCCAGCGCACCCGTTTGGTAATAGTGGAATGCAATTTAACCTTGTGGGTTTTCTTATGGTCCTGTCATAAATCTTTGCGAACTAGTGTTGGAAGTTCTAGCTGAGGCTATGCCAGTAGTGTGCAAATCAGTCACTTTAATTATTGTCTTTCTTAGAAATAGGCATATTTGGACGCTTTTCAGCTTTCAGATCAGAGCTCATAGAAGTGTATAGGTGGGACTAGCTAAAAATATGTGTACGCACATTTTATAGACACCCACACATAATTAAACTTTACGTAAGAAGTACACATTTTTATACATTCCCCCGGAATCCAGGGGAAGATACCAAATGGGTGTGTTAGAGTAACCAGACCCTTCCGAGCGAAGCAATCAAGTAAATAGTCTGGCCCACGAGACTAGGGGCCACCACTACCCCCTCCCCCCCTCCCCCTACAAAAACAAAAGCAGAATGAGCAAGACAGAGCAAAATGAGGCTAGGTTATGGAGGGCAGACTAGAATAACGAGCAGTGCAGAACAGGCAAGGCTGAGTAACAGCATGGTTCGCAGTGGGAAGCAGAGCAAATATGCTACCCAGAACAGATGGACTGAGGCAGAGAACATGGCTACAAATACAGCAAGGGGAACAAAGTTAAGCTGGATATGCAGATACAATTTAGATATGCATGTAGATATAAAAATGTGTTATAGAAAAAGGTAGGAAAAGGGGTGAGTCAATAAGGGGGTAGATTTTAGGGCAAAGTGGTATAACAAGGGAGGGTAGTGCAATATGACAAGCTCTCTGTCGGCAGCAAGCTTGCTGGGCTTGGTGGTCAGAGAAGAGCCCAGCAGGGGAGGGCATGAAAATAGATGCCTGGCAAGAAATGGTGGATAAGCTGGCACGAGCAGGGGGGGGGGGAAGCTGGTGGATGCCTCCAAGAAGATAGGCCCAATGAAGCTGAGGCAGGACTGTTAGCAGTTTTGCTGGCATGATCAGAAGGGGCAAGTATGTGGACTTAGCAGAACTGCCCCCAGCCTGGCCAGATGCGGCAGCAGTAGGAGACACAACTATTGATTGTCCAGGCAGCTGATTATAGAAGGATGCAGCAGAGGATACCCGATATAGCTGTCTGGACTAGATGCTTCAGCTTGTATGTAGGTATGGCAGAGAAGTACCCCACAAAGCTAGTAGATCTCCTAGACTACCATCATCAGGGCTTCCCAGTAGTTTAAATGGCCAGCATGTGAAGAGCATGACTGCCGGTTCTGCCAAATGGTGGCTGGTGTTGAGCACATAGGCAATAAGTAACACTCTGTGCTTTACAGCATAGGCATTGCCTGCAGCAGAGCAGGAGCGAGCAGATGAAGGAACGCCAGTGTGTAGGCAAGTACAACTTGTGCTGCCAGCAATGTCTTAGCAGGTTCATGCCGAGGCATGGCATTGATGCTGGCAAACCATTCCAGATGAAGAACTAGTGGAGTGGATAGTGAGAGGCATACGGTATGGTTACCATGTGAGATTCCAGTGTATTCCAGAGACCCTAAGGCAGGCCAAGTAGAATCTCACCTCCATGAGGCAGCACCCAGAAGTAGTGCAGGAGTTGAGGGGGGTCAGCCACATAAGTGGTGTTATGGGCACGGAGCTAGACTCTGTGAAGTTAGAAGTCCACCTGCCACAGGAGAGACTGAGGTGGACGTAGCAGGATGTGTGGGGCATGTAGAAAGAGATAGCCCTTATCAGTGGTAGTGACAGCTTAGCAGAAGGCGAGGCAGGGTTAATACCAGGCAGAGTACCAGAGTGGTCGGTTGGGTAAGGGGTTAGTCAGGTAAGGGTGGTGAGGTTATATGAGCAAGGGGCCCCATGTATGTAGAGTAAACGACAGCGCACGTGTTCAGGTTAGGAATTAGAGGGAGAGCGTTGTAATTCATGGCTGAAGATCCAGATCCCAAGTGCAGTAAAATAGGTGAGGGAAGTTCCTCTAGTTCCACCAGCAGCATGGAGACAGGCAGTGTTGACTTCGACTTCGAGGGCAGGGTCAAAGCTCTGGTGGAGGAAGTCCTCAAAGGACAGAAGGCAGCCAGTGGAGGCTCCACCTTGGGGGAGGGGGGGGTCTGGCTCCAGCTCTACCAGGGAGGAGTCTCTCGCTGTGGCATCAGTGGTGGCAGTTGCTCCAGTTCGGGTGTTGGCAGCACTGCTGCTGCTGGTATGTGAATAATATTGTCAGTAAGATGTAGAGGGCAAGATAGCTGTTTTGTTAACTAGTATGGGTTTATTGATGTGCTAGGCAGTCACTTATTAGTTGTGAGAGTACATATTGGGGGTTGGCTTTATGAGTGTGGCCTTGGCTTGCTTCAGGTGGGGAGGGGCTAGCCATACTGGTATGTGCTAAGAGCACAAGTGGCTCACTTAAATGTGGCTCTTCCTATTGGGTATAATTAGTGCTATGAGCATGTGGCTCACTTAGCAGCACCTGATGTATGTGGCTCTTCCTAATGGGTATAATTTGTGCTATGAGCATGTGGCTTGCTTAGTAGTGCCTAATGTATAGGGAGCATGTGGCTCTTCCTAATGGGTATAATTTGTGCTATGAGCATGTGGCTCACTTAGTAAGCATCTCACGTAGGGGTGTGGTTCATATAAAAACTTGTAGTAGTGAGCTTGCTGCTCACCTCATGCATTGATGCATTACACTAAGGGTGTGTGGCTCTCTAGCAATTGTGTAGGGATGGGTACTATAACAAAGAGCTTGTGGCTCACTGGTTCAACTGCCCACAGTTCCTGCCAGGCTGGTGAAGCGCATTCTATCAGGGGAATTTGTGGACATGGGGGAGTTGTCCCAGGATGCTCTTCGGGCAGAGTTCCGGAGAAGCTCAGAGGGAGATGACCAAAAAGTATCTAAACCAAGGACATTCAGACCTGTGGCAGACAGGGATGCGTGGGTGGCTAGTTTTTCCCAATACGCATGCAGAGACCTCAACCTCAATATTTGCAAAAGAGTGACAGTTTAGTGTAAAATGAGTGAGACGAGTGTCAAATGAGTGAGATGTGGAAAACAGTCATGCTTGGTGATACACGCCCATACACTTTGGTTGCTATGGTAGAATTATATTGGTTTGTTGAGCATGGGGCTAATTTTATTTCAAGTAAGCAACCAATGATGGAATACCTGGCAGGTCTAGAGTAAACACTGCTAGTATTGACAGTCATAGAAGGTTATACAGCTATCTGACGTGAGAACCTGAATCTCAAGAACCGATTCTTTGTAGGAGAATAGAAAAATGATTATTAAGAATCAGCAAAAACTACTACTATTCTCTTACCTTTTATTCTATTGACCGTCTACAGGAAAACCAGGCACAACGCGGCACCCTTCGAAATTTTTTTTGCACTTACAAAGTTGTCGGCGTCCAGACGTCGAGCTCTCCAAGTTTTATCGTCGTAGCTTAAGTCGTTCCCGCTATAATAGACCTAACCATTCCCTTCCGTCGGCTTGAAACAATACTTAAGAAATCGATCGATCTTTTCTCGATTTTACGCACGCCGCGTTGTGCCCGGTTGTCACATATTTTGGTCTAAAACTCTTCACATTTTCGATTCGTGTAGCGCAATAGTTCAACCACGCCCACATTATTGAAATCTAAAGTTGCGTGAGACTATACTTTCAATGCGTGTGAGCGTGATTAAATGATGGAATGCGTGTGACTCACGCAAAATGCGTGAGAGTTGAGAGGTCTGCTCATGGGTGATAAGCCGCACTCACCCAGAAAAGGCTGTGGCCTTGTGGGGGCACCTGGTAATGGTGATGTCCTGCTCGAAGCCATTAGAACGTGTCACCCCTCCTGGGTGGCCCCTCAGAGACCCAGAAGAAAGAGAGTGCAAACTTGTTTCGCATGGAATGACAGCAGGCCTTGCACATCAATGCCATGCCAGTTCTGCCACACTTGTGTCCGATGCAGTGGGGACGATAGTCGTCGCACGCAGAACTGAGGGGGGGGGGGGGGGGGGGGGGGGGGGCGGTAAAGATCCGAACTGAACTATGTAAGTGTGTGTGTGTGTGTGTGTGTACATTTGAGTCGTCATGTTTAGACTTATCTATGTTGTGCAGCACAATTGATGATAACCTCTATAATCCATGAAAGGGGGATAGTGGATGGGGTTGGTGGGGATTATACAGAAGGGTAAAAGGGTAGCAAGCTGGGGGTTGTATCCTGAGCAATACTGTATGGGTTAGAAGGGTTGTGCGCCTTCTTGTGGGGCTTGGAGTGATGTTAACTTCTGCTCGGTGCAGGGACATGTGGTGGTGCTTACGTGTATGTGGGGATATGCTCGAGGTAGGATAGAACCACAGGGTAGCTGCCACCAGAGTTATACAAATTAAGCTCCCAAGCTGTTCAAAGCCCCAAACCCTAAACACCCTTTCACAGATGTCCCAAGATTCAAGTTAAGGGTTGGCTCAAAATGTACAACTGCCGAGCACATGCTCAGGGCTGGCCAATATATAGAAAACCAGTTCTGGGCATGCTCGCAATGACATGACCATGACACAGCATAAAATACACACACAAACATACATCTAATTGGTTAGTTCACAGCACTTCACACCTAACAGCTAACATACAGGGAAATATGAATATGAGAATAATAATATAATAGTTCATAGTCTGTAGAATGGGGTGGAAGGCAGGGCATTACACCACATCTCCCTCCTCCTCTGTGACAGAAGTATCCATTTGGGCAACTGCTTCATGTTGAGGCCACCCCTGACGAGATAAGGCATCTACGATCACATTGGTTTTGCCCTTGATATAGGTAATATTCATGTCATACAATGAGAGCTTGTCTTTCCACCTATGGAGCCTGTTGTTTGGTGGGATTCCTTCAAAGATTGGCTTCAAGGCTTGGTGGTCTGTGTAGGCTGTAAATGGTACACCACTCAAGTAGAACTTGAAATGTTCAACTGTAGATAGTAGGGCTAACGCCTCAAGTTCGGTGGCTGAGTACTTGGTCTCTCTTTCCATCATCTGTTTGCTATAGAACGCGCAAGGCTTCCAGTCTCCTTCCCTGCAAACACAAAACACCCCACCAACTCCCTTGGCATCCATGAACACACACCTTACATCATTAGTATTGGGGATGACGAGTTGGGCATGATTACAGATAGAGAGTATGATTGACTCCAAGGCTAATAGTTCGTCGTGAGACCACCGTAATTTGTTAGGACAATGTTTACGTGTGAGTTTGGATAACACAGAGGTGTAAGATGAGAATGATGGAATGAATCTGGCATAGAAATTACAAAGACCAAGAAAAGATCTAAGTTGTGAAATAGTGAGAGGACGTTTATAGGATTTCATGTGCTGAATTCTTGTTTCTGGAATAGCAAGCCGACCATTGCCTACCACAAAGCCGAGGAATTCGAATGATTCGAAACACCAACTACATTTTGACTTCTTGACTGTAAGTCCGAAGGAATCGAGGCGAGCTAAAACTGCTGAAATATGAGTGATGTGGTCTTGGAATGTGAGTGAAAAAATGATGACATCATCTATGTAAGATAAAGCAAAGGATTCCAGGCCAGCTAACACCCTCTGCATTAACAGCTGGAAGGTGGCTGGTGCATTCCTTAAACCAAAGGGCATGCGTTTATATTGGAATTTCCTCTGCCAACAAGTGAAAGCTGTCAGATGTTTGGAACATTCATCCATAGGGACCTGGTGGAAACCTTTCAGGAGGTCGAGTTTGGAAAGAAAGGATGCAGAACCAAGTTGAGCTACTATAGAGTCTATTGTAGGCATTGCAAAGGGCTCAGGAATCGTGACAGAGTTGAGCTTCTTAAAATCAACGACAATGCGAATCCCCCCATCTTTTTTCTTGACTGGGATGGGTGGACTTGACCATGCTGAGGTTGAAGGTTCTATGATGTCTAGCTCAATCAAAGACTCTAGTTCTTTCCTGAAAGCTGACTGATAAGCCAATGGAACAACATAAGAAGGTGTCCACAAAGGCGTGGTGGATGTCAGATTGATTGTGTGCTTGACAGCAGTGGTCTTTCCGGGCATATCACTGAACACATTTGGGAAGCTATCAAGAGTGTGAGTTAGTGAGTGATGTTGCTGTTCGTCAAGTTGCAATGCCACAGGTCGTGGCTGCACCGGACTCCCAGCGTCTGGTACATCCTCTGAAACCAATACTACAGTGTACACTCATCGATTCTGCTTTCTTGACCTGACTCAAATGAACTACTTTGGACTTTTCTTTGGAGCCTTGGGGCACTAACTTACAGTTCACTGGGGGCAGCAGTTCAGTTATGACAAAGGGGCCTTCCCAAGAACTATCTAAACACTTATTGAGCCCAGGTGAACGTTTGAGCACAACATCTCCCACATGAAAACCACCGATAATGTCTGATTCTTTAGACAGTCTGTCCTTTTGAAACCTTGCTTTTCAGAGCTTGCTTCACAATATGAGACTGAGAGGCTAACTGTCTATCTAAATCCTCAATAAACTGTGGCACATTGATGGTATTGTCAGTTTCACCTAGCCAGAGGGACTTGAGAGTAGACAAGATGAAAGGGGTAGTAGGTTTAATGAAAGTCAACTCATAGGGAGTGTGTCCAAGCCTGCTATGTGGGATATTTCTGACAAAATGAAGTACTAGGTCTAGAGCACTTGGCCATTTCTGGTTTGCATCTATCACTTTCCTCAACATACACTTTAGAGTTGAGTGAAACTTCTCCAACTTTCCATTGGATTGAGGCCTATAGGGTGAAGTCTTAATGCGTACAACACCAAGTTTCTTATACAGATGGGAGAGTGTGATCGACAGAAAGTTTGAACCTTGATCTGGCAGGATAGTGAGAGGAGAACCAATGACTGATATGATGGACAAAAGAGCTTCTGCAGTGTCTTCAGAAGTATACGTTCTAAGGGGTACAGCAAAGGGGAAGCTGGTAGTCCATACAAGTAAGTATAAACCTAAAGTGGCATTTGGACTTTGGCAAAGGTCCGACAATGTCGATGGCCAACTTCTTAAAACGCTCTACTATGAGCTCAGGTTCGCAAAGAGGCACTTTAGGCAAAGAGGCACTTTAGTACCACCACCTTTATTACACTTTTGACACAACTGACAGGATTGCACATACTTTCTAACATCATCCATTAAATTTGGCCAAGTAAAATGCTTGTTGATGGGCATTCACACCACCATGACCAAGGCCATCATGAGCTGCAAGCAAAACTGATTTCCTTAAAGAAGTGGGTACTACTAAGGCATGACTAAAATGATTCAAAGTGGAAGTTAAACACATTAGAATTCCATTGACAACAAAGAATGATTTCTGGTCTTTACTAGCGAATTCCCACAACTGGGCTAAAGACTGATCCTCATGTTGGAGGGCAATAAACTGTTCTCTGGACAAACCGTCAAAGGAAAGAGATGGAAAACTAACTGATAGCTGGCTACACTCTAAGGCTATTGAGCTGCTGGATGTGTCTGCTTGTACAACTAACTGCTCAGGAACAGTTGCACTTTCCAAGTTCAACTCTGGAATGTCTTCCAAAGCTAGGGGACAAGCACCCTCAGAAACATGCTTCACTTCAGCAAGCTTACTGGCCAAAGCGTTCTCTGCTGCCCTGGCTCTTGTTACGGCAAGAACAGGTTTGGGTTGACGCTTAAGGCCATTCAACAACTCAAGCAGTTTCTCTCTGCCTAAATCTGAACCTAACAGGACAGTGTTCTGAGGTAAGACTGGGTTCATGGCAAAACGGCAAGTTCCACTAAGACCGGGCATGTCAATCTGAACATCATAGGTTTGTAATTGTACTACTACTTGAGACATACCATATACACGAACAGTATCAACAGGTGACATGTCGTTGGAGATGAAGTTCTGAGAGATAATGGACCTACTAGCACCAGTGTCTAAAACAATATCTGTATGTATGCCATTAACAACACCTTCTGTGACAAATTCTTCCTTGTGGCAATTGAAAATGTGATCATTGATGACATTTGATTCTTCAGGTAAGGTATCAACAACTCTAATGGGACGTGCTGTACTGGATTAGTACCAGGTTGTGTATTACTGACAGATCTTTCGGGTCTCTGATCTTGTGACATATTAGGGCAATTGTTGGCATAGTGTCCCAATTCGTTGCATCTGAAACAGGTAACTGTTGACACATCAGGTAAAGGTCTCCTAAAGGGCTGAGACTGAGACTGTGGCTGTGATTGAGGTTGAGAGTGGGATTGATCTCTGGGCTGTTGTCTGAAATTAGACTGATTGTCAAACAGAGAGGGTCTATTGTCTTGGAAACGTCTATGGTCTTGTTGTCTATGACTGTAATTCTGATGGCTGTTACTATGGAAACTGTTGTTATGAGAACCACTGTTATAAGAAGTATTGAACCATTACTACGGTTGTTATAGTGTTGGAAGGACATGGGAGATCTGACAGATGGAGGCGTATGAGAGTGTCTAGGTCTAGACTGATGACGACAACTAGGGCAAAATGCATACACTGTTGAATAAAGTCAGCATTAGAGGAACAAGGACGACTCAATAAGGTATCAGTAACATCTGGGGGTAATCCTGCAAGGACACCAACTGTGGCGAAAGCCTGGGACATAGCTTCGATTGCTTGATCTGACAAGTTTTGAAGGAAAGGCAAATTACCTAGAATAACAGCATATTATTACTGCCACATGTTATACCAGTAGTCTCGCGGGCCAGACCCTTTACCCAATATGAAGAGAAAGAAAGGGTCTGGTCAAGTTCACGTATGCGTTTGGTCTTGCTCTGTCAGCACAAGTGTAACCACTGCAGTAATATAGCTTTGATTACGCGGTAATCATGGTTCAGGTGATTTTAGCGCGCTGAAATTACTGTCGACATGGATGTAACTGCAGCGGTGGCGGAGAGTGCTCGAGTATTCGGACTTACACTGAAGGAGAAACAGTTGGAAGCAATCGGGATACATTACCAACAGGCTATGGAAAGTCCGTTGCAAGACGTTTCTGGCATAAGCAGCAATTCATTCCTACAGTTCCATAGAAACCAAGCTAAATTTGCGCGTGAACGTCTCTGTTTATAGTGAGGTTACTGTCACTTAAAACCAATTACCGGTCCGAGAAATTCCAGGACCAGCGAGACCAAATGCATACGTGAACTTGACCAGACCCTTTCTTTCTCTTCTTATTGGGTAAAGGGTCTCGCCCACGAGACTATTATGGCATTAAGGAATTAGAACCGTTAGTATGAAATTTCAGGGGGAAAGCATTCAAACATTCTGACACGGAATAACCACCGATTGATAAAAGAATATTTCTCATGACTGGATAAGATGAACAACCATTGACGTTATTGAAATATGCCTCACGGAAAGTACCAGTAAGGACCAAAGGCAAAGCACTAAGATAATCATCCATGTGAACAGACTTAGCATGCATTGTGTACTCAAATCTAGTAAGCACCACGAATATGTTCTCACCTTCTTTCTGGACTCCAACTGCACGACCCAGGGTTTCAAACCTGTGATATGGAAAGAAGAGGGTTGCACTCTGGTACGGGACTCCAAATAGTCAGTAAGACAGATCATCTCTGCACTGATGTTGTAACGTCTAGCTCTTTCTTCGACGTCTACATAACGCTCGTCTTGAGTAGGCTGAGTAGTGTCTTCATTAACAATGGGAGAATCATTCATTGAGACAAGCTCACCAGAAGAGTCAGAAGGTGGCTGTTTAGCACCACCAGAACAACGCAAAGTCAGGTTGGACAGCTCCATATCCACTAAAGTGGATTCACTGCCAGAATCTTCAGGAGCATCGTCAAGATTACGGGCGACACTGGAAACGGGTGGAGGCGAGACACTTTTACTTCTGTTAAGGCGTGGATAACTGACTATCAAGGACTCAGCACCGGGAGAATCGAAAGAAACTGGAGGAGTGCGTGCTTGAGCTCTAGTAAATCACACATGAGAAGGCCTGGAGGGAACTTTAGACTTAGATGAAAGGGATTTATTGTGAGACATAACTGAACTTTTTTTTTTTTACAACCAAGGGCCATAAGCAAGCAAGCAATGACTCGACAGAAACACCAAGGTAGACACACTGGTACCCAGAAAGAGAAGATAACAGATTTCGAAGGCTGAGGATTCGTCTCCACAAGCACCAACTGTTGACAGAGCTGGAACCACCACCGCTGAACACCAGGTGTGGGGATATGCTCGAGGTAGGATAGAACCACAGGGTAGCTGCCACCAGAGTTATACAAAGTAAGCTCCCAAGCTGTTCAAAGCCTCAAACTAAGCACCCTTTCACAGATGTCCCAAGATTCAAGTTAAGGGTTGGCTCAAAATGTACAACTGCCGAGCACATGCTCAGGGCTGGCCACTATATAGAAAACCAGTTCTGGGCATGCTCGCAATGACATGACCATGACACAGCAAATACACACACAAACATGCATCTAATTGATTAGTTCACAGCACTTCACACCTAACGGCTAACATACAGGGAAATATGAATATGAGAATAATAATATAATAGTTCATAGTCTGTAGAATGGGGTGGAAGGCAGGGCATTACACCACAGTGTACATGGCGGATTTGCTGGTCATTGGTGGAAAACTGCCTGTGAACTCGACCCCAAGGCCTAATATACCAGGTTGGAACCAGATAGTGACACCAATGTCAGCTGAGGTGTGGGGCAGGCAGCTGGCTTCGCACCCAGATGAATCATTTCGGGAATACCTGGTGGAGGGCCTTAGACCTGACTTCAGGATCGGCTTCAGTCATGATTCTGTTAGGTGTATGAGTGCTGTGTCTAACATGTCTTCTGCTGCCGAGAGGCCTAGTGTTATTGACGAGTTTATCGCCACTGAACTGGCTGCTGGAAGGATATTGGGACCAGTGGAGCCAGACAGCTCCCACTCCATTACATAAATCGTTTTGGGCTAGTGCCGAAAGGGCACACACCAGGAAAGTGGAGGTTGATTGTAGATATTTCCTTTCCTGCAGGGGGTAGTGTTAATGATGGAATTGATCCTGGATTGTGTAGCCTCCAGTACACCTCAGCGGATGTAGCATGTCAGAAGGTTCTGGAGTTAGGTAAGTATGGTAGGTATGACCAAGCGGGAGAGAAGACCTATTACTCCTGACCTTCTCCGCAAGATAAAAGGTGTGTGGGACCTGCAGGCACACAAGGCTGGTGTGGTTATGCTTTGGGCAGTGTGTTGCTTATGTGTTGGTGATAAAGTATGGTGCAGGATACCAGGGAGATGGTTCACGGCCAGGGCATGGGGAACTGGCAGTGAACTTGGGAGTTACATTTCATCCTTGGATCTTATCTGGTATCCTATATGCTGATTGAGCAATTGGTCTCGCATCATCCGTGTCAATTACACATATCTGCACCACTTCTGACTCACCTAGCACATCCTTATCACCCATCACATTCTCTAATTCATCTTGCCTGTACTCATTGCCCAGATTGGATCAGTCTCAGCTCATGAAATCCCAACATCATTCACTGACAAGATAAATCCTGGCAACTATATCCTCTCTCTCTACATATTTTTTAATGCTACTGGCATGCACAACTCTTGGCTTTCTGTTCTTATTCACTTTAACTACCCAATAACTTACATACCTCATCCAATCTCTCGACAATCTTGAAAGAATGTTTCCAAGCATCTTCCAACTTCTAAACAATACCAGCCACTGTATAAAATACCAGCTCATGTTTGACAAAAGACCTGTCCACTTCTTTCTCTGCCCTACAGCCATGGACTGATTTTCTGCAGCTAATTCTCTCATCCCCAAGCCTCTTACAAAGCTGTTCTACCCACGATGACACATTCCACAGTTCTTTTCGCTGACATTTCCAACCATGATAATGGACCAATAGTTCAGCGACTATACAGTAATTCTGATGGGGAAAACCCAGTTGACCTATTGGGACACTGTTTGAGGACACCTAATGCTAATGGATCCTGATCCACCCAATCTAGACCCTTCTTCTTGGCCTTGCCAACCATAGATTCCAGTGTTCGATTCAGTCTCTCTAGTGTGCCATTAGTTAATTAGAACTTCCATTGGAACTCCTGTTTGACTGAATATATCTAACATTGTACCACACTTCTAGCTGTCACTGACCGTAAGGGTACTGCATCAGGCCACCTGTTAGGAAGACCCACAAAAGTCAACAGGAATCCTACACCACCTTTCCCTTTGGTTTGGACAATGGACCTTCTAAGTCAAATGCTACTGACATAAAAGGCTATCATAACCTGCCATGCTACCATAGGAGCCTTTCTACTGCTTGACTTGTTCCCCTTCTGACATGCCTTACAAGACTTACAATAATTGGACAAATCTTTGCCCATTAATGGCCACACAAATTTATCTTATCAACTCAAGTGTTTACTTTGAGCCTAGGTGATCACCCCTATCATGAGCAAACTCCAGAATCTTTTTTCTAAACACTTTCTACAATAAACTTTACTTCTCTTCCCAACTTGTTAGTTACGGTTTTGTACAAGATATTGTCCTTTTTGCTAAAGTTGTTTTCTCCATTCTCAGCCCATTCTCTCCACACAGTAGAGACACATGTGCTTTCATCTCTTCACACAATTTCTCCCTCACTTCCTGTAATCATCATGTCTGGCTAGTCCAAATCAACTTCCACCTCACTACTATTGCCCTCTTCTGTTGATGAACATGCACCAACAGTGCCTAAACACTGATCACTATTCTCACAACATTCCTCATCCTCACATATTTCTCCAAGTTGTATCACTGATTCTCCATCCAGCAAGTTGCTATCAGACTAATGTTTTGCACTAGGATCCTCTTCACTCAACACTCCTCTTCCTACATTTTCTTTTCCTCCTCTGCCTTCTCATTCTCAGATCTTCCCTAGCATTGTCAATCATTTTCATGTCATCATCATCCAATAAACTCACGGATAAAAATCCACTCTCCCTTCACATCACATTCTGGCAATATACTAATTCTTTTTCTCATTATCCTCTCGCCTATCTTAACCTCAACTACAGCTGTTTCTAATGAATTAATTGACGTATCTTCCGATTATCTTTCTGTGGTGTTGCAGACTTCTCATTTGCAGTTTGGTGCTGCTGATGCTTGGACATTGTGGTTTTATGTGCCCAACTTCATGGCATGCATAGCAAGTAGATTGTCCATTGTCTCTTGTCTGCCTGCTGGATTTGGTATCATTCTCCAATAGATGAGCTATCTCTAACTCTAGTCTCCACCAACAATCTTGTGACCAGATTTCTTGCAGATATAGCATCAAACGCTTCTCTGAGGTTGTTGTGGAAATCACTGCCTGTTAACACCATCACTCTGTTGACTTGCTTTTCTTGCATTATAAGTTTGCAGGGCATCAATAAACTGCGACTCATTGCTGGGATTCCTGCAGTCCAGGTAATCAGAGCAGCCAACTGTAGCTTTCACTCTTGCTGTTTCCATCTTGAATAAGATATTCTCCTTAGTCACTGCATTTGAAATGATCCGGACATAGAGTCTTTTGACCCAACTCCACAACTGAGCACCTTTGACTTCTTTGGGAGCCCTTTGACAACCTTGATGGAGCTGAAGTGCAGCCTCCTTAGGTGCCAAAACCAACAATCATCTCTTCAAAGTCTCATAGTCAATACCTTCTCCTTCCACTTCATCCAAAATATTCTGATATTCTCCACATAAGTTCATAAAAAATATGAGAAATGGTCCTCTGGAATTCCACATTTCATAAGTGATTTCTCCAGGCCTTCAACACAAACTTCAAGATCATCAGAGTCATTCATTCAATTAATTCCTCCCAAGAGCCGTTCTTTCAAACTATTATCTTCACTTAGGCAGTCTCCACCATATCCATAAGCCCTTTCTTCACCTTCTCATCTCAACATCTCATGTCTGTATTCTTGATCACGAGTATTTTGCAATTCCCAAAACTGTTCATGCTCCTTTCTGACTTGCATCATTTCAAGTTTCATCTGTTCCAGTTTCAACTCCAACTGCTTGTTTGCAAGAAAACAATCTTCTTTCATTTCTTGATGGATACTGTCCAAACAGCGAACAAGTACCTCTGTTGAATCCAAATCTCTTCTTGATTAAGCTCCTGTTAATCCACCAGAGTTATCTCCCAACTATCTCAGACTGCACCATCATAGTGTACTCTAAATCATACTCGCTGATTCACCATCACGACTTTCATCCTTCCTCTTCTTTATGTACTTTGCTCTCTCCTTAGGCGGTCCAGACCAATGCAACAAATCCAGCTCTGCAACAGGCCTGCAACAAAACAAAACAGAGAAAAGTATTTAATGATATAAGACAATTGAATAAATTGCACTAAAAACTCAATAATAATCAGTTTAATATACTTGTAAAACATGGGTAGTTTCCACCACTGCGATGAGATGTGGCCTACTCAGGATATACGCTCCCCCAGGTCTTGCCACAACCTCCCTGCTGACAGGTATTTGCCCTGGGCCCAACTAAAAGTTGGTGGTTTCACTGCCACCTCTAAACTGCTATCTGACCCTCTTAGAATCTCCCACGAGCTCAATGTACAGTAGTGGTCCAGACAATATTATAGACAACTTGGGAAGAGGTTCCAGCCCCTCCCAATGATACTATGACTGCAGTTGTGATGATGCACAAACTGAACTGCCAATCCTCCTCTGCGAAGGAACCATTTCATGCAAGTCACACATTGCACTGTTCCTCTCTGCTCCCTCACTGGCTTCCTTCTCTCCTCAGCGCACTTGTGCCTCTTCTTGTCACTCTCCCTCCTAAACTTCCTTCCACATGCTTCACACGCTTCCTTGCAGAATGATGTTGACTGTCTATTCATGTGCTGATGAATCTCCACCATCTCCTCTACCCAAGTCTGCACAATGCCCTCCATCCTGACCCGGACCTCCTTGCCACATCATACCATTCCTTCTCACTGACATCCACATCCTTAAGATCCTTCCTTACTACATCTCTCCATCTTCTGCATGGTCCCCCTCACACACACACACACACACACACACACACACACACACACACACACACACACACACAAAGTGTTTATCATAGTATTGAAGACTCTTTACCTCAATTAGGTAGCTGAGATTTTTTTGTTGTCATCTTGTTATGTAGTAAATTACTGAAGTATTACAGACACTACCATTACTTGAAGATTGTTTTTATAGTTTACAGTGTACAGATCTGAAGTCTATTTTAAATGTTGTATTGTTCGAGTATCCATGTAGGCTGGCTTGCTCACAATTTGTGTTCAAGCACAATGTCACTATAGCTTAGAACATAGCGACTGCTTCTATAATGCAGTCAATAGTGAAGGGCATCACCTGATGAACATAGCTACTTTTCCTAATGATATGCGATTGGGACACTCTATCCCTCTCTCAAAGCAGGGACACCAAGTGTGGAAGAACCTAAGTGATTTTAGAGTCCCTCCATCATAATGTAAAAACGACATGAGCTATGTTCTAACCCAGGCTAAGATGGTCATACCACCGCATACACAGTGTTGTCCACTTTCTAAATGTAATGCGATGTCACACTGTACAGCGCAGCAGAGACACACCCTCTTATTTGGTGCTGTGGTCAACTTGTTGTATCAGATGTTCCCAGAAGACTCATTCCTTCCTCTGCTAGCTGAGGGTTAGTGGTTGGTAAAGGGTCTGGCTATGTGCGGCTACTTGTATACACGTACATATTGACATGTCGCTTATTAATTTATGCTATAATTTAGAGGCAAATGAATTGGCATTGTCACCTTAATTACATATTAATAAGTACTTTTGTGAGAGATTATAAAATATTCAAACACTACTAAGTTACATAATATGGCTAGGAATTATACAGTTAAAAAGCATTAAAAAGACACACTCAATGCTAAAAAATTCAGAGCTAAGATAAACAACCAACACAACAACAAATATTCTATGAGCATTTGATTCTTCCTCTTGTCCAACTGCCATCGACATAGATTTGGTTCAGAAGTTCTCCTTGTTGTAGAAGAACCTGGCTCTCTCTTTGTTCCCTTTCTGGGAATACTCGTTACAGTAACGGTGGAGATTGTGAGACAGCACAGGTGGGCCACAGAAGAAAACACCCACTGAAGTCCTGCAAAAAAATAAAAATAAATCACACACACACACACACGACAAAACATAAATATTGTAACCTTATGTTAACAGTGGACACTTCGAATTTAGTGTGTCTTACTTGTGTTTTCATGGCTACTATACTCATTATTCATTACTTTACTCATCTTGTGTTATGTGGTTTCCTGCAGAGCCTCTTACTAGACTTTTTGTAACGTCAGCTATTGTTCTTGTAGTTGTCAGTTTCTGTTAGACTATCAAGTGCTCCTCAGTTTGGTTACTTTGTTTTGTTCTAACTTGCCTAGTCTTGTATACATTTCTAATTATTATATTTAACCAACTTCAACTGAAAGTGGTCTAAATCAAACACCTTAAACTTCATCATACTCGGTAAATTCCTTCTACTATAACTGCACAATTCATTTCTGGTCTCGGGGCATATAAAAGCATCCAAAGTTTTACTTACAATCTCCTGGTCAATACTTCGTCAGCATAAACAATTACTTCTTCCACCATATCATTGTAAACAACCATAGCATAGCAAATATCTTAGAGACAAACCATTATTGTGTTTTCTTCTCATAAAACAAAGTTTGCCATTAAATAACTTCCAGGAAAACAGTTTCATGGTAACACCTACCCCTGGTGAGAAAGAGAGATTTCATCAAATATCTTGGGCCACTCTGGACGTCCAAAGTGAGTTTTCGCTTGTAGCCCTGTCACTGCATCTCTCTCATCTCCCTCTCTCAACATGATCGCAAATGCCTGGTTGTCCTTCCAACCACGAGTCAGATATATATGTGTGTCCAGGAAATCACTAAACACATCACGTGTGTGTGTTTGTTTGTATGTGTGCACACATACATACCAATAAAAATTTATAATCGTAAAATGCAATTACTATACATAGTATACAGTTAGTTATACATGCGTGCTCATACATATAACATTATGATGTAACCTAACAAAGTCTCACTCACATGCGAAAGACACTACAAACTTATTCATAACATCAACACATTTTATTTTTTATTTTGTACTTGACACATAAATACATACTAGACATTGTTGAACAAACAAACATAGTCACACCCACTTGCAAAAAGATATACATTTCTTCGTAATCCCCACATTTTATTCCTTTTTTCTATAAACTTAAATAATGTACTTAAACATACAAACACACACATTACACATTGTGGAACACATGCACAGCGTTCAACAACACAGTACAAATATCTCAATACAATGACATCCTCTGGAACTTGTAGAGATGTCTGGTAAATGTTAGAGCAGTGTAGCAAGGGCTGCATGCTCAAACACACAATCAGTTGTCAGGGCTTTTGAACTTGAACTGCATAACACAATTAAATGTAGCATATGAATACTGATGGGGCTTCAAGTAAGAAGTATGACTATTTGTTGTTATTGTTCTTTTGCAGTTTATTGTTCTGAACTCGGGTGTGCATGTTGACAACTTCTGTGGTCATGGTATCAGCTCCACACTCAACACCCCCCCCCCCCCCCCCCCCCCCCCCCCCCACACACACACACACACTCACACAGAAACACACCTTAATCCCTTTTCCGACATCTGCTGTTCAACAGAGCTCACCAGGTCTGCAAACCACTCAAAGGAGTCAGGGTTGGGGCAGATCCAGTAGAAGTAGACTTTCTTGAGGTTGAGGTCAGTACCTTCCTGGGTCAGCTTGTAAAAGACAGATTTCAGAATGGAGGCAAAAGGCGTGACTCCGATACCGGCACCCACCAGGAGCCCCACCTCATGAGAAAATACATCCTCACTGGCCGTCCCAAAAGGACCGTCAATTGCAATTCTGTGCATGCCCAGGAAAAGAGACAGAGAGAGAGAGATGAACAAAAAAAGGTGGTAGATTGGGGAGAAAAAGAAATAGTAAGATATTCATTAGCATAGCCTATAAATGAATGGATGCTGTTTATTGGCAAGCCTCTAGAGGCTGTGGTGAAACAAGGAGTGGAGAGGGAAGCCCTTGAGGTTTGCTGGGGAGTAAATACTGCCAATTACTTCAATTTACATGGAAGGTGTTCTCAGTCACTTCTATGAGGTCCTCAGACAGACACTCCTAGTGCAGCAACCCTCAAGAGCTCCCACTTGCCCGGGTCAACCAGGAGAGCCACAAACGACTGGTGTGTGATGTTGTGCTAACCAACAGGTGTGAATACTGGGGATAGGCGCATAATCATTACAGTGGTTCATTTAGAAGTTGGTCTAAGGGGGGGGGGGGGGGGGGGAATTGAGCTTACGCTGCCTCAAGGGGGGTCAGAACTTTTTTTCACACAATTAATGATCAATGAGACTGGGGAGGGAGGGAGTGGGGGTAAGTGTGGGAAAATAGTTTTTGAGAAAATATTGAGAATGAGTACTAGCTACTCAAATACCTTTGCTAGATTGGTATGATGTCATTCTCACTAAAAATAACTTGCAGCTGCTACTTGACTTCAAAAACACTAGTAAGCTATCTAGCAAGGAGCAACCTTCACATAGCAGCTGTGAAGAAGGCAATGTTCCTCAAGCAAAGAGAATTTGTAGCTCTAGCACTGGAGATGCTGGAACAGATATTGCAACTATGGAAGAGTTGTCAGTGTTTTGTCGTTGGGAGGAGAGTGGTCATTCAGAAGAGCACTTTATGGAGATAGTTTATTTGAAGCAGGCCAATGCTGAGAGCATCTACTCTGCTCTAGTTGAATTCCTGAAGGACAAAGGACTTCCAAGTAAGCAATATTGTGGGCATGGGTTTTGACGGGGCTAGCACATTTTCTGGAAAGAAAACCGGAGTCCAGGCTAGAATTAAGAAAGTTGCTCCTCATGCTTTGTATGTACTGTAGATTGCCATTGCCATCTCCTTCAGTTGTACTGTAGATTGCCATTGCCATCTCCTTCAGTTAGCATGTGTCCAGGCTGCTAATTCCACAGAGGGTATCAAATATGTTACCCTAACAACTCTCTGGAAGTTCTTCCACAACTCTCCTAAAAGGGCAGAGTCTCTCAAGATGATCCAACAAGTTCTTCAACTTCCAGAATTAAAAGTTTCTAAGCCCTCAGATACACGATGGTTAGCCCATGAGAAATGTGTGCGAGCGGTCAGAATGAGTTATGAAGCAATTGTTACTTGCTTAAATAGCATTTACGAGGACAGCCATGATCCAGTAGCACTAGGTCTATGCAAAACACTCAGTAAGCAGTCCACAATAGCTGCTGTTTACATGCTAGACCATGTTCTCCCACAAGTTGCTAAACTTAGTAGGACCTTGCAAACTGAGCACCTGGACTTATCAGTTGTTGAAGCCACTCTTCACACATTGAATGATACAGAATTGCCTTCAGCAAATTGGGTACTAGACCTGCTGGATGGGACTTCTAAGCTGGAGGAAGCTACAGGGATCAAAGTTACAATGCCGAGTATTGTGAGTTTCCAGAAGACTGTGGCAAAGCCGTTTGTAGCTCAACTGAAAGAAAATATCTCGTGTCGCTTTAGTTCTTCTAGTGAAATTGTGTCAGCCTTCAGTATTTTTGATCCACGGAAAGTTTCAAAAGTTAAAGACACACCAGCTATGAATCAATATGGTGAACAGGCTAGTGCTACACTGTTGTCACATTATGGAGTGACGAGACCTGCTGAGACGTTAACTGGAGAGTTAGCCAACAGAGAGGCAATGGTTACGTCAGACGTAGTCATGGAGTGGAAGACATATCGCCAACTGTTGTTTAACAAGCCAGAAATAAGCATGATAGCGCAACTTCAACAGCTTGTTAGTGATGATATGATGACCACATTATTTCCTAACCTGAGTAAGCTTGCTTCTGTAAGTCTGTCGATCCCAGTTACTACTGCCTCTGTAGAGCGTAGTTTCTCTCAGATGAAACTTATAAAGACCCGTTTACGGAGCACCTCAATGACAAAAATCTCTCCTATTTATTGAAAATTGCCATTGAGTCAACAAACAATTAGACTAATAAACATCTGATGAAATAGTCGATGTATGGAACATGTTTAGCATGCATTAAAACAAGACAGTACACAAGTGCAGCAATAAACATAATATGATTCATACATTAGTAATCAATCACCTTTTTTTTATTTTCCAAAACTATGATACTGGTTTGCATACAAAATTTTATTTGGTACCTCAAGGGGGGGGGGGGGGGGGGGGGGGCGAGTGGCCCCCTTGCCCCCCCCCCCTAAATGAACCCCTGTCATTATATTGAACATAAGTACGCAAGCTAATCATGACGAAGGAACTCACTTGGGTAGCTCCCATGACTGCTTCTGCTGTCCGTCTTTACCAACTCCCAATTGCTCCATCACCTTCTGAGTCCAGTCTCCCACCACTCGGATGTGAACACTGAAGTAATCTTCCTCGGGAGCCTAATGAACAGAAACAAAATGGAAATGATGAGCAGGCACAGGTAGTAGGACTTACTACAAATACTTCTCACATAAACGAATCGCATATTTCCCCAGTAAACAGTCAGCAGTTTATCATAAATATACTATAGTAATATTTCAACATGAATAAATTAAACGCATGTGCTCTCTTAATTCAAATTCACTGGAAACTCACAGAAGTAAGAGTAAAGGGATGCCACTCGAAGTAAGCAACAGACGGGACATTGATGAAGACGTATTGGCCAGCCTCGGCGTAGAATCCTTTCCTCCTCATTTGAATCTCGATGGTCTTAGATGGATGCTCCACCACCTTCACAACAACCACCTGGTAGAAGCTGCGGATGAAACGCACAATTTTCTCTATGGCGTAGATGATGAGGCCTCCCATGATAAACAGCCAGGACTGGAAGGGGGAGGGGGGGGGGGAGTAGGTGGGTGGAAGGGGCGGGGACAGGGTTGGGAGGAGGGAGTGACAGGAAGAATAGAAAATGAGGGAAATAGGGCAAAAATGGAGTAAGTCAAAAAAGAAGAAGCACGAGTATAAAGGGCATAGTTTGACACACAAAGAAATATGTGAACACACAAAAGCACATATGTGCACACAAACATGCTCACACATACACACACAAACACATCACAATATGCACACTCATACACAAACACATTCACAAAATTCAAACACTCACAAAATGCACAACCCACACTCATATCCTGCAACTACAACTAACATGAACTATAACAGAACAGAATGATCAACAAAGGGAGTTCTCTTCTCACATTGGGAGGAGCTGGATTAAACGTGGCCGCAGGGCAGAGAATGCCGGCTGTGCCATTGGGAAAGGAGACATTGACGAGTCCAGTTGTGAGGCTTCTTGCACCTGTAAAGTTGGAGCTGCTAGAAATGTCCACCTGACTGCAGAACAACGGGTCGTGAGGGTTATTGCTTGTACGATCTGGTGAGTTGGTCTGCACTGGGAGGAGTCTCCTGCAACACAACGAATAGCCGAGGGAAAAAGTGAAAGATATAAAAGGGAAGAAGAATTAAATTATGTGTGTACTGTGGTAATGTATGTGTATGTATGTATATATGCATATGTGTTGCAGGCATGTTAATGTATATGTTTAAAAAATGTGTGTGTTTTATGCATACGTTTTATGTGTATGTGTGTGTATATGCGCACGTAGTGTGTGTACATGTGTTTGATGCATGTACTCTCAGGTAAACATGTTGCAAATATGAATCCAGAAGCTTTACTTGACCACATTCTATGCTATATAAACAAACATAAACCTTCAATATCTCAGAAGGCTACCACACTGGATGAATGCTCTACACATGTGCGTCATCTCAGTGCTCTACACATGTGCGTCATCTCAGTGCTCTACATATGTGCATCATCTCAGTGCTCTACACATGTGCGTCATCTCAGTGCTCTACATATGTGCGTCATCTCAGTGCTCTACACATGTGCGTCATCTCAGTGCTCTACACATGTGCGTCATCTCAGTGCTCTACACATGTGCGTCATCTCAGTGCTCTACACATGTGCGTCATCTCAGTGCTCTACACATGTGCGTCATCTCAATGCTCTACACATGTGTGTCATCTCAGTGCTCTACACATGTGCGTCATCTCAGTGCTCTACACATGTGCGTCATCTCAGTGCTCTACACATGTGCGTCATCTCAATGCTCTACACATGTGTGTCATCTCAGTGCTCTACACATGTGCGTCATCTCAGTGCTCTACACATGTGCGTCATCTCAGTGCTCTACACATGTGCATCATCTCAGTGCTCTACACATGTGTGTCATCTCAGTGCTCTACCATACTAACAAAACCAATAGAACAACACTTCATGACAACAAACTAGAATATTGTGAATGACTGATGGACTCACTGTGCCTGGTGTGCCGCCAGTCCCAGCAAGAACACCAGGAAGAGCTGGTGGGTGTACCAGAACACTTCAAAGTAGGAGCGACGGATGAACTCTACAGATGATGTGATCATGAGAAACAGAGCCACGGTGATCACATGACCAGTGACTCCAGCAGCCGACACAAAGCAAGCAGTGATTGCATCCTACAATGAATATATAACAAACATTATTTTGACACAGCAAAACTCGGGATAAGTGATACACATTACTTAAAAAAGAATCACAGAATTTGCTTTCTATTATGTATAATTATTGTCGTTACTAGCCCACCATTTTATTGAGAAGCTTAAGCTGATGTTAATGATTAGTCAGCACAAGACGTCTTCACTAAGTTTTAGAGCAGCAAAAACAAAACAACAAACATCACATTTGTGTTTGTGTCACTATACTGAAACTGAGCATGTTGTTTTTATCTCGTGATCTTGAGAATGTCGCATCATTTGTGCATGCACCTATTTCTCACATGTCACTCACTGAGACAAAGGACGGGAGGTCTCCAGGCTGAGCAGCCCCGGGCACTTTTCTCGGCTCCCACGGCCACTTTGTGTTGAGTGCATCCTGCGAGACGAGGCCAATGAGACGCTCATAGTTGTACCAGTGAGCAATGATGTGCATGGCACTGGACACCACAATCATCCACGCTATCGCCTTGTGAAACGTGAGGTTCTTGTCAAGCAGACGCTTTACCTGACGAGGAGGACACTAGATGGATGGAGATGGCAGGGAGGAAGATGAGAAGAGTTTAGAGGCAAGAAGAAGAACAAATGAAATGTGAAATAAAATGAGTACTTTATCATACTATATATGACCTCTTGCCAAAGTCCTCCTCGGGGATCACTTACTATAATAATATGAACACTTTTACGTATCCTGCACACTCATCACGTACGCCCCTGCCTACTAATTACTTACTCGTCCAGTGCCTCTCAGGAACGATATGAGATTGCGACACACTGGTATCAAGATGAGGATCACGTTGAAGTTGATGGGGAGAGAAGGAGCACGAGCAAATGCCAAAGCTTCCTAAAACAAACACACGCACACAGCCTGTGAAGTTGAAACTGTCAAAGATAATTATTCAACTACTTGTGCATATTTTTTCTCCTTAAATACATTACTCCCAACTTGCCAAACGCAGCACAGTCCTGCTGTGCAGCTTTGAAGTCTTCTAAACAATCCATTAAGAGAAGACATAAACAACATGTACCACCATCATTACCATGACAACATATTCAAGGTCAAATTTTTTCACAACAGTGACAGCAACTACACATGTGCACTTGAAACTAAATTTGAAATTAATGTAGAATAACCATTCATTTTCAAAAATAGCACCGTGGGTGAATTTTTATCCCCCAATGAGTGTATGTATTATAGATTTGAACACAAAGCCCTACTAATAATGTATACTAGCACACACAAACATACTGACAGCATACAAATAGCCACATTTATTAAAGGAGTTGACATTATAGTAGCTAGATCCAATACTATAGGGCAAAAGTTCACTACCATGGCAACTATAAGTACATTTTACTACCCAGTAACTGGCAGTCAAGTTTGACAGCAATTATCTGCCCTATCCCTAGTTGACTACTAAGGAATGCGAATGTATAGTTGTTATTTGTCAAACTAAGTAGTGGAAAAGAGCAATTGTCATTAGCTTTGAGAAAAAGCTCAAAATAAGGTATTAATTAAGAGTCCAAGAGAGAAAAAAAAAAGGGAGATAAAAAGGAGAAGAGCAAGGGATATACATAATTATAGACAAACACACCAAAACACGCACACCTTCACATCTATTGAAAGCACCATCGTGTCCTGGCACGAGATTTCTCTTGAGGTTTGATTTGGAAGTCAAGGTTCGATAGAAAGAGGTTCAGCATTTACAACAACAACTTATACAAAACGCTGTCTTTCAAAAGGTGTTTAATTTATGCACATACATTGCATGGAGACTCTAAAACTATTTAACTGTTCGGTGGGAATTCAGGGGAAGGAGATCAGAGATGGCCTGAAAATTATTTAGAAATATGGAGAGAGAAAATGCAACACTGAACAAACCGGTTCAACGAAAAAGAAAGGATTACTAATATAGCCTAAAGAGCCAATACTGTCCACAGGGCTACTACCAGGAAGACATTGACTTGTACAATACACTTGAATGTTTATGATGACAATGAAAATAACTGATAGAATTTGAAGGAGAGAAGGAAGATTTGAGCGGCAATGAGTGTAGCTAACAGGGTCTGTTTATATGTGTGGGCATTTGAGTTTGTACACACACACTGCCTTACTGGGAAAAATGGGAAGTAGATCCACAGGAAGCTATATGAGCGAAATGGTCAGGGCAAGTCATAGTGTCACTGTTCATTGTGGTAAACAGCAATTCCTTGTTGTGTGAATCGTAGTATGTTTGTGTGTGCGCAACCAGCATGCCATGCCATGCCAGCAACAACAGTATGTAGCACTGCCTGCCATATGGTAAGGATTCCATCAGGGCCACACAAGTCACTCGATACCTCACAACTAACCTGCCAGAAAATTGATTAACACTTCCTGAGATTAGGGTTGGAAAAAGAAAAATAGTCTGTAGATACAAGCAAATTAATTGGATTAAAACAAGGTTGCTCAAGTGCACAGTCCTACAGAATGACTAACCCTAACTTTGTAGACTCTGGCACCAGAAAAATGCAAAATGTTAGAAACTTGACCTTAAGAGAAGAGAGAGAGAGAGAGAAGGGGACACAACAGGAGGAGATAAACACTACAAAAAGAAAGATACTCAAATCAAGCTCATAGCCCTGTCCAAGAGGGATCGATGGACCATGAAATATAATCACTCTAGTGTGTTGTTACGATGGACATACTCACTCCCACACATCAGCACTACTGCTAATTAACGTCAGCAGCAACATGCATGGAATTCTTAAAATATCGCAAGAACAAAATACCCTATATCAAGTTCATCTCAAAATTCAACACTGGCCGGCCATTCATTCTAATGCTTCTGCTTCTCTAAAGATCTTATGCTTTCCTTGTTGTTCCTATGGAACTTCTTGCATTAACTTAGGAATAAAATAATACAATAACTGATTGCACAATTGAAACTATCTCAATAGTTACTGATTTAGTTCATGGAGGCAACCAAACTCAGCAAACACGTGTTCATTTGCCCCACAAACTGATGCTTGGAGCTTTAGCTTTCAAACTAATTCAGCTGGAAGGAAAATGGTGCACTTACCAATTATATTCTTCTGGTTCAAATCTGGTCTCCACTTGTATTGTTATTACGATAAACTTCAAAACACATATTTGTGTTCTTAACTACTCTAGCAAACTTTCAAAACAGTAAATATAAACTTCACTTATTGGAGAGAGTAATTAATTTATTAATGTTTCATCAAAACACATTTACTTGGAGCAAGAGGAAGAATAAATGCCTGACTCAAGACAGCTATCGAAATAATTTTTCTCTATATTTTCCTCCCATACAGATTTTCATACATTCACTACCATTTGCTCCTAACACGCCATTGACAAAATGATGATATCAGTTCACACTTCTCTAGGAACAAAAAATAAACTTTCATTTTACAGTAGCTTCAAAATACGAACTTATAGATCCCTTCAGTTGCAACTTAAACTGGTAGCAAACAAACTCAAAATGCCGCTCACCTAAAGGGCTTCACCACCTCTTTATCTGCACAGGATTGTGTGCACTAGCAACAGAGACAGATAGCGCACAGGCGGCAACAAACACTATAGTTAGTTTCTCAGTAAAATAGTATGAATTTCACATCTCATACTTTCTCAAATAAAAAGGCATTTTACAGCAGATTAGGAATGTTGTTCTCATTCTTAATGTTAGCAACATCCCTCCTTCATTTCGATTCAGTGGCATTGCCCACAACAAATTTCAATTCCACAATACTGAGATAGCATTAGATACATATTTACCAAAGACAGTACACAGCCAGGAAGGCAAAAATAAAACCAGACTGATTGACACACACATCCAGTGTCATAATCCTTTAAAACTTAATCCGCTTGAACTTTCCACTGATAATACCGTAGAGTTAGCCTGCCCAAATACAGACAGTCATTTACTCCCAATAATAACTGGTAATTAGTCCCACGTCCTCTGCCCAACAGCACTCTTCCTAATCACAAGCCTCTAGATACGATTGTTGAGACTTAATTCTGAGCCTTGCCTTTTCTGTATAATTCACTTTATTGATCACATCACACGCTACAAGCGACCCTGGCATTCCACACATATCCTCAGGGAAAATTGCTGCTAATATTATATCATTTTTAAACATCTAACCAATCCTATTCCATCAACATTAAGGTAGCAGAGGCCCGCTGGTGAAGGTTTTTACATAGCTGGTGAATGAACAGCAACAAAATCAACAACCACGACTGAAAGGTGAACCAACATGACAGAAATACTCTCAACAACAACGAAACAACAGGTACACCACATGCCTCACTTAACAATAATAACAACAACAAGGTACACATACATGTCATACTTACTCTCACTCTGATGCGCATGTAGAAATATCTGTCGCTGTTCTGGAACAGTGCAAAGTTGTAGATGAAGAGAATGATGTTAATAAGCAGCCATGCACCCTAAGCAAAGACCATAAGACCAGTACCAGTGGGTGAAAGTACCCAGCAACAGCAATCTAGCTAGCTGTCCTATTCACAAGGACTGCAAGCATATAGCTACTATCAGACTCAATCTCACTACTTACAAATATAACCCATTTAGGCAGTTCGTTGATTACCCAGCCGGACGCCATCTCGATAGACGAGACGCCTACTCAACAGAAAGACGTCCCAAGGTTCACACACTAAAGACTGCTAACAATGTTAGAGACTGCTGCAGGAACCCGCTCGTCCCGTTCCTCTGCCCACTCGCTCTCAGATAACCACTTCAACTTTTATTTACATGCCCCGCCCATGAAATTCTACGGGCAGACATGCGCACGACCTTATCTGAACAGTTAGGTAAAGGGTTTCTGTTTTAAAGAACTAGGGAGAGTGCAGACATGCGCACGACCTTATCTGAACAGTTAGGTAAAGGGTTTCTGTTTTAAAGAACTAGGGAGAGTGCAGAGGGGTCAACTTACACGAGTAATTGTCTATATTTTTGGAGTAAAGTGTAAGAATGTGAACTTGAAAAAAAAAAGAACTCCTAGAACATATTTCTACTTGGCAGAATTATTCTATATTCGTTTATACATAATTTCAACCCAGCACAAGTAGTACTTCCTTAACTGCTCAACCTTAAGCAATAGAAATCACTGAGCCTCACCACATAATAAAAACTTTTTTTTTTGCTTTGCAAACACAGTAGTAGCTTCTCTACAGTTCATACAAATTGAATATATCTTGTGGGAAAGGCGTTTAGACTCGGCAGATGTTATTAGACAAACACGTTTGAAAACTAATTTTTAAAGGTCTAGTTTGAAGAAGTAACTTGCTAGATGTTATGTTGTAAAATACAAAACTTATTCAGAAAATCGATTATAATGTACGCAGCACTCTAGCTAATGGTGATGCAACTCAAAAGTATTTTTATTTTTGAAATACTAAAGTGTTTGTTTGTATTTTGTTTGTATTTTGTATTTGAGTTTTCTATTTGAGTATTTTTATTTTTGAAATACTAAAGTGTTTGTTTGTATTTTGTATTTGAGTTTTCTTGAAACCCCAACCCCTAGTGCACAGCAAGGTGTAAGGTATACTTCCACACCTTTACACACAATAGGTCAACTCTGGATAAATTCATTTAATCATGTCATTTCCTTTCCGGTTTCTCAAGCTTAACTAATCATTTAGAAATTAAGTTCCATCGCTTTTTCACTAAACGGTATCAATAGTTTAGTCTCTCCACTATGATTCTCACCTATTGATATTTCATTGTCATTCATTCTATCAAGTGACTTCCCAAGCAAATGTTTTTTTTTAAAGATTTTTTTATTGCACATTTTGATTCAGACGATTATGCACGTTTAGTAGTTTATGTCCTTGTTCTATATTGTATCAGTCACCTCACACACTTAGCTGTAATCATTACTATTTTATTTACTACTTGTTCTTTCTCTTCATCCACCATTCATATCTCATTACCCCAATTTTTGACTTGCTATAATACAGGTTGTGTGTAAATTAATAATTTCCGCAACCAAAGGGCCTCACTGAACTGAACCGATTTGACTGTTATAGCGCATATAAGGATATGCTGCAGAGAAAAGGTACACGCTTTTATTTAGCACTCTCTCATGATCACGCCCCGCCCTGTTATGGGCATGCGCCCTGTGCCACAATATACATAAGTGTACGTACATTACGGGGATAGACTGTAGAACGGTGGGTAACAATGGCGGAGAATAAGGGTTTAGTAGAACTCTTAGACGTCAAAATACCCACTGCCCGTCAGCAGTTAAGAGACAGTCACAAGAACCTGGCTGACTTGGCTACCTACTGTCAGAGAAATTACGTAGAGACCGGTCAAACACCCGAAGCTCTTGAGGACACCAAGCGCTATGCCGCCCAGTCGTTAGCTAGTGTAGCGTATCAAGTAAATGTGTTGGCTGTGAGCATGTTGGACTTGTTGGATAGACAGATGAGCCACATGGGAGACATGGAGGCCAACATCAACCATATCTCTCAGGTTGGTTGAAAGGAAATAGTGAGAGTTTTTTGTTTTTCTATTGGCTCACCACACCTACATTGTGTACATCTGTATGTGGGATTCAAATGCAGGTTACCAGGTTAGGGATTTTCTCAATAATTTTGTATAGTATGTACAATCGGCTAGCTTTCTAATTTATTTTGCCACTGATCTTAAGTTAAAATGGTAAGTCAAAGATTGCCAGAGCATATTATAGAGAAGGGCAGTTCACATTGTGTATTCCAGTTTAACTTTACCCATGGGTGTGTGGGGTGTGTGGTACATTGCTTCCCTTTGTTCCACAACTGTTTTAGAGTCAGTCATGAAGCAGTTTGTATAGCATTCTGCAGTTATCCGTGACTTGTTAGCCCCTGCTGTTTTAGTGTGGAGTTGATGTGTCTGTTGTGTCAAGTCTGGCTAGAAATGGCTGAGTCAGAAACTAGGCTTGTTATCATTGTACATGGGCCGATCCAAACTTGCATCTCCAAGTGGGCACACCTGCTGCCTCTGCTTCAGTGTTGTCTTTTTACAAATAAGGAACTCTCCTGGCTAGTCTTGTTGAGATATGACAAGCATTGTGTCAATTCATTATGTCCGTAAACACAGACTCTCTCTTCTCTTAGTGAGAAAGCCACAATACATGGTTGGCAGGGATTTATACAGGATTTTTTGTGTGTGCTGGAAATGGGAGACACTGAGTGTATTTAGGCATGCCCTTTTTTTTTTATAACCCACACAACTTTTATTCACGTGCCTGGAGTGTACACTTCATACTGATCAGTGTTTAGCCACATGCATGGTTTATAGTCTTTACCACTCGCAGAATTAACTTACCCCATAAATTATATTAACTTCTGAAAATGCTGAGGGGGAGGGGGGGAGAGACTTAGGGTGGAGGGAGGAGAGATCCCTGGACCAGTCCCCCTCTGTAAGAAGCCTTGGTTGGGGTGGAGAATTGTGAGAACAGGTTCATTTGATACATCTTTGTTATTGTATAAGAGGCAGTAGGTATTTGAAATTTCATTTGTGCAAATTTTTTCTTGTTCTTCTAGGCAGTGGACATACACAGAGAGAAGATAGCACGTCGGGAGATTGGAGGTCTGGCCAGCAGTAAGAACATCACCAGGACACAGAAGGTGGTGGCTCCAGCTCAGAAGGAGCGGCAACAGAAGTTCACTCGACAGAACTGGGACTTCAAGGTCCTGGATCGCATCGGCCATGGCACCAAAGGAATGGAGTCTACACGTGGCATAGATGACCGCTACGCCAGGAAAGAGGTTGGTGGCAGTGGGCTGGGTCATGAGTGAACGGTTACAGGCCAGTATTGATTACTGTTCCCAATTTTGTTTTGGGTTGGTCACTTCCATAGAAAATGTTCACCCATATTCTTCTTCTCTTTAGACTATAATACATATGGTGAAATGCTACATTACTTCAAGTATAGTGTTCTATGCCATAGCTAGGCAACCTCAACAGTATGAGGCAAACAGAGGCCAGACATAACAAGTGAATACATTCTCTCTGTCTTACACGTGTTTGTGCTATAGTAGGTGATGCATTCATACCTGTAACACTAGTAATAGTATTATTACACATTTGCACACACATATGCACACACACACACACACACATGTTTGGTTTGTGTCTAATGCTGTCCTTTTCTGTGCCTTGTAGTCTCCTGATGTGAATTCACTTGGTCGCAACTCCCTGGTAGGCTCCACTATCAGTGGCAGTGTTGTGTCCCCTACTTCAGGCAGGCCAGTATCTGTGGAGCAGCCAACCATGAGGTCAAGCAACGTCGGTGCTCCTGTGGCCCCTCCCACTGCTCCTATGGCTCCTGTGGCCCCTCCCACTGCGCCTGTGGCACCAGTAGCTCCTGTTGCTCCGCCCACTTTCCCTGGGCAACAAGCTCAGGATACCAGTATGTTGAAAGTGAAAGTTGTTACTATTGTTAGTTTATTGAATATCCTGTTTGTTGTAGTGGGGGCTCCTCCACCTCCTGCCCCACCAATGCCACCATCATCTGCATACCCTATAGGAGTACCCCCTCCTCCTGCTCCTCCAGGTATGGGTGTGCCCCCATCTCCACCTGTCCCCAATTCCATGGGTATGCCTCCACCTCCCCCACCTCCAGCCCCTCCCACTTCTATGGGTGCTCCTCCTCCTCCACCTGCTCCACCAGGTTTGATGGGTGCCCCTCCACCTCCTCCAGTCCCACCTTCAATGGGGATGGGTGCCCCTCCACCTCCTCCAGCCCCACCTTCAATGGGGATGGGTATTCCACCCCCGCCTCTTCCTGCTCCGCTTGGCTCTGGTATGCCTCCGCCCCCTCCTCCGCCTGGGTCTGGTATGCCTCCGCCCCCTCCTCCACCTGGGATTGGTATGCCTCCGCCCCCTCCTCCTCCATCAGGTAAAGTGAAGGTTCAGGACAGTGTATGGAAATTATTGTCATTTAGTGATTGGTGCAAGACATTTACTCAACTCAAAAGGTGTCTTGTAATCTCTCGTAGTAAACTTGTCTAAACGGATTCTTCTGGTGTGTTTGTGTGAATGTTTGTCTTAAAATGTGCAGATATCTAAGGTCAACTTAATTTTACTTGTCAAATACTGTGTTAAGTAAGAAATCTGTGATTATTCATCTGCTCTAACCAGTGAAAACTGGCAATGGGTAAATGTATATGATGTGATTGCATAGTATACAAAACGTAATGTCCTGACATGTTGGTGCATTTGTTTAGGTGGTATGATGGCCCCTCCTCCCCCTCCTCCAGGAGCAGGTATTCCAGGTGGGTGTTATTGAAAACTAGTTAAGCTTAGACGTAGCCATTGTCCAGAGACAGTAGTTAAAAGTTAAGTTGGTCTAGCAGGAGTAGAGTTTCACGACCTTGCTGTAAAATAGGTGGCCTCTTTTGCTGAATGAAGTTATATGCTACATACAGTTGTTGCTCTGGTTTTTATCTGTCACTTGTTTTATTTTTCTGCAGGCAAGGCACCAGCTCCTCCACCTCCTGCCCCTGCTGCAGCTATGCCACCCCCACCCCCTGGTGCTGGTCTTGGAGCCCCTCCTCCTCCACCTCCACCACCTCCAGGTCCTGGGGCTCCCCCACCACCTCCTGGACCCCCTGGAATGGCTGGAGCTCCCCCGCCCCCTCCTGGCCCACCTGGTGCAGGTAATTCAATGTTGGATTATTACAGTCACTGAATCCTACCCTTCATTCTTAAGATATACTCCCCCCCCACACACACACACAAATTTTTAGCTTTTATCCTATTTGCATTATAGGTGGGCCTCCTCCACCCCCTCCTCCTCCACCCCCCATGGGTGGGGTCAAGAAACCAGCTTCCACACAAGAGCAGCAGCCCCCAAAGCCTAAGCCAGCGCCTGCACCAGCTCCTTCTTCCGGCGGTGGTTTGTTCGGATTCAACCCTAAGAATGTCAAGCTCAAATCCACTGGCAGCAGGTTTGCTTCGACTCTACCAAGAGATTCTGGCAGTGATGCTTCTCCTCCAAGCACCACCAAACCGTCTCCTTCCCCAGCAAATGGTCGGCGAGATACTGGTCCCTCAGTAGCTTCTAAGCCAGCTCGGCCTTCCCCAAGTATATCGCAAAAGCCGCGAACCGCCAGCAACCCACTTGGCGCACCGCCCCCACCCCCGTCATTATCAGGCCTTGGACCTCCTCCTCCTCCTCCTCCAGCACCATCAGGTCTTGGAGCCCCTCCTCCTCCTCCTCCAGCACCATCAGGTCTTGGAGCCCCTCCTCCTCCTCCAGCGCCGTCAGGCCTTGGTGCTCCTCCACCCCCACCTCCGCCTCCTCCAAATGCAGCTCCGGGTGGCATGCCTGCCCCACCCCCTCCACCACCTGGAGCTGGTCCTGGAGGAGCTCCTCCGCCTCCTCCACCGCCACCAATGGGATTCAGCGGTAGGTTAAGATGTCCTGAGAATAACGATGTTCAGTGTATGATAGAAGCAGTATTGTATCTGTGATAATAATGAAATGTAATTGTGGGTCCTTCTTGTGCCATCTGGTAGCTGAAGTATTTGTATTTGTAGCTAACAAGACTGCTTCTCCTGCAACAAAGCCGGCTGCTAAAGCTCCGTCACGGCCGGCACCCAAACCGGCACCTAGCGGCGGAGGTTTTAACATCAACGATGTTCTGAAGGTCCAGTTGGGAGGACGCAATAGAGGAGGCTCTAAGCCTGTGGATCTCCCGCCCCCACCTCCTCCTCCACCTCAGGCTGAACCACCCAAGTCCAATACTCCTGCAAAATACCTGGAAAAAGGTGATAGCTTGTGTTAGGTGTATGTCTTTATGCTAGCCTGTGTGGGCATGCGACTGTACATGTATGCTGATCTAGATGTGATTTTTGTCATGTACCCTTTTGCCCCATACACAGTTCCATTGTAAACCAATGGTATCAAAATTTCGAGTGAGGCCAACTCGGGTGAACTTGGAATCACAAGTGCCAGCAACTATTTCTTTATTCTTTTGCTTCAACCCAAATTGCTTGTTTGTGAGAGAGTGAAGCGAGATTTTCATTGTATGTTTGTATAGGCATGGAACTTGGTACTTCTTCTTTCTGTGTAAATTGGCAGAGCTATAATATTATTGTGATGTTTCAAAGCTCTGCAGCTTAATAAATGAGATTCATTCACTTAAACAGTTTTAAACGTCCACTCTCCACTGAGTATGTGCACACGACTTATTATCACTGTTACCAGAATTACTCCAGTTAAGATGGCTGAAGATAGTGACAGGTATACTCATCAAGTTCACTGTAAGATAGCCAGTTGCTATGCTCAAATCCCGGTGCAATATCTTTGCATAGCAGATGTGTTGATAAGTGATGCTGTATAAATTTTTCTATAGAATATTCTGCTCTGCCACCTCGCTTGATTTTGTCACTTATCGATTGTTTATTTGTTGTTGTTTTTAACCCAACTCTTTGCTAGAAATACTGTATGATTACCATGATTTTTTTCCTTTTTTCTTTTTTTTCTTTCCACTGCTGCAGTGGAGGCACTGTATGACTATGCTAAGGACAAGGATGATGAGCTGACCTTCAACGCAGGATCTACCATTTACGTTACCAAGAAGAATGACGATGGCTGGTATGAGGGTGTGTGTGGTGGCGAAACCGGGTTGTTCCCAGGTAACTATGTGGAAGTGGTTGCCCCTGGCAACATGTAGATCAGCTATCAAATTTTTTGTGATTTTTTAATGAAACTATTTGTCATCTTTTTCTTTTAATAACTTTGAATCATGTAGTATAGAATGTATGAATAGAATAACTTTTAAAATATGGTATATGATGAGAAGTGCAGGGAATGGTTTTCATCGTTGTTGTCCAAATTGTGGATGATGTCCCTAATACTCATAGTCAGAATTTTTTATGTGTGCGGCTCCAACGAGAGATGTGCAGGATTTATGGATGGTTGTATTAGCAAGTGCTCAATAGAAAAATAAGTATGAGAAAAATACCATTTCATGGTATGTGGGATAAATGAAACAATACATTTGATAGGTTGCAGCGAATGATCACAAATTGTTTACACACATGAACATACGAACAGGAAGTTGATGACTGATAACCAAGATTGAAGTATTGCACGTCCCAGAATGTGGTACAACATTTGAAAGTTATACAGGAGTCTCACTACGTTCTTTGTGAAGTAGAGGAGTGTGTTCACTGAGAGGAGGGGAATCATCAGTGGTGTATTCACTCGCCACATATCTGTGAGTGGGAGGAGTCTGGCTCAGTCCACCCAAGCAGTCAAATTGGCTACAACAATAAAACACGTGTGTGGTTAAATTTTGCAAGTCCTAACACGTATTGGAAGAGTAGATATAACACTACCTTCTAGATTCTGTGTCTTTGAAAAGGGCTAAGACTACCTTTAAATCGCCTTAACATGAATGGCATTAATTCCTATGCATGTGTGTCACATGATCCTTTACTGGTGTCATGTGACCATTTATTTGAGCGTGACCCTGTACTGATCCAACATACGCACACTTTGAGCAGGAGTGAGTTGGCAATGACAGACACAGAGCTGAGCGCCATGGCCAGGCCGGCCATCCAAGGCTGCAGGGTAACGCCCACTGGCACCAACACTCCTGCTGCTATGGGAATAGCCACCAGGTTGTAGATGACTGCCCACACGAAGTTGCAGCGAATCTTGAGCACGGTGCGGCGAGACAGTCGAATGGCTTCAATGACGTCCATCAGGTTGTCCTGGGAATATCACAACAAGGGTAAAATAATAGCGATTTTTTTAATTTTTTTTTTACAAGAAATGTACTCAATGGCTTGTATGCTCACTCTAATCACACTTCACTCGCTGCTGACCTTCACGAGAATGATTTGGGCAGCCTCCACAGCTATGTCTGTGCCTGTACCTATGGCAACACCGATATCTGCCATAGCCAGGGCTGGAGAATCGTTGATACCGTCGCCTACCATAGCAACCTGCAATCACATGCACGCGCACACATGCATGCACATTGTTCATTCCTATTCCAATGCACATTATTCATTCCTATTCCAGTGCACATTATTCATTCCTATTCCAGTGCATATTATTCATTCCTATTCCAATGCACAATATTTATTCCTATTCCAGTGCACACACAAAGCCACAAGTATGCACACAAGACAACTGTTAAGAACACTGATCCCTCAATGGAATGTGCCAGCTAATGCACACACACTCATCTACATACCTTGTGCTTGCTAGTTTCTTGTAATTCCTTGATCTTGTTCTGTTTATGGGAAGGAAGAACTTCGGCAAACACACTATCTCTATCTATGCCCACCTCGTTGGCGATGGCGTGAGCAGTCCTCCTGTTGTCTCCGGTCAGCAGTACTACGTTCATCTTCATGCCCTGGAGGCATCTCACTGCGTCCACTGCACTGGGTTTGATAGTGTCTGCTATCACAAAGGAACCCACTAGGATGCCTGAGAGTGAATATAGAAAACAACACTTCAAGAATCGTGAGTGCATTTACAACGTGGAAAACTACGAAACTGTAAGTGTTTTCACTTTCCTTTGAATACATGCAGAGTATCATACTACACGTACAATAAGTCCTGTTGTCTTGACAGTTTATAGTGCACGAGGTTTTGGGAAGAGGGAAGGAGTCGAAATATTTTATACGCTGGTCATCAGTTACTAGAAAAACTGAAATGGTGGAATGTTTCAATTTATAATCAGGCAATCTATAATCTGATAATACACTTGTGTGTCTGTTCGATGATGTGTGTATTATAAATAATTCGAGTTAAATCATATTCAGTGGAAGGCTATTAGAAATGACTACTGTTGTAGCTAAAATCTGGTGAAATTGCTTGAACAAGGCAATGACTTCACAAAGCCTAATGTTTACAATCATGGATAGAAGGACAGAGCCTGAGAAGCAGGAGAGTTAGACAAAGGAGGAGAAGGGAATCCATATGACTCAAATTTTAATAGAGTAATAGAGTAAGGGCACAGGATAAGAAGAGCTGAGAAATCAGGAAGAAAGAGAAGAGGGAAACTGATGTAATTAGCTAAAGTGGTAGACGATAATCGGATGGTTAAAATACTGCATTCCTAATTTGCTGAAGTTAGTACATCAAGTGCCACTATTAATTACAGGTGAAGATGTATGGGTAGACTAACCATTAATGGCCACCATCACTACCGTCTTGCCCTGGTTCTCATAGCGGACGATCCTTTCACCGACTGATGTGAACTCAATGGCATTGTTGGACATCCATTCCCGGTTTCCTATTAACACCTACAATTGTCATGACAACAGCACAATAAATAAATGAATGAATAGAGGATTGAAAAATCACTTACAGAATAACTTTGTGCTGCATCGTCCAGTGCAATATCACTTGTCCAGCCCAGTCTAGACTCCATGCTATCTTCTCTGCTGAATACTTCTTCATTGTCTATCACTTCTCCATCTGCATATGACTCGATATCTGTCACATGACATCGAAGGCCACGCCCAGGAACTGCTTGATAATCACTGGCAATTCCTCTTAAGTCTTGACCCAAATGCTGCAACACAAAATGCAAGTAATACATCAGTAATTGTACGTTATTTATACATGTACATACTAATGCTATAAGCATTCAACATAGCTGACGTTATCTCCACAAACAATAGCCAGTTGGTGTCTGCATAATTTGAAATCGCACTAAGCAGGCAAGAATTTCTCAATACATTGAGCTAGCTATAAGGATTAGCTAGCTGGTCATATTCCTTCATACTGTGAGAACAAAAAGCAACATTGGTGAATGGAGCTATACTTACCAACTCTGCAAAGTTCTTGATAGCAGCTCCTAGTGGGTGCTCTGAGTTTCTCTCTGCAATGCCAGCAATGGTAGTGAAAAACTTGAAGGAACAGGTTTTCTTGGGAACGTAGAGAATGGCTTTAGTCACTGTGGGCTTTCCGCAAGTCAAAGTTCCGGTCTTGTCAAACACAATTGTCTTGATCTGTCATGACACATAATAATATAAGCATTGTATCACAGCACCATTACCACTCGATCACCATGGAAACTCTTTCCCTGCTTCCTTACCTTGTGGGCTATCTCCAGGGCTTTCCCTCCCTTAATGAGAATTCCTTTACTCGCACCCATCCCCATCCCTACCATCACTGCCGTGGGTGTGGCCAAGCCTAGTGCACACGGGCAGGCAATGACGAGGACGGAGATGCCGTGCATGAAGGCACTGCTTATGGTGAAGCAAGCATTGCCGACATCCTCGCTCGAGTGATTTTCAAATCTCTGGACGTAGTGAGGGTCAACTTCAGTGATGTTGTCACAATCCTTCTAAGATTAAACAGAAAGTGTTATTTAAGTACATTTCTGATTAATTAACTAAAATTCTCATTACCAGATATTTATCAACTGTAAATACGGCAGCCCAAGACAGGAAGGTAACCAGAGAAAGGATGAGGATGAGAGGGATGAAGAGGCCAGCAATGAAGTCTGCAATTCTCTGAATGGGAGCTTTAGAAGTCTGAGCATCATCCACCAGTCTGACTATCTGAGCCAACATGCTGGTGGACCCCACGTGAGTAGCTTCCACGTACAACACTCCATCTTGGTTGATGGAGCCCCCTATGACAGTGTCCCCAGGCTGTTTCCTCAGGGGCATGTGTTCACCTGTTAAATACACAATTTCTTACTAGCTTTATACATGGGTCATGTGTCATCTACAGAAAGTTGGAGACCAAGTAACTCATTGTAGACTTGATCTATATTACATACACTGTTACATACACACTTGGTTAGGTTTTTGCCACTGCACTATTTCTATGACAAATAAAATGCTCAAAACTGGACCTATCTTCACTACAATAGCCATTTATCCGCATTAGTATTACTTGTTCTCTCATAATTAAGATTTAATTGGTAACTTGGTAGCTAATTACTAAGTGCCTGCCTCTCACCTGTTATGATAGACTCGTCCACAAATGAGTCTCCATGAGTTACAATAGCATCCACTGGAATCTTATCCCCAGGTATGACCTTAATGCAATCTCCTTTCTGAACTAACTCCAGTGGAATCATCTCAACTCTGAAACAAAAAAAAAAATCCAATAAGATTAACAATTAGGGAGTTTTTTAATTACGTTTTCTCTTACATTTCATGATTTTCTCCAGAGTTGGAGCCGTTCTTGAGAACAAGCCTTGCCTCCATGGCTTGATGGGAAGACAGCTTGGTAATGGACCTGGATGTCTGTCTCTTTGCTAGTTCTTCCAACCATCGCCCAAAGGCTATGAACGCCATCAACAGAGAGGAAGTCTCGAAAAATGTCATTAACTCCACTTCTATGATAGCTGATGCTATGAGTGCACCAAGCTAGGGGGAGGGGGAAGCAGGGAAGTAGGGGGGCATAAGAGAAGAAATATGTTGTGTTTTGTGACAATTGAAATGACACATATTGTTACTACAAATTAGTGCTAACATGAACAGTGTTAGATTTACAGTCACACCAATTATGTGTGTGCACACACATATGTGTATGCATGTACATATGTGTGCACATGCGCATGTGTGCGCATGTACCGTGTGTGTGTTTGCACATGTGTGTGTACATTTGCATGTGTGTATTTATGCACAGTGTGTGTTCATGTGTGTGCATGTAACATGTGCTTGCATGCACATGTGTTAGTATATATGTTGTAAGATCACCACAACTCACAGAATACAGGAATGCTATAGTTGTGGCTAAGGCAATGAGGAGGTCCATGTTGGGAGAACAATGGCGGATAGACTTGAATGAAGACACGTAGAAAATGTAGCCAGCAAAAATCTGCAATTACAGTGGTCGTCAATATGATGATGATGATTGTGATCACGATTATGGTGATTGTGATTATGACTACGATGATGGTTGCGATGATGATGAGTGTGATTACAATTATGGTGATGATGACTATGATGGTGATTGGTAATGATGATGGTGAAGATTATGATAATGATAATGACTACGTAGCTATGACAGTAATCCATACCTGAGCAAAGGCTCCCAGGATTCCCAGAGAGAGCTCCTGCACAGTGAGACCAGGAGTGACTACTGGCCAAGGTATGGAGACTAGAAAGGGTAGGAAAATGATGAGCATGGAGGGCACAGCAACAGTCAGGGCAAGAAAGAAGGTGTAGCACCATTTAGAGGTCTTCTTTAGTCCCATTTGAGAGTGTTTGGAGAGTTGAAGATGGGCAGGGTATCCAAGGTCCTAGAAGGGAAAAAAAATGACTGAAATATGGAACCAAAACTTTGTTAGAATACAGCTACAGAAATCACAATACTAGAAGATGCACTCAACTGAAATTAAATTTTGAAAGCAATCAGTTAAATAATATCTAGCAATACCACACCTGTGATACTTTATGATACTTTGTGTAGAAAGAAAAAGTCTTTCAACTATAATATAACTTTGACTCCTAGTAAATAAATATATTAATTGATTAATTAAATTTAAGCTTTGAAGAGAAAGTACCTGACTAGCTAGAGAATACAATTAAAGTTCGTATGGAAATTGCTGATTAGTTAAAACACACACACACACACACACACACACACACACACACACATGGCACCCTTACCTTCACCAGGTTGATGATGTCACGAGGACCGACAGTTTCTGGGTCAAATTCCACGTGTCCTACACCACTTCTCCAGTTAATGGAGACTGTCGTGATGCCTTCATGTTGCCTCAGGGCACGCTCTATCTTATCCACACAGGAACTGCCAGTCATTCCTTCAATCTACATAATAATATAGTGTGTATCATCTGCCCAATATATTATGTAGCTTAATTTTAATGTTAAAAAAATATTTGATAATTTGATTTATATTTCCTTGGAATAGTGTTACTTAATTTTACAGCCAATATTTTCTACTCTATTATTACATAGCTAGTCGTCCATTATACTTTAAAATTAATTACGACTCACTAAAATATCAATTTTTCCTTCTAGAAGTCCCTTTTCCTGAATGACTTCAGCCCCAAATCCAATATCTTTGATATATGCCACCAAACCTTCCGGATCAATCTCTTCTACGTAGTACTGCACATCTGCCTTCTCTGCTAATAGGGCTACTGTAACTGAGTGAACTCCTAAACACAAACAATGACAAGAAAACAACACAGACAAACACAAATAAAGACCATTAGCCCGACACTTTCATTACACTTTCTCACCTCTCTTGGTTGCCATATTTCTTTCTATTCTTGACACACATGAGGCGCAAGTCATTCCTGACACGTGTATGTAGACACGTTTAATTTGCCTTGAGGTGGGAGAATTGCAAGTGATGACTATCTCAGTTTGTTGTCTTGAAGATGCCTGAGTTGATAAAAGTTGTATATAAAAAAATATCCAAACTCTGTCTTTTTTTCCCCTCCTAATTATTATTATTATTATTTTTTGGAAATGACTACAATAGCTACGTAGTGACAGTTGTATTGGAGTATGAACAGCTCAGCTCTTATGGGTGAATGCATATCCACCTCCCTCCCCCTCCATCCTCCTCGTGTCCTAGGATCTTACAATGAGCATAACAAATCTCTCACACCTACATAGCCTCATTTACCATATAACATTGCACACTTTTTCTCAAATATTATGTTGTCTCAATCAGTATAAGGTAAGCCTAAAAACACTTGTGTTGCTCAACTCTGTATAACAAACTAAATTAAACATATTCATTGTAAATGACCATTTTTGGTATCAAATTCATCATTCACTGTAACCCATAAATGTGAGTGCATGCAAACATTTATATATACCCTGAAAAATAAACAGACTTACTGTATTTTTCTGTGTATTTGAACAATGATTTTGTTCTGACTTATTCAGTGTATGGCCATCTGAATCTAAATTCAAATTAAACATCAATAAAATAAATATAAAAGTTAAACTAATTATACAATGACAAAAGCTTACCTCTTGTACGTGAGATAGAGAAGTGTCCACAGCTTACAATGGCTTTACATATTTCATCTACAGTGATTGCTGTGGGAATGTAATCCACCGTTGCTTCATTATTGGCGAGAGATACTTTAATGCCAGAGACTCCTTCATGATTTCTCACTTGTGACTCGATCAGTTCTACACAAGATTGACAAGTCATTCCATCGATGCCAATGTAGCAAACTGCAGTCTTAGATGCAGAGTCTGGTGCTGGTTCCAAGTGGTTGATTGCTTCAGTGATGGCATCAATAGAAGTAGCAAGAGGATCATATTTCACGGTAGCAGTTTTATCTTGTAGAGACACTCTAACTGATTGAACCCCTTCTGCGGCTAAAACTTTCTCTTCAATGACAGACTGATTCAAGTTCAAGCCTTCAATGCTAATTTGAGTCACATTTTGAGTTTGGTTGGAAGGGGAGATGTCTGACTGCATTGGTGAAGGTGTGAGCATTCTTGTAGGTGAGGAGTTTGGTCTGGTAGATGGCATTGCTCCTTGCTCTGGGCTCCAAGTGGTGAGAATTGTAGCATCAAAGCCCATGTCTGTGACATGCTTACTTAGTTGCTCTGGCTGCACTATGGAAGGATCGTATCCTATGAAGGCTTCTTTGTTCTCCAAGGCAACTGTGACTGTAGTCACACCAGCAACTTTACCCAAAGCAGATTCAATGAGTTGCACACATGACTGGCAAGTCATTCCTTCCACTTGGAGCAGACAAGCCCAGTTGTTACCATTAACGATCACCATAATACAGTCATCTTGGCTTATCCCATGATTCTTAAAGGTTCTTTCAACTTCACTATCCAGAATAGCTATAACGTGACCGCTAGAAGCTTCTTCGCATTTTGAAGTATTTTCGTGAGAAAAACCTTCGAATTCTTTGTTATCGGCGTACAGTAAAACAGCCGACTTGACTACAGTCTTATCCATATTTCGCTGCAGGCTAAGCATTCGAAACCTACAGTATCCAGCCCCACCTTCTGCACGTATACACACCGTCTGTCGCAGGCCAAACCCTTTACCCAACCGCTAAGCTGAGAGGTTTGGCCTGCGATACTGCAAGGACACACCTCCTCTGGTGACACTTTACCAAAATTTGTTTCAACGACTCTAGAACTAAAAAAACTACCATCATATCAACAAAACAAATTAATAATGCGGTGGTAGTCTCGCGCGGTGGATGGTGGAACTTATGGAGGCGCTGACTTCAATGAAGACGGAGGTGTCTCCGGCTCTTGGTGCTACTGGTTCACTTAATAACTTTCTGGAAGTTACTACTCCTGATAATTTTTGTGGTTCCAGGAATATTGTTGTCAAAGCAGAATCTCTGCTGCGTATATACGATGGCAATGCTGTGGCTCCACTGCGGGGACAGGATCAGTGGCTTGATGATTTGGTAGGTAGGGTTGTATGTGATTGTCTGAGCACAAGTTTGTGTTTTAAGAGGGTCTTTAGTATAACTGAGTAGGTAGTGGCAATTACATAGATAGTAGCTGGTGTTTATCGCTTATTAGCTATAATTTTTGTTTCCACTTGATTGCTATAGCATGCCTGCTGTTGTGCATTTGAGACACAATGAATTGACACTGTTGGGATGTTGTCGTGAGGTTATTATAGTGAACAATTAGTTTGTGTCTTATTGTGTGCAATATTTGGAGGACATCTTTTGGTGACTGGTTTCAACTAAGTGTCAACAGTTGGCAACTGATGGAGTGTTTAAACCAGTTAACAACTGATGGAGTGTTTAAACCAGTTAACAACTGATGGAGTGTTTAAACCAGTTAACAACTGATGGAGTGTTTAAACCAGTTAACAACTGATGGAGTGTTTAAACCAGTTAACTTTTACACTTCACACGATACAAGTCTCTTCTGTAAAAGTAATGTCAGAAAACATGATTTAAGCTCTCTAACACTGATCAATTAACATTTTTCATTCCTACAGTTTTGAAACGACATTAAGGCCCTTAAAAATGGTTTGACTATACATAAAGGGGTGGGGGGGAGGGGAGGGGAGGGGGATAGTCTGGCATAGCCAGATCCCCTTTACCCACTGATTGTGACGTGATTGGAAAGGGTCTGGTGGAATCATGCAGTACATCAAGTTGTTCGAATCGGATGTAATAAGACTTCAATTAAATGTCCGGTTATGTTATAAGACCGTTTCCCCTCCGCATAGCGATCATTGGGTAAAGGATTTGGCTATGCCAGACTAGGGGGGAGGGGAGTAAGAGAACACCACTGTTTTGCTTAGTAATGTAACTTGGTAATATAATTCAGGATTGACGCACTCCTTGAACACCACAATCAGCACATTTAGCTGGGTGATAAGTTTTTCATAAATGGAATGAACAATGAAATATGTGTAGTTGAACAGCTTAACTATTCAAACAAAAGAATTCACTGCATTCAAGTTGAGCTTATTTGCTAGTCTCTAATTTCTGAAGCATGTGGTATGGTTTGTCACTCCAGTTTATTTCTTTATTCAATGTTCATAATATTTACTAGACTAGTGTTGTGCTTGAGCACAAATGGCGAGCAAGCCTAAAACTATACTATTGTTAAACGATCAATTTTAATTTATAACACTCAAGTTACTAAAAAAAAGTTGAGTTTTTTAAATTACGTGTATTTAAATTTGTAACTACAGAAGTTACCAATAGGAAATTGAGGCAAGTGGTAATTCCATATTTGTTGGCTAATATTACTAAAATAGCACTGGCATATTTATTTTGTAGCTGAGACTTATTCAAGAGTTACTGGTAATTGAGGTAGTCGGAATTGCTCAAGTCTGATACTACAGAAGTTACCATTACTCAGGAGGTAAGAGTGTAATTTGGTATTTGTGTTTGCTACTGCTATTATATACTGTTCTGCATGAATTAAGCTAAAATATAAATTTTGTAGTAACAATACTGTAGTTTTAACTAGGCAAGCTCGCTCGCCATTTGTGTTCAAGCACACCACTAGTTTATATATGTTTGGTGGACGTACGTATGTCATTTTTGTACTTTGACCCTGGCATTTTTGTGTTAGTTCGGTGGTCGACCCCGTCCCAAACTTCACTAAACAGAATCTTCTGGTTTATCGATGATTACCCGTATCACCCTAGAAATTGAATTGTTTATCGTTTTGAATTCTTTTGCGGGTGCAGTTAAAACTTGAAACCCACTGGAGTTCCATTTCTATTCGAGTTAGTGGCGGTGGTAATTCAATGCGCTCTTTGTCATGATTATAAGCCGTATGCAACAGTATTTACTTGAAAATTTATTGTCCACTAGACTAACCATGAAGGTAAGTCTTGTGTAGGTATGTCCAGTTGTGTGAAAGTATTATGGGTTACAGCTACTACTTAGCTAATGAATATCACAAAGAAAACATCTAAATAATGCATATTGTTTTGTTGCTGTTCTTTTTTTTCTTTTTTTTTCAATTCAAACAGTTACAGCGAGTGGTTACTATGGCATTTAAATTCCTTTGCCGTATAAACGTAATGTAAAAACTCGACATTATTTTTAGTAGCTTTGAGTGTTAGAAGTTAAAATCAATCATATAACAATAAGTGTAGTTTTAGGCTCGCTCGCCATTTGTGCTCAAGCACATCACTAGTATATATGTTTGGACGTACATATGTCATTTTGTACTTCGACCTTCTCGTATTTTGTATTAGCTCGTTCGACCCCGTCCCAAACTTCACTAAACGGAATCCTCCAGTTTATCAATCATTACCTGGGTATTGTCCTAAAAATTGAATTGTTTACCGCTTTGAATTCCAAGTTAAAGAGTTACATTTCTATTCGAGTTTGTGGCAGTGGTAAGTTAATACGCTACTTGTCACAGTTATAAGCCCTACACAACAGTATTTACTTGAAAATTCTTTGTCGACTAGAGTAACTACGAAGGTAAGCTGTGCAGTGCGTAGGTATGTTCAGTTGTGTGAAAGTATTTTGCATTACAACTACTACTTAGCTAACAAAGAAAACATGTAAATAATGCTACTTGTTTTTGCTGCTCTTTTTTTTTTAAATTCAAACTGTTGCGGGGAGTGGTTACTATGGCATTGAATTCCCTTTACCGTGCTATTTTGACTATCTGAATTACCAGTAATTCTTGACATCAAGCTCTCAGCTACAAAACAAAAGACAATTAATTTTAGCAAACAAATACAAAATTACTTTCTTACCTTATTTTCTTGAGTAGTGGTAACTTCTGTAGTATCAAATTGAAGCCATTCTGACTATCTGAATTACAAGTCTCTCTTGACAACAAGCTCTCAACTACAAAAAAGAAAGGCCAGAGTAAATTTTGTAATTTTAACTTACAAATATGGAATTAAGTACTTACCTCAGTTTCCCTCTAGTAGTGGCAGCTTCCTCAGCATTGTTATAAGGTATTCAGACAGTGGTAACTTCTGTAGTATCCAATTTGAGCCATTCTGACTACCTCTCAATTACCAATAACTGGTGAACAAGCTCGCAGCTCTAACAAAAAATAATAGCCACAGTTATTTTTGTAATTTTAGCTAACAAGTACGGAACTATGTACTTACCAAGTAATAGTGGCTTCCTTAGTATTATTATTTAGACATTCCGCCTACCAGTTGCACTTGACAACCTACAAGCAGCATTTTTAGCAGCCCAAAAAAAAACGAAGAAGTTTAAAAATTAAGTCTGGTAAAGGGTTTTCAATGCCTTAGTAACCAGTCGCAGCAACTTTTTGGGACTTGAAAAACAAGCGTTTCGCAAAAATTATCTCACAATTTGGAGCCCAAGTTTCAAGTAAGACTTTCTTAATGCTGTAGTATCAGAAGAAAGTGAAGTCAAGCCTAAAAGGCCGTGTTTTTAGGAGAGAAAAACGGTACCCGCACGCGCGTTTAAGGGGCATACGTACAATCCATACACACATATATATATATATATATATACATCGAACATATACCCGATTTTGCATTATCCACCCCTAATACAGTCTTGCTTGCTTCGCTCGCTCGCCAACTATTCTCCATTAGATTGAGTTTTGAAAGTGTAAATAGTATTCAGACGTCCAACAGTCCAGAAATATTTAATGGGTAGCATTTAACACATACAACGTTGTACATATTACACAATGTGTAATACAACTTTGTATGCTTTATGTGCAGCTATGCAAAAGAGAAAACAAGCTAATTTTGTAATTTAGTGGTCATGTAATAATGAGGACCTTTTCAGACTTTTACCTTATGTAGAGATGAAACTACCTTTTTTTCACTGCAGGGGGTGGATGGACTTATAGCAGTGCTGCTACATGAAGCAGGTGGAGCCAAGGTAAGAGTGGGGATTAAAACTAATCGGTGGTTGCTATTGTCAAGTGAAAACGGCTATTATTAGGAGGAACAAGTAGTCTTTGGCGCACATTTTTATCAATATCTGGCGGAAAACAATGTAGAGGAAGCCTACGAACAAGCAGTGAAGGTACAGGTAATGTATGATTTATGTACGGGATGGTTAATAAGTACAGTTGATGTGATGTATGTTTAGATGCCGAGGAAGAAATGGATGATTCCAATCAATTCAGGATGCCACTGGTTCTTAGTTGTACGTTCAAGTTAATAAGTTTTCTGTGTATAGTGAGATCTCTGTTATACATGTGTATAGGTGATAGATTTTGAGAAGAAGGCACTCACAACGATTGATTCTATACACAACAAGCATCCGGCCACCATCTCTAAGATAAAGTATGTATAGACAGTCCTTTTTAAGAATGTAATGTTCATTATGGTGGCATGTATTGGCAGATCTTTTATGGAGAGAGTGTGTGGAAGTTTAGATTGGGGATCATGGACTGAGACAGATGATGAGGTAGGCACTAACAGAGTGAATGTGGAGAATTGGTTTATCAGTTGGCATTCATTTTCAGGTTTTTCCAAAGCAACCGAATGGTAATGACTGTGGAGTGTTCATGCTAAAGGTACAAGCAGTAGCTTAAAAGATTTTCCCCTTTTTCTTAACTTGAATGTGTATATTAGAGCTGGAACAAATATCAAAAATTAGTATCCAGATATCCTGGCTGGATAACCTGCTATTTATAGATTGTGGGTGGGTTCCAGTACTGATTTGAGGGGGGGGGGGGGGGGGGGGTGCTCTGGAGATTGGTGTCATAGTGCCCCATTTTTTTTTTCAGAATGAGCCCACATTCTTTAGCTACTTTTTTTTTTCTTACCCACGGTAAGTGGAAATAAAAGTATAATAGCAATAACTTTTTGTCGTTGTTTTTCCCTCCGCCCTCCAGTAATTGCAATCTTCTAATGAACGTACTTACCTGTACTAATAGATACACTGAGTCAGGAATTTTACTATTTGTCCCCATAATATGTCAGACCAAGCTTAAGTAGCATGTCAATATGTCTAAGCAGAGTAAGTTTAACATTCGGTTAGTCTGGACAGAATTTAGTGGTTGTTGCTTATATTCCATTTTCTCTTCTTGGGTGAACCTCACAATATTAGCTACCTCAGCGATAGGGTATTTGCGACGTTGTGGTGGGTAAGGAGCGTCAGTACTGGTCCTTTGATCATTCTCCTGGTTTGAGGAAGTTACGCCCCCTCGAACATTATTAAATTAGTTTTGTTCTTAGTTTTAATTTCCTTCCTGATTTTAGCAGTTATTCATGATAGTCATGTTATAATTTATAATCTTGTAGGAAATACAACATGTTTCCGTAAGTAGCTATTTCACTCTTTCTTGAAAAAAGCCCCTTCCCCCCCTCCCTAGATTCGCCCCTGTATACTTACCAATTTTGCATGCAGTGTTGTCAACATGGATATCTGGTTAATGGAATCATTCTAGCTCTAGTTGGCGAGCGAGCGTAGCGAGCGAGACACTTACAGGGGTAAAAATGAAAAAATCGGGGATGTTTGTTTATTTATATATATGGACGTATGTATGTCATTTTGTACTTTGACCCTCCGTATTTTTGTGTTCGCTTCGCGTTCGACCCCATCCCAAACTTCACTAAACAGAATCCTCCGGTTTAGCGACCATTACCCGTATCACCTTAGAAATTGAATTGTTTACGGCTTTGAATTGTTTTGCGGGTGCAGTTAAAACTCAAAATCTTATGGGAGCTCCATTTCTATTCGAGTTAGTGGCGGTGGTAAGTTAATGCGCTATTTGTCATAGTTATAAGCCCTACTCAACAGTATTTACTTTAAAATGCATTGTCCACTAGACGAACCACGAAGGTAAGTCTTGCGTAGGTATGTTCAGTTGTGTGAAAGTATTGTGCGTTACAACTACTATTAAGAATATCACAAAGAAAATTTTAAATAACGTGATTTGATTTTGTTGCTTCTTTTTCAATTCAAACTGTTGCGGGAGCGGTTACTATGACATTGAAACCCCTTTACCTCATACGTAATTTAAAAACTCGACTTTATTTTAATAGCTTGAGTGTTAGTTGTTAAAATCAAATTTAACAATAGTGTAGCTCGCTCGCCATTTGTGCTCAAGCACACCACTAGTATATATATATATATAATTATAGAGAGAGAGAGAGAGTAGAACTCTGACATGTATTGTACAGTTACATTGTATTTTGAAATTGCTGCAATTATAAATGAATTCTATATTATTATTATTATAGGCAGTTGAAAGGGAACTGAAAGAACCTAACTTACCTATTGACTCAGTAAGCTGGCGTATATGTCATCAGTGATATGTAGAATTCCACTTATAGTATAATATGTACGTGTGATTGTGTGTTTTGTACATTCTTATGTGTGTTTGTATGACGTGTGTGGGTGTTTGTTTTGTAGGGCAAGACTGAGGAATATCGCAAGCAGTTGTATTCCTTGTTGCTTCACTCACCTATAAGGTAAGGCACGCAGTGAGTTGAGCTGTGAGATTCATAATAGTAATTATATCTGGTACATGTATATGATGTATAGTAAAGGGAAACTTAGTCAATCCCATGTTGGTAGTACTATCGATGACAGAAATCCAGAACCTGTCTCATTTAAGGCAGTTGGGAAAGAATCGAGCAATCAGCCATCTGCGGAACCAAAATCTCTTCAGGCTTCATCAGCATCAGAAAAAAAATCACATGAAGAAGCCAATTATTTGGGCATGGTGGATCGTTTGGCCTATTTTTTAAAGAATGGTCTTGATTCCGACGACTCTCAGAAGACTGAAGTAAAGGAGTTCCTTGAACACATGGCTTTTGTTGGATGGCAAGCAGCTAACACTGCCCCTGTGTCAAGTCCTAGTAGAAGACGTTGGAATGCACCAATAAAATCTACTATAGATTCAACCCAGAAGCAGAAAAGATCGTTTCAAGAACAAACTCTATTTACACCAGGTGCTCTCACAAATTCTGACAGGACCCAGCACCCTTCATCTTCTATGTCTACTGGTGAGAATATGATATTATTTTTTAAGTGAAGGGAGTAGAGTATGTGATATGAGACAGCTGGAAAGCCAGAAAATGAATGATTGCTCTAGATACTGACCTGTTGACTTCCTGTCCGAACAATAATTGATTGAACTCACTTTCATTAAAATTTTCTTCTAAGCTACATGAGCAGGAATTGACAAATATAGATTTTATATATCTATATATTAATACACTTGTGCAGAAATAACGATCACAACAGCAATGGTTGTGTTCATGAATAATTCATGAGCTTAAGCAGTTTGGTAAGGCATGGTCTGGACCTGAGTTGGTACATTGTCATTACATTCAGTAGAAGGCAAGTATAAAGCGAGTGAAATAGGCGGGGAAGATGGCGTATGTTCAGAAAGGAAGGTGAAAGTACGAGAGAGGAGGTGAAAAAGAGATTAATTAGCAGGTGGAATGGGCGAGGAAAGGGTGTAGGCAAAAAGGAAAGTAAAAGTATGAAAGTGAAGGCAAAAGTTTCACAAAGCCTAAAATCATGATAGAAGGACAGAGATTCAGAAGCAGGGGAGAGACGAATGAGGAGAAGGGACTCCATGACTCAAGAAAAATAGAGCTAAAGAATGGAAAAGGGAGTAATAAGAAAAGCTGAGATTGCTCAAGAAAAAAGAGAGCAGGCGAGGGAAACTAGATTTAACCTTACCAATAGTAGAGAATGATAACAACGAGTAAAAATAACTTATGCTACTGCATTCTTACTTTGCAATACGTCAAGCGCGCCACTGTGTGGCGGGATACTTGCTAGTGAGTAATTAAATTGTGCTGTAGCTAAGTGCTTGATTTGAACTTGCAAGTCTTGTTTGATGTGTTATAGTATGAGTCCCACTTTTCAAATATTACTAATTTCTCTCATTGTTCATCATTTCAGCACTTTCTGTGATCATTGGCGAGCGAGCGTAGCGAGCGAGACACTTACAGGGGTAACACAATTGAAAATCGGGGATGTTTGTTTATTTATTTAGATATATGTTTGGACGTATGTATGTCATTTTGTACTTTGACCCTCCGTATTTTTGTGTTCGCTCGGCGTTCGACCCCGTCCCAAACTTCACTAAACAGAATCCTCTGGTTTAGCGACCATTACCAGTATCACCTTAGAAATTGAATTGTTTACCGCTTTGAATTGTTTTACTGGTGCAGTTAAAACTCAAAAACTTATGAGAGCTCCATTTCTATTCGAGTTAGTAGCGGTGGTAAGTTAATACGCTATTTGTCACACTTATATAAGCCCTACTCAACAGCATTTACTTGAAAATTCATTGTCCACTAGACGAACTACGAAGGTAAGTCTTGCGTAGGTATGTTCAGTTGTGTGAAAGTATTGTGCGTTACAACTACTATTAAGAATATCACAAAGAAAATTTTAAATAACGTGACTTGATTTTGTTGCTTCTTTTTCAATTCAAACAGTTGCGGGGAGCAGTTACTATGGAATTGCAACCCCTTTACCGCATTAACTTAATTTAAAAACTCAACTTTATTTTAGTAGCTTGAGTGTTAGTTGTTAAAATTAATCATTTAACAATAGTGTAGTTTAAGGCTCGCTCGCCATTTGTGCTCAAGCACACCACTAGTAATAGAATAATCATTTAGAAAGACATCCCTCATTAAGCTGATTCGATCTATTTTAACAGCCTATGTGTAATTGCCATGGAGTTTATGTGTTTCCTTTGATAGATGAAACTAAATGTATTGCTAGCTATATATAGTAACTCTCCAAGTACCACTGTTTATACATATAGAGTATACATACATACATACACACACATACATACATGTGTAGTGCGCGCACACACACTTGTCTTGTCTTGTCTCAATACTGCCCACAACGGGTCACGCGTCAAACATCTCCACACCACTTTCCCTCCAAATCGCTCTCTCTCCACTTCCTCAGCCTTCTGCATGTACCATGCATTCTTAGCACTCCTGACTGCTCTTCTAGCTTCTCCCCTAGCCACTTTGAATCTTGTGAGGTCGGCCTGCTTCCCTGAACCCAACCACTTGGTGTAAGCGTCATTCCTGAGATTGAGAAGTGGTTTCAGCTTGTTCAGGGACTCCTGGAACCAATCTGGCTGCCGTCGTGTTGTTGTTCCCAACACATTCTCTGCTGCTGTTGTCAGAGCAGCACGGACTACATCCCATCTTTCAGCTACATCCTCATCATCTTTGCATGCTTCATCAGTTCGCTCCAGAACCTCATTCAGATACCTGTCACACATCTCTTGCCTATCTACTTCCTCATTCAACAGCTTCCCCACATCATACCTCTTGGTCTTCGTCTTCCTGGCCCTTGACTTATAGCGAAATTTCATGGTAGCCACAACAAGGTGATGGTCAGTGTTACAAACAGCCCCTCTCTTTACAGTCACATCCTGGCACAGCTTCCTGTCCTTCTGCCTCACCACAATGAAATCGATGCAGCTCCACTGCTTGTACCTTGGGTGTTGCCAGGTCTGCTTGTGGATATCTTTCTTCTCAAACCAGGTGTTGCAGATGGTAGCCTGGTGAGAAGAACAAAAGGACAGAAGCTCCATTCCTGCGTCATTGGCCACTCCTAGCCCATGGGGCCCTCTCTCATTCACCCACACATCATCTCCACCCATTCTGGAGCCCACACGGGCATTAAAGTCACCGAGAATCACATAGCTCTCTCTTGAAGGAACTGAGGCGATAAAGTTGTCCAATACCATGGAGAACTTGTCTTTGTCTAGTCTGCTAGCTGCCCTGGTAGGTGCATAACATGATATCACGTGCAACTTCCTGCCACACCCTGCAAACTGCAAGCAGGCAGAGACACATCTTGAACTCCATGCCTTCCATTGCTTGCCACCTTTCTTCCATGCATCCATAGCTATGTCTCTAAGCACTAGTGCCACTCCCTCCCCCCTCTGGACCGGTTCACCCTTGGCGGGTGCTGCTCTGCCTGAAGTCAATACCACACTATCACTCACTTCATATACTTCACACCCAAACCATTTCGTCTCCTGCAAAGCCCCCACTACCACATTATATCTCTCTAGCTCATATACTATCTGGTCTACTTTCCTTTCTTCTCCTCTCTGGCCATCAGCCCACTGACTGGCCACCTCAACCGAGCCTTCTGTGTCCACCATGGACCGCACATTCCATGTGCCAAGCTTAAGCCTTCTCATGCTTTGTGCAAAACGATTTCTACCCTGAGAGGTTTGCAAAGCCTCAGCAGGGGTACAGACATTGCGCATGCCAAGTGGCGCCATCGGTCGACGCCCTGTTCTTAACACACGGTAATCAAGCCTGCGGAGTAGTTTTAGCCGTCCTTAGACGTTGCCCGTCCCCAACCGCGTGGAGGTACTACTCGACTGGGGGCGCGCACACACACGCACATGACAGTTCCCTATATATGTCACTTCACTTTGTGAGTGGGAGAGTCAACACTTCACTTTGTGCTACCAGTTAGTTGACTGTGTGGGAGGGTGCAGGTCTAGGGCTAGAACAACATATTATAATTAACCCTCAGCGGGCATGCTCAAGAGGGTTACAGTAGTCATCCTGTTTGTTTGTCTGTCTGTCATGCTCTGATTTTGGAGATTACTAACCATTAACTGTTGATTTAGGTATGAACTTACTCAGAATGACGATTTAGTACCTTTTATAGTGCTACTTTTTCTAATTTTGGGCTGATTTTTGAGAAAAATAAGCTGTCTGTTCTGCATAGGTTCAAGCTTTTGTAGGTAACGCCCCCTATTGTCACGCCACAATCACGTGAGCAAATAATTTCTTATTCTGCCCACAGTAGTTTTTGCTTTATGCTGAAATGTTAATGAGTGCTAGAATTCAGGTGTTTTACATTGACACTATGTACCGGTGAGAGTCTTCTGCATGTTTAGCTACTTCTTTTAGATAGCAATTAGCTACATCTACTGTTTTCATTGCTTGAGCCGTATTGATACCTGTAGGAATAGCCAAATACATTTTTTTTTTTCAGTCCGAGAATTGATTTAGTTATTGATAGCTAGTGTATAGTAGCGCTGAGGGTTCGCACCTTTGGTGCTTCATTTTACTAGCAGTACCCCGCCACATAGTGGAGCTTGATGTATTGCAAAGTAAGAATGCAGTAGCACAAGTTATATTGCTCAGTTATCATTCTCTACCATTGGTTAAGGTTACATAAGTTTCCCTCTCCTACTCTCTTTTTTTTCTTCTGAACTATCTGAGCTTTTCTTATACCCCACCTCTCCTATCTGTCCTACTTTGAGAAACTTTTGTCTTCTATTTCGTACTGTAGCCTTTCTTTTGAAAACTAAACCCTGCCTTTACTCGTCACCCGCTTTTTAGTTATAATTAATTGCTCACCATATTGCCTTCTCTTCCCTTCCATTTTAAACCTACATCGTCTTACCTCGCTGATTCCATCCGCTTTTCAGTTACGGTTAATTGCCTTTTTTTTTTTATCTTTTCTTCCGTACTTTCGCCTTCCTTTTTTAAACCTACGCCGCCTTCCATCGTCTATTGCACCTGCTTTTTAGAAATAGCCAGCACGTTACTGACCTATCATAAGGTGGCGATGCTTTACCTAACTGTGCAAAGCTCATGAATTATTCATGAATACACACAATGTCGGTTGTCGTCGTTACTGACACACAAATGTATTATTATATAGATACTTTGTGAAATTTGTGTGAAATTTGTTCGAACTGTTTTTGCTGCATATGTGTGTGCATGTGTGTTCATTAGACAAGCAGAAAGCTAAGTCTAACATCCAGGCAGACTCTGAAGAGAAACAAGAGGTGCTTTCAGAACCTACAGAGCTGCATGGAACTGCCAGCAAAAGTGAAGATGTTGACTTCTCCACTTCTGCACGGAAGTCATTTTCTACAACGGTCAGTGCTTTTTCGGGTGCTACAGCTGCAATAGAACCAGACAAGATCGAAATTCCTCCTTCCATTCCTACCATGACCATGGGTGATTCAACAAGTGAAGGTGAGTATGGGCTGCATGGATTAAAGCATTTGAAAAGGGCATTGTGAGTAAACTCATTTGTTTAAAAAGATCTATTCCAGTGAAATATTATGTTCGTCTTTATTACAAAATAAATATAGTTTCCCCCATTGGCGGAATATTAACAAATGAAGTACTAGTTAACCCACGGCACAGAGGGATTATCAGACAATAATCCTGACGTTGCCATGGGTTAACTATTTTATATTATAGTTTCACTACTATTTTCACTAACTCTATGACAAACAAGTTTTTTGTGAGGAATTAATGAAACTTATTAATGGAGATACCATATCTACCCACATACAAATGCAACTTTAGTTCCTACTGCTTCCTCTGCTGTAGTTCCATCTTCCTCATCATCTACTAAAGCTGCCATCATTGGCAGGCATTGAGGGAGCAATTATCAACCATACTACTCAAATGTTTGATGTGGGGGTTCTGGAGATTTCAATACAGTAGAGAACAGGGCACAAGTCACTGGAAGCTTAGTGTATGTAATTACAAAAGACAAAATTAAAAACAGCATAAAAATCTCAAACATTTTATGCATATGTATTTTATGCCGTTATTTTATCCATTTTATTCACTTAAAGTGGTAAAGACAAATGTAGCTAGCTGTGTTATATTGTGTGAAACTAAACTTGCCCGTTACCATTTGGAAGTGTCAGAATTATCGCTAATAACCGTCCCAGTATGAAAGCGCACACAGCAAGGGAAATATACAATACCGGAGGAAATTATCAGGGTAATAACATTTTTAATCCATGGTCGTTACCACGACTATGGTATAAGACTAGTTAGTTGGCGAGCGAGCGAGACACTTACAGGGGTAACACAATTGAAAATCGGGGATGTTTGTTTATTTATATATATGTTTGGACGTACGTATGTCATTTTGTACTTTGACCCTCGCGTATTTTTGTGTTCGCTCTGTGTTAGACCCCGTCCCAAACTTCACTAAACAGAATCCTCCGGTTTAGCGATCATTACCTGTATCACCTTAGAAATTGAATTGTTTACCACTTTGAATTGTTTTGCGGGTGCAGTTAAAACTCAAAAACTTATGGGAGCTCCATTTCTATTCGAGTTAGTGGCGGTGGTAAGTTAATACGCTATTTGTCACAGTTATAAGCACTACTCAACAGCATTTACTTGAAGAAGGTAAGTCTTGCGTAGGTATGCTCAGTTGTGTGAAAGTATTGTGCGTTACAACTACTATTAAGAATATCACAAAGAAATTTTTAAATAACGTGGCTTGATTTTGTTGCTTCTTTTTCAATTCAAACAGTTGAGGGGAGCGGTTACTATGGCATTGAATTCCCTTTACCGCACTATGCGTAATTTAACAACTCGACTTTATTTTAGTAGTTTGAATGTTAGTTGTTAAATCAATTGTTTAACAATAGTGTAGTTTAAGGCTCGCTCGCCATTTGTGCTCAAGCACACCACTAGTTAATATCTGCAGTCAATGCCATCATGCTGTTAGTAAGTGTGATTCTATGGTTATAGTAATAGTTCCTCATTTCTAGTTTTGGTGAAGCTCTAGTGTAGATTTAGGGACACAGTGCACCATATACTTTCTAGCAAGTATATGGTAGACCATAATATTATGAGCATTTAGGTCTGTCCCTAGGCTAGCACAACCCAAAGTCACTACCAAATGATTGTCGATTTCAGTACTCTGTCATAAATGCCTCTCTCCCACCTTCCCCAACCCCAACCCCACCTTACCCCTCCTCCATTCTCCTTTTCCCCTTATGCATCTTTCCTCAGCCCTTTCGATGCCGACTTTATTCAACACTTGAGGCGTCCTTTTAGAATTAGAATTTGAATTTTGAATTTCTACTGCAAAGCAACTGCAAACAAACATAAACAAACTAGCCAGGCATCCAAAGTAGGTAGCTATAGTCTTATAGCAAGCAAAACAACTTCTGAAAGCCTGAAAAAGAACTGGAACCAGTCCATCTTACAGCAGGTTACAAGGAGACTCCGAGGAACTAGCCCAATCGAATGCTTATGATGTCCAATAGGAAAAACTTTATCCACATTCTTCAAAAATGTTTCTATAGGCTTCATGTGTTCGATTCTGAGTGTTTGAAGTTCCTAGGAACAAAAAAACTTGAGCGCTTGGCGCCCTGGAAAATCTCGGTCAATTTTTTTTTTCTCAATCTCCATCTTCAGACAATTAAAAAAACATAACCTGCCAATACGGGTCTAATAAGGAAATGCAATGGCTCTTTTACATATATAAAAAAATAATGTAGTAATCTTGAATAGATTTTTTTTTAATTCGGAGAACGCGGACCTAGTCCTTGCCCACGTATATGTGGTTATGACATCTTTTTTTTTTTGTTTTTTTTTTTGTGAAGGGCTAGAGTAAAGACATTGCATGTTAGGCTCTTCAATATTTACAGGGTATTATAATTACATCAACATTTAATGCATTACAGGAACAGTTCGAGAGGAAGAAAGTGCAGGGATTCTCAATGGACACAGCGTGGAACCGTTTCAAGCACATACACCTATCTCAAAGGATAGTGACAATCACAACACATCACAAGCAGAGAAGGAATCCGACTCAGAGGTAGCAAATAAGGGGCAGAAAACAATTTCACAAGTTACAGAAGAAAGAGATGCACCAAATGATGACAGAAAGGCATGTGTGGCAGCAAACTCTCTCCATATTGGGGAAGAGCCAGTAAACAACACTGACTTTAGCAAGAATATGGTTTACCGTTTTTTTTCTTCCGAAAAAGTCACACGTGCAGTAGAAAATTTATTTTTCTATTCAAATGAGTTGACGTTACATGATGATATTCGCGATATAATAAATCGCTCCAAAACAATTGTGCTTGAAAACCCAGGACTCCACCCGAGAATGTATAATAGCATTGCTATGCAGGCATTTAGAGTAAATGTAAACACCCAATTGTGTCCACTATGCCATAAAAGAAAAGAAGACAGAGTTAACAACAAGAAAGAATCACAACATCCCAACTGCCATTTTTTTCCTAGAAGCCTTTTAGAAGAATTCCGGAACAAGTATTGTGAGATTTACTTGAAGGATTTCATTTTCAACGAAGTATCGGGTGAATACAAAGGTGCCAACACATTGACGCGCCAAATGTTCTGCCAGATGTGTGAATCTAGTGCTTCAAGAGACGAGGAATTACTGTGCCATTATTACCTACGATTGAATGGAATGCAAGAAAACACAGTGCACATGCCACGCGAACATGCCCTGAAGGTAAAGCACATCTTGGCTGTGATATTTTTCCGATGTATGCTACTGGGAGTGGATATATTGGATGGGTATGAGGATCTGTTCTGGAGCGCGTTCAATTCTCTGCGTGAGTTTTGTTGCATGACAAATGTTGAAGATTACAAGGACCACCCACTGCTGTCGAAGTTCCATGTGTTCATCCTCGACAACAAAGCTTACAGCAAACAACACTTGAGATTCTCCCACATTATAGATTTTCAACTGCGCAATCCACAGTTGACTAGAATGGTGAAGATTGATGAAAACAATGTCTTCCTTTATATGAAGTTTGATTCTTTTCACTGCATACTTCTTCTCAAGTGGTCAAATGATATACTCCGATTTGATCTGGAGAATTATTTTCACAATTTTCCGGAGTTTCTTTGGGCACACAACTTGGCACAAGTTGGCAGTCTGTGGCAATGCTTATTACAACTGAAGAAAAAATGCCAAGTTTTTATCCAAGATCCTCTTGTACGAATAGCTTCATCCAAGCTACACCAGTCTTTGCCGCTCCCTCCATCGGTAAAAGTCATCGTCACTACAAATGAGGACTCAGTAAGCATGCTCAGCAGTGATGAGAAAAAAGATCTGAGGTCAAGTGCCAGACACAAGTTTTTTAATGCTACCCTCGATAAACAAATTCGTGGTGATTATTTGCTCCTAGAAGAAAAGTATGTTGAACTTGAAAGAAAATCCAAGGAGTTTCAGTCGTCTTGTGATGCAAAAACGAACGAAAAATTGCAGAAGCTACGTGATAAATGTAAGAGGTCATTTGAAAATCAACGAGCTAACATGGATCGTAAATTCAATGCAGCATGCAAGAAGCTGGAAGGAAGGATCAATCGACTGGAAAACACAAGTAACTATTTGAAGCAGCGTATTGGCGATGAAAAAAACTAGCACAGGGAATTTCATCCTATATCTCACCAACAATCTAAATTCATAGCAATAAAACATTCTATGGAATGGATATTTGATTTGGCGTGTGTCCCGATTCATCACTCATCATGTGTTCTCATTATCAAGCAATTGTTGCTGTGCTTACTTTCATGTCATGCTTCTTCACTTCTGTCTATCTGTTATCAAATACAGGTGTATACTTTCATTCAATTGCATTAATGTAATGATAATTATGTGTTCAGTCAACTTTGACTAGGGCATGGTTTTCAATAATTGATGGTAAGGTGTAGTCATAAACATTCCCCAACAATTTGGCCCTTTGTGGTGTGGAGATGCTTACCCTTCACCTATCAGAGCCACATGTTATTGAAGGTGGCTCTTCCTCAGAAGGGTGTGATCTATAAGTTTCCAAATTTGATGTCAAATTAACTTGCATGATGTGAGTGTGTGTGTGTGAGCATGTGAAATTCAATCTTTGAGTTAGTGGACATGCTTTACTTGCTCACATCTAATTTAAATAATGTTGCAAAATGACAGCCTAGTTATCCTATCTATGTTTACCTACCACATAACGCTGTGGCTTTTGCAATCTCAAACGCAGAGGCTCACTGAAGCGATTAGGTAAAGGGTTTCGTTCGTGAAGACTACACCCACTTTGTACATGTGAAAGGTCTGCAACGCCAACTCCAGATTGTACGTGGTATATCAAAAAGGTGCGTGATAGCTGGAAGGACTGTGACTAAAGATTAGTTACCACTCCATTCTTACTTGCATAGTTAGTTACCTCAAAGAGAAGAACGAGAGACAGGGGAGGTAGTTAGTCTCGCGTAGCCAGACCCTTTACCTACACCTACGCTGGGAAAGGTCTGGTGGCATTTATATAGTACCAGTTCAATACCCTCTAGATCTCAGGAGAAAATTGTGGTTTGGTGGTGGTTGTCAGTAATTTAGGGTTACTGCAGCCACTTCACTGTCCCAAGACTTCCGTGTACTAGAGGAATGGGGCAGTGGAACTTGCTGCAAATAAGGTGCCAAACACTAGGATTCATGAAAGGGCTGCAGGACCAGTAATTTTAGGGCTTGTAAAATTGTGGATATATAAGAAAGCTTTTCTCTTTGATATTGACAACAACAAAAAAGGGCAATTTTGTGACAGTAATCATGCCACTGTTATAAGCTAGGAGAATAAGTATGTGTATAAACCACACCAGAATTGTGTAGTGGATGTGGATAATATGCTGAGTCAGCTGAACAAGTGGCCCTGTTGCATTTGACCAGACCTTTTCCCTGCGATGTGATAGGTAAAGGATCTGGCTACGCCAAACTAATGGTTAGATGAATTGATATTTAATAGTACAATCTAAGGTTTTCTTGAATGATTCAGTCATTCTCAGCTGAAATAATGTAATAATAGCAAATGTTCTCGTTCTAATAGCCAATATTATATTAATTGAAACTTAACCCAGTTAGGTTTTAATTAACATAATATTGGCTGTTAGAAAGCGAAAATTAGCTCTTGTTTATTTATTTATTTATTTTTTACTCATTAATATGAAGCATTCGACCCCCTATTTTCGTCCACGCCACTAATTACATAAGTTAGTAAATTGTCTTGATAAAATAAAGAAATGGATCTGCCGAGCAGTGAGTGGTGGGTCCAAGCTAATTGGAGCAGACCTAAACGCCTGAACTTTTTGTTTTATTGGCGAGCGATTGAAGCGAGCGAGACACTCTCAGGGGTAACACAATTGAAAATCGGGGATGTTTGTTTGTTTATATATAGGTTTGGATGTACGTAATGTCATTTAGTACTTTGACCCTCTCGTATTTTTGTGTTAACTCGGCGTTTGTCCCTGTCCCAAACTTCACTAAACAGATTCCTCCGGTTTATCGATCATTACTCTTATCATCCTAAATTTGAATTGTTTACCGCTTTGAATTATTTTGCGGGTACAGTTAGAACTCAAAAACTTTCGGGAGTTCCATTTCTATTCGAGTTAGTGGTGGTGGTAAGTTAATAGCGATTTGGCATTTATAAGCCTACGAACTACTTTACTTGACAATTTATTGTCCACTAGACTAACCACGAAGGTAAGCCTTGCACAGGTACGTTCAGTTAAGTGTGAAAGTATTATGCGTTACAACTACTACTTAGCTAATGAATATCACAAATAAAACACTTAAATAATGTGACTTGTTTTTTTTATGCTTTTTTTTTTTTCTTTTTCTTTTTTTTTTCAATTCAAACTGTTGTGGGGTGTGGTTACTATGGCTTTGAATCCCCTTTACCTTATATACATATTTCAAAA